>Ga0302279_10000689_pt1 | contig 49855 bp, 39 predicted proteins | sample III_Bog_N3_3_FD_194541 | JGI IMG/M metagenome (GOLD analysis project Ga0302279, IMG submission 194541) | Peat permafrost microbial communities from Stordalen Mire near Abisko, Sweden - III_Bog_N3_3 | ecosystem: Environmental > Terrestrial > Soil > Wetlands > Peat | place: Sweden: Abisko... | reverse complement strand
CAGATCGAGCGCGGCGCCGTAGACCACCAGAGGTCCCAGCGCGCTGAGGAGTGCGACCATCTGCGCGTCGAAGCGGTCGCCCGGATTGTAATGACCGGCATACATCTCCGCAGCGCGCGCAGCGCGTTCCGTCCGCTCCCACAGCAGCCGGGGAAAGCGCGGGAAGTTCGTGCGCGTCGCGCGGAATACCGGCAGCAGCATCGCGGTTGCCACGAGCCGGCGCAGCTCCTCCGTGCCGCAGACCACCACGGCCCGCTGGATCGTACCGATCGGCTCGGGGCTCGTGCGGTACAGCGTTGAGTTGGCGAGCCGCAGGACATCCGCTGTGAGCACGGGGTCGTGCGCGATGATGCGCGCGACCTGGTCGCCGCCCGTCTGTTCATCCTCGAACGCATGCAGCAGCTGCGCCATCAACGTCGGCCGGCGCGGAAAATACTTCGGATCGAGATTCTCCGCCCGCAGTGCCGTGAAGATCTCCGCGCGCAGGCCGGCTTCTGCCGGATCCTTCGGGGAACCCTCGGGCGCTCCACCGAAGGCCCGGGCCCACAGCCGGTCGGTGGCGAGCAGGTTTGCCGCCGCAATGGGTGCGAGGGCGGCCACGCCAGGATTTGTTGCGGCAGCCGGCCCACGCGCCGGGGCCGTCGTGGCAACGGGTGGAACCGCTGCCGGCGCCAGGGCGGGTGCGGCGGCCGGCCGCCGCCGCAGCCGCCGGAACAGGGCTCCCGCCACGAGGAGGAGTGCTGCCAGTGCCAGGATCGCGGTCAGATTTTTCCCGAGTGACATGGAGGCCTCATCCGTGGCGCTGTTCGCTGTCCAGGTGCACCATCTGGGCCGGCGCGTAGCGATCGCCGGCGGCGGCGCCGGCGGGTACCAGGTTGCCGAGCGTCTCGAGTTCATCGCGCGTCAGCACGAGGTTGGCCGCGGTCAGTGCTTCGGCCAGCTGGTTGCGCCGGCGTGCGCCGATGACCGGCACGATGTCATGGCCCTGCGCGATGACCCAGGCGATCGCGAGCTGCGCAACGCTGGCGCCGCGGGCCGCGGCGAGCGGCCGCAGCGTCTCGACGATATTCAGGTTGCGCTGCAGGTTCTCACCCTGGAACCGCGGCGCCCCGGCGCGCCAGTCGTTGGCGAGCGCGGCGTGGCTGTCCCAGCGGCCGCTGAGCAGGCCGCGAGACAGCACGCCATAGGCGGTGATGCCGATGCCGAGCTCGCGGCAGGCCGGCAGGATCCCTGCCTCGATGCCGCGGGACAGCAGTGAGTACTCGATCTGCAGGTCCGTGACGGGGTGCACGGCGGCCGCGCGCCGCAGCGTACGCACCCCGACCTCCGAGAGCCCGATGTAGCGCACGGTGCCGGCCTTGACCGCATCGGCGATCGCGCCGATCGTGTCCTCGACTGGAACCTGGGGGTCGAGACGCGCGGGTCGGTAGATGTCGATGTAGTCGACGCCGAGGCGCTGCAGCGAATAGGCCAGGAAGGTCTTCACGGCCGCGGGACGGGCGTCGAACCCCAGCCAGCGCCCCGCAGAGTCCCGCAGTGCACCGAACTTCACGCTCAGCGTGACGTCCTCGCGCCGGGCTAGCCGCAGCGCCTCGCCGATCAGCAGCTCGTTGTGGCCCATCCCGTAAAAGTCGCCGGTGTCAATGAGGTTGATGCCCGCATCGAACGCCGCGCGCAGCGTCGCGAGGCTCTCGTCGCGACTCGCGGCACCATACATGCCGGACATCCCCATGCAGCCCAGCCCTAAGGCGGCGATGCGCGGGCCGGCACGCCCGAGGTTCAGGTGGTTCATGACTAGGTAGTTTAACGTAGTCACGGGGAAACAAGCGCTAGGTCACAGACGGAACGAAGCGGTTGGGTTTAACTGCGCTCCGATTCGAGGGAGTACCGACCATGATTGACGGTTACCCGCCGCGCAGTGATTGCACGGAACTGCAGCAGCGCCCCGCGACAGGGCGGCCCTCCAGGTTTAAGCCCTGCGGACAGAGTCGGGCGACACGCAGCGTACAGCGGCTGATCGAGCAGGTCGCTCCCTTTGACACCAATGTACTGATCCTCGGCGAGTCCGGCACCGGCAAGGAGCTGGCGGCGCGCCACATTCACGAGCTGTCGGGCCGCTCAGACTCGCCCTTCGTGCCGATCAACTGCGGCGCGATCCCGGCCGAGCTGCTCGAGAGCGAGCTGTTCGGGCACGAGAAGGGCGCCTTCACCGGGGCGCTGTCGGCACGCATGGGCCGCTTCGAGTTTGCCGAGGGCGGCACGCTGTTCCTCGACGAGATCGGCGACATGTCGATGCAGATGCAGGTCAAGCTGCTGCGGGTGCTGCAGGAGCGCTCCTTCGAGCGCGTCGGCTCGAACCGCACGATCCGCTGCGACGTGCGCATCATTGCCGCGACCCACCGCGACCTGGAGGCGGCGATCCAGGGCGGCACGTTCCGCGAGGACCTGTTTTACCGGCTGAGCGTTTTTCCGCTGCAGATGCCGAGCTTGCGCGAGCGGCTGGAGGACCTGCCGCTGCTGATCGAGCACCTGGTGCAGCGCCAGGGGGGCGCGGCGGGCACGCAGATCCGGCTGCTGCCGTGCGCGATCGCGGCGCTGGCGGGCAATGCGTGGCGGGGCAACGTGCGCGAGCTGTCGAACCTGCTGGAGCGCCTGGCGATCCTGTATCCGGGCCAGAGCATCGGGGCGCGGGACCTGCCGGAGCGCTACCGGGGAGCGGCGACGGAGCTGCCGGCGGTGGCCAGGGCGCCGGAGGCAGCTGCAGGCGGGGAGCTGCCGAGCGGGGAGCTGCCGAGCGGCGGGCTGGACCTGCAGAGCCACCTGTCGGCGATCGAGGTCGGGCTGATCCGCCAGGCACTGACGCAGGCGGACGGGACGGTGGCGGAGGCGGCGCGGCTGCTGCGCATGCGCCGCACCACCCTGGTCGAGAAAATGCGCAAGCACCGCCTGGTGGCCAACGCATGAACGCGGCACTGGGTGAGGACTGTCTGCGCGAGCTCCAGGGGGCCTGCTGGCGCGGTGACCTGGATCAGCTCGGCCGGCTGGCGCACCGGCTCCGGCAAGCGGCGATCGGCGCCGGCGCCGGAGCGTTCGGGGGGCTTTGCAGGAGCCTGGAGGCAGCCTGCCAGAAGGACGACATGCGCGCAGCCGCGCGGCTCGTCCAGGATCTCGGGCCGGCGCTCAGCCAGGTCAGCGGCGACCCGACATAACTACACACGCCGTGACGCGCGTCATACCGGCTGTCGCGGCAATTGGCCTACCCTATCGACCGGGGTTCAATGCCTTCCAGGTGAGACCATAGTGCTAATGCCTGCGCCGGCGCTGCAGCCGGAGAACGACGATTTGTTCGAGTCCTATGCCCAGCTGGCGCAGAGCCTGTTGCGCGATGCGGACGGCATTTGCCTGCTGGACGGAGGGTTCCGGACGCGCGGGGCACACCCGACGATGCGGGCCGAAGGCATTGCGAAATGGCTGCGGGCGCTCGGCTGGGAGGGCAAGCAGCTGCGCGAGCCGATCGCGACCGCTGCAGGCTCGAATCACTGGCTGACTGCGGTCGCCCTGCAGCAGTCGGACGGGGCGCTGCTCGGGGTGTTCTGCGTCCGGCAGCGCCTCGGCGAGGCGCCCACGCAGCTGGCACGGCACGCCACGTCCGTCGCGCGGCAGCTCAAGCCGCTGCTCGACTGTATCCATCGTGACCTGGCAGCCTCACAACCGAAGACTGCCGTCGAGCGCTCGCTGACAGAGCAGACCGCCGAGCTCGAGTGGCTGTTCCAGATCACCAATACGCTGGACGGCCCGAAGGACGACCGGCACCTGCTCGAGGAGCTGCTGCGTGCCGCGGCCGAGCGCCTGGAATGCGCCTATGCGGTGATCTCGATCCCGGAACGGCGGCTGTTCCTCGAGCGCGAGCAGGATGCGCAGGCCGCCGGGGCGCTGCGGGTCGTCTGGAAGAACACCCAGGAACACCTGCTGGGCTGGGCGCAGCGCCAGCGCAAGCCGCTGCTGATCAACAGCGCCGGCCGCTCCAACAAGCTGTTCCCGCCCTGCAAGATCCTGTCGGTCCCGGTCGTGCGCGACAACGGCCGCGTGCTCGGTATCCTGGTGTTCTACAACCCGGACGCTGCGCCGGACTTCCAGAGCCGGCACATGTTCCTCGCGCGTCACCTCGGCAAGCAGACCGGGCGCATCGTCGAATCGCAGTTCGACCTGATGACCGGCCTGTACACCCGCGACGGGCTCGAACAGATGTTCGCGAGCCTGCCGGAGGATGCGCAGTACGATGTGCGCAGCGTGGTCTATGTCGACATCGACCACATGCACATGGTCAACGAGGTGCATGGCTTCGAGCTCGGCAACGAGGTCATCGTGCGCATCGCGGACCTGCTGGGCCCTCCCCTCCTGCCGCAGGGTGCCTCCGCGGCGCGCCTGTCGGGCGATCGCTTTGCGATCGTCCTCAACGGCGTCGATCCGCGCGCCGCGGCGGCGGTCGCCGAGAAGATCCAGGCTGCAGCCGGCAGCCTCGTAATCGGTCCGCCGCAGAGCGCGGTGGACGTATCGATCAGCTGCGGCGTCTCCGCGCTGATCGCGATGCCGCAGGGCTTTGCGCGCGCGATGGCCGCAGCGGAACTCGCCTGCAAGACCGCGAAGAGCCGCGGTCGCGGCCGCGTGGAACTGTATGCCTGCGAAGACGACAGCATGATGCGGCGTCACGACGACGCGATCGCGGTCGGCCAGCTGCGCAGCGCGCTGAAGGCCGACCGGCTCATGCTGTATGCGCAGCGCATCGCGCCGCTGAAGAACCCCGGCGGCGCCGGCGGCTACGAGCTGCTGCTGCGGCTGCAGGCCGAGGACGGCACGATCGTGGCTCCGGGGCCCCTGATCATGGCGGCGCAGCGCTACCAGCTGTTGCCGACCGTGGACCGCTGGGTCATCCAGCGATCCATGCAGATGCTGGCGCCGTACCGCACGATGCTGAAGACGCGGGAACTCACGATGTCGATCAACCTGTCGGGACAGTCGCTCGGCGACGAGAGCTGCCTGCAGCACTTCAAGGAACAGCTGCGCATCGCGAACCTGCCGCCCGGCTGCATCACGATCGAAATCACCGAACAGGCTGCGGTCACCAACATGGCGCGCGCCAGCGCGATGATCGAGGAGCTGCGCACGCTCGGCTGCCGGTTTGCGCTCGATGACTTCGGCACCGGTGCCAACACGCTCAGCAGCCTCAAGAACCTGAAGATCTCCCGTGTCAAGATCGACGGCAGCTTCGTGCGCGACATCCTCTCCGATCGCAATTCGCTGGCGACCGTCAAGGCCATACTCGAGCTGACGCGCGCGATGTCCGTCGAGACCGTGGCGGAATACGCCGAGAGCGAGGAGATCCTCGCCGTGCTGCGCCGGCTCGGTGTCGACTACGCGCAGGGCTACGCGATCGGCCGGCCCGAGCCGCTGGAGAACCTGCTGAAGACGCTGGATCAGGACGAGTCGCGCCGCATGCAGCGCGTCTACCTGGAACTCTGACGGACTGGCGGCCGCCGCGCCGGGATGCCGCGGTCAGTGCTGAGGACCGTCGCAGGATTCGTATTCGACCTGGATCGTCGCGTGACTGACCCGGAAGGCCCGCTGTAACTCGCCGGTGATGTCGCGGATGCACTGGTCGCTGTCGCTGCCGCGCTTCAGTGTCGCGTGCAGGGTGAGGATCGGCCGCTCGTCGCTGAGCGACCACGAGTGCATGTGGTGGATGCCGTCGAGCGCCGGTACCCTTTCGCGCAGCGCCTTTTCAACGACGTCCGGGTCCAGCCCAGGCGGCGTCCCCTCGAGCAGGATGTGCGCGGATTCGCGCGCCACGGCAAGGCCGCTGCGGATCATCAGCGCCGCAACGACGGCCGACAGGATCGGGTCGACCGGTGCCCAGGCAGTCCACAGGATCACGAGGCCGGCGACGAGCGCGGCGCCGCTGCCCAGCATGTCGCCGACGACGTGGGCGATCGCTCCACGGACGTTGAGGTTGGATTCGCCGCGTGACAGCACCAGGAAGGCACCGACGTTGGCGGCGAGGCCCACCAGGGCAATGCCGGCGACAACCTTGCCGTCGACCGTACCGCCCGCCAGCAGGCGCATCGCGGCCGAGGCCAGGATCCATAGCGCGAGCACGATCAGCGCGAGGCCGTTGACGAACGCCGCCAGCACCTCCCAGCGGTGGTGTCCATAGGACAGTTCCGCCGTCGCCGGCCGCATCGCGGCACGCATCGCGGCATAGCTCAGCGCCAGCGATGCGGAATCCGTCAGCATGTGTGCGGCGTCGGCCAGCAGGGCGAGTGAGTGCGCGTACAGTCCGCCGGCTGCCTCGAGAAGCATGCAGCCGCCCGTGAATACCAGTGCCCACAGCAGCTTCGACTGCGTCGCGGGAGCGCCGTGCGAGTGGCCGAGCGCGTGGCCGTGACCATGTGCATGAGCATGAGCATGCGCGTGGCCGTGATGGTGGTCGTGGTCGTGACCATGGTCATGCTCATGCTCATGGTCGTGATCATGGTCGTCGTGGACGGGCCCGTGACCGCTCATAGGTACTTGGTCACTCCCTGGAATTCCTGGATGAGTTCACGGAACTCGCGCGGCAGCGCCTCCGACGTCTCTTCCATGCAGTGGTGGATGTGGTCCTTGATCAGCTCCTTCTTGGCGTTGCCTATCGCGCGCTCGACCGCATGCAGCTGCTGGGCGAGCTCCATGCACGGGCGCCCCGCCTCCATCATGTCGATGACGCCGGCCATGTGACCCTGTGCACGTTTCAGCCGTTTGACGATGTCAGGAAATTTGTGCAACGCCGGCTCCCGGGAAATTTTCACCATATTTGCATCCTATCCCCCTAGACAGGATACGGCAAGGGGTCGTAGGATCGGTTCGGCTGGCGCTTGCGCGGGTCATTTTCAGGGAGCTTGTGATCTCATGGCGATACACGACCATGCACCGGACCGGCGCGGCGGCCTGTTCCTGTGGGGAGGCATTCTTGCCGGCCTCGCATTCCTCGCTCTGGCCCTGACCCACGGGTTCGGCCTGTTCGCAGGAAAGGCCGAGGACAGTGGCGATGCCCCGCTGATGGTGCGGCGCGGCAACCTGATCGTCGTGCCGGAGGGCTCGGCGCTGCGCCCGCGGCTGACCGTTGCGACGGCGACACTGCGGCCCTATTCCCCGAACCTGCTGCTGCCGGCCGTCGTCGAGTCGGACCCGTCGCGGACTGCCGCCGTTCTGCCTGCGCTGGGCGGCCGCGTCGTCGAACTGAAGGTCGCGCTCGGCGACCGGGTCGCGCGCGGGCAGTTGCTCGCCGTCATTGATTCCGGCGACCTGGCCCAGGCCTATGCCGATGATGACCGGGCGACCGCGCAGCTGCAGCTCAACGACCGCAATCTCGCCCGCGAGGCGGAGCAGAACCGGATTGGCGCGGCGTCGGATCGTGATCTCGACCAGGCGCGCAGCGATCGGGCCGGGGCGCTGGCGGAATTCACGCGTACGCAGGCGAGGCTGCGCGCTCTGGGAGCAGATCCTTCCGCCGGCAAGCCCGCGACGCGCCTGCTGCAGGTCATCGCACCGGTTTCCGGCAGCATCATCGCCCTCGCCGTTACCCCCGGGACGATCATCAATGACCCGGCCCAGCCGCTGATGACCATAGCCGACCTGAGCACAGTCTGGGTCACGGCCATGGCGCCTGAGAAGGACATTGCGTCGGTTTCCCGCAACCAGGACGCGGAGATCCGTCTCGATGCGTATCCGGGGCGCGTGCTGCATGGCAGGGTGCTGTTCGTCGCCGACGTGGTCGAGGCTGACACGCGCCGCACGAGGCTGCGGATCGCGCTGGCGAATCCCGGGTTCACACTGAAGCCCAACATGTTTGCGACCGTGACGCTCGCCGGCGCTGCGGAGTCGCGGGTCGTGCTGCCGAGTTCGGCGCTGCTGATGAACAATGACCGCACCAGTGTGTTCGTCGCGACGGCGCCCTGGACCTTTGAACGCCGCGTGGTCGAGCCGCAGCTCGGGGAAGGCAGCGAAGTGGCCATCCGCTCCGGCCTCGCGGGCGGCGAACAGGTGGTCGTGGCCGGCGGGATCCTGCTGAATGATTGACGGTTTCGTCGGCTTCTGTCTCCACCACCGCATCGCCGCCATCGTGGTCGCGGTGCTGCTGGCGCTGTCCGGCGTGTTCGCCTGGGAAACGCTGTCGGTGGAAGCCTACCCGGAGCTCGGTGACGTCGCCGCGCAGGTCACGACGCAGATGCCGGGGCTGGCGGCCGAAGAGGTCGAACAGCTGATCACGGTGCCGCTCGAGCGCCAGATCAACGGCACGCCGGGCCTGTTGCTGATGCGCTCGACGAGCACGTTCGGACTGTCGCTGATCACGGTACTGTTCCGCGACGGCTACGAGGACTACTGGGCGCGGCAGCGGCTGACCGAGCGGATCAACCAGGCGGTGCTGCCGGCCGGCGCAACGCCGTCGCTCGACCCTGTCGCGGGTGCCGGCGGCGAGATCTACCGCTACACGCTGGAATCGGACCGCAGGAACCTGCAGGAACTGTCGGAGATCCAGCGCTGGACCGTGATCCCGGCGCTGAAGTCGGTGCCGGGAGTCGTCGATGACACGAATTTCGGCGGCTTCACCACCGAATACCAGCTGGACCTCGAGCCGCGGCAACTGCAGCGCTACGGCCTCGGCATCACCGACGTCATCAATGCGATCAACAGCAACAACACCAACGCCGGCGGCGGCCGCGTCTCGCGTGGCGACCAGAGTTATGTGATCCGGGGTGTCGGCCTGATCCGCACGCTCGCCGACATCGGCTCGATCGTCGTGCGCCAGTCGAACGGCACCCCGGTGCTGGTGCGCGACCTCGGCCGCATGACCTTAAGCCACCAGGAGCGCGAAGGTATCCTCGGCAAGGACAGAAATCCGGACACGATCGAGGGGATCGTGCTGATGCTGAAGTACCAGAATCCCTCGCAGACGCTGCGTGGTATTCATGCGAAGGTCGCGGAACTGAATGCGCGGCTGAAGTCCGAAGGCGTGCGCATCGTGCCCTACATCGACCGTGACGACCTCGTGCATGCGACCGTATCCAAGGTCGGGCGCACGATCGCCGAGGGCATCACGCTGGTGTTCGTGATCCTGATCCTGTTTCTTGGCAGCGCGCGCAGTGCTTTTGTTGTCGCCGTCAGCATCCCGATGGCCCTGGTGGCGGTATTCTCGCTGCTGAACCTGACCCATGTGTCGGCGAACCTCCTGTCGCTCGGTGCGATCGACTTCGGCATCCTCGTCGACGGTGCGATCGTCGTGACCGAGGCCGTGCTGCGACGGCGCGAGGCGATGCCGGACGAGGAACTCAGCGAGAGCGAGGCCAGGGCAGCGACGCTGACCGTGACGCGACCGATCTTCTTTGCCAGCCTGATCATCATCACCGCATACCTGCCGCTGTTTTCCTTCGAGCGCGCGGAGTCCAAGCTGTTCACGCCGATGGCCTACACGATGGGCTACGCACTGGTCGGCGCGCTGCTGACGACGCTCGCGCTCGTACCTGCGCTCGCCTACCTTGCCTTCCGCAAGCCCGGCAAGGCCTATCACAACCGCTGGCTCGACTGGCTCACGGTACGCTATGACCGTGTGCTTGGCGCCTGTCTCGACCAGCCGCGCATCGTCTATGGCGTGGTGATCTTCAGTCTGCTCGCGGTGGTCGGCCTCGGGGCGACGATAGGCCGCGACTTCCTGCCGGATCTCGACGAGGGCGCACTGTGGCTGCAGGTACAGATGCCGACGGGACTCGCGCTCGACAAGGCAAGCGACATGGCCAGCGACCTGCGTCGCACGATCCTCAGGTATCCGGAGGTGTCCTACGTCGTGACGCAGACCGGGCGCAACGATGACGGTACGGATCCCTGGACGATGTCGCACATCGAGGCGCCGGTGGGGCTTAAACCCTACGAGACCTGGCCTGCCGGCGAGTCGAAGAAGGCCTTCCTCGACAAGCTCAGCGCAGGGCTGGCGCGCGACCTGCCCGGCTATTCGGTCGGCATCAGCCAGCCCATCATCGACGGCGTCAACGACATGATCGGCGGCGCGCACAGTCCGCTGGTCATCAAGATCTACGGGGACAGCCTCGACGAGTTGCGCAGTATCGGCAACCAGATCGTCGCGGTGCTGTATACGGTGCCGGGCACATCGAGCGCCTCGGTGTTCCAGGAGCCGCCGATCCCGCAGATGGAGATCCGGCTGGACCATGACAAGGCCGCACGCTACGGGGTGAACATGACCGACGTGCAGAATGTGATCCAGACCGGCGTCGGGCAGGCACCGGTCTCGACGGTCTACGTCGGCGAGCGGCAATACCCGCTCACTGTGCGCTACACCCCGGATGCGCGCAGCGGCCCCGCTGCGCTCGGCGACCTGCTGGTCAGTACCGCCAGCGGCGCACAGGTGCCGCTGGCGCAGCTCGCGGAGGTTCGCGTCCGCTCCGGCGAGAGTACGGTGACCCGCGAGGACGGCAAGCGCAACCTGACGATCCGCATCGACAACCGTGACCGCGATCTGACGACCTATCTCGCGGATGCGCAGGCCAGGATAGCGGACAAGGTGCATTTCGACGCCAGCCGTATCCGCCTCGAATGGGGTGGCCAGTTCGAGAACCAGCGGCGGGCTGAGGCGCGGCTGCTGGTGATTCTCGGGATCGTGATGGGGACGATGCTGATCTGCCTCACCGTCGGCATCGGTTCGCTGCGCCAGGCGCTGCTGATCCTCGGCGTGGTTCCGCTCGCAACCCTCGGCGGGCTGATCTCGCTGCATCTGACCGGCCAGAACCTCAACGTCGCCAGCGGCGTCGGCTTCATTGCCCTGTTCGGCGTTGCGGTGCAGAACGGCATCATCATGGTGTCCAACCTGAACCGCATGCGCAAATCAGGACTGGACCTGCACGAGGCCATCATGGCCGGGGCGACCGAGCGCCTGCGCCCGGTGCTGATGACCGCCACGGTAGCCACGCTCGGCATGCTGCCGGCGGCGCTGCACACCGGGGTGGGGAGCGATGTGCAGCGCGGGATCGCGACAGTCGTCGTCGGCGGACTCGCGATCTGCACCGTCATGACGCTGTTCGTACTGCCGTCGATGTATCACGTGATCGAACACTGGGCCGAGCAGCGCAGCGGGGAGGCGCGATGGGGACGCTGAGGCCGGCAGTCGCGCTGACGCTGTGCCTGGCAGGCTGCGCCGCGGGGCCCGACTACCATCGACCGGCCGCGCCGACGACGACCGGCTACGGCTCCGCGCCCGTGCCGCAACCGCCCGCTTCCGGCAACGACATCCCCGCCGAGTGGTGGACGCTGTTCCAGTCTGCCGCACTGAACCGGCTTATCGATGCGGCGTTGCAGGCAAACCCGGATGTCGGCGCGGCGCAGGCAGCGCTGCGCCAGGCACACGAGCTGTACCTCGCGCAGCGGGGCAGCTATTTCCCGGCAGTGCAGGCGGGGATCGCCGGCACGCGCTCAATGTACCCGACAAGCACACTGACCAGCCCGACGACGGCGGCAAACGCGGTGTACTCGCTGTACACGGCTCAGCTGCAGCTGAGCTACACGCCGGACGTGTTCGGCGGCACGCGCCGTGCGGTGGAGCTGGCGCGTGCGCAGGAGTCTGCGACCCGTTATGAGCTCGAGGCCACCTACGTGACGCTGACCAGCAACGTCGTGGCCACCGCAATCCAGGAGGCGGGGCTGCGCGGACAGATAGACGCGACGCAGCGCCTCGTCGAGTTGCAACACCAGCTGACCGGCATCGTGCAGGGCCAGCGCGCGACCGGCACCGCGAGCGACCTGGACCTGCTCGCGCAGCAGGCCGCCGAGGCGCAGGTCCTGGCGACGCTGCCGCCGCTGCAGAAACAGCTCGGCCAGACCCGCGACATGCTGACCGCATTGCTCGGGCGGCTGCCCGACGGCGAGCCTGCGGACGAGTTCCACCTCGGCGACCTGACCCTGCCGGCAGCGCTGCCGCTGAGCCTGCCGGCACAGCTGGTCGAACAGCGTCCGGACGTGCGTGCGGCGGAGGAGAACCTGCATGCCGCATCCGCGGCCGACGGCGTCGCGCTGGCGAACATGCTGCCGCAGTTCACGCTGACCGCCGACATCGGCTCGAGCGCGCTGGCGCTGCGCCAGCTGTTCACGGCGTATACGGGCTTCTGGGACGCAGGGCTGTCGCTGAGCCAGGTGGTATTCCAGGGAGGCACTTTGTATCACCGCCACCGGGCTGCCGATGCCGCGCTGGACCAGGCCGGTGCCGCGTACCGGGGCGCCGTGATCCTCGCCTGCCAGAACGTCGCCGACACCCTGCGCGCGCTGCAGGCCGACGCGGACGCGCTGCAGGCCAGCGTCGCGGCGCGCGATGCCGCGGCGCGCAGCTTCGAGCTGGCGCGGCAGCAGCTGAAGCTCGGCACGATCAGCAGCGTCGCGCTGCTGAATGCCGAGCAGGTGCTGCGCGAGGCCGAGGTTCAGATGGTGCAGGCGCAGGCGAATCGCTATGCTGATGTGGCCGGGCTGTTCCAGGCACTGGGTGGCGGCTGGTGGAACCGGGTCGGGGAACCTCATTATGAGCCAGTGGGTTACGCGGGAAGATAACGGCGGCGCAGCGACGCTGACGCTGAACCGTCCCGACAAGCTCAATGCGCTCTCCAGCGACATGCTGGAAGCGCTGGAGCCGCATATCGACGCTCTGGCGCGCGAGCGCCGCACGATCGGCCTCGTCGTGCTGCGCGGCGCCGGCGGCAACTTCTCGAGCGGTTACGACATGCACGAGATGCTGGAGTATGTGAAGGCGCGCGCGAAGCCGCACACGCATTCGGAGCTGATCCAGAAGATCGCGAACCTGCCGCAGCCCGTGATCGCCGCGGTGCAGGGGTACTGCACGACGGGCGCACTGGAACTGGCGCTGGCCGCCGACCTGATCCTGGCTGCCGAATCGGCACGATTCTCCGACACCTATGCGCGCTGGGGCCTGACGCCGGTCTGGGGCCTCTCGCTGCGCCTCCCGCACCGTATCGGCGCGGCGAAGGCGAGCGAGATGATGCTCACCTGTCGCAGCTATTCGGGTGCCGAGGCAGCCGCGATGTTCCTCGCGAACTGGTGCGTCGCGGACGACCGGTTCGAGGCGGAACTGGCCGCGCTCAGCCGCGACATCCTGGCGAATTCCTGGTACGCGAACCAGGTCAACAAGCGTGCGCTGATCGAGATCGACGGTCTGAGCCTGCGCAATGCGCACCGGCTGGACCTGTTCAAGAACGAGGGCCTTGCACCGGATGCGGTGAAGCGCCTGGAGACGTTCTTTACGCGCCGGGATCCCTCCGCGGGGTCCTGACGCCCGGCGCAGTGCGGACACGCCGCAGCAACATCGCGCGCGCCGCCTCGGTGACCGCATCGAGTGCCGGCCTGCGGTAATCCCAGATCGGTTCAGGCCCTGGCTTCGCGACGACCATGGTCGCGTTCGCCTCGAACACGACCACGCGCCCGTCGGGCGCGAGCGCGAAGTCGACGCCGGCATACTCGAGCTGCAGCGCGCCGCGGATCGCATCGAGTGCCGCAACGCCGCGCCTCCCGAGCACCGCCGGCATGTCCTCGAGGAAGCATCGCTCCTCGTCGCGCAACGCCTGCGACAGGCTCATCTCGGCGGTGAAGTAGTGCACCTTCCAGTCGGCGGAAATCGCCAGATGCACCGGATAGGCGGTGCCGTCGACGAACAGCACGCGGAACTTGCGCGCCAGCCCGTCGGCGCCGCGCACATCGAGATACTGGATCGCGATCAGCGGCCCCTCACCGAGCGACTGCAGCGCGGCCGCGAGATCGGCCGCGGCATCGACGCGCAGGAAGTGCCGTCCGGTATGGAACCCCGGGCGACGCAGCAGCAGCGGGAACGCGCCGGCGGGCAATGCCTCGAGATCCGCGGCTGACGCCAGTTGCGTGCGCGGCGTCACCACATCGGGGAGCCCGGCGAGCCGATGTGCGCCCTCGACGCGACCGGTCCTCGCGACGGCTGTGGGATCGTTGATGACCGGGACGGTCGCGCGCGCGACGAGGACCGCAGCCCGGCGCAGCGCCAGCGGGCAGCGGTCGGCATCGCCGACCGCGTTGCAGATCAGCGCGTGTGCCGGCAGCAACTCCCCTTCGCGCCACGACTCCATGTACACCGCAGTGATCGCGAAGTCGCGGTCGTTGATCCAGGACTGCACCGGGATGTTGCCGCCGCGCGCGGAGACCAGCAGCAACAGCGGCACCCCGGTGCCGCTCCCCCGGTATGGCTGGGAGACCATGGAGCTGCCCGCAAAGGCCCTGGCGAGATGCACCTCGGCGCGTTCGGGATCCAGATCCTGGAGCAAAGTGCCAATACCGCGATGCGCGGCGGAAAACTGCGGATCGATCGCGAGCGCTGCCTCGTATGCCTGCAGGGCGCCTGCGTGGTCCTGGTCGGCGGCCAGCGCGTTGCCGAGGTTGACCCGCACGAGCGCATCCTGCGGGTGATGCTGGATCGCCTGCCGGTAGGCGCTGCAGGCGGCGGCACGGTAGCCGCCGCTGAAAGCGAGGTTGCCGAGCTCGTTCAGTGCTGCGAGATGGGTAGGGTCACGCTGCAGGATTGCGACAAAGGCGTTGCGGGCGGCGCTATCCTCGCCCGCCGCCGCGAGCGCCCGCGCCTGCGCCAGCAACTCCCCCACTAGGAATCCGCCGGGTCGAGCTGCGAGTGCTGCGCGAGGTCCCCGCTGCGCCACAGGTACAGCGCCAGCAGCGGATCGGTTCCGGTACGCATCGCATGGCTCTGATTGGACAGATGGTGGACGACGTCGCCGGGCCTGCACGTCACCCAGGGCGCCGCGCCATGCCGCCACTCGGCGATGCCGGACAGTGGCACATAGATTTCCTCGGCCTCGTGATGATGCGGCGGGTAGCTCACGCCCGGGCCGAGCAGCAGCACGCCGCAGGCGAGCGTCGTGCCCGGCACGGGGCCGCTGAGGCCGACGAGTTCGGTCCAGCCGTACGCATCCAGGAACGCCGCACCGACCTGCGCTGCGGTGTAGGAACGCCGCCAGGCGAGTCCGGGCGCCGCAGCGGCGAGCGCGCTGACGAAGCCGGCGCTGAAGGCCGGCGCCGCAGCGCCCGCCGCGGGCAGGTAGCGCAGCACCGGCACCGTCGATGCGGGCACCGTGCGGGCCGGTCCGGCAACGGGCCATGCAGTAAGCATCGCGTCGACGGCGCCGTCGTGCAGCGCGGCCAGCAGCCGTCTGGCACGCTCCGCAAGGGAATCCGCCGCGGTAGCGGCGACCGCGTTGCCGCGGGCCGCGCCACAGCGCGCGGCGACCCAGCCGCCCAGCGCGACCTGCAGCAGCGCACGGCGCGTCGTCAGGCCCCTCATGCGAGGGCCTCGTGCACGGCGCGATGCGCCTGTTCGATGGCGACGTTGGTATACGCGCCGCCGCCCGCGTCGGAGTTCGCGATCGTGATGCGGCCGAAGCGCGCGCGGCCGATCACGTGGGGCTTGTCGGCTTCCGCGTAATGCGGCTCGAACAGCGAGTTGTTCTCCGGCGCATAGCCATGCGGCCAGCGATTGACGGTGATGCCGGTGATGTCCGTGGCCGGATCGAAGCCGCCGCCGGCGAGCGTCGCGCCGAGCTGCGCGCGGATCTCGCGCTCGAACACCTCGAACGGCGTCGCCAGCAGCTCCGCGCGCCCGGCGATGTTCTGTTCGTGCTCGGTGAGTCCCGGCCTGCAGGGCGTGCGCGCCATCCAGATGAGGCTCGGCTCGTCGGGCGAGCGTGAGCCGCGGTAGGCACCGATGTCGCCGGTCGGATTCAGGCGCATGAAGGTGTGATAGCCGCCGGGCGCCACGATCTGGTGAACCCCGAGCTGCGCGAACGCGCGCCAGTTGCGGATCGCAACGCTGGTATAGACCAGCGGCGTCTTGACCAGCGTGTGCAGCGCGGCTTTCTGGCGCTCGGGGAGCTCCGGACACAGGTAGGGGATCATCATGTTGTAGGAGGCCAGCACGCAGTGCTGGGCGCGCACCGTGAACAGCCGTCCGTCGCGCGCGTAGGTGACGGCCGCGCCGTCCGGCCTGCGCGGGCTCCCGGTATTGGTCGCACGCACGGCGGTGCTGGACAGCCGCAGCCGCACTGCGGAGCCGGGTACATCGAGGCGCGTATAGTTCGCGCGCGCCATGATCGCATCGTCGACGCCTTTCCCGGGCAGCGCATCCGGTATCAGCCGACGCACCAGCAGGCGCGCGATCGTCGCGTTGCCGTCAGGGAAGTGCAGCTTGTAGGATCCGCCGGTGTCGGCATACCCGGCTGGCGTGAAGCCCATCTGCGGCACCGAGCCGTCTGCAAGCTTCAACCCCTTGAACCCCGGCAGGCCGATCCCCCAGGCGTCCGCGGCCGATACCGCATCGCCGCCGACACCCCACTCTCCCTGGGTGCGGGTGCGGTACAGCGCTATGACGGCGGGATCCACCTGCATGACCCGGGTCAGGTAATCGACGTAGCTGATCGTCGTCAGGTGGCGCTTTTTCTGATCGGAGGTCCAGCCCGGGAAGTAATCGACCTCGCCATCCTCGACGCGGATCACATCGGCTTTGGCAGCCTCGGACAGCGGCGCGCCGGCGAGGAACTCCGCCCACGGCTTCTGCCGGTAGCCGGTGGCGAGATGATCGGCGCCGAAGGTCGCATGGTCGAAGAACAGGCCGCTGGTCAGGCCGAGCCCGTCATAGACCTGCGGCTGCGGCAGCGTTTTCACCAGGGCCGGGACGTCAATGCCGATGGCGCGCAGCAGCCCGTCCGCGACTTTCCCATAGGGCCGCGGGCTGTCGATCTCCAGCGTGCCGCCATTCATGAGGCCGGCCTGCGCGCCGAAATCGAACTCGTTGCGCTTCGCGTGGCCGCCGAAATCGTCGTGGTTGTCGAGCACGAGGATCCGCGCATGCGGCCGCGCCTGCAGGTAGAAATGCGCGGCGGAGAGCCCGCTGATCCCGGCGCCGACGACGATCAGGTCATAGCGCTCGTCGAGCGGGGTCGCGAGCCCAGGCGGTTTGCCATCGCGCAGCGCATGCGCCGCCTCGAACGCGCCCGGATGGCTGCCGCGCAGTCCCTGCAGCAGCGGCGGATAGTAGCCGGCAAGGTCCTGGACACCCGCCGGGGACAGCGTGTCCGCAGCTGCAAATCCGGGCAGCAGCGCAGCCCCCGCAGCTCCCAGCGCGGCGCCCGCCCCGCCGAGCGCTGCGCCCTGCAGGAAGTCGCGGCGGCTGATGCCGCGATCCATCCCCAGGCGCCGGTCTTCGGCCGATAAACGCGTTCGCTTCATGGTGTCTTCTCCAGGAATCTCTTGATGTGTTCGTTCAGGAATTTCGCATCCGCCGGCGAGGCGCCCGCCCCCGCCGGATGTCCCCACAGCGACGGGATGACGACCAGGTCACAGTGGCGGATCGACTGCGCCTCGAAGCGCGCGTCCGTCACCGGAAAATATAGATCGGTTGCCGAGGGCATGTACAGCACGCGGGCGCGGATCGAGCGCAGCGCGGCTGCCGTGTCGCCGTGGAACGGCGGCGTATTGCCCACGTCGTTGCTTTCCCAGCTGCGCATCTGCAGGATCAGGTCGTTGGCGTCGGCGCCCGGAATGAAGTTCCGGCGGTACTGGTCGATGACGCCGTCGAGGCTCTTGCCGGGCGGATCGTCCTCGCGCCACAGTTCGCGGCGCCACCATTCCTGTGAATACAGCCAGCCGGTCCACACGAGCGCGAACGCCTCGATGCCTTTTTCCGGCTCTGCGGCGTAGTCGCCGCCCCGGAATGCAGGATCCAGCGTCAGCGCCGCGATCTGCCCTTCGAGGCGGACGATGCCATGGCCATAGGTCCTGGCGGTCCCGGAGGTCGCGACGATGCGGTCCATGCTGTCCGGATAGCTGACCGCCCACTGGAATGCCTGTTGCGCACCCATCGAGAAGCCGATCACGGCGCGCAGGTGCGCGACGTGCAGCTCAGCGTCGAGCAGTTCCTTCACCGCCCGCACGTTGTCGCGGATCGTCATCAACGGAAAGCGCGGCCCATGGAACGGCTCCGGCGTGTTGCTCGGCGAGGAGGAACGGCCGTTGCCGAACAGTTCGCTGGTGATCAGGAACAGCCTGCCGGGATCCAGCGCCTTGCCGGGGCCGATCAGCCACTCGTAGCCGTGCAGATCGGCCATGTAATGCGACGGCAGCAGCACGGCGTTGTCGCCGGCGGCATTCAGCGTGCCATAGGTGCCGTAGACGACGTGCGCCTCGGGGAGTGTGACTCCGCCTTCGGTGCGGAAGTTATGTATAACGAACTCGTGCTGCACCGGGGTGACGGACGCCGCAGTCGGACCTGCGTAGGCTGCCGGCGTGACGGCGCTGACTGCGATGAGTCCGAAGAGACGAGCGATGTTCCGGCGCATGGCGATGACCTGTGATAGAAATGAAGGCATGGAGAATAACAAGCCGGGTATCGGCGTCCGCTGGTACGTCCTTATCATGATGTGCCTGGTCTATACGCTCAGTATCGCAGACCGCTACGTGATCTCCACCGTGCTCGAACCGATCCGGATCGAACTCGGACTGACCGACTTCGAGGTCAGCCTGGCGGCCGGGCTGCCGCTGGCGGTCTTCTACCTGGTATTCGGCTTTCCGCTGTCGTGGCTGATCGACCGCGGCAACCGGCGCAACATCATCTCGGTCTGCCTGATCGTCTGGTCGACGATGACCATGCTCTGCGGCAGGGCGCAGTTCGCGCTGCAGTTCAGCCTGACGCGCATCGGCGTCGGCATCGGCGAGGCCGGCGGTACGCCGGGCGCCAACTCGATCCTGTCGGACTATTTCACGGCGCGCCTGCGGCCGATGGCGCTGACCGTATTCTCGCTGGGCGCGCCGATCGGCGCATGGCTGTGCCTGACCTTCGCCGGCAATGTCGCCGACGGACACGGCTGGGCGGCGGCGGCGGCGACGGCCTATGCCGGCACGCACGGCTGGCGCTCGGTGTTCATCGTGCTTGGCGCACCGGGCATCCTGGTCGGCGTGCTGATCTGGTTCACGGTGCGGGAACCGGAGCGTGGCCAGCTCGACGCCAGGTCGACCGGGCCTGCGCCGCCGCTGCTCGAGGCGTTCCGGTTCCTGTGGCGCCAGAAGTCGGCCGTCAATCTTATGCTCGCGAGCGCAATCACCGCGTTCTGGGGCTGGGGCCTGATGTGGTTCACGCCGACCTTCCTGCAGCGCAGCTACGGCATGACGCCGGGCGAGGCGGGCGACCTGACCGGACCCATGCATCTGTATGGCGGCATCGCCGCGACCGTGCTGACGAGCTGGGTCATCGCGCGTCCGTGGTTCAGGGATCCGCGGCGCATCGTCTGGCTGATGGGCTGGGGGATCGGGCTCGCGACGATTCCGTCGTTCATCATGTATTACACGCACTCGCTGCCGCTGGCGAAGGCCATGCTGTGGATTTTCGTGCCGTCGATCTATTTCTACATCGGTCCCTGCTTCGGGCTGCTGAATAACCTCTCGCCGCCGCCGATGCGTGCAATCTTCTGCGCCTCGACGCTGCTGGTCGCGAATCTCGGCAACCTGATCCTCGCGCCGGCGATCGGCGGGTTGCTCAGCGACATCTTCGCGTCCTCGTTCGGCTGGGAACAGGGCAGCGCGCAGTCGCTGCGTCTTGCGCTGCTGTGCATCGCGCCGACCGGCTTCTGGGCGACGTATCATTACTTCACGTGCACGCGCACGATGCTGCAGGACCAGGAGCGCGCGATGGGTGTTCCGGTCGCGGCCTGAGTCCCCCGGATTTCAGTCCGGCGGATTGTTCCTGCGCAGGAAGGCGACCGAGGCGCTCAGCATCTGCAGGCGCGTCTCGCTGCGCGACAGGTAGTGGTCCTCCTTCGCGAGCGTGACGAACTCGACCGGCTTGCCGAGTTTCTCCAGCGCCTTTGCCATCAGCTCGCTCTGATCGTAGGGCACGGTGGCGTCGTCCTTGCCGTGGATCAGCATGACGGGTGAGATGACGCTCGCGGCATGCGCGAGCGGCGAGATCTCCGCCAGTCGCCCGTCATCGGGTCCGGTGACGCCCAGATAGCGGTTCCAGTAACGCGATACGAGGTTGTCGCTGTGCGCGTTGTTCGACTTGACCCGGCGCAGCATATGCTCGGGATCGGAGATGCCTGCGAGGGATACCGCGCAGCGATACGTGCCGGGCTGCAGCGCCGCGCCGGCGAGCGCCGCATAGCCGCCATAGCTCGCGCCGACGATGCACACCCGGCCCGGATCGATGATGCCGGCTCTGGCAAGATAGCCGGCCCCGTCAGACAGGTCGGTCTGCATCTTGCGGCCCCACTCGCCGAAGCCCTTTTCGACCCAGCTGTGATCAAGCCTGGAGCCGCGGAAATTCGGCTGGAGGACAGCATAGCCCTGCGCGGCCAGCGCCTGCGCCCACCAGTCGAAGCCGGGTTCGTCGCGGGCCTCCGGCCCGCCGTGCGGCATGACGATCAGCGGCAGGCCCTTCTCGGGCCTCCCCGGGGGTAGCGTCAGGTAAGCCGGTATCTGCAGTCCGTCGGCTGCCGGGTAAGTGATCCTGCGCACCTCGGCGACCTGCGTCACATCGGCGTAGATCCGGCCCACCGGGCGCTTCAGGTGTTCGGCCGCGTCGACGAAATAATATGCGTAGCCGGACTTCGGGCCGAGGATACGCACGAGGAAGTGCTGGTGATCCGCGGAGATGCCGCTGAATTCGACGCGTTCACCCTGGAAGGTCCGCAGAACCCAGTCCCAGCGGCGCTGCAGCTCGGGATCGGCAAAGCTGTAACTCGGTTCATCGCCGAGGGACTCGGTCCCGATCAGGCGCGTCCCCCCGGGTTCGTGCAAGAGCCGGGCGATCCTTTCGTTGGGCGCGATCAGGCTGCCCAGGGAGCCATCCGCCAGCGACAACCGCCGATAGACCCACTCATCGTCCTCCAGCTGGCCGATGATGGCCGCTGCGCCATCCGCGTCCAGACCGAAGATCTGCGGATAGTCGAGAGCCGCGGTGCCGCCCACGGTGTTCACCGGGTGGCCATCCCGGATCAGGTTGATCGCCCAGCGATGCTCGGTATCGAAATAGTCCTCGTCGAGGACGATCTGGCCCCGGTCATCGATGAGCCAGCCGCGCGACGGCTCCTGTCCTTCCCAGACGAGGCTCTCGCTGCGCCGGTCAAGGTCGACGCGCAGCAGCGCCAGGCGCCCTTTTCCACCGTTCAGGTACAGGCCGGAGACGTACACCTGGGTCTGGCCGCCGACATGCGTGATTGTCGGCCGGCCAAAGAAGATGTTCATGACGCGCCGCTCGGTGCGCACGTGGTCAAGCAGATTGAACACCTTGCCGCTGGCGGCGTCCCAGCTCTGCAACAGGCTCAGCTCCTGGGGGCCTCCGGACAGGCCGATCGGCAACCGCGACGATGCCGAGCGGATCAGCAGATGCGCGTTGTCCGCCCATTCGATGCCGCGGATCTTGGCGTCACCCAGGTTGAACTTGCCGAGCGTCGCATCGTCGCCCAGGCTCAGGATATCGAGGACCCGGTGTTCGCCGACCGTGAGGACCATGGCCAGCTTGTCACCCGCGGTCGACAGGGCAATGTTGCTGATGGTCGGCAGCCTGCCATAGGCCTCGAGCGGCGCCGGCGCTGCGGCTGCCGCGCCCGCCGCCACCAGCACGGCAGCCCCGAGACAGCGGGCTGCGAGCTGGTACAGTTGCGACGTCCGCCCCCGTGTTTCGTCCGACATCGCTCAAGTCTAGCAAAACAAGGAACGCGTGCACGATCCGCTCCTCCAGGTACTGATTCTCCTCGCCGCCTCGGTCTGCGTCGTCGCGGCTGTACGCAAGCTGGCGCTGCCGGCCATCCTCGGTTACCTCGCGGTCGGGATGGCGCTTGGCCCCCATGCGCTGCGGCTCGCGGCGGACAACGAGACGACGCGGCTGCTGGCGGATGTCGGGGTCGTGTTCCTGGTCTTCACGCTGGGCCTCGAGTTCTCGCTGCCGCGGCTGGTCGCGATGCGCCGCGAGGTGCTCGGCGTCGGCGGCGCCCAGGTCGCGCTGACGACCGCGGCGGTGGCGCTGGTCGCGATCCGCGGCTTCGGCGTGGGTCGCCCTGCGGCAATCGTGATCGGCGGCGCGATCGCCATGTCCTCGACCGCGATCATCATCGCGCAGCTGACCGACCAGTCCGAGAACAACCGCACCCACGGGCGCATCGCCGTCGCGATCTGCCTGTTCCAGGACCTGGCGTTCCCGGTGTTCCTGGGGCTGGAATCGGCGCTGGCCGGACGCGGCGCCGGCGCAGGTCCCGGCGGCATCGTCATCGCGGTGGCGATCGCGCTGCTCGGACTCGCGCTGGTGCTGGCGGCGGGGCGCTGGCTGCTCAGGCCCCTGTTCTTCGCAATCGCTGCGGTGCGCTCTGCGGAGCTGTTCTCGCTCGCTGTCCTGCTCGCCGTGCTGGCGAGCGCGTGGGCGACGCGCGCGGCGGGCCTGTCGCTGGCGCTGGGTGCGTTCCTCGCCGGCATGGCGCTCGCGGAGACGGAGTTCCGCCACCAGGTCGAGGCGACGATTCGCGCCTACCGGGACGTGCTGCTGGGCCTGTTCTTCATCACGGTCGGCATGCTGCTCGACGTCGGGCTGCTGGTGCACCACCTGCTGCTCGTGACGCTGGTGCTGGCGGGCATGCTGGTGCTGAAGACCTCGATAGTCACCGTCGCGGCCAAGCCCGCGACCCACAGCTGGTTCAAGGCGCTGCGCGCGGGCATTGTCGTCGCGCAGGGCGGCGAGTTCGGCTTTGCGCTGTTGACGCTGTCGCTGCGCGACGCACTGCTGGACAGCGAACTGCTGCAGCCGCTGCTCGCGGCCACCGTATTGTCAATGGTGCTGTCGCCGCTGCTGATCCGCCACAACCGCCTGCTGGCGCGGCTGCTGTTGCGCGAGTCCGGGCCGCCTGCGCCGCCGGAGGCGGTGCGCGAGGCCCGCGCGACGCTGGCGGTTGCGAGTCGCGAGCACGTCATCATCTGCGGTTTCGGCCGGGTCGGGCAGAACATCGCGCGCGTGCTGGAGCGCGGCGGCTTCGAATACCTCGCACTCGACGTGGATCCATACCGGATCAGGGCCGGGCGGCAGGCAGGCGACCCGGTGATGTTTGGCGACTCGAGCCACGCGGCCGTACTGCAGGGTGTCGGGGTCGCGACCGCGAGCTGCGTCGTCGTCACGTTCGCGGATGCGCCGATCGCACTGCGTGTGCTGCGCGCGGTACGCTCGCTGCGCAGCGATGTGCCGGTCCTCGTGCGTACGCAGGACGACGCGCTGCTCGGCGAACTGCAGGCGGCCGGCGCCACCGAGGTGGTGCCCGAAACCTTCGAGGCGAGCCTTATGCTCCTGTCGCATCTGCTGCTGCTGCTGAAGGTGCCGGTGTCACGGGTCGTGCGCACGGTCGATCAGATCCGCAGCGACCGCTATGGCATGCTGCGCGAGTACTTTCCGGCACAGGGCGACGCCTTGCGCGAAGAACTGCACAGCGTCATTCTGCCCCCCGCTGCCTGGGCTGTCGGCAGGACCATCGGCGAATTCATGGCACGCGGCTCGGCGGCCGCGGTCAGCTCGCTGCGCCGCGACGGCATCGTCGGCCGCGACCCGGGGAACGACACGGTCCTCAAGGAGGGCGATGTCGTCGTCGTCTGCGGCACACCCGAGGCGGTCGAGCATGCCGAGACGCTGCTGCTGATGGGCTAGGCCCCAGCCGTCATTCCTTGTCCTGCAGGTGCGCCTCGACGAACCACAGGTACTTGTCGACGTCGCGGGAGATACCGGTGAACAGGTCGGCGGTATCGGCGTCGCCGATGCCGGCGGTGTCGTCGATCGTCGCGCGCACCGCCTTGCCGTAGGCAGCGAGCTGCGTCGCGAGGTAATACAGGTGATCCTTGCCGGCGGTGATGTTGAGCGGGTAGTTCTTCAGCTTCGAGCGCTTTGCGGCAACGCTGACCGTGCCCTCGGCCATGCCGCCCAAGGCCGTGGCGCGCTCCGCGATGTCGTCGATCTGGTCGAGCAGGACGCCCGAGATCTTGTCGAACAGCTCGTGCAGCGCGATGAAATTCGGACCCTTGACGTTCCAGTGCGCGTGCTTGACCTGCGACTGCAGGTCGATCGCTTCGGCAAGCCGGACGTTCAGGGTCGTAACGACGGCGCGCCGGGTCTTCTCGGGCAGGTCGATCTTGGTCTTGTACATGGGCTACTCCTGGGTGAATCGCGGCCGCCTATTTTGCGCCTGCCAACCGACCGGCGCCATAGCGCGCGATTTGCGCTAGAATTCCCCACCTTTTTTGAGGCCGGAGCCAGTCATGAAGAAACCAGTCACCGTCACGATCACCGGGGCCGCCGGCAATATCGGCTATGCCCTCGCCTTCCGCGTGGCCTCGGGCGCAATGCTCGGCGCCGATCAGCCCGTGAACCTGAACCTGCTGGAGATTCCGGCTGCGCAGGGCGTCGTCGCCGGGGTCGTCATGGAACTGCACGACTGCGCTTTCGCGACGCTGAACCGCGTCGCCGCAACCGACGATGCGAGGGTCGCATTCCGCGATTGCGACTACGCGCTGCTGGTCGGTGCGCGGCCGCGCGGCCCCGGCATGGAGCGTAAGGACCTGCTGCTGGAGAATGCGAAGATCTTCTCGGCGCAGGGCAAGGCGCTGAACGAGGTGGCCAGCCGCGACGTGCGCGTGCTGGTCGTCGGCAACCCGGCAAACACGAACTCGCTGATCGCGCAGCACAACGCGCCGACGCTGAATCCGCGCAACTTCACCGCGATGACGCGGCTCGATCACAATCGCGGCCGCGCGCAGCTCAGCCTGCAGGCGGGCGTCGGCATCGGCGACGTCAGGAGGATCATCATCTGGGGCAACCACTCCGGCACGCAATATCCGGACCTGCACCACGCGACGGTCGCGGGCAAGCCCGCGCTGTCGGTCGTCGCGCCGGCATGGTTCGAGGGAACCTACATCCCCACCGTGCAGCAGCGCGGCGCCGCCGTCATCAAGGCGCGCGGCTCCTCGTCCGCAGCGTCGGCCGCCGCGGCCGCGATCGATCACATGCACGACTGGGCGCTCGGTACAGCGGACGGCGACTGGGTCAGCATGGCGGTGCCGTCCGACGGCAGCTACGGGATTCCGGCGGGCGTGATCTATTCATACCCGGTCACCTGCCAGGGGGGCGACTACACGATCGTCCAGGGGCTGCCCATCGACACCTTCAGCCGCGAGCGATTGCAGCTGACCCATGCGGAGCTGTGCGAGGAGAGGGAAGGGGTCAAGGACCTGCTATAGCGCTATAGTAGGCACCATGGAAATTCTGGCCTGGTGCCTGTTCGTGGCCGCGGCGCTCATCTGGCTGGCCTACCGGCGGGTGAGTCTGGGCGCGGCAACACTGGCGCTCGGCGCCCTGCTGCTGGCGTACTGGACGCTGGGACACGCCGGCCCTGGCGTCAAGCTCATCGTCAGCCTGCCCGTGGCGCTGCTGGCGCTGCTGAACCTGCGCGAGCTGCGCATGCGCCTCGTGACCCGCCCGTTCCTGAAGGGCTACCTGCGGCTGTTGCCGACGATGTCCTCGACCGAGCGCGAGGCGCTGGAGGCAGGCACCGTCTGGTGGGACGGGGAGCTGTTCACCGGCGGCCCCGACTGGAACAAGCTGATGCAGGCAAAGGCCCCTGCGCTGCGGCCGGACGAGCAGGCCTTTCTCGACGGGCCCTGCGAGCAGCTGTGCGCGATGCTCGACGACTGGGACATCACGCATCGGCGCGGCGACCTGCCGCCGGCCGCCTGGGACTTCCTGAAGTCGGCCGGGTTTTTCGCCATGATCATCCCGCGGCGCTACGGCGGCCTGGAGTTCTCGGCCTACGGCCATTCCTGCGTACTCGCGAAGGTGGCGTCGCGCTGCGCGGTGGCCTCATCGACGATCGCAGTGCCGAATTCGCTGGGACCCGCCGAGCTTCTGCTGCACTACGGCACCGAGGAACAGAAGGACCATTACCTGCCGCGCCTCGCCCGCGGCGAGGAAGTCCCCTGTTTCGCGCTGACCGGCCCGCGCGCCGGCTCCGATGCGGCGTCGATCCCGGACACCGGCATCATCTGCCGCGGCAGCTGGCAGGGTCAGGACGTCATCGGCCTGCGGCTGAACTTCTCCAAGCGCTACATCACGCTCGCGCCGGTGGCGACGGTGATCGGGCTGGCATTCCGGCTGTTCGATCCGGACAAGCTGATGGGCGGGGCGGTTGACCTCGGCATCACCTGCGCGCTGCTGCCACGGTCGACGCCGGGCATCACGATCGGCCGCCGCCACCTGCCGCTCGACATCCCGTTCCAGAACGGCCCCATCCAGGGCGTCGACGTGTTCGTGCCGCTGGATGCGATCATCGGCGGGTTCCGCATGGCCGGCCAGGGCTGGCGGATGCTGGTCGAGCAGCTGTCGGTGGGCCGCTGCATCTCGCTGCCGTCGAATGCAACCGGCGCGGCCAAGGCCAGCGTGTACGCATCCGGTGCATACACGCGGATCCGCCGCCAGTTCAATATGCCGGTCGGGCGTTTCGAGGGCGTCGAACAGGTGCTCGCGCGGATGGCCGCGCGCACCTACATCATGGACGCGGCGCGCTCCGTGACCGCCGGCGCGATAGATGGTGGCGAGAAGCCGTCGGTGCCGTCGGCGATGCTCAAGTATCACGTGACCGAGCTCGGCCGCATGATCGCCAACGATGCGATGGACGTGCACGGCGGCAAGGGCATCTGTCTCGGGCCGCGCAACTATCTCGGCCGCAACTACCAGATCGTGCCGGTTGCGATCACCGTGGAGGGCGCGAACATCCTGACGCGCAGCCTGATCATCTTCGGCCAGGGAGCCGTCCGTTGCCATCCGTGGGTGCTGAAGGAGATGAACGCGGCACGCAATCCGAACCGCGAGGAAGGCGTACGGCAGTTCGACCGCGCGCTGTTCGGCCACATCGGCTATGCGCTGTCGAACGCGGCGCGCTCGCTGGTGATGGCGCTGACCTTCGCACGCTTCACGGCGGTCCCCGAGGATGGTCCGACGCGACGCTACTTCCAGCACATCAACCGCTACAGTGCATCGTTCGCCTTTGCCGCCGACGTCGCCATGCTGGCGCTCGGTGGCTACCTGAAGAAGAAAGAGACGCTGTCGGCGCGGCTCGGCGACGTGCTGTCGATGATGTATCTCGCCTCGATGGTGCTGAAGCATCACGCGAATCAGGGTCGCCCGGCCGAGGACCTGCCGCTGGTCGACTGGGCCTGCCGCAGCCTGCTCTACCAGGCGCAGGAACAGCTGCATCAGTTCCTGCGCAACTTCCCGAACCGCCCGCTGGCCGCGTTCATGCGCCTGGTGATCTTCCCGCGTGGCCTGACGTATTTCCCGCCCGGCGACCGGACCGGCAGCCAGATCGCAGCGCTGATGATGACGCCGAGCGCGGCGCGCGGCAGGCTGTGCCGGCCGCTCTACGACACGCTCGCCCCCGACAACGCGCTCGGGCTGCTGCAGGAAGCGCTGGTGCTCGCGGAGGCTGCCGAAGGACTCGAGAAACGCATCCGCGTCGAGGGCATCAAGACCGGCCGCGTCGATGCGCTCGACCTTCCGGGCCAGATCCGGCAGTCGGTCGCACTCGGCATCGTCTCCGCGGCGGAAGGCGAGAGCCTGCGCCGCTACGACGCGAAGGTCATGGAACTGGTGAGCGTCGACGACTTCGACCCGGGTGAGATCGGCACCCACGCAGTGGCCTCCTGACCACCGGCGGCGCGCGTCATGTACACGAATTTTTTCGGGTTGAGCGAGAAGCCGTTCGCGATCACGCCGGACCCGCGCTATCTTTTTCTCAGCGAGCGTCATGCGGAGGCGCTCGCGCACCTGCTGTACGGCATCAACGAATCCGGCGGCTTCATCCAGCTGACCGGCGAGGTCGGCACCGGCAAGACGACGATCGTGCGCACGCTGCTCTCGCGGCTCCCGCAGCACGCCGACGTGGCTGTGATACTCAACCCGCGCATCACGCCGACCGAGTTCCTGCTGACGATCTGCGAAGAGCTCGGTGTCACGGTTGCTGAGGCGGATCGCGACAGCGTCAAGACCCTGGTCGATGCGCTGAACCGGCACCTGCTGAACGCGCATGCTGAAGGACGGCGTGTCGTCGTGATCGTCGACGAGGCACAGAACCTCTCGCCGGCCGTGCTCGAACAGGTGCGGCTGCTGACCAACCTCGAGACAGCGACGCAGAAGCTGCTGCAGATCATCCTGATCGGCCAGCCCGAACTCGCTGTGCTGCTCGACCGCAACGAGCTGCGCCAGCTCGCGCAGCGCATCACGGGGCGCTACCACCTCAGCCCGCTGACGCGGGAGGAGACCCAGGAATACATCCGGCATCGGCTGCGGGTCGCGGGCGTCGCCGCGGAGATCTTCACGCGCCGCGCGCTGCGGGAAGTGCATCGCCTGGCGGGCGGCGTCCCGCGCATCATCAACGTCTGCTGCGACCGGGCGCTGCTCGGCGCCTACAGCCGCGAACAGCGGATCGTCGATACGGCGCTGGTGCGACAGGCGGCCGGCGAGGTCTACGGACGACTCTACCTGCCGCGCTGGGCGCTATGGGCAGGTGGCGCCGCCACGATCGCGGCGCTGGTCGGCGGCGCGTGGTGGCTGCCGTGGCGCGACTGGTTGCCGGTCGCGACACCTTTGACCGCGGCCGCCCCGCCCGCCTCTGCCGCTTCCGCAGCAACCCCGATCGAGGCCGCGCCCGCACCGGTCGTTGCGGCCGCGCCGCCGGCCGAGCCGCCGGCACGCAACCTCGATGCACTGCTCACTGCGAACGCGGCATCGACGACCGAGGCCGGGGCGTTTCGCCGCCTGCTCGCGCTATGGGGCACTGCGCTCACCGGCGACAAGGACCCTTGCGGCCAGGTCGTCAAGGCGGGGCTCGCCTGCCTCGACCAGCATGGCTCCTGGGCGCAGGTGCGGATGCTGAACCGGCCCGCCGTGCTGACGCTGATTGATGATCGCGGCGAGCGCCATCATGTCGTGCTGACCGGGCTGGGTGAGCACGAGGCGACGCTGACGCTCGGCGAGACCAGCGAGCAAGTCCCGCTGGAAACGCTGTCGAAGGCCTGGTTCGGCGACTTCACGGTGGTCTGGCGCCCGAAGGCGAGCCGCCCCCGCGTGCTCGCGATGGGCAGCAGCGGCGATGAGGTGCGCTGGCTGCGCCGCAGTCTGAACGCGCTGCAAGGCTCCGCCAGCGATCCGGAGCATGACGACATCTACGACCGTGACCTCGCCAGGGCGGTCCAGGAGTTCCAGCGGCAACACCGCCTCAATGCCGACGGCATCGCCGGCATCCTGACGCAGGTGGTGCTGGATGCCACGCTGGCCGATCCGCAGTCGCCGCTGCTCGGGGTCGGCGCGACGCGCGGCGGTTAGCACGATGTCGTTCATCCTCGACGCATTGAAGAAGTCGGAAGCGGAGCGGCAGCGCCAGTCGGTTCCGGGACTGATGGACGCCGGCGTGGTACCGCCGCGGCGGGGCCTGCCGCTGTGGGCCCTCGCGATCTGCGCGCTGCTCGTAGTGAACGTGGTGATCCTGGCTGCAATGCTGTTCCGCCAGCAGGCACCTGCGGGCCCGACGCGGCCAGCCGCGACCCAGGCAGCGCCGCCGGCACCGCGCGCCGCGGCAGCATCCGCAGCGGCGGACACAGCCCATTTCAGTCCCCTCGACAGTGCACCCGTCTATGCGCAGGAGGTCCCGGTCGACGAGCCTGCCGGCGGCACGCCGGCTGCCGGTGGACCGCCGCCGGTGCTGCGGCGCGAACGTGTCGACCCGGCACTGACCACGGCGGCTGCGCCGCGGGACAGCGACGCGTCGGCCGACGAGGTCCTGCCGGAGATCAGCGAGCTGAACCTGACGGGCGCCCAGGCGCTGCCGGAGCTGCATCTCGATGTTCACGTCTGGGCGACGAATCCTGCGGACCGCTTCGTCTACATCAACATGCGCAAGTATCGTGAGGGAGCCGTCATCGAGGACGGTCTGACGCTCGAGCGCATCCGCCGCGACGGCATCGTGCTGAACTACCAGGGCCTGCGCTTTCTGATGCCGCGCCAGTAAACCGCAAGTGGCTTGTGTGATCGCGCATCTATACCATGGCGTATGCAATTTCCCGGCGCGAAGGAGTCTGCTGATTTGGTCAAGGTTTTGCCGCGAGGGGCCGGCGTCGCTGCGCTCGCCCTGCTTGGCCTCGTGAGACTCGCGGGAGCGGCGACGCTGGAAGGCCAGATCAGCTTTCCCGGGCAATCGGCGCCACCGATGACGGCCTATGTCTGCGAGGTGGAAACGTCGCGGATCCGCACGATCCCGCTGGCCCCCGGACAGGCGCACTTCGCGGTCGAGGTGCCCCAGGGACGCTACATCGTGTTCCTGGCGCCGCGCGAGCCGGGCGCGCCCGATATCTATGGAGCCCATACCCAGGACCACGGCCTTGCCGAGGTGACGCTTGCGGGGCGCACGGCACACTCGCTCGTGACGATCGACGACTGGTACCTGAGCGACGCGGTCGCCGCGCAGCTCGATCACATCCGCGGCATCGACACGACCAGCGCCGGCGAGCCGCTGGCAGCGCCGCGCTTCTCCGAATACCGGACCGCGACCGAGGCGCCAGCGGCGCCCAGACCCGACTTCGGTGAGGTCACGCTCGCACCCGAAGAGCGCGCAAGGGTGCTGCAGGCATTCGCCGCGGCACCGACGTTTGCCGGCAGCTTCAGCCTGGTCAGCCTGCGCTGCGGCAGCGCCTGCGAGCGGCTGCTGCTGCTCGACTGGCACAGCGGCAGGATCAGTCTGCTGCCTGCGCCTGCCGAGATCCGCGGCCCGCTGCCATGCCGCGCCGACGAGGCGATCATGTTCCGGCGCGACAGCCGCCTGCTCGGCATCCACAGCCTGCACGCCGACGGTGTGCTGACGCAGTACTACGTCCTGAAGCCCGATACCGGCACACTGCTGCCGGCAGCGGAGTACCAGCGCACTCCGGAAAGCTTCTGCGCAACCCTGCCCCCGTAGGGCGCCGCATGCGATGATGTAGTCATGCGCAAGATACTGAAGCTGACGATGAGCGGGCTCGTCACCGTGCTGCCGCTGGCGCTGACGGTCTACGTCATCTGGTGGGTCGTGCATACGCTCGAGGAGTGGCTGCGCCGCGCACTGATCACTCTCAAGATCGTCTCACCGGAACATTACTGGCCGGGGCTCGGCCTGTGCGCCGGCTTCGTGCTGTTGCTGGCCGTGGGCAGCCTCGTCAACGCCTACGCGGGGCGCCTGCTGCTGAAGACCTGGGACGATTTCCTGGGTCGCATCCCGTTCATCAAGACCCTGTACGGGGGCTTTCGCGATGTGGTCAGCCTGCTGCCCTCGGGCAGCGGCGAGAAGCGCGACCTGCAGCGGGTCGTGCTGGCGCACTTCGGTGGCGTCCATGCAATCGGCTTCGTGACCCGCGAGGACGTGCCGGCGGTGCTCCTGGCGCATGGCGGCCGCGACTGGGTCACCGTGTACTTTCCGATGAGCTATGCCTTCGGCGGCTATACCGTGTACCTGCCGCGCAACCAGCTCGAGCCGCTCGAAATCTCGGTCGAGGATGCGATGCGCCTCGCGATTACTGCGGGCCTGACGGCCGCAGGATCCCGTCCCCACTAATCCCATGACGCTGCGCGGTTGCCTGCTGTGTGCGCTGCTGCTGGCCCAGCCCGCGCTCGCGTCGTCATCGGTGCACGGTGCACGCCTGCGCGACTGGAAGATCGCCGCCATCGCGGTCCTGAGCGCACGCGGCGACGCGAACTCGCTGGCGACGGCCGCCATGCTGAGCACCGCCGGCGGGGCCGAGCTTGCAGCCCGCGCCAGCGCCCTGGTGCCCGACAGTGCGCCGCTGGCGTGGGTCAACCTGCGCCTGTGCGCGCTGACCATGGGCTGCGACTTCCGCGATGCGGCGACTTCGATGCGCTGGGTCGACGCCGACAACCCGGCGGCGTGGCTGCCCACGCTGGACGTGGCGCAGCACGACCATGACTCGATCGAGGTTGAGCGCATCCTGTTCGACATGGCGCAGGGCAAGCGAGTGAAGGTCTATGCCGTGCCGGTTGCGGTTCTGATGTTCGATGCGCTGCAGGCTGTGTCGGCGTCTCTGCCCCGCGACGTCGTCGGCAACGACGCCAGCCGGCTCGAGTTCGTCATCGACATTGCCCAGTCGCGGCTGTTGCCGTCGTTCGCCGCGCTGGAGGATGCCTGCCGCGATGCCGGGCCGGGGACCGAGCGGCGCGAGGCCTGCCTGCGGATCGCCCATAAGCTGCAGCGCAGCGACATGATTGCCGGGGAGCTGGCCGGGATTGCCATCGAGAAGCACGCCGTCGCGCCCGATTCCCACGAGGCCCATGCGCTCGCCGAAAGGCGCCGCCTGCTCGAGTGGCAGTCGGCAACGGCGGCCCGGTTCGATGCACCGCTGTTGCCGTGGGTCAGGACGCGTCACGCGCGCTGGCACCTCGACCGGATGCGCGCGCTGCAGCGCGAACAGGATGTCGTGCTCGCGATCCTGCGCGAAGAGGGCAGCGCTGCAGCGCCGCGCTAACGGCCCTTCGCGGCGACCACCTCGATCTCCAGCAGCGGGCCCGGGACCACGAGCGCGGCGACCTGCACCGCACTGCGCGCCGGCTTGTTCGGTTGCGCAGCGGTGCCGAAGAACTGCGTATAGCCGGCCATCAGGCCGGCGAAATCCAGCTTGCCGCCCTGGCCGGGATCGCCAACCATGAACACCGTCATCTTGACGACATCGCCCATGCCGAGCCCGAGGCGCCCGAGCGTCTCCTGCAGGGACTTCAGCACGTTGACGGTCTGGGTCTGCATATTGCCGTAGGCCTCCACGCTGCCCTTCGGCGCATCCTTGTTGATGACCGGCGGCAACGCGCCGCTGAGAAAATAGGTATCGGCGTCGTGGCGCACGCTCACCGCCGCGGAGATCGGGAAGTCACTGCCGACGAGCGGCAGGCGGACAACCGCCGGCCCCTCCGGCGCCCGGCTCGTGGCGCACCCGGACAGGGCGGCGACAGCGGCGATGGTCACGGCAGGCAGATTCATGCGGTACGCGCGGGTGGTGGTCATTGCGGACTCCCTGGAATGGAAAAACCGGATTCTATACCTTTGCCGGAACGCGCCGCCTGCAGCGTGGGAGCCGGTCCGCCGTCGTGGATCAATGCACCGATCTCCGCGCCGATGCGCAGGTCGTCGACGGGACCGAAGGCATGTTTGCGGATGATGCCCTGCCGGTCGATCAGCACCAGGCTCGGCGTACCGCGCATCCGGTAGCGCTCCATGGTCTGCGGGATCGGGCCTGACTTGCTCGGCATGTCGAGCGCGACGGGGAACTTCAGCCGGTACTCCTGGATGAACGCCTTGACCACCGGCGCGGTCACGGCCGCATGATGCTCGAAGGTTGCGTGCAGTCCGATGACCACTACTTCCTTCGGATCGAAGGTCTGGTGGATGCGCAGCGTCTGCGGGATGCCGAAGGAAACGGAATTCGGACACAGCACCTGGAACGCGGACAGCACGACGACACGGCCGCGCAGGTCCGCGAGCAGGACCTCAGCGTCCGAATTGAACCAGGTCTGCGCCGTGAGTTCCGGCGCGTAAGCTGCGGCCACTGTCATGGCCGCAGATTGTATATGAACCGCTCAGCCCGCGTTGCGCACCTGGTTGCCGGAGGCAGCATTGACCGTCTGCGCGGTCCTGCCGCGATCGATGAGGACCCCGAGACATTTCGCGAGCAGCTCCGCCGAGCGAGCCTGCGGCGCCTCGAAGTCGGCGACACTGGGCGGGTTGAACAGCGCCAGGACGCCGACGAGCTGTCCGGCGGGCCCGGCGACCGGGCATGCCAGGATCTTGTAGACCGTCGCTGCCGTTCCGTTCGGATCCGGGGCGATCGTCTGGTTGAGGATGATCGTGCGCGGGTTCTTCTGCATCGTAGCCAGCAGCTGCTGCTGCGGCAGGCGCAGCAGCTGCGCCGGCATGCGTTTGCCGCTCGGGGTCAGCGAGATCGAGACGTTGCGCTCCGGGACCCACAGCGCGGCCAGCGCACAGCCGACATAGTCGAAGCCGTGCTTCAGGACGGAATCGAGTGCGTCGAGGTCGTTGACGGGGGAAAGCGGAAGCGGCACCACCTGTGCACGCGGAACCTCGCGCCGTTCGCCCGACAGCGCCATGTCGCGCAGCGTGAGCTCGCGTCGCAGGCATTCGATCGCCGGCTGCACGAAAGGGCGCAGCGCATCGACCGGGCGGGGGCCGCGCTGGTTGGCGGGTATCGAGACCTCGAGGCTCACGACTGCGAGGACCTCATGGCTGTCGGTTCGCAGTGCGAACGAGTACAGCGCGCGGTCGTTGTCGATTGCACAGCCCAGCGCGGGAATATCGACCTGGTCCTGCAATGCAGCGGATATCGTCTCCCTGACGAAGTCGGCGGCAATGTCGACGTTCCAGTCAGGGGTCGTCCAGACCGCATTCCCGAAACCGTCGTGCACGGCATAATTGCGCATGCGCGGCAGCAGCAATGTCAGCAGCTTGCCGTACGACTCGTAGGATTGGGCGGCGGCCGGCTGGCTGCTGGTCCCTGACATTTGGCTCGACAACTTCCGCGACTCCCTAGGCATGCAGTTCGGCACTGTCCGTAGTCTGCGACAGGGTGGCTCTCAAGGGTTTGATGCAGGTCGCAGATTCAGCGGGAATTTGCGGCAATCCGCTGCAATATCCAGCGGGCGCCGGGCAGCCGCACGAGCAGGAACACCCGCCGCCAGAAGCGCATCCCACGGGCATCGAACCGCGCCAGCGGCAGGGCCGTGTACAGCCCCTCCGGGAAAGTGTGAACGAAGGCACCCGCAGCCCTGACTGCGACCGCTCCTGCCGGCGATTCCACGGTCAGCAGGCTGCCGCCGGCCGCCGGCCACTCCAGGCTGACCGCCGCGCAGCCGGAGAGCGCTGCCGGCGGCACGAAGCCGCGCAGGTAGACGCGGGTTCCGCACGCCGTGTGCCCGCGCAGGCACCACAGGTCGTTGCCGCAGTCCTGCAGGTCCAGGGGCGCCGCGAGGCGCAGCCGTGTCGTTGCATTCATCGCAGGCTCTCTTCAGGATGCGTCGTTATGGAAAACACCCAGGCCCTGCTTCCGGGCCAGCGCCTCGGGGCAGGCGGCAAACCGCATGTGGACTATGCAGCCGTGGCCGCACTGGCCCTGCCGTTCATGGCCAACAGCGCCGTACAGGCCGTGCTCAATGCGACCGACACGTGGTTCATGGGCCGCATCTCGCCGACTGCACTCGCTGCCATGGGTGCAGTGTACTGGCCAGTCCTCGTGTTCGTCTTCCTGTTTGGCGGTATTGGCCTGTCCGTGCAGACCCTGGTCGCGCAGGCCGAGGGCAGCCGGCGACGCGCGCGCGCTTCGCAGGCGACCTGGCTGGCGCTGTGGGGGACGCTGCTGTGCGCACCGGCGTTCGTCCTGCTCGCGGCCCTGGGTCCCTGGCTGTTCATGCCGTTCGGGATTGCGCCGGCGACACGGGCGCTCGCGGTCGCCTACTGGGGCCCGCGCATGCTGGGGGCGCCCCTCGGAGTCGGGCTGTGGGCCCTGCTGGGGTTCTTCAATGGCATCGGCCGGCCGGGCGTGACGCTGCAGATCTCGCTGGCCGTCGCCGTGCTGAATGCCGTGTTCAACCAGTGGTTTGTCGTCGACCTGCAGGGTGGAATCGCCGGATCCGCGTGGGCTACGGGACTCGCGCAGCTGTGCGGGCTGAGTCTTGCACTGGGCGCGTTCCTTGCACCCGCCTGGCGCGGCCGTTATGCAACGCTCGCGACCTGGCGACTGCGCAGCGCGCCGCTGTGGCGCCAGTTCCGGCTCGGCCTGCCGATGGGACTGATGATTGCGGCCGACATTCTCGGCTTTGCGCTGTTTCAGCTGATGCAGGTGCGCCTCGGTACTGCCGACGGCGCCGCCACGCAGATCGTCATGGTACTGACTTCGTTCTGTTACCTTCCGGGTTTCGGCATCGCGATGGCGGGCACGACGCTGGTCGGCCAGGCGATCGGCGCGGGGCATCGCGAATGGGCCCTGCATGTCGGCAACGGCATCATCCTGCTGGCGGTGCTGTTCATGGGCCTGATCGGCGTCGCGCTCGCGGTCGCGGGTCCCTGGATCATGCCGTGGTTCGCGGGGGCCGGCGGTGAGGCGGCGGCGATCGTGGCGCAGGGCTGTGTCCTGTTGTGGATCGCGGCCGGCTACCAGCTGTTCGATGGTCTCAGTATTTCCAGTTCCTCGTGCCTGCGCGGCGCCGGGGATGCGACCGTGCCCGCGGCGATGGTGCTGGGCCTGTCCTGGTGTCTGTTCATACCGCTTTGCCACAGCCTGTCATTTGCTCCCGGTGCCGGCTGGATCCGGGGATTGCCGCAGTTCGGCCTGGGGGTCGTCGGTGGCTGGATTGCTGCGCTCACCTACATGGCCTGCCTCGGCACGCTGCTGTTTGCCCGCTGGCACTCCGGCGCCTGGCGACGCATCGTACTGACGCTGTGCTGCGCCACCTGTGCCGGCACACTGCTGCTCGGCCCCGGTGTTGCGACCGCGGCCATCCCTGCGCCGGTGGCGGCCGCGCTGCAGGGCGGCGGCGATCCTTACCTGACCCTGGAGCGCGCTAGCGCCACGGGCGCTCCAGTTCCCACAGCATCGCGCTGACATCCCGGCGCAGCCACACGCCCACCCCCAGGTAACGGAAGCGGCGCTGCAGGCGCCGGATATACCAGGCACCCGGGCGCAGGTGCACGGCACGATCGGTGCGGGACTTGTCGCAATTGTTGCGCCAGTCGTCCCGGGTCAGCGCCGAGAAGTACAGGCCGCCGCGCGTCAGCGTGGCAAGGTTCGCGAGGGCGCGGCTGGCTTCGGCGTCGCTGAGGTACTGCAGGACGTCGTAACAGATCACGAGATCATAGGGTGTGCGGGCGCGGTGGTCGACGACCGAGCCCTGCGTCCAGCCGTAGCGTCCGCACAGGTAGTCGCTGGCTTCCAGCCCCGTGTAGCGGGCGCGCGGCGCCAGTACGCTGAGCGGGCGGCGCAGCAGTCCGACCCCGCAGCCGGCATCGAGGATGCGGCGCACCGGAACCTGCGCCTGGCGCATTACGGCGAGCATCACCGCGGCGCGGCTGCGCATTTCCGCCGCGTCCGTCACGCGCGTGGCGGGATCGAAATAGTAGCGCCGGAAATAGTCCGCGCCGAAGGCGCTCATTCGACCGTGAGGCTCTTGGCGAGGTTGCGCGGCTGGTCGACGTCGGTCCCCTTGAGCACAGCGACGTGATAGGCGAGCAGCTGCAGCGGAATCGTGAACAGCACCGGCGCAAGCAGCGTCGGAGCCGTCGCGGGCAGGTGCATCACGGTGACGCCGTCCTCACTGCGCATGCCAGTGGTCGGATCGGCGAAGACATACAGCTGGCCGCCGCGGGCGCGCACTTCCTGCAGGTTGGATTTCAGCTTGTCGAGCAGCTCGTTGTTGGGTGCGACGGCGATGACCGGCATGTCCTCGTCGACGAGCGCGAGGGGCCCGTGTTTCAGTTCGGCAGCCGGATAGGCCTCGGCATGGATGTAGGATATTTCCTTGAGCTTCAGCGCGCCTTCCATCGCGATCGCGCACAGCGGTCCGCGTCCGAGGAACAGCGCGTGATGCTTGTCGGCGAAGATCTCCGCCAGCAGCGCAATGGCGGGATCGAGCTGCAGGACCTGTTCGACGAGCCCCGGCAGCTGCAACAGTTCATCGACCAGCCGGTGTCCGCCCGCAGAATCGAGCGCGCCGTGCCTGCCGATCGCGATGACGAGCATCGCGAGTGCGGTGAGCTGGGTCGTGAAAGCCTTGGTCGAGGCGACTCCGATTTCCGGCCCCGCGCGCGTCAGCAGCACGAGGTCCGATTCGCGCACCATGGAGCTTTCCGCCACGTTGCAGATCGTCAGCGTCGAGAGGTATTCCCTGCTGCGCGCGCTGCGCAGCGCTGCGAGCGTGTCGGCGGTCTCGCCGGACTGCGAGATCGTCACGAACAGCGTATCGGGAAGGATCACGGGACTGCGGTAACGGTATTCGCTCGCGAATTCGATCCGCGCCGGAATGCGGCAGATCTCCTCGATCAGGTGACAGGCCACGAGTCCGGCGTGGTAGCTGGTACCGCAGGCGACGATCTGCACGGCGCGGACCTTCGCGAAGACGCCGTGGGCCGCGGGGCCGAACGCCGCATCGAGAACGCGACCGTCCGCGATGCGCTCCTCGAGGGTCTGCGCGATGGCGCGCGGCTGCTCGTGGATCTCCTTGAGCATGAAATGCCGGTACTGGCCGCGCTCCGCGGAATCGGCCTGCAGCTCGCTGTCGCGCGCCTGGCGCGTGACCTCGTGTCCGTGCACATCGAGGATGCGGATCGAGGTGCGGCGGATCTCCGCCACGTCGCCCTCCTCGAGGAAGATGAAGCGGCGGGTCACCGGCAGCAGCGCAGCGACGTCGGATGCCACGAAGTTCTCACCGATGCCGAGCCCGATTACGACCGGACAGCCGGCGCGGGCCACGACAATGCAGTCCGGGTCCGCCGCCGAAATCACCGCGAGGGCGTACGCGCCGCGCAACTCCACCAGGGTGCGTCGCACCGCCGTCAGCAGGTCGCGCGTGGGGCTGAGATGATGATGGATCCGGTGACCGACGACCTCGGTGTCGGTCTCCGACGTGAACTGGTAGCCGAGGTCCTTCAGTTCCGCACGCAGACCTTCGTGGTTCTCGATGATGCCGTTGTGCACGATCGCGATGCCATCGCGCGAAACCAGCGGATGCGCGTTGCGCAGCGATGGGACCCCGTGCGTCGCCCAGCGAGTGTGCGCGATCCCGACGTGACCTGCGATGGGCGCCGCGGCGAGCGCGTCCTGCAGGACCTTGACCTTGCCGACGGTGCGCTGCCGCTCGACCTGTCCGCTCGCCGTGATGACCGCGAGGCCTGCCGAGTCATAGCCCCGGTACTCCAGGCGCCGCAGGCCCTCCAGGAGGATCGGAACGGCGTTGCGTTCCGCGACGACACCGACGATTCCGCACATGATTCTTCGCTTCGCTCCGCTCGGCACAGGGTCACTGGAGGGCGCCTAGTGTGCCCGACCGTCGCCAAAAGCAATACCCCGGGGAGGAAGGGGTCTGGAATTGTATATTCACATGTAATTTATATTAGCGTTATATTAATAGTAGTTGATTAATGATAGTAGCTAAATAATAATAATAAAAATGACAGACACGTCCCCGCTGCGCCGCTTCCAGAAGAATCTCAACGGCGGACTGATCGCACTCGTCCTTCTGGCAATCCTCGACGAGGCGAAGGAGGACCTGTACGGCACGGAAATCGCTGCGCTGATCGACGACGCCGACGACGGACCACCGCTGTTCCACAAGGGGTCGATTTATCCGGTGCTGCGGAACCTGGCGCGGCAGAAGTGGCTGACGAGCCGGATCGTCCCGTCATATTCGGGGCCTGCACGGCGTTATTACGCGATCACAGCAGCGGGCCGTGAGGGCCTGCGCGAATGGCGCAGGCTGTGGCGTGAGTCGCGCGACTTCGTCGCGGTGTTTCTCGGCGACGTCCCGCCGCGCAGGGCGTGATCGCTACCTTCAGCACGCCGTGCGGCGGCTATCGTGGAATCCACTCAGTCCAGCGGCCACGGAATCGGCCGTGACGGCACGGCATCGCCGGGCTCCGCCGCCAACGCCGTCGGTACCGGCTCCGCCACACCGGTCGCGGCATCGACGGATCGCCACCACGGATCGAGCGGCAGGTCGTGCGCAGGTTCCACCGGCTCGCCGAGACGGGGCATCAGCAACCGCGCCTCACCGCGCAGTGCTGCGGCGTGGATAACCTCGGCCGGCTGGTCCCATGCGTGCATGGCGAGGTTGAACGTGCCCCAGTGCACGGGCAGAAAGGCGCCGCTGCCCAGCAGGCGGTGTGCCTGCAGCGCGTTGTCCGGTCCGAGATGGATATCCCCCCAGGCGGGGTGATACGCACCCACTTCGAGCATGACCAGATCGAACGGACCCAGCCTCGCGCCAATTTCCGCGTACTCCGTCGTCAGGCCGGTATCGCCGCTGAAGAACACCGCCCGGTCGCCGCTGCGGATCACCATGGCGGACCACAGCGTGGCGTTGCGATCCTTGATCCCGCGCCCCGAGAAATGCTGCGAAGGTGCAGCGGTCACCGTGAGGTCGCTGTCCGGCAGGCGGTAGGTCTCCCACCAGTCGAGTTCATGGATACGCTCGGGGGCGATGCCGAAGCGCTCGAGGTGCCGGCCGACCCCGAGTGACGTTACGATCGGCACCGCACTTTTCCGCAGCGCGCGGATCGTCGGATAGTCGAGGTGATCATAGTGATCGTGCGAGATGACGATGACATCGACGGGAGGCAGGGCGCGCAGCGGCACCGGGACCGGCTGGAAGCGCCGGGGTCCGGCGAACCGGGTGGGTGACGCACGCGGTCCCCAGACCGGATCGGTCAGCACACGCCGGCCCGCAATCTCGATCAGCGTCGTCGAATGACCCAGCCACGTGACGCGCAGCCCGGTTTGCGGCACGTGCGTCCAGCGCTCGAGCGGATCTGTCGACGGCAGGGGACCACGCGGCACACGCCGCTCGCCGCCGCACAGGAAATCCTTCAGCGACGGCATGGGTACCGTCGTGCTGCGCAGGCCCGGCGGGATCGGCTGTAGGTTTCGAAAGCCGTTGCCGGCCCAGCGCGGCGAAGCGCGCATCCGCTCGCGCCGCGCTCCCTCAGAGTATGTCAGTTCACGTTTCACGGGCCCGGTCCGCCTTCACTGCGGCGGTGATCGCCAATGCCGCGCAGATACACAGTAGCACGACCCCCAGGTCGATGACCGCAGCGTAGCTCGCAACCGCGCCGCCGCCGAGAAGGAAGCTGGCCGCGAACGGGCCGCTCGCGTAGCCCAGCTTGGAGCACAGTCCCCCCAGCGCCGCTGCACGACCCGTACGATCGAACGTGGCGCACAGGCCGAGGATATAGGACACCCCCACGTACCAGGTGATGCTCGTCGCGATGTTGGCCGCCACGTACACGAAGGGCACGGTGCTGGCGTGGAACGCGGCGGTGCCGAGCGCCGCAGCCAGCGTGGCGATGGCAATCGGCAGCGCCCGCCCAAAACGTGCGCCGACGATAATGACCATAGCGGCCCCGGCCATGCCGGCCCAGCCGGCAATGCCGACGGCGGTGGTCACGAACTGCAGGTCGAGGCCGGCGGAGCGTCCGAGCTCGATGATGTAGGCCCCGGGTGCGCTGTTGCCGGACTGGAAGAAGAAAATCGCCAGCAGCGCCAGGACCAGCGTCGGTCGCAGTGGCCCACGCGCCGTTGCGGCTGAGACCTCTACACGGAACGCCGGCAGCAAGGGCACCAGCGCAAGTGCGAGCGCACTGAACGCTGCCAGCGCGACGAACAGCACCGGAACCCCGAACACGGGTACGAGTCGCGGCAGGAACATCAGCCCGAATCCGGAAATGCAGCCCTGCACGACACACAGCATGCCAAAGCAGCGCTCCGGGATCGTGGAGCGGGCAAAGATGCCGTACGAAATGCCGATCAGCAGGCCGCCACAGGTACCATGCACGGCGCGGATGAGCATCAGCGGGGCGATATCGTGGATCTGCGTCGTCGCGAGGTCGAGCACGATCAGCAGGCACAGCAGCGTGGTGCAGAGCGGTCGCCACGGCACCCGGCGTACGAGCAGCACAGCGACGAAGGCTCCGACCGACATGCCGTAGGTATCGCAGGCGCTGATGCGGCCGGCCGCGGCCGCGGCGATGTGCAGCCCGTCGATGAGTCCGGAGACGATGGCGGCCATGATCAGCACGCAATTGAAGCCGGCGGTCGCGAGGATCGCGAGAATCAGCGCCACCACGAGCCCATCGGGCCGGAGCCGTCCCGCCTGCATGGTCACCTCTGACAGAATGGCCTGATTCTATCCGCTTCGACCGCCGCCATCTTCCAGCTGAACACTGCGCCGTCACTGAAATAATAATAGGTCATCCCATTCGGCAGCAGCGCGACGACGATTCCGCCGTAGCCTGACATGAACGGAATCCAGGTTGCAGTCCGGCACCCCAGCGCCTGCTGGGCATTCCAGGCCCAGAAGCCATTCTTATACCGCAGTTCGTCGAACCCTGCGCGCAGGCCCGGATGCGCGCCATCCCGCTGCAGCGCCTGGTCGAGCAGCACCGGGTCCAGAACCTGCATGGTGCCGATGCGTCCGTGGTCGACATTGAGAAAGAGCGAGAGCCGGGCAATGTCGTCGCCATGCAGTGTCAGCCCATAACCCGTGAACGGCTGCGCAGCGGCATCGTAGGTCCGACGGGAGACGCCGAGCTGGGAGCCCAGCTGCAGCGCCGGCCACAGCCGGTCGGCCAGGATGTCGCGATAGAAATCTGCATCGGGGCCGGTCCTTGCGCGCAGGAATGCGTTGAGCGCGGCACCGAGCACATAGGTATCGGTCGAGTGATACACCCACACGCTGCCGGGCGCCGCCTTGCGGGGATAGTGGCGACAGGCGAAGTCGAGCTTCGCTGCATGCCGGTCAGGGAGGAAAAAACCCTCCAGGGTGGCGGCGGAGTCCTCGTCCGCTTCGTAAGCTGCCGAGTCGTAGCGCCCGGTGGCCATGTCGAGGGCGTCGCCGATGGTGACGTCGCCCCAGCCGCCGCGACCCGCGCATTGCGGTACGAGCGCGGCGATGCGCGTGGAGGTCAGCTGCGGATAATCCGCGGCCAGGCGCATTACGGCAATTCCTGCGCCGACGGACTTGGCGAGCGAATAGGACGGCAGGTCCATCACCTCGCAGTAAGGATACGGTCCCTGGCGAGTGGCGCAGTCACTGCGGTAGTGCACGCCGTCCACGACCAGCCCGTACACCGACATCGTCTCAGGCGGGATTTCCGCCGCCGCGCCGAACGCTTCCGGGCGGGCACCGTGAACGTCCGCCGCCAGCTGCGCCAGCGGGCGCTGCGGCAGTCGCGCGCGTACTTCGTCGCGGTAATGCCCGATCACGGTCTTCCGTCCGGCAATCGCGCCCGGCATATAGCGGGCCTGCACATAACCCCAGGCGTCGAAGCGGAAATACGCGCAGGTCTCCCCGGCAATTTCATACGCTGCATCCGAGACTGCGCCATCCGCGCGGAACAGGAACGTCAGCACGCCCTGATGCATGCAGTTCGCATTGCGCTCCTCGAGCGCGAATGGCAGCGAGGCACGCGTGTAGCCGCCGTCCCCCGGCTCATCCCAGACCCGGCCGGGCTCGAGGATGAATTCCCATTCCGGGTGCGTGGACGGTATTGCGCCACGCTGCACCGGGATCAGGGCATCGCCGTCCTGCACGAACTCGAAGTCGAAATCCGGCAGGTGCTGCGCGGCGCGATCATGCGTGTTCGCATCGCCGTAGCGGTCGAGGATCGGGTGGAATCCATGGGCGATGCGCAGCGCCCCGAGGCGCAGGCGCCCCTCCAGATGCTGGTGCGGACTGCTACGCGCGTATGCGGAATCCGGCGGCGGCGGTGCGAAGGCTGCCATCGGCCAGGGTCCTGCGCCGCGCCCAGAGTTCAGAGCCGCGAAGCTGAGTACGGTTCGCGCGGCCGGCGCATCGGCTTCGGCACCGTGTGTGCTGGGTGCGCAGGCAAGTAAGCCGCCGGCCAGGCATGCGGCATGCAGCAGCCGGCGGACCCCTGCGGCGCTCAGAATCTGTAATTCAACGTGAGGCCGATCGTTCGCGGCAGCGTCGTCAGCGCCTTCGAGCCGTTGCCGAAGTAATTCTGTGCGGGCGAGGTTCCCATGTAGGCGTCGGTGTAGACACCCGTGACGCCCGCCACGTTGCCGATATTCTTGATCCACAGGATCGCCTTCCACTTGTCCTGCGAGTACACCGCGGACGCGTTCCAGATCCAGAATCCGCTCAGCGGATAGTAGAACTTCGGCTGCCCGAGATAGGGATTGGGTGCCGGCACGCTGTTCAGGTCCACTTTGGACGAGAACAGCGTGTCCTCGGTCGAGGACTGGTACGACCCATCGGCATGGAAGGAGAGCTTTCCGACGGTCAGCGGAATATGGTAGTCGGTCGACACGTTGAACTGGTTCTGCGGCGCACCCGGAAGCTGTGCTCCGGCGGTATTGATGGTGTAGACGCCGTCGGCGGATATGGCGTCGTCAGCGAGGCGGGCATCGGTGTAGGTATATCCGAGGCCGTAGTACCAGTTCGGCAGGATCCGGCCGGTCAGGCTGAGTTCGACACCCTTCGTCGTCGCGCGCCTGGCGTTCTGGACGGCGAAGAAGCCCCAGTTCGTCGTGGCCGTGTTGACCTGCGGATTCTTCCAGTCGACATAGAACACATCGGCATTGTAAGTGATGTCGCCGACCGCGCCCTTGACGCCGAGTTCCGAGTCGACATCGGTATCCGGCTGGTAGGAAAGCCACGCCGGGCTTTCCGCGAAGTAGCCGGTCGTCGGAATCCCGTTGGAGCCGCCGCGGCGATAGCCCTGCGACACGGTCGCGTACACCTGGTTCGCGGGCGCGAAGTGCCAGGAAGCGTTGCCCTTGAAGATGCCGCGATGCACGGCATTGTCTCCGCCGGAATCCGAGCTGTCGAAGTAGGCGGTGTACAGCGAGGTGTTCTGCTGCACGTGGACCTCGTCGTTGTCGCTGAACAGCCGATATCCGCCGGTCAGCTGCAGCGTGTCGGTGGCGTGCCAGGTCAGTTCGCCGTAGAGGGCGGCCTCCCGGTAATGCTCATCCTGCTGATAGAGGTAGTCGTTATCGCTGATGACGGCCGACGCATAGGCAGGAAAGGCCGCATCCCACCATGCCTTGAAGCCGACCATTTCGCTGTCCTGGGTGGAGTGCAGGCTCTGGTTCTGGTAGTAGGCACCGAGGATATAGTCGAATCTGGAGCCGGTGGCCGAAACCAGGCGCAGCTCCTCGATGACGGCCTTGTCCTGGTAGGTGCGTATCGCCGATTCCAGCGGCCGCGGATAATCTGCATAGTAGGCCGTCCACCAGTTGTTCTGCGCATAGAAGCCCGTATTCTCACTGGTGATGTCACCATGGTGGTTGTACTGGGACGTACTGGACGTCAGCGTCGCGAACCCCAGGTCGTAGGACGCCTCCAGGCTCGCGAGATACACGTTGCGGGTCGAGGGCTCGAGCTGTACCGAGCCGATCTGGTTTTCCTGGTACGGCGCGCCGGCGCCGTTGGTGCCCAGCGAGGTGCCGCGTCGTGCGCCGTAGCGGTCGGATTCGCCGGTCACCGCAAGCGTGACCTGGCCCCGGTCGTCAGGCTTCCACAGCAGCGCAAGCCGGCCGTAATCCTGGTGCGCAAAGTCTGCGTCGGACACATTGACGTAGTCTGCGGCATTGCTGAGGATGCCCTGCGGTGCGACCGGTACACCCTGGGCGTTCAGCCGGTACACATTCGGGTAATCGGTCTCGCCCGGATAGATATTATGGGTACCCGTGAAGCGCAGTGCAGTCGTGTCGCCGAGCGGCAGATTCAGGATCCCCGTCGCCGACACGCCTTCCTCGTGGGAACCGTCGACCTTCGACACGGATGCGCTGATCTCACCGCCGGTACTGCCGAGTTCCGGAGCGTTCAGGATGTAGCGTACGGTACCGCCGATCGCGCCGGAGCCGTACAGGGTTCCCTGCGGGCCCTTCAGCACCTCGACCCGGTTTATGTCGGTGAGAAGGAAATTGGCGAAGATCGGCGTCTCGTTGACGTAGGTCGAAACAGTCGCGGCGGCCGACACCGCGTAGTCGCCGAGTGCGGAGCTGTCGACATTGAGGCCGCGGATGCGGATGCCGCTGACCACGCTTGAATTGCGGTCGCCGCGATCGACGATCGATACGCCGGGAATGGAGCGCATCAGCTCGGCGGCGCTGAGTACGTTGTTGTCCTCGATCGTGGCGCCGCTGACGGCGCTGATGTTGTACGGCACGTCGACGATGTTTTCCGCGCGGCGCTGCGCGGTGACGACGATCTCCTGCATGTCACCGTCGCCGGCAGCCGCGCCGGAATCGGCGCTGGCTGGCGTGACTGCGCAGGCTGCAATCATGCCGGTCCCGAAGACCCGGGCGATGGCGATGGCGAGTATCCTGTTGTCGTTGCGCGGACTCATGGCGGCGGCATCCCTCATGGTTTTGATGGGTGGTGTTTTCCGGAAGTGCGCAGCGAGCCGGCCCTGGCGAGTGGCCCCAGGTCCTGTAACGCTGCCGCTGCGACGCCGGGCTCGTAGGCGGGGAAGTGCAGATTTGCGTCGCGGAAACTCTTCAGTGGCTGTCCCAGGCCGTTCCAGCCCTGCCGGCGGACGCGCGTGACATAGTCGAGATCCAGCTCGACTGCGATGACTTCAAAGCCTGCGCCTGCCTCGTGAATCACCTCGCCGCCCGGTCCGCAGACAATGGATCTGCCCATGCCGCTCGGGGAGGCGGCGTTGAGGCTGAGGACATACATCTGGTTGCTCGCCGCACTTGCGCGTGCCATGGCCGTCTCCACGTCGCGATCGATCGTGTTCGTCAGGCTGGGACAGATCAGCGCCTCGGCGCCGAGCGTCGCAAGACTGCGGGTGATCTCCGGAAACCACAGGTCGTAGCAGATGGACACACCGATGCGTCCGACGCCCGGGATGTCGACGGTGCAGAATTCCGCGCCCGCAGTAACGCCTTCTTCATAGGGCCGGAAGGGAAACATCTTGCGGTAGCGGGCAACGATACCGCCCGCAGGGTCAATGACCGGCATGACGTTGAAAATCGCGGAGCCGTGCCGCTGGAACAGCGAGCCCGGGATCAGCCATACCGCATTGTCGGCCGCGATCTGCCGGAACGCGCGCTCGGCAGCTCCATCGATCGGCTCGGCGTGGTCGCGGCTCGGTCCGTAGGCGCAGAGTTCCGGCAGCACGACGAGGTCGAGCCACGGCAGACGACGCCTGGCTGCAGCGACCTGCGCCGCGATGCGGGCGAGGCTGTCCGGGCCGCCGATGTCCAGCTGCAGCCCGGCCATCCCCAGCCTGCGCGAAGATTGATCTCCCATGGACCGACTATGCGTCGGGAGATTCGCGGTCTGTAGGTCCAGATCGCGAAATCTATGGGTCCAGTTCAGGCAGCGCTGAAGGACAGTACGTCGACGAGATGACGGCGTTCGTTGAAGAGCTGTATCTGTCCGCCATGGATGCGGACGAAATAGCCGGAAGCCTCGCCGTAGGCCCAGGACCGCCATTGCCGGAACCAGCGTTCGCCATCGGTCCACCAGCGGCCCTCGTCGCTGTCCTCCCCGTTCGCACCCGCCACTCCAGCCATGCGCCCCCCGGACAGCAGCCGTATCGTGAAGGGCTCGCCGTATACGGTACGGCTCCGCAGCAGCGCGCCCTGCATCCGGCGCTGCAGTGCCGCTCCGCCCAGCCACGCGTCACTGTGGCCGCGCGCCGGGTTGCGACGCGCCTCGATGTCCCGCAGCACTTCGCCGAGGGCAGCGACGCCAGGCCGGATACGCTCGACGGGGAGACCCGTCACCCCCATGCGGAACAGGTTGCGCTGCGGATTCGGCGCTGCGAAATAGTCGGCGACGGGCTCTATGAGTATGCCGCGCAGCGCCGCTTCACGGGCGAGTTCGGCGGCGTCAATGCCCTGCGGCCCGCGGATCCAGTACGTCGTACCGCTGCGCGCCGGGACGATCGCGATGAAGCGCTGCAGGTAGTGATTGAGTGCCTCACGCAGCGCATACAGCCGCTCACGGAAGACGCGACCCAGCCGCAACATGGCCGCATCGTGGTGACCGAGCGACAGCAACAGCGCCATCATGCGCTGGTTGCTGTGCGGCGGATTGCGCGCGAGCAGTGTGCGCAGGGCGCGGGCTGCCTGGATGATCTCCGTGGAGGCGACGATGTAACCGAGGCGAACCGTCGGCGCAAATGCGGCCGAGAAGTCGGCCACGTAGATGACCCGCTCCCCGCCCGGCATCGCGCGCAGGGCGGGCGGCGCATCTTCCAGGTAGTTCATCGCACTGTCGACATCGTCCTCGATGATCCGGAAATCGTGCGTCGCCGCCTTGCGCAGCAGTGCAGCGCGGCGTTGCTGCGAAAGAGTGACCCCTGTTGGCCGCTGGTGGCTGGGCGTCACGTAGACGAAGCCTGCCTCCTCGAGCGCGGCGTCGATGACAATGCCGCTGGCGTCGACCCGCTGCGGGATGATGCGCGCATCGCGCCGCGACAGCAGCTCACGCATCGCGATATGTCCCGGCTCCTCGACGGCAACCGCGCTTGTCGCGTCGATCAGCAACTCGACCAGCAGGGTCAACGCAGCCTCGATGCCGGCAGTGATGAGGATCTGGTCTGGCGCGGCGTGGATGCCGCGGCGCGGCAGTACGCGTTGGCGCAGCTGGTCGATCAGCTCCGGATCGTCGGCATCGCCACTGTCCAGGCTCCAGGTGTCGAGCTGGCGCCGGCTGGTTGCGATGCGGCTGACGGCACGCCACTCCTGCCGCGGAAACAGCGTCTGGTCAAAACAGCCATCGATGAACGGATAGGGATGCGTCTGCCAGTCGGGCGGATAGCGTTGCACCGCGGCCAGCGCCGGCAGGCGCCGCAGGTGTTTTGACCAGTCCGCATCCGGTCCCTGGCGCGGCGGCTCACGCACGCCGGTAACACTGCCGTGACCCTTGCTGAGCGCCGGATTGAGGTACAGGCCGCTGCGGCTGCGGGAGATCAGGTGGCCCTCGTCAATCAGCTGCTGATAGGCGAGCAGTACCGTGTTGCGGGCGACCCCGAGGCTGCGGGCGAGGGAACGCGATGACGGCAGCCGCTGGCCGGGCTGGAAATGGCCGGAGAAAATTCCTTCGATCAGCTGCTGTCGCACCTGGCTCTGCAGCCCGGCCTTCGATGTGCGATCGAGTTTCAGGCGCGCGGCTTCTTAAGTGCGTCGTCTATGCGGGCACTGCGTTGCGCCGGGTCCGCCTTGCCCGGTCGGGTCCATGCATCGATCGTCGCCTGGCGCGCCCGCGTCAGTGTCAGACTGCCGTCCGGCGCGGTCTGGGTGATCGTCGAGCCGGCGCCGATGGTGGCGTTCTTACCGACACGCACGGGAGCGACCAGCATGCTGCCGGAACCGATGAAAGCGCCATCGCCGATCTCGGTGGGCCACTTGTTGACGCCATCGTAGTTGCAGGTGATTGTGCCGGCGCCGACATTGACGCCGGCGCCGACGGTTGCATCGCCGAGGTAGGTCAGATGATTCGCCTTGCTGCCGGCACCTACGCCCGAGTTCTTGACCTCGACGTAGTTGCCGATGTGCACCCCGGCGGCGAGCCGGGTGCCGGGGCGCAGGCGCGCAAACGGGCCGATCACGCAGGACTCCGCAGCGACGGCACCGTCCAGCACGCTGTGCGCGTGCACTTCGGTTGCGGCGCCGAGCGCGCAGTCGCGGATCACGCAGTAAGGGCCGATGCGCACCCGGTCCCCCAGCCTCACCGTGCCTTCGAACACCGCACCGACGTCGATGAACACGTCGCGGCCGACGACGACGTTGCCGCGGGCATCGATGCGCAGAGGATCGCAGAGCGTCGCGCCGGCGAGCATCAGCTCGCGCGCGCGCGCCCCGCGGTAGTGCGCCTCGACCTCGGCAAGCTGGACCTTGTCGTTGACGCCACGGATCTCGGCGA
>Ga0302279_10000688_pt1 | contig 49948 bp, 47 predicted proteins | sample III_Bog_N3_3_FD_194541 | JGI IMG/M metagenome (GOLD analysis project Ga0302279, IMG submission 194541) | Peat permafrost microbial communities from Stordalen Mire near Abisko, Sweden - III_Bog_N3_3 | ecosystem: Environmental > Terrestrial > Soil > Wetlands > Peat | place: Sweden: Abisko... | reverse complement strand
CAGATCGGCCAGGTCGCGGGCCCCGGCGGCGCCATCCGCCACCACATCGGCGACGGCCTTCGGGTCGCGGTCATAGACCACGCAGGCGTGCCCGCCCCGCATCAGCCGCCGGGCGATATTGCCGCCCATGCGGCCCAGTCCGATCACGCCCAGCTGCATCACGGTCTCCAGGTGTCTAGCGTTCGCCGAGAATGCGGGTGCGCTTGGCCGCCACCGCGCCGATCAGGGCGTCGAAGGCGTCGGCGAACTGCTTGACCCCCTCGACCACCAGGGTGTCGGTGACGCCGGCCAGATCCAGCCCCGCCCGCTCGGCCCGGGCCAGCACCTGGCGCGCCTCGTCGACGTCAGCCGTCAGGCTGGCGGAGGCTTTGCCGTGGTCGCGGAAGGCGTCCATGGTCTTGGGCGGCATGGTGTCGACGGTCTCGGGACCGATCAGCGCGTCAGCATAGAGAGTGTCGGGATAGGCTGGGTCCTTGGTCCCCGTGGACGCCCACAAGAGCCGCTGCGGCGACGCTCCGGCGGCCGCCAGCGCCTTCCAGCGCGGCGCGTCGATGTGGGACAGGTAGTGCTGGTAGGCGACCTTGGCGTTGGCGATGGCCACCTTGCCGCGCAGGCCGGCCAGATGATGGTCGTCGCCCTCGGCGCCGCCGTCGGCCAGCCGCCGATCGATCTCGGCGTCGATCTTGGTGTCAATGCGGCTGACGAAGAAGCTGGCGACCCCGTGCACGCTGGCCGGATCGCCGCCCGCCGCTTTCAGCGCCTCAAGACCGGCGGTATGGGCCTCGGCCACCCGCAGGTAGGCGTCGAGGCCGAACAGCAGGGTGACGTTGACGTTGATCCCTTCGCCGATCAGCTGGCGGATCGCCGGCACGCCGGGGACCGTGCCCGGCACCTTGATCATCAGATTGGGCCGATCCACCGTCGCCCACAGCCGCCGGGCCTCGGCGATGGTGCCGTCGGTGTCCATGGCCAGGGTCGGCGAGACCTCCAGGCTGACGTAGCCGTCCTTGCCGCCCAGTCGGTCGTAGACCGGCCGCAACTGGTCGGCGGCGTCCTGGATGTCGGCGACGGCCAGGCGTTCGTAAAGATCGGTGGGCGAGGCCTTGTCGTCCTTCAGCAGCGCGGTCAGCCGCTCGTCATAGGCGTCGCCATCGCCGATGGCCTTCTCGAAGATCGAGGGATTGGAGGTCAGGCCGGTGACGCCGTCGCTCTCGATCAGCCGCTTCAGCTCGCCGTCATCGAGGATCTTGCGGTGCAGGTAGTCGAGCCAGACGGCCTGGCCCTCGGCTTCCAGACTCCGCAGCGGATTGGTCATGTCGTGCTCCCCCTGCCCATCTGGGCCCTGGCCGCTTCGCAGACGTGATCGGCGGTGAAGCCGAAGTGCGGCATCACATCCTTGATCGGGGCCGAGGCGCCGAAGCCATGCATGGCGATGATCGCGCCGGTCGGGCCGGCGTAGCGGTCCCAACCCATCGGCGCGGCCGCCTCCACCGCCACCCGCGCGGTCACCGCCGGCGGCAGCACCTGCTCGCGGTAGGCGAGGTCCTGGGTCTCGAACAGGTCCCAGGAGGGCATCGAGACCACCCGCGCGGCGATCCCCGCCGCGGCCAACCGCTCATAGGCTTCCACGACCAGTGACACCTCGCTGCCGGTGGCCATCAGGATCACCTCCGGCGTGCGGTCAAGGGCGTCGGCGAGCACATAGGCGCCGCGGGCGACGCCGGACGCAGGCGCATATTTGGTGCGGTCGAGGGTCGGGAGCGCCTGACGCGAGAGCACCAGGCAGGCGGGGCGATCCGGCTGGGCGAGGATGGTTCGCCAGGCTTCCACCGTCTCATTGGCGTCGCCGGGGCGCAGCAGCATCAGGCCGGGAACGGCGCGCAGGCCCGCCAACTGCTCGATCGGCTGGTGGGTCGGCCCATCCTGGCCAAGGCCGATGGAGTCGTGGCTGAACACGAACACCGCCCCCGCCCGCATCAGCGCCGCCAGCCGGATCGGCGGGCGCATATAGTCGCTGAACACCAGGAAGGTGCCGGTGTAGGGACGCAGGGCCGACAGGGCCAGGCCGTTGGCGACCGCGCCCATGATGTGCTCACGCACCCCGAAATGCAGGTTGCGGCCGCCGTAGCTGCCGGGTTCGAACTCGCCGGCGCCGTCGAAATCGAGATGGGTCTTGGTCGATGGCGACAGGTCGGCCGAGCCGCCGATCAGCCAGGGCAGGCGCGGCGCAATGGCGTTCAGCGCCTTGCCCGAGGCCTCGCGGGTGGCGATCCCCTTGGCGTCGGCGGGGAAGCTCGGCAGGTCGGCGTCCCAGCCGTCCGGCAGCCGGCGGGACCACATCAAGTCTAGCTCCCCAGCGAGATCGGCATGCGCTTCGCGATAGCGACCGAGCGCCCCGTCCCAGCGATCCCGCAGGGCTCGGCCGCGGACGCCGAAGCCCTCGTCGAACCGTTCGCGCACGCCGTCCGGGACCAGGAACTGCGCATCCTGGGGCCAGCCATAGGCCTGCTTGGTCAGCTTCACTTCCTCCTCGCCCAACGGGTCGCTGTGCGCCTTGGCGGTGCCCTGCCGGTGCGGCGAGCCGTAGCCGATGATGCTCTTGACCAGGATCAGGGTCGGCCGGTCGGTGGTCGCCTGAAACGCCTCGATGGCCCGCGCGAAGGCCTCGCAGTCGTTGGCGTCCTCCACCATGTGGGTCGCCCAGCCGTAGCCGGCGAAACGCTCAGCGACGTCCTCGCTGAACGCCAGGTTCGTCGAGCCTTCGATGCTGATGCTGTTGTCGTCGTAGATCCAGCAGAGGTTGGAGAGCTTCAGGTGCCCGGCCAGCGAGGCCGCCTCGCCGGAGATCCCCTCCATCAGGTCGCCGTCGCTGCAGATGGCGTAGACCCGATAGTCGAACAGCGCCTCGCCCGGCCGATTGAAGCGCTGCTCCAGCCAGCGCTCCGCCATGGCCATACCGACGCTGTTGCCGACCCCCTGCCCCAGCGGACCGGTGGTGGTCTCGACGCCGACCGTGTGGCCGTACTCGGGGTGGCCGGGGGTGACGCTGCCCAGCTCACGAAATTGCTTGATGTCGTCCAGGCTGACCGCCGGCGCGCCGTCGGGCCGCTTGACGCCGGTCAGGAACAGCAGGGCGTAGAGCAGCATCGAGGCATGGCCGTTGGAGAGCACGAACCGGTCGCGGTTCGGCCAGTCCGGATGGTCCGGATCGTAGCGCAGGAAGCGCCGCCAGAGGGTGTAGGCCACTGGCGCCAGGCCCATCGGCGCGCCGGCGTGGCCGGAATCGGCCTTCTCCACCGCATCGATGGCCAGGGTGCGGATGGTGTTGATGACCTGGGTGTCGATGTCGCCGGCCGGACGCACGTTTGCCTCGGGCGCCGGGGCGACAGCGGGATGGGTGATCGTCATGGCAAGCTACCTCTGGCACACGCCCCGGCCCGTCGCCGTTTTACCGGCGCCGGGCCTGATGGCCGAACGGACGACTCCGATCCAGGTTCCCTGATCCCGACGCGGCGCGGCGTCTAGCCCGGACGATGCGGACCGGTGGCGAAATCGCGCTGCTCGACCATGCTTTCGACGCCCTTGCTCACCCGCCAGCGCGTGACCGGACCCTCGCGCCAGAGGTCGATGTCGAAGGCGGTGTCGCCGAGCCGCAGGTTCTGCAGCTTCAAGTCCTGCATCCAGTCCGGCAGCGCCGGGTCGATGTAAAGCTTGCGGCCGGGCGCGTCGGGTTGGAAGCCGACCATCGCCTGCAACAGCGAGAAGCACGAGCCGGCGGCCCAGGCCTGGGGGACGTTGGCGCCGAGGTACTGCACCGGAAAATCGGTCCGCTCGCGCTTCAGCCCGGAATAGAGTTCCGGCAGACGGTGCTGCACGAAGAATCCGGCCGCCGCGCTGATCGCGCGGGCGACCTGCGCGGCCTCGGCGGTGAATCCATAGCGGCGAAAGCCGAGGGCGATGATGCCGTTGTCATGCGGCCAGACCGAGCCGTTTTGGTAGGAATAGGGATTGTAGGCCGGATGCTCGGACGACAGCGTCCGGATGCCCCAGCCGCTCCACATGTCCGGCGCCAGCAGCCGCCGCACCACCCGCTCGGCGCGCTCGCGCGGCACGATGCCGGACGCCAGGCAATGGCCGGGGTTGGACGCGACGCTGAACACCGGCTTCTTGTCGCCGTCGAGGGCCAGGGCGTAGAAGCCCGACGCCTCGTCCCAGAACGCCTCGTTGAAGCGGTCGAACAATCGCTCTGCTTTGCCGCGCAGGCCTCGCGCCTTGGCCGGCCGACCGAGCACCTCATAGATCTCCGCCATTCGGAGCCAGGCGTCGTAGACATAGCCCTGCAGCTCGCAATTGGCCTTCGGGCCCTTCATCAGCGAGCCGTCGGTGTAGACCATGGCGTCGCCGGAATCCTTCCAGCCCTGGTTCTCGTAGCCGTCCTTCGAGCGGGTCTGGTATTCCTGGAAGCCGTCGCCGTCGCGGTCGCCGTATTTGTCGATCCAGGTCAGGCATTTCTCGGCGTTACCCATGTGACGCTCGAGCAGGGCGAAGTCGCCGGTGCAGCGCCAGGCGTTATGCAGCACGATCAGGTACAGCATCGTCGCGTCCGCGGTGCCGTAGTAGGGCGTGTGCGGGATCATCTTGAAGTAGGCCAGTTCGCCGGTGCGCAGCTCGTGCATGATCTTGCCGGGCTCGGCGTCGCGGTAATCGTCGCGCTTCTTGGCCTGAAGCTTGCCCAGCACCGCCAGGGCGCCGCGGGCGAAGTCCGGATAGACCATGGCGTTCTGCAGCGAGACGATCAGGCTGTCGCGGCCGAACAGGCCGACGAACCAGGGCACGCCGGCGGCGGGCACGAAGGCCAGGTGGTCGGTTCCCTCCGCCGGCAGACGCAGCGCCGCCATGTCCTCCAGGGACTGGTGGTAGAAGCGGTAGAACTCTTCGTTGCCGGTGGTGATGCTTAAGGACTGCCGCTGCCAGTCCGCCAGGCTGCGGGCCAGCTCGGAATCCAACGCGTCCTCGCCACAGTTGTCGGGCGCCTGCAAGGTCGTCTTGCCGTCAAAGGACGTATAGAGCAGGCAGGCGTGCCATCGCTCGCCCGCCTTCAGCTCGACATCCCAGCTGATCCGGCCGTTGGCGTAGACAGGCCGGGTGGGCGAGTTGTGGATGGCGATATCGACCCGGCGCTGAAAATCCTTGTTGCGGTAGCTCGTCCGCAGCCGCCGACGGCGCTGGTCCCATTCGGTGGTGATGCGGCCGCGCCGCACGATGTTGCCCGACTTGACCTCGAACAGGTCGGCGAAGTCGCAGCGCACCGCGATCTCCAGGTTGAACTGCACCGTCTGGCCGCCGTGGTTGACCAGGTCGAAGTCCTCATGCACCCCGCCGCCTAGGGAGCGGGTAATCACCAGGCCGATGGTTCGGGCCGGGATGTCGCCGGTCTCGGTCGCCAGGGCGGGGTTGGTGAGGAAGATTCGCGCCGCGAAATAGTTGATGTTGCCGGAGTTGAGCAGCTCCCAGGATTCGCCGTCGGCGTAGATGCGCCAGGCGGAGATCAGCCGGGTGTCGGCGTGGTAGAAGCCCTTGTCGGTCGGCCAGAGGATCTGGCCGTCCTGCTCGGTGACGATGAAGCCGACGCCCTGGTTGACCACCAGCTTCTGCGGGCCGACGGCGATCTCTAGCGCCATGCGAGCCTCCGCCCGCCGCGCCATCCCTCAACGATGATCAATTCCAGCCTCACTCAATTCGGCGCCCGAAACACCGAACGAACAAGCGGCGCCGTCGTTCCCTCAGCCGACCAGGGCGAGTTCGTCGCTGATCACGTTGAAGCCGACCAGATTGGCCACGCCGAAGGTGTTGGTGATGGCCACGTCGGTGGCGTCTCGGCCCCGGGCCATCAGCACCCGACCGGTCCGGCGCATGTTGTTGCGGGCGTCGAACACGTACCAGCGGCCGCCCAGCCAGACCTCGAACCAGGCGCTGAAGTCCATCGGCGGCACCAGCGGCACGCCGAAATCGCCCATGTAGCCGGTGCAGTAGCGGGCCGGGATGTTCATGCAGCGGCAGAAGGTAATGGCGAGGTGCGCGTAGTCGCGGCAGACGCCCTGGCGCTCCACGTGCGCCTCCAGCGCGCCCTTGGTCGGCCGGGCCTGATTGTAGTCGAAGCGGATGTGGTCGTGGACGTAGTCGCAGATCGCCTGCACTCGGGACCAGCCCAGCGGCGTATGGCCGAATAGTCGCCACGCCAGGTCGGACAGGCGATCGGTCTCGCAGTAGCGGCTGCCCAGCAGGTAGACCAGCACATCGTCCGGCAGGTTGTGGGCGGCGATCTGTTCGGCGTCAGGCGCATAGTCGTCGGGCCGGCCGTCGTCGCGGATGATGAAGTCGGACGAGATCGTCGTGCGTCCGGCCGGGGCCAGAATCCGGCTGCAGATGTTGCCGAAAGCGTCGAGGTACTGGCGCACGTCCAGGGGCGGATCGGTGCGCACCCAGTCGGGGGTTTCCAGGTCACCCTGCCGCGACGGATGGACGCTCAGGCTCAGCAGCATCGGGACCGGCGCCGGGCAGTCGTAGGTGATCTCGAACCCGGCGCGGATACGCATCTGCTTGCTCCAAAGAAATCGTCGGCCGGCCAAAGCCCCTACATCGGCGATCCAACGGCCCTGAGCGGCGTAAGTTGCGCCGCCGCTTCGTATTCGGTGCGCACGTCGACTTCGACGTCCATGCCGAGGTAGTCGCCGGCCAGTCCGCGCCAGGTTCCGTGCAGCGGAACCGCCTGCCGCGGATCGCGGGCGACCGCCACCCGGATCAGGTCGGCGTTGCCGACGATGCCGTTGGTCGGATCGAACTGCACCCAGCCGCAGGCGGGCAGATAAACCTCCAGCCAGGCGTGGGTGTGGCCGCCGCCGACCCGGCCGCGATGGGCCGGGCTGACGTAGGGGCTGTAGATGTAGCCGGAGACGAACCGGGCGGCGAGGCCGAGGCTGCGGACGGCGTCGATCATCAGCACCGCGAAGTCCCGGCAGCTGCCGCGCTTCATCTCCAGCGTCTGCGCCGGCGTCTGTACGCCGTGCTCCAAGCGTGAGCCATATTTGAACTCAGCGTAGATCGCCTGGGTCATCTCGCTGAGCAGGGTCTGCAGCGGCGTACGGCCGGATGCGCGCACGAACCGCCGGGCCCAGGCGTCGATCGCGGCGCTCGGATCGGGGCGCTGCATCGACTGCAGCAGGTCGGGCAGATCGTCGGCGCTGTAGTCGAAGGGAATGGCGCCCGAATAGACCTCGACCTCGCCTTCGAGGTCGGCGAAGGCCGGCAGCGGCGTATGTTCAAGTCGCACGAAGCTCTCGAAGGTCAGTGCGTCGGTGCGGCTGGTGAAGCCGGCGACGCCGACGCAGTTGCCGAAAACGTCATGCACATAGCGCAGCCGCTGGGCGTCCGGGGTGATGGTCAGTTCCCAATCCAGGATGCGCTGGTCATAGCTTTCGCGCGGCCGGAACATCATCCGGTGCTCGCCCAGAGCCACGGGATTGCGGTACCGGTATCGTGTCAGATGGCGGATCGAGAGGATCGGCATTGGACCAGGATTGGGCCGATTCATTAACGGCGTCGAAAGCAAAGCTGTCGCGCGACGATCCCTCCCCGGTGATTGTCGCCAATCCGCGCGGTTCCTCGCCCTATCTGCTTCTGGGGGACCATGCGGGGCGCGAAATCCCCAGGGCGCTCGGCGACCTCGGCCTGCCACCGGAAGCGATGGACCGGCACATCGCCTGGGACATCGGCGTCGCCGCCCTGGGCGAACGGCTGGCCGCGGCGCTGGACGCCGCCTTCATCCGCCAGCGCTATTCGCGTCTGGTGATCGACTGCAACCGCCGCCTTGGCGATCCGACCTCGGTGCCGACGGTGAGCGACGGACAGATCGTGCCAGGAAACCGTGGCCTTGGGCCGGCCGGGCTGGCCGCTCGGCAGGCCCGCGTCTTCAACCCCTACCACGCCGAGATCGCCCGGGTGCTGGATCGGCGGATGGCCGCCGGCCGGACGACGGTGATCATCGCCCTGCACAGCTTCACGCCGGTGATGGAGGGTTTCACGCGTCCGTGGCGCTACGGGGTGCTGCACCGAGACGATTCACCCTTCTCTCGCCGGGTGCTGGGCGCGCTGCGGAGCCGCCTGGGCGATGCGGCCGGCGACAACCAGCCCTATGCCATGGACGGAACCGACAACACCGTGCCGCTGCACGCCGATGGCCGCGGCCTGGACTATCTGGAGCTGGAAGTGCGCCAGGACCTGATCGCTGACGCCGACGGACAGGAGGCGGAGGCGGCGTTCATCGCCGGGGTGTTCGCCGAGCTCGCGCCCGGCATTGGCGATGGGAGACGACCGGTCACGCCCGCGGTTTGATCGGATAGGGCGTGCCGTCTCGGTGCGAGTAGGCCTCGACCCCGGGCTCGGCGATCATGTCGATGTCCGAATAGACGCAGCGATCGTGGGCCGGGTCTGAGTTGCCCACCTCAAGCACCACCGCATCGACGTTCGAGCGGTTGATCAGGTGGTGGCCGTCGTTGTCGCCGGCCTTGAACGCGGCGCAGTCGCCGGGACGCAATGTCTCCTCGCCGGAGTCGGTGACCAGGGCCAGCTCGCCCTCGACCACCATGACGAACTCGTCCTCGTGGCTGTGCCAGTGCCGCTGGCTGGACCAGACGCCCGGCGGAATGCGCGCGAGGTTGACGCCGAAGGCGGTGAGGCCGGCGGCGCGGCCCAATCTGCGCCAGCTCGAGCCCTCGCAGGGGGCGTCGAAGGGCGGCGGATAATTGCTGCCGCTTTCGACGGGGATGGCGGCAAGGTCGAGCTTCTTCATCTGACGCACCTGATCTGCGAGCCGGAAGGCCGGCAAGCCAATCTAGCAGGCCGGGCGGCGGGCGGTGTCAGCAGGAGGGCGAAAAAGGAAACCCCCGCCCGGGCGCCTGAACGCGGCCGGGCGGGGGAAGTTGGACAGACGGCAAAGGGGGAAGGGCGCCGTCGGTCGGGACGCTCCTAGAACGGGTAGTAGCGGAAGCTGGTGAAGACCATGTCGTCGGAGGTGGTCGGCCGCCCGCCCGTGCCCGCGAAGGCGATCAGATCGGTGTGCGAGTACTGCAGGCCGACCCGAACGTTGCCGTAGGAGCCGTTGTAGACCTTGTCCCAGAAGCCCGCGGTGTACTGGTCGATCTGCCGGGTGTTAGCCGTGCAGCTGGCGCCTTCGATGAAGCAGTTGGTCATGTTGGCCGTCGGGTTGCCGTAGCCGCCGAAGCTGGTGTTGGCGCCGACGGTAAACACCTTCGAGCCCTCGTATTCCTCGCCGCCGTAGACGTAGATATCCAGCGCCGGGGTGGCGTGCAGGGTGCCGCCGAACAGGAACATGGTCTCCGGGATCGGCTGCAGCGAGCCGTTGGACGCCACCACCGTGTCCGGCAGCTGGCCCGAGCCGTAGCGGCCGATGCCTGTGCCGGTCATCGCCGAGCCTTGCAGGTCGAGAACCTTGGGGATGACGCTGAAGGTGACGCTGCCGCCGAAGCCGCCGCCGGTGGTGTTGACGTTGGTAATGCCGACCGGATTGAGGGCGGCGTTGCCGGCCGCGCTGTTCACCCGGTCATAGTACTGCCGATAGATGCCGAAGGCCTCCATGTGCAGCGGCTGGGCGCCGCCGATCATCGGCTCCCAGGCCACCTTGCCGATCACGTCGGGCAGGTGGTTGAAGGAGTAGCTGTTGGCGCTGTTCAGCTGCGAAACGCCGACCGCGGTGTCGGTGATCGAGACGCCACTGGCCGTGCCGCTGACGCCGGTGGCGGCGCTGGCGAAGGTGGTCGCCGGGCTTTCCAGCGAGACAGCAAGCCAGACCTGCTTGTCGAAGCTCTTCACCAGCCGGATCTGCGGCTGGCGGGCCCAGACGAAGCCTGGAACGTACTGGGCTTCGATGGTCGCCGGCGGAACTTCGTTGCGGGGGGTGATGCCCTTGGAATTGAGCGTCGCCAGCGACCAGTTCTGGCCGGCCAGCACCTCGACGCCGAGATCGTTCCAGTCGACCGTGCCGTAAACGTTGCGGATCCGCGGCTGATAGGAGTTGCTCTCGTTCGAATTGGCCGTTTGCGCCGCGCCGAGGAAGTCGAACTCGCCGTAGAAGGCCGCCACGGTGGTCGGGTTGATGTTGCCCTGCGCCAGGATCGACAGCCGGCTCTGGCGGGCCGTGCCGCGCAGTTCGTCGGTGTGGGACATGACGTTATTGAAGTAGGGAATCTTCGAATAGTTCGAGCCGATGTCGGCCACGTTGTTCTTGGAGCGGTAGACGCCTTCGGCCGCGGCGAACCCGCCGACGGTGATGGTGACGCCCTTGTAGTAGATCTTGTCGGTCTTCGGCTTGTCCTTGGCGACCTCGGTGGCGACCTCAGTCGGGATGGTCTGGATCTGCGCCTGGGCCTGGGCTTCGGCCTGGGCCGCGCGGGCGTTGGCGTCGTCCAGCTGCGCCTGCATCTGCTGGAGCTTCGCCTGGTCGTCCTGATGCGCGGCGACCTGGCTGTCTTTCCAGGCTTCCAGCGCCTGGACGTCGGCCTTCAGCTGTTCGACTTCGCTCTTCAGTTCGGCGTTCGCGGCCGCCTGAGACTCCGGCGCGGCCTGAGCGACGGCGCACGCGCCAAATGCCAGCAGCACGCCAAGGGCGGCGCCGCCGAGCAACGACGACTTATTCTGCATTGGATGAATCCTTGTTCCCCAGCCCCGACCGTCTCGACGGGATGAGCGGGGCTTAACAGCGGGCCAAGACGCTACTGCGAAGCTTCGGCGACGCTTTTGTTACAGCTCGGACTGGCCGCCCGGCTGTTGCCCGAAAGGCACGGGTCTTGATCCGCCCCCCGACAAACGGCTGCGGAGCGGCGCGCCTGCGGCGTCGATGGGCGCCGCCGCGAATTTCCGCGCGCCTGCCCCGGCGTCATCGCTGGCAGGGTCTTGAACCGGCCCTCGTCCTGACGGACGTTGCGCCGCGATGGACGCCGCGGATGAGAGCGGCGCCGAGGAGGAACGGTCTTAAAGATGGGTTGGAATTTCGGAGACATTCTGGACGCCGTGGCGCCGGCGATTCCGGCGGACGCGCCGGCCTTCATCCACGGCGAGCGGGTGATCAACTGGGGCGAGGCCGACCGGGCGACCAACAGCATGGCCAGGGCCTTCATCGCCCGCGGCGCCAAGCCCGGCGACAAGATCGCCTTCTACATGCGCAACCGGCCGGAATATCTCCTCGGCCTGGCCGCCGGCTGGAAGGCCCGGCTAACGCACGTCAACGTCAACTACCGCTACACGCCCGAGGAGGTCTGGTACATTTTCGACAACGCCGACGCCCAGACCGTCGTCTATTCGTCCGAGTTCCGCGATGCGGTGGCCGAGATTCGGCCGCGACTGCCGAAGGTGAAGACCTGGGTCGAGGTCAGTCCCGACGGCAAGGTCGCCGACTTCGCCGAGCCGTTCGAGCGTCTGGCGTCTGAGGGCAACGGCGGTCCGCTGGACATCGAGCGCTCCGGCGACGACCAGTTCTTCATCTACACCGGCGGCACCACCGGCATGCCCAAGGGCGTGATGTGGTCGCACCACGACATGCGCGAACTCACTCTCGCCGCCGCCCGGCGCATGGGTCCGGTGCCGGAGACCCTGGCCGAACTCACCGAACACACCCGCAAGGTTGGGCCGGGCGGGCGCACCCTGCCGGCGCCGCCGCTGATGCACGGCACCGGTCTCTTGACCGGCATGGGCACGATGATGGCCGGCGGCTGCGTCATCACCCTGGAGGGCGAGACCTTTGACGCCGAGGAAACCCTGCGCGCCATCGACCGGCACAGGCCCCAGACCCTGGTGGTGGTCGGCGACAGCTTCGCCAAGCCGATCCTCAACGCCCTCAACGCCGAGCCCGGCAAATACGACGTCTCCAGCATCGCGGTGATCGTCTCCTCCGGGGTGATGTGGAGCCAGGAGGTCAAGCACGGCCTTTTGGAGCACATGCCGCAGGCGATCCTCAGCGACGGCTTTTCGTCCTCCGAGGCGATCGGCATGGGCCAGTCGATGATGGCCAAGGGCCACGAGGTGCAGACCGCCAAATTCGTGCTCGGCGAGCGCTGCAAGGTGTTCGACGAGAACGACAATCCGGTCGAACCCGGCTCCGGCGTGCCCGGCATGGTCGCCATCGGCCCGCCCAATCCGGTCGGCTACTACAAGGATGAGGAGAAGTCGGCGCGCACCTTCCGCACCATCGACGGCGTCCGTTACTCGATCCCCGGCGACTGGTGCATCGTCGAAGCCGACGGCACCCTGACCCTGCTCGGCCGCGGCAACGCCTGCATCAACACCGCCGGCGAGAAGGTCTTTCCCGAGGAGGTCGAAGAGGCGCTGAAGACCCATCCGTCGGTCGAGGACGCCCTGGTGGTCGGCCTGCCCGACGAGAAGTGGGGCCAGGCGGTCACCGGCGTCATCCGCCTCACCGAGGGCCACGATCTCGACGAGGCGGCTCTGCGCGCCCACGTGCGCAAGCACCTGGCCGGCTACAAGACGCCCAAGCGGATCGTGGCCACGGACGAGAACCTCCGCGCCAGCAATGGCAAGGCCGACTACCCGACCGCCAAGACCATCGCGAGCGAGGCCCTGGCGGAATAGGGGCCTCCCCTCCTTTCACCTCTCCTGCAAGGAGAGGGAGGGGCCCGCGATGCGCAGCATCATGGGAAGCTGAGGCGTTACGGTCTCACGCGATAGGCGATGCTCTCTCGGCTTCACCGTAAGCCCTCGGCGATATAGTACAATCCGTACCACGCCGAAACGAAACGTCAGTACGATCCTGGCCGTAGTATCAAGCCAATCGTGGCTAGATCGTAGCCCCACAGCACGAGCGCGCAGAGCGCACCTGCTATGGCCAGCACTCGTTTGCGCGCCCGGATGTTGAGGTAGGACTGCAGGGCACAATAGGCGCCTATGGCTAGGATTAGCAGCCATGGCGCAGCAAACCCCAGCCACTCTGACGCTTCGTCAGTCATTCGGCTTCTTGCCGCCGCGCGGTACTACTTCTCCGGCCTTTTTCGGCCGTACGACCTTGGCAAAGACGCGCTCGAAAGCTTCGGGCGTATCATCGCACTCAGCCTCGCGCGCGGCTTGCTTGAAACGATCTAGCTGAACCTTCTCAGGCGTCTTCATCGTCAACCCCAGGAGTGAACCCGGCGAATAGGTCAATCTGTCCGGAACTGGTCGGCACGGGAAGGTCGGCCAATCCTCGCACCGTCATCCCATGTCGCTCCGCGAACCGGCGCTGGTCCTCGTCATCGGTGTAGAGGACTTGAACCCCCTCGGTCTTGGCGATTGCCACGATCTGTCGGTCATACTTCAGCTTCGCGTGCGTTCCGGCGGTCGCGGTTCTGCCGTCCTCGCCACCAATCGCGTGGCCATGCATCAACGCCGTTTCAATGGCCGCCCGCGTATCGAAGGGCGCGATCTTGAAAACCGCCAGCTTGCTCATGACCGAAACGTATTGCTGGGCGACCGAGACTCCGACGCGGACCATGATCTCGCTTAGCGCAGGGGTCGCGACCACGATCTTGGTACCCGTCTTCTGAAGCTCAGCAATCAGCCCCTCAACTCGCTCCCTGGCGTATTGAATCGGCTGACCAGCGGCGTCTTTTGGCGTCGCCACCGTTCCGGGGTCGCGGAACAGGTAGAGCAGAAAGGTTGCATCGAAAGCGACGGTCAATTCAGATCGCCCTCACTCCTCCTGTCGCGCAATAGGTCAGCCAACGGGTCTAGAATAGAGGAAAGACCGGAAGGGATTGCCCGGAGCTTTCGCACCACGTCCGTGAGTGGAGTCGCATCGAGCTCCTCATGGCTGTGGATCGTGAATCGTTTGAGAATCCAAGCGCCGTTCTCGTCACGTTGCCATTGGCCCGTGCCCTGAAAGCGGCGCTCGGAGTCGAGCAAATAGTGGCCAAGTTCCTTGGCTAGCCCGCGCCCGGTTACACAAGTGATCACCGCGTCGCCCGTGTCTATGACCACGGGAACGGTGTTCTTTCCGATGTTTCGCCCGCCAACCCCGATCACCACCCCGTCGATGCTCCCCGGCTGATCTACCGGCAGGATTTCTAAGGGCTTCGGGGCATGAACGCCTGGAAAGCGCACGATTTCCCCGCCGCCCGGCACGAAGTAGGTGGCGGACGTGTTGTCCTCGGCCAGCTTTCGATTGATCGCGCGGTACGCGTTCAACGCCTCAATCGGCGCGGCGCCCGTGAGAACTGCCTTGGCCCGCGCCTCGACCTTGGGATAGGCGACGTACTCAACCTCGTGAACGAGCTGAACAGAGCCTTCCTGAAGCTCCACGAAATGCACGTTGTCCTTCTCACCGACCATGGTGGCCAGCTCCGCCATGTACTCGGCCAAGCGAGACATCGGCAGCGTGTCTGGACTGTACGCTTCGATCTTGAAGCTGAGGCGGATCGGATCGTTTGGCACGTTCCTCCTCCGGTGGCCTAGGCGTGGGCCGGGAGTGAGTCCCGGTACTTCAATCGCTTCCCGACAATCCCGGACAACGCCCGAGCGGCCCGTTCGGTGTCGTCGACGCCCAATGCGACCCGTTCGCTATAGCGAAAATCGAACTCGGCCATATAGCGGTGCAAATGGCGCTTGGCGCAATGCTGGTAGGTGCCCTTCATGCCCCTTTTGAAGACGCTGAAGTAGCCCTCAACCGTGTTGGAATGGACGGTCGGATCGGCGCGGGAGACGTATTCCTCAGCCTTGTGGTTGACGCTGCGATGCTCGGCGAACTGGCGACCAACCGGGACGTAGTGGAAAGCCTCGTCGGTCATCAGCCGGGCCTCGCGAGCGACGTTCTCAGTGACCACGGCGGCGACGGTGGCCAGCCTCAGGTCGTCCACCACAATGCTGCGGGCGCGACCGCTCGCCCGGTCCACCAGCGTCATCACCTTGTTCATGTGAGAGGCGCGGCGTATGCCCTTGTTGTTGCGGTCCGTGTCGGTGCCGATGAACGTCTCGTCCACTTCGACGGTGCCCCCGCCGACACCGAACGGGGAAAGATCGCCGGAGGCCATGGCGAGACGGATGCGGTGAGACATAAACCAGGCGGTCTTCAGGCTCACTCCCAGCACGCGATGGAGCTGGTTGGAACTGAAGCCTTTCTTGCTGGAGCAGAGAAGGTGCATCGCCTGGAGCCAGATATGGAGCTTGACGTTGCTGGCTTCAAAGACCGTGCCGACCTTCACGGTGAACGGCTTACGGCAGTCCTTGCACTTGTAGACGCCTAGCCGGGTGCTCTTGCCCTTGAGCGGGCTGGAGTTGCCGACGGTCCCGCAATGCGGGCAAACGCGCCCCTCGGTCCACACGCGCGCCTCAACAAACGCGTAGGCGGCGCGCTCGTCGTGAAAGTGCTTCGCGGAGAGAATGGATGTCATCGCCTTCGTCCCTTACAGGGCGAAGAATCTCATGAATCTCAACGAATTGCAAGCGGTTTTGGTACGGATTGTACTATATCGCCAAGCCCTCACCCTCCCAACCGCTTCCGCGGTCTGGCCCCTCCCTCTCCCTCCGGGAGAGGTGAAAACTAAGGGCAGACAGTCGAGACGTTGTTGTTGGCGTCGGTGTGGGTGACGCAGCCGGCGCCCGACGCGCCGGCGGTGTTGGACGCGCCGTCCATCTGCTGCTTCATCTGCGCTCGCTGCTGGTCCATCTGCGCCTGCATGTCGGCGCGCTGCTTGGCGGCCGCGGCGTCCATCTGCGCGCGCATCGTCGCCGGGTCGGCGGCGGCGGAGTTGTTAGCGTCGGTGAGCGAGGAAACGCAGTCCTGATAGCTCTGGCTGCCGGGGGCGAGGCCGTAGGAGGCGCAGGCCTTGGCCGGATCGCCGATCCCGTCGGCGGCCGCCGCGTTGACCGCGACGTTGGCGGCGGGCGGCGCGGCAGGCTTCGGCGCGCACGCGACCAGGGCGACGAAGACCGCCAGCGAAAGCAACGTGGTCAGCTTCATGACGATCAGTCCGGCGCCACGACACGACAGCTGGTGTGGGCCGCGTCGTTCCAGGCGATGCACTGCTGGTTCTTGATCACCCGGATTTCCGCCTGGGTGTTGGAATCCTTCATGTACTCCTGCTGGGCGAAGGCGGCGTTGCGGGCCGCGCCCTGGGCGTTGAAGTTGGCCATGAACGCCTGATGCTCGGAGGTGAGCCGGTTCATGTTCGCCTGGGCCTGGGCGTTCAGGAGGGCGCTGTCCTGCTGCTGCATGCGCTGCATCGCGGCCTCGGCGGCGGCGTCCTGGCGCTGCAGCAGCTGCATCGCCTGGCGGCCGACCGAGACCATGTTGGCCAGCCACTGCGGATCGCGGGTGTAGCTGGCCTGCAGCGCGCGAGCCGCCTGATCGGCGGCCGCGGCCTGGGCGGCCGGCGCCCGGTAGCCGAATATCAACGGCACGCTCCACAGACCCGCCGCCTGGGAGATCGAGGTGACGGCGATGACCCCGACCACATAGGGCTGGCCGTTCACCTGGCAGCTGAAGGTCGCCAAGCCGCCGTCGAAATTGGGCGGCGGCACCGTCGAGCCGATCTCCTGGGCCATCTGGTTGCTGATGTCGCCGGTCTGCTGGGCGAGCGCCGGTTCGGGCTGGCCGCCGGTGGGCTGCATGCCGGCGCAGGTCTGGCCGAACACCTGCTGGGCGTAGCCTGCGGCGAACTGGGCGCCGGATTCGTAGTTCTCGACCGGCTCGTCGCCGAATTGAGTGTGCACCGTTTGGCCGCCGGCGTGCATCTGGCTTGGGGTCAGGAAGTTCGGGATCGACGGGTCGCCGTAGAACACATCGATCGTTCCGTCAGCCGAGTTCTCCTGGATCCACGGCGCGGCGGCGACCGTCGATTTGCGGATGATGCCGCCCTTGGCGGTCCAGCCGGCCGGCACCGAGACGCTGAAGGCGTGCTCGGACGGATCCTCGAACACTGTCGGACCACCCGCGCCCGCCGTGGAGACCGGCACCAGAGCGACGCCGGCCGGCGCCGCTGGGCTTGCCGGAGTTCCCGGCGCCGGCGGTGACGCGCCGGCGGCCTGCTGCGCCGCGGGCTTGCAGCCGACGATCAGGATCAACAACGACGCGGCGACGCCCGCGGAGAGTCCGCGGCGCCAACCGCTCAACATCACAACAGCCATGAAGCCTCCGACGCGCCGCGAGCCCCCTGGCCGCGCGGCGAACGCCCCACCATGGCACGGGCGCGCCGACGCAACAGCTATCACTTGAGCTAGGGCCGGACGCCTTGGCCTGGGTCAGTCGGTCTTGCCGAGCACATCCTCCAGCGCGCCGACGAACCGCCGCCAGCCGAAGGTGGCGCCCTGGAACGCCGCGTCGTCGCCCGGCCCGAAGCCCGACTGCTCCATGCGCACGTGCGTGCCGCCATTCGCCGGCGTCAGGGTCCAGGTCACCACCCACCCGCGCGTATCGCCGGCGGGGGTCCAGCTGTAGGCGAGGCGCGTGTGCGGCTCGACTTCCAGCACCTTGCAGTCGATCACCCCGTTCCAGTTCGGCATCGGCGGGGCGCGGAAGTTGAACGGCCGGCCGACCACCGGTTCGAAGTCGTTCTGCATCATCCAGGATTCCAGCAGGGGCGCCTGGGTGAGCGCCCGCCAGATCTTCTGCGGCGCATGCGACATCACCCGTTCGACGATCAGCGAGCGGGTCTCGGGAAGGGTCTCGGTCATTGGTCCATCCTCGTCAGCAGGTCTTCGAGAGCATCGAAACGATCGCGCCAGAAGGCGCCGTAGGAACTCATCCAGTCGACCAGGGGCGCCAGGCCCTGTGGTTCGGCGCTGTAGTGGGTCTGGCGGCCGTCGGGCCGGTCGCGCACCAGCCCGGCCAGTTTCAGCACCGCCAGATGTTTGGAGACCGCCGGTTGGGAGACCCCTGCCCGCTCGGTCAGCGCGCGCACGGTCTGTTCGCCGTCCCGGGCCAGGGTCTCGAAGATCGCCCGGCGGGTAGGGTCGCCCAGGGTGCGGAATATCTCGTCGGGGGCCGAAGGCATGCCCCATTCATAACTTCACAGTTATGATTTAGTCAAGCCGTCGCGACCACGAACAGCCAGGTCCGCGCAACGCCGTCGTAGCCGCCACCCTCGCCCTCATCGATGACGATCTCCGACCAGGGTCCCGCCGCCGCATAGGCCGCTTCCAGCGTCGTCCGGCTGGGGAAGTTGTAGTAGCGGCCCAGGGAATCCCGGTCGCCGCCATCGCCGGATTTGAAGCTGGCGAAGAACAGACCGCCCGGCTTCAGCGCCCGGCGAATGCTGCCGAGCACGCCGGCGAGGGCGTCTTCCGGCACGTGCAGCAGGCAGGCGCTCGCCCAGACGGCGTCATAGGCCGCCACCGCGTCCAGCTCCTCGAACCGCATCAGCCGCACTGGTCGCCCGAGGCGCTTTTCGGCCTCGGCGGCAAGTCCCGGAGAGCCGTCGGTGGGGGTGACGTCGAACCCGGCGGCCAGCATCAGCGACGCGTCCTGACCACCACCGCAGCCGAGTTCGAGGATGCCGGCGCCGGGCTGCAACCGCGCCAGGAAGGCGACCATCCGCGCGTTGCGCTCCGGGTGGCGCCGATGGGCGTAGACCGGGGCTTCGCGGTCGTAGAAGGCCAGCGTCGCGGGGTCGTGAGCGTCCGCCATCGCCGTCCTAGCCGCCGCGCACCTGCCGGAACGGGATATCCCGGTCGACCTCCGGCTCCTTCGGCAGGCCCAGCACCCGCTCGCCGATGATGTTGCGCTGGATCTGGTCGGTGCCGCCGCCGATGGAGGTGAAATAGGCGTTGAGGGTGAGGAAGTTAGCGTCCTCGGCGCGGGGATAGTCGGGCCCTTCCAGCAGGCTGCCGGCGCCCAGGATAGCGGTGCGCAACCGCGCCTCCTCGTGCAAAATCCGCGACATGGCCAGCTTGCCGAGGCTCATAACCGGCGAGGAGGTGCCCTGCGCCAGGTCGGCCTTGGCCCGGGCGGTGTTGAGGGCGTTCAGCTTCTTCCAGGCGATCACCTGGGCGATCGACTGGCGGATCAGCGGGTCGGCCAACGCCCCGGTTTCCCGCGCCAGCGCGATCAGCGGCTCCTCGCCGGACGCCTCGGCGACGCCGCTGCGCGGTCCGCGGGCGCCCTCGCCCATCACCGAGCGCTCGTAGGCCAGCGCGGTCTGCAGCACGCCCCAGCCGTCGCCCATGTCGCCCAGCTGGTTCTCCGCCGGAACGATCGCGTCGGTGAGGAACACCTCGTTGAAGTGGCTCTCGTCGGTGATCTGCCGCAGCGGCCGCACTTCGACGCCCGGCTGCTTCATCGGACAGAAGAAGAAGCTGATCCCCTTGTGTTTTGGGACGTCCCAGTCGGTTCGGGCGATCAGCATGCCGTAGTCGGCCGTGGCGGCCGACGAGGTCCACACCTTCTGGCCATTGACGACGAAATGGTCGCCGTCGCGGTCGGCGCGGGTGCGGATGCCGGCGAGGTCGGAGCCGGCGCCGGGCTCGGAATAGAGCAGGCACATGCCGACTTCGCCGCGCAGCAGGGCCGGAACCAGCCTGGCCTTCAGCGCCTCGGTGCCGCGCGCCAGCAGGGTGTTGGCCCAGAGGTTGGTGCGGTCCTGCCCCGTGCCGGGTGCGCCGACCCTGGCGAATTCCCGCTCGACGATGCGGCCCTGGGCGTCGCTGAGACCGCGTCCGTACCAGGCGACGGGCCAGCGCGGCGCGGCCCAGCGGGCCTCGACCACCTTGGCCAGCCACGCGCTCCGGGGCCCGGACGCGGCCGCCTGGCCCGCGCCGCCCTCGCGGTACGAGGGGTCCCAGTTGGCCTTAAGCCAGGCGGCGACTTCCTCGCGCAACTGGCCGTCGGAGATGGTGGCGAGATCGGCGGTGTCGGGCAAGTCAGCCTCCGAGCTGCTGGACGTAGCGTTCGCGATGGACGGCGGGCGTCCCGAACAGCTGGGCGTCGGCTCTGGCGCGGCGCAAATAGAGGTGCGCCGGATGGGTCCAGGTGAAGGCGATGCCGCCGTGCATCTGGATGCTGGTGGCGGTGGTCTGGCTGAAGGCGTCGGCGCAGGCGAAGGCCGCGAGACTGATCGCCGCCGGGGCGTCCGGCGCGCCCTCGGCCAGCCGGGCGGCGGCGTTCCGGGCGGCGGAGATGGCCGATTCCGACTCCAGCAGCAGGTCGGCGGCCATGTGCTTGATCGCCTGGAAGCTGCCGATGGCCCGGCCGAACTGGATGCGGTTCTTGGCGTAGTCGACGGTGAACTCCAGGCACCGACGGGCGCCGCCGGCCTGCTCGCCGGCCAAGGCGACCAGGGCGAGGTCGATCGCCTGCTGCACCGCAGGCCACACCGGCCCGGCGGCGTCCAGCCGACGACCGGCCGCGCCGGTGAAGCGGACGGCCGCCAGGCGCAGGGTGTGGTCGAAGGCGGGCAACGCCTCAATCTCGACGCCGGACGCCTTGGGATCCACCTCGAACACCGCCAGACCATCGGGCGCGCGGGCGAGCGCCAGCAGCACGTCGGCGTTCTGACCGTGAATGACGTAGCGCGCCGCGCCGTTTACAGCCCAGCCCCCGCCGACCACCTCGGCGGTCAGATCGACGCCGTCCGCGGTCCAGAGGCCGCGCTCCCCGGTGAGGGCGACGGTGGCGATGCTGGTTCCGGCGGCGATGCCTGGCAGCAGCCGCGTCGCGGCCGCCCGGTCGCCCAGCGCCGTCAGCAGTTCCGCGGCCAGCACGCCGCTGGCCAGCAACGGCGAGCAGAGCAGCGCCGCGCCGGCCTCCTCCATCACCGCTTCCAGCTCCACCGGCCCCGCGCCGCCGCCGCCGAATTCCTCGTCCACGACCAGGCCAACGACGCCCATCTCGGCCAGCTGCTTCCAGAGCGCCGGATCGTAGCCGGAGGCGGTGTCCATGGTCGCCCGCACCTGCGCCTCCCCGCTCTGGTCGCCCAGCAGCCGGTGGACGGCGTCCTTGAGGGCCTGCAGGTCTTCCGGCGCGATCGTGGCCACTGACGCTTTCCTCACCCAAGGGCGCCCCTGATCTAAGGCGTCTCGGCTACGAGTTAAGGTCCATGACCGCGCGGCAGGCAAGGCGAGAGAGTGATGACCCCCACTGACGACCTGACCCCGGTGCTGATCGGCGTCGGCGAGGCTTCCGAGCGGATCGACGCCGCCGACTATGCCGCCCTGTCGCCGGTGGAGCTGGCCGCCGCCGCCGCGCGCGCCGCCCTCGCCGACGCGGGCGCGCCGGATCTTGCCCGCCACATCGATCTCATCGCCGCCATCCGCCAGTTCGAGGTCTCCGGGCCGAACGCCAAACCGCCCTTCGGCGCCTCGGACAACTTCTCGCGCTCGGTGGGCAAGCGGATCGGCGCGGAACCGGCGCGGGCCGTGCTGGAGGTGGTCGGCGGCCAGGGTCCGCAGCATCTGGTCAATGAGTTCGCCCACGCCATCGCCGCCGGCGAGATCGGCATGGCCCTGCTGGTGGGATCGGAGGCGATCTCCACCGTCCGCCACCTGCAGACCCGGGGCGAGACCCGCGACTGGGCCGAGAGCGTCGGCGGCCAGCTGGAAGACAGGGGGTTCGGCAACGAGCCTCTTCTCACCCGCGACATCGCCCAACACGGCGCGCGCACGCCGATCCAGATCTACGCGATGTTCGAGAACGCCCGCCGGGCGCGCCTGCGGATGAACCGCGCCGACTACGCCCTGGCCATGGGCCGGTTGTTCGCGCCGTTCACCGAGGTGGCGGCCGGCAATCCGCACGCCATGTCGCGGGAGGTCTACACCGCCGAGGAACTGGCCACCGTCACCGGGCCCAACCGGCTGACCTCCGATCCCTTCCCGCGCCGGATGGTGGCGCGCGACCAGGCCAACCAGGGCGCGGCGGTGCTGATGACCTCGGCGGGCAAGGCGCGGGCGCTGGGCGTGCCGGAGAACCGGCTGGTCTATCTGCACGGCGGCGCGGACGTGCGCGAGCGGACCGTCATCGAGCGCCAGGACCTGTCGAAGAGCCCCGCCGCGGTCGCCGCCTGCGAGCTGGCCCTGGCCGGCGCCGGGGTCAGGCTCGGGACGATCGCCGCCTTCGACCTCTACAGCTGCTTTCCGATCGCGGTGTTCAACATCTGCGACGGCCTGGGCCTGGCGCCGGACGATCCGCGCGGCCTGACGGTCACCGGCGGGCTGCCGTTCTTCGGCGGCGCCGGCAACAACTACTCGATGCACGCCATCGCCAGCATGATCCGGGCCTTGCGCGCCCGTCCTGGCGCGCTGGGGCTGGTCGGAGCGAACGGCGGCTTCCTGTCGAAATATTCGGTGGGGATCTATTCCACCCAGCCGAAGCCCTGGACCGGCTTCGACAGCCGGCCGCTGCAGGCCGAGGTCGACGGCTGGGCCGTCCCGGCGCTCGACCCGACGTTTGCCGGCGAGGCCGCCATCGAGACCTACGCCATCGACTATTCCGGCCCGCAGCCCCGCGCCACGGTGCTCGCCCGCGACGTCGCCGGCGCACGGATCGTCGCCATGGCCCCGCCGGAGCGCGCCGAGGTCGTCGCCGCGATGATCGCCCAGGAACCGCTTGGCGGCGCGGTCACCGTCGCCCCGGACGCCGAGGGCCGCAGCCTGATCGAGGCGTTCAGCCCCGGCGCCTAGGCCGCCCGCTGCAGGCCCGAGTTCTGGCACTCGGCCAGCAGCCAGTCGGCGAAGCGGCAGATGGCGGCGATCCGCGGATTGTCCTCGCGCCAGAGCATGTGGCACCAGCCGCCGGTCCCGGCCTCGACATCGGATATTCGCACCAGCCGGCCGTCGTCCAGCGCCGCCTGCAGATGCACCCGGCGAACCAGGGCGACGCCCAGGCCGGAGGCGGCCGCGTCGATCACCATCCCCGCGTCGTCGAACGCCGGGCCGCGCCGCAGCCCGCGGGCCTCGACCCCGGCGGCCTTGAACCAGGCCGGCCACAGGTCGTTGTCCTCGATGATCAGCGGCATGCGGGCGATCGCCTCATGGCTGAACGGTCCATGGCGGGCGAGAAACTCCGGGCTGCACACGGCCACCGCCGCGTCCTCGTAGAGCGGCTCGGCGTGCAGGCCGGGCCAGGGCCCGCCGCCATGGCGGATGGCCACATCGACCCCGTCGCCCGCCAGGTCGGCGAGCTCGCGGCTGGTGCGCAGGTCGATCATGATGTCCGGCAGCGCCTCCTGCATCCGCTTCAGCCGAGGGCTGAACCAGAGCTTGGCGAAACTGGGCAGGATCGACAGCACCAGCGTCGGGGCGGCGATCTGCCGGCTGAGCTCATCGGTGGTGCGCTCGACGATCAGCGCCGCCTCGCGGTAGGCCTTGGCCAGCGCCAGGGCGGCGGCGGTCGGAGCCATCTGCGCGCCCTGCCGCCGGAACAGCTTCTGGCCATGCGCGATCTCGAGCCGTCGCACCGTCTGGCTGACGGCGCTGTGGGTCACGCCCAATTCATCGCCCGCGGCGCTGTAGTTGCGCAGGCGGCAAGCCGCCTCCAGCGTCCTCAATCCCGCGAACGGCGGCGCCTGGACTGCCATCCGTCGTGTTATCCCCTGTTACATCTGTTCTTACGACGACTTGACCGCGGCCCCGGAATACCGCCGACCTTAGCCGAGCGGCGTCAGCAAGGCTGTTAAATGTCTGTAATCTGCCTCGGCGGGCCGCCGTCATCGCCGGACCCGGGCTGCGGTTTGAACCTGATCACCACCGGCTGCGTTCTGATCCCACACCGGGCTTTGCGGCCCGACATTGGGAGTTCAGAGACGTCATGGGTATCATCGCTTGGATCGTGCTCGGCCTGATCGCCGGCTTCATCGCCAGCAAGATCGTCAATCACTCCGGCTCCGGAGTGATCATGGACATCGTGCTGGGCGTCATCGGCGCCATCGCCGGCGGCCTGGTGTTCAGCTTCTTCGGCGCCGTCGGGGTGACCGGCTTCAATCTCTATTCGCTGCTGGTCGCGGTGGTCGGCGCGGTGCTGGTGCTGTGGATCTACCACGCCATCGCCGGGCGCCGGGCGATCTAGCCAGCCGGGAGGCTAAGAGGCCGGCTTGGGCGCGGTGGCCGTCGGCGCCGCCGCGCCCGACGTCACCTGCACCGGCAGCGGGACCTGGCAGACCGAGAAGTTCTCGCTGGACGCCGCCAGTTCCCGGGCCACCTCGGCCTTGAACCAGGGGCCCGCCGTGTCGATCACCCGGATTTTCGGTCGGGTCGCCTCGGGCATGTCGGCCAGCACCTTGACGCTGGTCATCTTGTCCTGCGGCGGCGGGGCCGGCTCGCCGGTCTTGATCGCGTCTATTACGTCCTGGCCGGCGATCGCCCTGCCCCAGGCGGTGTAGTTCTTGTCCAGCGAGTGCGAGCCCTTATCGGCGGAGGTCCCGTTGGTGCGCATGAAGAAGAACTGGCTGTTGGCGCTGTCCGGATCGTCGGACCTGGCCATCCCCATGACCCCGGCGCAATAGACGCCCCAGGCCTGCACCTTGTGGTCGGCGGTGAGCAGACCGAGATCCATCGTCTGGCTGAGCACCGGCAGGCTGCCGACGAAGCCCTCTTCCATCCCACCCGTCCGCGCCGCCAGCACGAAGGGCGTGTCGGGCCCGCGCTTGAAGGTGAACTCGGCCTTCACGTCCGGCTGCGGCGACTGACCGAGTCCGCTGTCCAGGGGATCGCCGGTCTGATCCATGAAATTGTCGATCACCCGGAAGAAGGCGCGGCCGTCGTAGAACCCGCTGTGGGCCAGGTCGCGGACGCGGGCGACGCTCAGGGGCGCGGCCAGCTCGTTCATCTCGACGATGATCTGGCCCTTGTCGGTGTCGATCACCAGGATGTCCTGCGGATCGGGGGTGCGCCAATCAGCTTCCGTCGGCGCGGCGGGCGCCGCGTGTGCGACGGGTGCGGCCGGCTTGGCGTCGGTCGCCGCGGCGGCCAGGGCGAGGAGCGAGACGAGGGCGAGCCTTTTCATGATTTCTCGCTAGCCCCAGCTTGCGGCGTCGGCAAGGCGCGAGCGCGGCGCCAAGCTAGCGCTGCCCGGCCTTGGCCATCAGCCGGCGCTTGACCCCTTCGGGCACGAACGGGGTGATGTCGCCGCCCATACTGACGATCTCCTTCACCAGCCGCGAGGCGACCGCCTGGTGATGCGGGTCGGCCATCAGGAACACCGTCTCGATGTCCCGGTCGAGCTGCTGATTCATGGAGGTGAGCTGGAACTCGTGCTCAAAATCCGAGAAGGCCCTAAGGCCGCGCACCAGGAACTGGGCGCCGAGGGAGCGGGCGGCGTTGATGGTCAGGCCCGCATAGCCGTGGACGACGATCTCGGCCTGGTCCTTCAGGTGAGCCGTCTCCTCGCGGGCGATCTCCATCCGCTCTTCGAGGGTGAACAGCGCCGACTTGCCGGTGTCCACGGCCACCCCGATCACCAGCTTGTCCACCAGCTTGACCGCCCGGCCGATGATGTCGAGGTGCCCGTTGTGGATGGGATCGAAACTGCCGGGATAGAGGCCGGTGCGCGTCATCGAGGACCTTTCCCAAGCACGGTCGAAACCCGGTCCGAGCTTCGACGAGAATTCGCAGCTCAAGTCAACGGGGTTGCGGCGACCGCCCGTCCCACCCCGCCGATCGCGGCTAGGGTTTCTTTGAACGGGTCGCCTCAAACAGCCGTGATGGCGGGCACCATATACTGCCCGTCGAGCAACTCGGGCTTGGGTAGGTAGGCGCGGAGGATCATGGCGAAGGTTCCTGCCTTCGGGGCCGGCAACCAATTCGAGGACCTTGCGCCGCCTGGGTCGGTTCGCGAGATCCACACGTCCACCCCGCCGCCGGAGGACTTGGCGATCCCAGGCGTGCGGTCGCCGATCGAGTAGCGGTTGATCGGGTTTTCGGTGAAGAAGAACTGCCCGTCCGCCGTCGCCTCGTACATGGTCAGCGACCAAAAGGCGTCGACCGGCAAGGCCGCCGGCAGCGACAGCTGATAGAGCCCATCGCCATGGAAGAGAATACCCTCCTCGCCCTGAGCGCGGAGGTACATGGCCTCCTCGGGGACGAGGGCGGCGATCGCTGCCACCGCGACGATGGCGCGATAAACGATGTCGGCGCCGAAGTTCCCAAGATCGGCCTTCGGATATTGCCAACCCTGCTTGAACTGCGAGTGCGCCGACGCGGCGGCCAGCAGCGCTTTGGCCTTCTTCACCCCCGCTTCGACGATCGCGGCGTCGGCCCCTAGGGCTGCGGGGTCGAAGCTCGGGGAGCGATCCTTCAGTGCGGCAAGGCCGGCCAAACCTGCTTTGGTCGGAGGCGGGTCGAAGGCCAACAGCAGGTCGGCAGACCGGAAATAGTCCGGCCATGCGGCGGTCCGCAAGGCGGCGGGAGACCCATTCTCGACCGGCGGCCCGCTCAACACCAGGCCGTCTTGCGCCTTGTGCGCTGCGTCGAGGTCGTCCGGCCCGTCGACCAGGGTGCGCGCCAGCAACCATGCATGGGGCGTCGCCACGTTGACGATTTTGGCTCCGGGTGGGGCAGTCATACCGGGACCGACGAGAGTCCAACTTCCGGCTGCGCCGCCGGGGGTGCGGCGGCCGAGGACGGCGTTGTTGTTCGTGTACATGTCCATGATCGCCACCGATTGGTAGCGCTCGCCCACATCGGGAACGGCGAGTTCGACGGGCCCGTTCGTCAGATCGACGAAAGCCTGGGAATAGAGGGTGTCGTTATTGGGCGTGGTGATGGCGCGGAAGCGCGCATTGACCAGCTCACGCGCGTGAACGAACGCGTTGAGCCCGGCCATCTTGATCCGCGCGTTCGGATCGGTCATGCGCGCGCGCGCCGCCCATGCCTCGATCAAGGGGAGCGTCGCCAGCCACGCAGCGGCGATACTGTCATCGGTCAGGCCGGCGCCTGGCGCGGCCGCCGCTGATGAGGCGCTACCCGCCACGGCCGCTGCAATGGACAACTGGGCGAAGCGACGGCGATCCATTGTTGCCTCCCATGGTCATCCCCGGCGGGCTAAGCTTGTTCCTGTCACACAGTCACGCCTTACGGCGAGTCTCGCGAAAGCCCGACGGCGAGCCTCATCGAGCCGGCGTTGGGGTGGAGGCGAGCGCCGCGGGCTTTTCTCTTGTGAGTACACAGTCCAACCAGTCAAAGGCGCGCTGGTTGAACAGCATCCTGCCTCCAGCTTCGCAGTGAGCGCCCGCGCCTTCCTTGGCGGAAAAGACCATGCGCGTCTTCTTGCACGTCAGGGCCTCATAAAGTCGGTCGGCGGTGACGCCGATGTCGTCGTCCTCCGCCGAACAGACGAGGGTCGGACAGCGAATGCGTTCGACGCACCCCTCAAGCGTGTAGTCCGTCGTCGCGCGTAAATAGGCCAATGGGCTCTTCACCCCGTGAACCCACAGGCCGCGGCGCAAACCCCAGCCGGCTGTGACGCGCCCCAACCGCCGGTTCAACATCAGGTTCAGAACGCTGAGCACCAGCGGATTTCCCCGCGGCAGCTCGCGCGCGATGACCTTGGGCATCCGGCTCTTGATCTCGTCGAACAGCGAGAATTCACCGGGGTCGGCGATGCAGGCCGCCAGGCGGTGTTCGGCGCTGGCGGCGCGAGGGGCCAGGTAGCCGCCAAAGCTTACGCCCATGAGCGCGATCTTCGTTGAGTCGACTTCTGGCCGCGCGATGGCGAAATCCACGACCGGCGTGATCACCGCTTCCCAATCGGGACGGAAGACCAGGCCATCCTCGATGATCGCCGCCCCCTGACCAGGTCCATCGAAGACGATGCAGGTGTAACCGCGCGCCACGGCCGCCGCGCCGCTGAAGAAATAGGCTTCTTCGGCGGTGCTGTCATAGCCGCCGTTGATGATCAGCGTCGGTCGCGGCTCGGCATCGTCCGCCGCGCGGAACAGATAGCCATGAAGGAACCCCTCGCCGTAGGGGATGCGGATCGGCTCCGCCTTCGGCGACATCAACGACACCGCCGCTTCGAACGCCGCCCGTTGGCGACGATAGGCGCCGACCACGCGGGCATCGACCGGCGCGCCGATCAGGAAGGTGTAGGCGGTGCGGTAGTAGTTCGACGCCCTCAGAAAAGCCGAACGCGCGCTAACATTGCCGCCCTGAGCCAGGCTCTTCTGCGCCGCGGCCAGGATGCCGTCAGCCAATTCCGACCAGGCCTGGAACCACCGCTCCGCGTCGGGCTCGCCGATCTGGCGGGCGGCGGCAAGACATTCCCCAACGTCAGCGCCGCCGGCGCAGCCGTGCCCTGCCGCGCGCAGCCACTGGGCGTCGAACAACTCGTCCTTGAAAATCATCCCTTGACGCCGCCCCGGCGAATTCCAGGAGACGAGGTCGCCACCCGTCGTGCTGGGCGTTTGTCCAAGGGCCCGCGTCGCTGGCGATCAATCGGCATCCCGAGCTCAGAAGACACCTGGGCGCACAAGCGTCAATGCGCGGGGGGCGTTCCTCGTCGGGCAAGGCCGGGCTGTGCTCCGCACATCAACCGCACCCCGACCAGCTAGCCGGCTCCCGGCTTTCCACGTGATGAGCGCGATTTGGGCGACAGGCCGGTTAGCCCGCGTCGCCCTCGGGCGCCGGTTCGTCCTCGTCGCCGTCGCCTTCGTCCGCGCCGACGCCGCCTTCGATGCGTTCCACCGAGACCACGTGCTCGTCCTCGGCGGTGCGGAAGACCCTGACGCCTTTGGTCTTGCGGCTCGACTTACTGATCGGCTGGTCGTTTCCGCTGACAGGCACACGAATGATCTGACCCTGGTCTGAAACGAGGAGCAGGGTGTCGTCGTCCTCCACCGGGAACGACGCAACCAGCCAACCGCCGGTGAGCTTCAGATTATGAACTTCCATGCCCAAGCCGCCCCGATGTGTCCTGCGATAGCGATGCGTGGAGGTTCGCTTGCCAAATCCAGTGCTTGTCACGGTCAGAATGAACTGCTCCACCGCGCCTAGGTAGGCGTAGCGCTCCATGCTGAGGGTCACGGAATCGTCCACGCCCTCCTCGTCGTCGTCGGCCACCTCATCTTCGATCTCGCCGGGCGATGCGTTTGCCGCCAGCTTGAGGTAGGCCGCGCGTTCTGCCTGCGTGGCGTCGTCGCCCTCAAGGATGGCCATCGAGATGACCTTGTCGCCCTCGCCAAGCTTGATGCCCCGAATGCCATCCGACCCCCGTCCGGAGAAGACGCGCACCTCGTCCACAGGAAAACGGTTGCTCCGCCCGCCCGAGGTCGTGAGCAGAACTTCCTGGTGAGAGTTGCATAGGGCCACGCCGATGATCGAATCGCCCTCGTCCAGCTTCATGGCGATCTTGCCGGCCTTGTTCACCTGCACGAAATCGGAGAGGCGGTTGCGCCGCACGCCGCCGGACCTGGTGGCGAACATCAGGTCCATGCCCTCCCAGGCGGTCTCGTCCTCGGGCAGCGGCAGGATCGAGGTCATCGTCTCGCCCGGCTCGATCGGGAAGACGTTGACGAAGGCCTTGCCCCGGGCGGTCGGCGCGCCGATCGGCAGGCGCCAGACCTTCAGCTTGTAGACCTTGCCGCCGGAGGAGAAGAACAGCATCGGCGCGTGGGTCGAGGCGGAGAACACCCGGGTGACGGCGTCCTCTTCCTTGGTCGACATGCCCGCGCGGCCCTTCCCGCCCCGGCGCTGGGTGCGGTAGGTGGCCAGCGGCGTGCGCTTCACATAGCCGCCGTGGGTGACGGTGATCACCATGTCCTCGCGGGCGATCAGGTCCTCGTCCTCGAGGTCGGCGTCGCCCTCGACGATCGGCGTGCGGCGGGGCACGGCGAAGGACTCCTTGACCTCCACCAGCTCGGCGCGGACCACTACCAGGATCTTCTCGCGGCTGGAGAGCAGTTCCAGGTGCGCCCGGATCACTTCGGCCAGGCCATTGGCCTCCTCGAAGATCTCCTCGCGGCCGAGGCCAGTCAGGCGCGACAGGGTCAGCGCCAGGATCGCCCGGGCCTGCTCGTCGGTCAGCCGCACCCGCGATCCGTCCACCAGCGCCGTGCGCGGGTCGGCGATCAGCTCGATCAGCGGCAGCATGTCGCCGGCCGGCCAGTCGCGGCCGACCAGCCGCTCGCGGGCCTCGGCCGGGTCCTTCGACGAGCGGATGATGTGGATCACCTCGTCGATGTTGACCACCGCGATGGCCAGGCCGACCAACACGTGGCCCCGGTCGCGGGCCTTGTTCAGCTCGAAGCGGGTGCGCCGGACCACCACCTCTTCGCGGAACTCCACGAAGGCGGCGATCATCTCGCGCAGGTTCATCAGTTCCGGGCGGCCGTGGTTCAGCGCCAGGGAATTGACCGGGAACGAGCTCTGCAGGGCCGTGTGCCGGTAGAGCTGATTCAGCACCACGTCGGCGGAGGCGTCGCGCTTCAGCTCGACCACCACACGCATGCCCTGCCGGTCACTCTCGTCACGCAGTTCGGAGATGCCCTCGATCCGCTTTTCCCGGGCCAGCTCGCCGATCCGCTCGACCATGGCGGCCTTGTTCACCTGGAATGGCACCGAGGTGATGATGATCGCGTCGCGGCCGGCGCGCAGCTCCTCCACCGCCGCCACGCCGCGGACGATCACCGGGCCGCGGCCGGTGAGCAACGCCTGGCGCGCGCCGGTACGGCCGATGATCTCGCCGCCGGTGGGGAAATCCGGGCCCGGAACGATGTCGGCCAGCGCCTCGGCGGTGACCAGCGGGTCGTCGATCATCGCCAGGCAGGCGTCGATCACCTCGCCCAGGTTATGCGGTGGGATGTTGGTGGCCATCCCGACGGCGATGCCGCCGGAGCCGTTGACGAGCAGGTTGGGGATCCGCGAGGGCAGGACCACCGGCTCCTGCTCCTTGCCGTCGTAGTTATCCCTGAAGTCTACGGTGTCGGCGTCGATGTCGGCCAGCAGCGCCTCGGCCGCCTTGGTCATCCGGCATTCGGTGTAGCGCATCTGCGCCGGCGGATCGTTGTCGATGGAGCCAAAGTTGCCCTGGCCGTCGATCAGCATCAGCCCCATGGAGAACGGCTGAGCCATCCTGACCAGGCTGTCATAGATCGCCACGTCGCCGTGCGGGTGATACTTGCCCATCACGTCGCCGACCACCCGGGCCGACTTCACGTACGGCCGATCGGGGGTGTGGCCCTGCTCGTTCATCGAGAACAGGATCCGCCGGTGCACCGGCTTAAGCCCATCGCGCACGTCCGGCAGCGCCCGGCTGACGATGACGCTCATCGCATAGCTCAGATAGGAGCGCGACATCTCCTCTTCGATGGCGATGGGCGAGACATGGCCGCGCCGGTCATCGACGGGAGGAATGGGAGGTTCGTCGGTCAATTTGGGGAGGTTTTACCGGTCAGAATCAGACGGTGGATATGGGGATTGTGTCTAGCATCCGCGAGGGCGGGACGCCACCGGAAGCGGGGTTTCGAGCCTTGGCCGCAAAGACCCCTCACCTCGCCTCTCCCCGTGCCGGGGAGAGGGCTACTGACAGGTCGCTGCGCGCTTCAGCATCCAACCGCCACCCCGCCGCTTCAGTAGCCCTCTCCCGCGAAGTGGGAGAGGTGAGGTGAGGGCCTTGGACCGTAAATCACCGTAAATAACGGTGGTCCCGTCCAGAGCTAGAACGGAATCTCGTCGTCCAGGTCGGCGGAGAAGCTCTCCTTCGGGCCGCTCGCCTGGGTGCGCGGACCGCTGGAATAGCCGCCGAAATCGCCTTCGTCGCGGCCGCCGCCCTCGCCCTTGCCGTCGAGCATGGTCAGCTCGCCGCGGAACTTCTGCAGCACCACCTCGGTGGAGAACTTCTCCACCCCGCCCTGTTCGTACTTGCGGGTCTGCAGCGCGCCTTCGAGATAGACCTTCGAGCCCTTCTTCAGGAAATTCTCGGCCACCTTCACCAGATTGTCGTTGAAGATCACCACCCGGTGCCACTCGGTGCGCTCGCGCCGCTCGCCGGAGGTGCGGTCGCGCCAGCTTTCGCTCGTCGCCACCGACAGATTGGCCACCCGATCCCCGGAATTCAGCGTGCGGATCTCGGGATCCTTCCCGAGATTGCCCACCAGGATCACCTTGTTCACGCTGCCAGCCATAGCCTGCTCCTCAGATCGCCTGGCGACCCAAACGCGCCAGCATCCGGCAACAGGTTAACGGGACTCGAAAATCCACGCAACCGATTTGTTCTTGTTACGTTCTCATTCGCGAGAACTATCCACAGGTGGCGCGAGGTTGTCCCGCCCTACTGCCCCGGCTGCACCGAGCCCGGCACCGCCAGCCGGCCGTCGCCGGTCCGCACCAGGAACGGATAGCGCGCGCCGTCGTAGCTCTCGGCGGTGAACACGCCCTCGGGCTGCAGGAACAGGAAACTGCCCTGGTAGCCGCCAACGATGACAGTGTTGGAGCCGCCCAGCTGCAGGAAGCGGATCCGCATGGCCTCCAGATTGGCGGCGCAGTGCTCCATGTCGGGCACATTGGTGGCCACCACATTATAGTGCGCGACACCGTTGGTGATGCTGCCCAGGTGGTAGCAGACGCCGGTGTCGGTGGGCGGCTTGGGCGTCGGCTTGCAGGCGGCCAACGGCGCCAGCGCGATCAGAAGGACGAGGAGCGAGGGTTTCATGGCCGCGACCCTACAACGCCCGACGCCGCCGCCCAATATCGCCGCTACCAGCCTTCCTACATCGGCGGCGTGGTGACGCAGCCAATCCAGGGGTCGATCACGGTGTGGAAGTCGCGGCTGTCGGGCGAGGTCTCGATGCGGCCGTCGGTGAGGCGCAGGGTCTCATCGCCCCAGCGTCCGTAGGCGGCCGGCTCGCCCGCCTGGCAGCGGCCGGCGAACAGGGCCGTGAGGCAGGCGCCCCGGGTCATCGGCGTCGGCAGCGCTTTCCAGCCCCCCGGCAGAACGAAGCGCAGGCATTGGGCGACGTCCGCCTGCGGTCCGACCGGCGTCGCGACGACGGAAGCCGCCGAGCTGGCCGAGCCCGGCGCGGCCTCGTTGGCCGGCGGGCCCATCTCGGTCACCGGCTCGGGCTGCTGCGGCGGCAGCGGGGTGATGTCGGCGCCGACGCCGTTGGAGGCGGCCAGCGAACCGGACGGGTCGAGGCCCACGTCCAGCGCTCCGGTGGCCACGCCGTTGCGCTGGGCGCATTCGGCCAGCGGCAGCTCGCCGACGAACTGGCCGTTGACGAAGCAGCGCAGCGGCCGCTTGGGATCGAGCTTCAGGTCGTCGTCGCGGCCGGATTCCACCACCAGTCCACCCTGCGAGGCCGGCGGCGCCTCAGGCGGCGCGTGGTCGCGGATCAGGAAGACCCAGGCCAGCAGCAGCCCGGCGGCCAGCGCCAGGGCCCCGCCAAGCCCCAGGATCACCCGTCGATCCTTCAGAAAGTTCATGGCCCTTCGCCGATCCCCGCGGACCCGGCCGCCGTCAGCAACCTAGCTCGCGCGGCGGGTGGCTACCAGTCGCGCCGCCGCGGCGGCACTTAAGCGCCGACGGATGTGGTGGAAGTTTGGCCGGCGGTGAGGCGGGACAACGCCGCCTGGTAGCTGGCGATCTGGGCGGTGAGATAGGCCGGGGCCGCGCCCTGGGTGGCCTGCAGCTTCTGCAGCGCCAGCACATTGGCGGGCGTCGCGGCGGTCTGCAGCGCCTGGTAGGCGCTCTTGATCACCGACATCGCCGCGGCCAGCTGCGACTGGGCGTGTTTGATGTCGGTCGCGGAGGCGAGGTCGAGGTTGGGGCTGAGCCCGAGGCCGAACACCGGTCCCTTGCCGTCCGCCGGCGCCGTGCCGCCCTGTTTGGTGGTGTCGTAGAGGATGCCGGCCTTCAGCCCCAGGCCCGCCAGGGCGTCGGCGCCCGCCGGCCCGTCGCTGAGGGTCACGGTGGAATTTGGATCGAGCGGCTGGATCACCAGCTCGTTGGCTGTGGCGGTCTGCTTTAGACTGACGTTGACCTGCGAGCCTGTCACCCGCGAGATCTCCCTGGCCAACGACTGCATGGTGTCGCCGGCCTGGATGGTGATCTTGGTGGTCGAGCCACCGTTGGTGGCGATGCCGAAACTGTCGCCGACCTTCACCGCGCCCGACGCCGTCAGCAGATCCGAAACCGGCCCGTCGACCAGGCCGCTGGGCAGGCCCAACTGGTCCAGCACACTGGCGCCGCTGGACGCCACCGAGATGGAGGTAGGGGCGACCTGGCCGTCGAGGCCGGTGAACCGCTGCGACCAGTCAACCGTGCCGGCCGCGACGTTCAGCTCGGCGGCGTAGCCGTCCTTGGCGCCGATCGCCGGCTGGCCGGGCAGCGCGCCCGTGGCCGAGCCGGTGATGAACACCTCGCCGTTGGAGACCGCCATCCCCTGGGCCGTCGTGTCCCCCGAGGCGCCGCCGTAGTAGGCGACAGAGTCGGTGGAGGCCGGCGCGAGGCCCGTCGACAAGGTGGCGGCGAAGGCGTTGAGCCCGCTGCCCGAATAGGCGCTGGTCACCGCCCCGGCCGCCAGGGCGCCATTGTGCGTGCTGCCGGCGACGTAGATCGTCCCGTTCTGCACGGCGATGCCGGCGATGTTGCCGTTCTGCAGGTCGCCAAGGTCGCGGCTGGCGGTCAGCGTCGGGGCCGACGGCGTGCTGGCGTCGTACTGGTTGACCACCGCGTCGCCGTTCTGGATCGAGGCGACGTAGACATTGGTTCCGTCCACCGCCAGCGCCACGCCGGAGTTGGACCCGGTCGTACCGATCGCGGTGTCGGAAACCTCCGTCCCGGTGGACGAGAGCACCTGCAGATAGCCGCTCGAAGGCACGGACGGCGTCAGCGCGCCATTGTAGGCCGTGGCCGACTGTCCGGCGACATAGACCGTGCCGTCGGCGCCGAAAGCCACCGCATTGGCCTGGTTGCCGGTGACCCCGTCGCTCTCGTGGCTCCAGACCTGGTTGCCCTCGGAATCGAACACGGTGACGAAGCTGTTGGCGCCAGTGGGATTCTCCAGCGTCTGGCCCGTGGTCAGCGGCCCGGTGACCTGGCCGGCGACCGCCACCTGACTGCCGTCGGCGGAAACGGCCAGCGACAGCCCAGTGGCGTTCGACGCCGAGCCGAGATCGCTCTGAAACAACAGGTTCCCAGCGGAATCGTAGTGCAGCAGAGCTACGTCCTGCGTCCCCGTGCTGGCGCTCGTGCCGCTGGAACCGGCCGTCCGCGCAGCGACGTTGGCCAGCACATAGACCGAGCCGTCGGCGGCGGTCTGGGTGTCCTGAACCGAGGTCACCGTATTGCCCAGTTGGTCCTTGAACAGCTGAGCGGGAGCGGCATTGGTCCCCGGATCGGGCGAGGAAGCCGCCGCCGAGCCCACCTGCAACTTCAGCAGCTGACTCTGATCATCGGGGGCGGTGGTGGTTCCATTGCCGGCGATCGACGAATTCTGGTTGCCGACCACCTGCCCGATGTAAACCGCCGGGGTGGTGGTCGGGGCGGACAGACTGACCGTCTCGTAGGCGTTGGTGTTGATCTGCAGGCCCCACTGGGACTGGCCGGTGGAGACCGTGACGCTTTTGCCACCCACCTGGATCACATCCGGCTGGGCTGGCATGGCGTTGACCGAGAACGTTGTGATCGCTCCGGCCGCCGCCATTTGACCGTTCAGATAGGAAACCACATTGGCCATGGTCCGTGGCGTGGAGCCCATGTCGGCGAGGTTCATGGCGATGGTGGTCGGCGCGCCGCCGCCCGCCTGGACGGTGACGTTGAATTGCACGTCGCCTTGGAACGCTGGGATCACTGCAGCAGAGTCGCCCGTCGTGTTCAGGGCCGCCGTCTGGTAGGTCGTCGGCTGGGTCGGGGTCGTGGCGTCGGCGGTCTCGCTATTGGTCGTCGTGCCGGTGGTCAGCCGCAACTGGCTGAAATTGGATCCGGAGACGAACGACTGGAGCTGCGCCAGGCCGCTGGCGAAGGCGCTGGAGAGCTGGGTCAGCTGATAGCTGGAGGTGTTGGACTGGCTGGCTTGGCTCGCCAGTCCGTAGAGCGTGTCCACCCCCTGGTAGAGAGCGAACAGGTTCTTGTAGTCGGCGCTGGCGCCGGGCAAGTCGAGCTTGGCCGCGCTGGGGTCGATGATCGCCGTCCCGTTGAGCGCCGAGGTGACCAGCTTGCTTTGGCTCGGCTCGGCGCCGGAGCTCCACGGGGGCGTCGGCGCATATTGCGCGGTCGCCGCGCTGGCGCCGGAGGTCGTGCCCGTGCCGGACGGCGCGCCGGTTCCCGTGGTGTTCCAGGAGGTCTGGTACCAGGCGGTCAGAACGGACGGGTCGATGCCGATGGTCACCGGAAATCCTTAGGCGAGGAACATCCGTCCCCAGCAAGGATGATGCCGCTGCCCCGGCTGATAAGCCGTTAATTCCGTACGATTTTTTCTCGACCGGAAAGGCTCGTTTTGTCGCGGCGCCCGGTCTGGCCCGGCAGACCTTGCCTAGCGGAACAGCGCCAGGATCGATTGGGGCGACTGGCCGGCCACCGCCTGCCCGCCCGACAACAGTTGTTGCTGCACCTGCAACGCCTGCAGACGGGCGCCGTCCGCGTCCAGATTGGAGTTCGCGCTCGCGGCGAGGCCGGAGGTCAGGCCGGCGCTGGCGACCACCGCCAAATGGTTCTCGATCGCCTGACCCTGGCCGCCGATCTGGGCGACCGTCTGGCTCACCGACACCAGCGCGACGCCGGCGGCGTTGGCGGCTTGCGAGGCGGAGGTGGGGTCGAGCAGGTTGGCGGAGGCGACGGGCCCGATCACCGAGCCGCCAAGGCTCAGATCGGTAGCCGAGAGCGTCACCGTGGCGCCGTTGTCGCTCGGCAATTGCACGGTCCCGTTGGTCGAGCCATCGAGCAGATTGACGCCATTGGCCGCGGCCTGGCCGACGGTGGCCTGGATCTTCGCCAGATCGCTCTGGTAGCCGGTGTTCAGGGCGCTGCGATCGCTGGCGGGAATACTCGGATCAGAGGCCGCGCTTGCGGCCTGCTGCATCTGCGCCAGCAGGTCGGCGATCACCCCGCCGGCCGAGACGGCGGTGTCGGCGATCTGGCCGGCGCTCACAAGGTTCGGATCGGCGCCGCCCGCGCCCGCGGCCGCGTCGGTCGCTGTCGCGGCGACAACGGCGGCCGGCTGAACCGAATCGGTTTGGGTGGCGGTTTGGGCGCCGGTCTGTGCCGCCGATCCGGGACCCGAGGTCTGGGTATTCGACAAATTTTCCAGCGCGATCAATGCGCTGGGCGAACTTTGCACGCTGCTGATCATTGGGATCCCCTGAGCCGCCTTCTGACCGCTCTTCTTCGCCCGCAAGGCTAGCCGGGGTTTGGTATGCTTATGGTTAATGACGTGAGAACACGAAATCCCGCCGTCACCGGTGGGCGACGTCGGGCGGCGGCCTGGAAGGCCGTCAGGGCGCCTGGACGCGGGTCAGCTGCGCGAGTTGATGATCGACCCGGGCGTGTAGCCCGCGGCGTCCTTCATGCGCAGCACTTCCTCGCGGGGGATCTGGGCGATGACCTTGCCGGTCCGGGGGTCGACCGTCATGTAGACGTACGAGCCGGCGGCCTTGTCTTCCTCGATCACCAGCCGCAGGTCCGCTTGCACATCGAGGGGCGTCGGAACGACGGGCGATGTGGCGGTGGGCTGCGACGCGGTTGGCGCTTGAGTGTTCCCAGCGTCCGAGGATGCGCTCTTCGCGGACGGCGCGGGCGCGATGGCCTGCGGGGTCTGGATGGGCGCGTCCGGTAGGATGCCGGGGATGGGTGCGGTGTTGCTCATGTCTCCTCACCGCCGGCGGTTGGGCCGGCGCCTCAACGGAAAGCCACGAACGGCGGGGGCTTTGGGCCCCCGCCGGCGCGGTGGCGGGCGGGCTTTCACCCACCCGCCGATTGCCGTTAGCGGAACAGACCCAGAAGCGCGGAGGACGAGGAGTTCGCGATCGAAAGGGCCTGAATGCCAAGCTGTTGCTTGGTCTGCAGGGCCGTCAAGGTCGCGCTCTCCTTGGCCAGGTTGGCGTTGACGAGGTTGCCAACACCGGTAGTCAGGGTGTCCTGGAGATTGCTGACGAAGGTCAGCTGGTCGCCCAGTGACTTCGACGAGGTCCCCAAGGTGGCCAACGAGTTGTCCACGGCCGTCAGAGCGGTGCTCACCGTCGAGATCATCGCCGTGGCGGAAGCCACCGTGTTGATCGTGCTGGCGAGCGTGATGCCAGAGAGGTTGGCGCCGCCCAGGGAGAAGTCCTGAGCCTGGGTGGTGATCAGCGAGGTGCCGGCGGCGTTGGCCAACGAGGTGATGTTGGTCACCGTGGCGTTCAGCAGGTTCACGCCGTTGAAGTCGGCGTTGTTGACGGCGGTGCCGATCTGCTTGACGAGCGCCTGGAAGTCATTGTTGAGCGCCGCGCGGCTGTTGGCGTCGATCGAGGTGTCGGAAGCGGCGAGCGCCTTTTCCTGCATCTGCGTCAGCAGGTCGGACACCGTCTGGCCCGCCGAGTTGGCGACGTCGATGATGGACTGACCGTTTTGCAGCGAACCCTTTACCGCATCGAGCGCGGAGGTCTGAGCGCGCTCGCCCTGGGCAATGGCCCAGACCGCGCCGTTGTCCGAAGGCTGGGCAACCGCCAGGCCTGTCGAGACTTCGCTCTGCGCTTGTTGCAGCTGAGTGGCGGTGTTGTTGAGGTTTTGCAGGGCGATGAGGGCGCCCGGATTCGTATTGACGCTGAACATAGCGTTAGATCCCTTTCATGGTGTCCGGTCGTCGTTTTGACATCCGGGGGCATTTTGCCCGACCACAAGGGAAGCAAACGCTGGGCCAACTATCGCGGCTTTGGCGGCGCACTAACTGCTTGTTTTTACTGGGTTAAGGGTCTGTTAGCCACGTCTTGCCCGGCATTTTCTGCCGAGTGCGGCGGTAGGGCGGCAGTTTCTGCCCGGTCAGACCTGCGCAGGTTCGGTTCGGCCGGAGAGGCCCTGCATCATCATCCGGTTGACGTCGATCAGCGCGTCGACCTCGTCCTCCCGGCGCATCACAGCGCTGGTGTGCCGTCGCACCCACCCGGCCAGTGAGATGATCTGGCCGCGGGTCGCCTCCGGCAGGGCGTTGCCGGACCGGCCGCATTCCCAGGCGAGGGTCGTCCAAAGCTGGCGGTTCCAGTCGAGCGTGTCGATCCACGCCTTCACCTCGGCGCGGGGCGTCGACTTCAACTCCATCAGGGCGCGGGTGACCTGGGCGAACAGGCGGTACTCGGCGTCCCGTGGCGTCTCAGCCCGTTGCGCGACCTGCTGATAAGCCCGAAGCGACATTCCCCAACCTTTCGTCCTCGTATTCGATCAACTTGCGGCAAAGAACTAAAGCTTTGTAAAATTCCTTGACGACCACAAACCGCGATATGTTGACGCAGTCGTTCAGAATATCTGGATTGCGCACGGCGCCCATGAACTCCGACAGGCGTTGCACGAATTCATCGTTGTAGGTCGTTTCGCCACCCGACTGTTCGAGGTACATCATCATCACCGGGAAGTAGATCCGGCGCGACGGCGTCGTGGCCTCGTCCATCTGCATGATGTCCTTCTCGCGAAGGACCGAGGCCTTGTTCTGTAGCAGCAGGGCGCTGCGGCGATCGCCGTTCTGGACCACCGCGCCGTTGAGGACGAATTTCTCGCCGGGCTTCAACGACAGCTTGAGCGGCATAGACGGGACTCCGGATCGAAACATGGCCTACACGGCCAAAGAACTCCGAATCGCCTCCTTGCGGGCGGTCTCTCACCCTAGGGATCGAAGCTTTCGCCACGCTAAAGCGACATGGTTAACGGCGCCTTGCCCCGCGGTCGTTCCGGATTCATCCGCGCTTAACCACGTCGGGGCGATCTGAGGGCGGACGCGCCGTCCCGCGCCCGATTCCGCCTGGCCCAAGATGTCGCTGCGTTCCTCCGCCAAATCCTCCGCGTCCGCCGCCGCCATGGGCCAGCCGGCCGCGGCCGACGACGGCGCCATCGCCGGCGACGCCGCCTCCCCCACCGCGCTCGCCCGCCTGGACAACGCCATCGGCGAACTGCGGGCGCTTAAGGTAGAGCCGCTGCTGCGCCGAGCGCTGGCCTCCTTGCGCGCCGAAGATCCCAAGGCCGCCTCCGAATGGGCGCTGAAGGCCCTGCGCCAGGACGAGCGCTCGGGGCTGGCCTGGTACGTCCTGGCCGTGGCCCGGGAGAAGGTCGGCGACTTCGTCTCCTCGCTCAGCGCCTATGAATCGGCCCTGGCCCTGCTGCCCGATCCGACCGAGGCCGCCAACGACCTCGGCCGCCTCGCCTACCGCATGGACATGAAGGCGGTCGCCGAACAGCTGTTCCGCCGCTACCTCGGCGCGCGTCCTGGCTCCTTCGAAGCGGCCAACAACCTCGCCTGCGTGGTCCGCGATCTCGGTCGCCACGGCGAGGCGATCGAAATCCTCCGTCCGGCGATCAACGCCCAGCCCGACCAGCCGATGCTCTGGAACACCCTGGGCACGATCCTTTCCGACCAGGGCGATGTCGCCGGGGCGCTGCCGTTCTACGACGAGGCGCTGCGTCTTGACCCGAGTTTCGCCAAGGCCCGGCACAACCGCGGCAACGCCCGGGTGGCCCTGGGCGACCTCGACGGCGCTTTGGAAGACTGCGAAGCGGCCCTCGCCCGCGCCAGGGGCGAGGACGAGCGGCTGATGATGCGGCTGGCCCGTTCCACCATCCACATCGCCCGCGGCCAGATCGGCGAGGGCTGGGACGACTACGAGGCGCGCCTGGAGCCGCAGTTCGCCGGCGTCACCCACTTCCTGATCGATCGTCCCCGCTGGACCCCGGAAACGCCGCTGGCAGGCAGGCGTCTGCTGCTGATGGGCGAACAGGGGCTCGGCGACGAGGTGCTGTTCGCCAACCTGATCCCGGACGTGCTCGAGGCGCTGGGTCCGGATGGCCGGCTGGTGCTGGCGGTCGAGCCGCGGCTGGTCACGCTGTTCCAGCGCTCCTTTCCCACCGCCGAGGTCGGCGAGCATGTCACCCGTACGGTGAACGGCCACACCGTCCGCGCCGCGCCGTTCCTGGACCAGCTGCCCGCGGTCGATGCCTGGGCGCCGATAGCCTCATTGCTGCGCCGCTTTCGGCGTTCAGCGGACGCGTTTCCGGACCGCGAGCGCTTCCTCATCCCCGATCCGGCGCGGGTGAACCACTGGCGCGTCGCCCTGGCGCGGGAGTCGGCCGGGCTGAAGGTGGGCGTGCTCTGGAAGAGCATGAAGATCGATGGCGGCCGTTCGCGCTACTTCTCGCCGTTCCAGCTCTGGGCGCCGGTGCTGCGCACCCCCGGGGTCACCTTCGTCAATGTCCAGTACGGCGACTGTGAAGCCGAGCTGGCGTTCGCCGCCCGCACCTTCGGGGTCGAATTCTGGCGCCCGCCGGGGATCGACCTGAAGGACGACCTCGACGACGTCGCCGCCCTGACCAGCGCCCTCGACCTGACCGTCGGCTTCGCCAACGCCACCAGCAACATCGCCGCCGCCTGCGGCGCGCCGTCCTGGTTCATCTCCACCCCTGGCGCCTGGACCCGGCTGGGCACGACGCGGATGCCCTGGTACCCGCAGGCGCGGGTGTTCCTGCCGCCGGCCTTCGGACACTGGGAAGAGACCATGGCCGAGGTCGCCGCCGCGCTGGCGGAATTGACTTGAGGCCCACGGGAACGGCCATCGCCGCCGGCTGTTAGGCTTTCAGCGGGGCCCGCCCGCCTGGGAGCGCGCTATGGCCTATCCTGACGAACCCGAAGACGCCGACGGCCAGGACCTGGCCGAGGTGTTCGACGAGACTAACATCACCGAGGACGGCGAGGACATCGCCACCAGCGACATGCAGCGCGACGTCTTCGACGTCACCGCCGCCGAGGACGACGGCGACGAAGACGACGCCCGAGCCCTCGACGACGACTTCGACCCCGACGCTTTGGACGAGGCCGAGTACGAGGAAATCGTGCAAGCCGAAGAAGATCTGGACGAACCTCGCTCCTTCCGCGGCGACGACGCCGACCGGGTCAGCGATGAGGACGGCGGGCCGGAGGACTTCGAATCGGAGAGCCGGGACGACGAGGAGGCGGCGGTTGATCGCCAGCTCGACGACGCCCTGCGCGGAACCTTCCCGGCCAGCGACCCGGTGTCCATCGAACGGTCCCGGCACTGACCAATCCACCGCCCCATCGCCCCTGAGCATCATACGGCTTGAATGTCCCGCCCGTCCCTTTAGGGTGGACCCACATTTGAACAACTGTTCGAGCCCGACAGGTGGGCGCCGGGAGTGATGGATGAGCGAGCGTTTCGAAGGCACGGTGGACTATATCGCCACGGACGACCTGAAGATTGCGGTCAACGCCGCAGTCGCGCTGGAGCGTCCGCTGCTCATCAAGGGCGAGCCCGGCACCGGCAAGACGGTGCTCGCCTATGAGGTGGCCAAGGCGCTTGATGCGCCGCTGATCACCTGGCACATCAAGTCCACCACCAAGGCGCTGCAGGGCCTCTACGAATACGAAGCCGTCACCCGCCTGCGCGACTCTCAGCTCGGCGACGAGCGGGTCAAGGACGTGCGCAACTACATCAAGCACGGCAAGCTCTGGGAGGCGTTCGAATCCGACGTGCGCCCGGTGCTGCTGATCGACGAGATCGACAAGGCCGACATCGAATTCCCGAACGACCTCCTGCAGGAGCTCGATCGGATGGAATTCTACGTTTACGAGACCGACGAGACCATCAAGGCCAAAATCCGGCCGGTGGTGATCATCACCTCCAACAACGAGAAAGAGCTGCCTGACGCCTTCCTGCGCCGTTGCTTCTTCCACTACATCCGCTTTCCCGACGACCAGACCATGCGTCGGATCATCGACGTCCACTATCCGGGGATCAAACAGAAGCTGGTCTCCGAGGCGCTGCGGATTTTCTACGACATGCGCAAGGTTCCCGGCCTGAAGAAGAAGCCGTCGACCTCCGAACTGCTCGACTGGCTGAAGCTGCTGATGGTCGAGGACATCGACGAGAACGCGCTCAGGGAAAAGGATCCGACCAAGCTGATCCCGCCCCTGCACGGCGCCCTGCTGAAGAACGAGCAGGACGTGCAGCTGTTCGAACGCCTCGCCTTCCTCGCCCGCCGCGAGGGCTCCGGCGCCCGCCCGGGCCAGAGCTAGGACCGAGCCCCTACTCTTCTGGATTCAGGAAATCCCCCGTTCACCCGAACGGGGGATTTTCGTTTGGGCGAACGGCCGGCTGCGGACCGCGGCGCCCTCTCAGTCCTTCAGCGCCTCCTCCACCGGAATCCACCACTCCACCCAGCCGTCCCGCATGCCGGGCTCGAAGTCGGGCGGGTAGAACTCCAGGTCGGGACCACGGGCCAGCTTGTGACCGGACTTCGGCAGCCGCTCGCCCCAGATCTCCCGGGCCGCCGCCTGCATCTGCGGGTGAAGCTCCGGCCCGGTCAGCTGTTGGCGGAAGATCAGATAGGTCTGCGCCGGCACGTCGCGCGCCTCCAGCCCGGCCGGCTCGGGCGCGTCGGCGGCGATCGGGGCGGCGGCCATGTATTGAAACCGCCCGTCGACGTCCCCCCAGCAGACGCCGAAGGTCTCGAAGCCGGTCTGGCCAGGCAGCGGCAGTCGGGCGACCAGCTGGGGCCACAGCGCCGGGATCTGGTTGCGGGTGGTCTCGTCGAACACACCGGAGATACCGGCCACCCGGAAGCCGGGCTTGCGCACCGGCGCGCTCATCATCGTCAGGTGCGCGGCGGGCATAGTCTCGCTCATCGGCGTCGGCTCCGGTTTCAGGTCCGCGCGCCGGAACCGCCCGGGACTGACCCCGTAGGCGCGCTTGAAGGCGCGGGTGAACCCCTCCTGGGACTCGAACCCGCAGTCGAAGGCCAGGTCGATCAGCGCCGGCGGCGCCTCGCCGCTCAACAGTTCGGCGGCCGCAGCCATCCGCCGCGCCCGGGCGTAGGCCATCGGGCTGACTCCGAATCGGGCGGCGAATTCCCGGGCGAAGTGATAGGCCGACAGCCCGGCGACGGCGGCCAGCGCCTCCAGGGTCAGCAGCTCCAGCCGGTGAGCCTCGATGTGGCGCATGGCCCGGTCGAGGGGATCGCCGGCCTGGCGGGATGCGGCGGCCGTTTCGCTCATCGAAGCAGAATGAACGCCCCGGCCGCCGCTGTCTTGACCGGTTTTGCTAGCCGCGGGGCGGCCAGATTCCGATTGTCGCGTGGACGTCCTTCAGCCGATAAGCCGTCGGGGTCGGAATAATCACCAGGAGGAAACGGCGTGGATCTGAAGCTCAAGGGCAAGCGTGTGATCGTCACCGGCGCCTCGCGCGGCATCGGCCGGGCGATCGCCGAAGCCTTCGCCGGCGAAGGCGCCGACGTGGCGGTCTGCGCCCGCGGCCAGGCCGGGGTCGACGAGGTGGTGGCGGGCCTGAAGTCCAAGGGCGTGCGGGCCTTCGGCGCAGGGGTCGACATCGCCGACGGACCGGCGCTCAAGGGCTGGATCGGCGAGGCGATCGACCAGCTCGGCGGCCTCGACATCCTGGTCTCCAACGCCAGCGCCCTCACCCGCGGCGCCTCCGAGGAAGACTGGCGGAAGATGTACGACGTCGACCTGATGGGCGCCGTGCGCGCGCTGGAGGTCGCCCGGCCGGCGCTGGAAAAGGCGGGCGCGGAGAGCGGCGACGCCTGCTTCATCATCACCTCCTCGGTCTCCGCCGCCGAGGCCACCGCGCCCGGCGCCTATGGGGCAATCAAGGCGGCGCTGATCCACTTCGCCAAGGGCGTCGCCCGGGAAGCCGCGCCGCGCCACCTGCGCTGTAACGTCGTCTCGCCGGGCACGGTCTATTTCAAGGGCGGCGTCTGGGGCGTCACCGAGGAGCGCGCGCCGGACTTCTTCAAGATGATGATCGGCCGCAATCCGACCGGCCGCATGGGCTCGCCGGAGGAGATCGCCGCCGCCACGGTATTCCTGGCCAGCCCGCTCTCGGGGTTCACGACGGGGATCAACATGGTCGTGGATGGGGGGATTACGCAGCGGGCGAACTTCTGAGTCCCGATGACGCGCCTCGCATCCCGCCGCCGCGCTTTTCTGGTCGCAGGCGCTACTGTTCTGGCTGCCGGCATGAGCGCCAGCCGGCTCGCAGCCGGGGTGGCCGAAAACAGAGCGGAACGCGAGCACTGCAATGAGATCGTCGAGCACTACGGCTCTTTCGACGTCCCCAGCGCCTACCGGCCGGTCACCTACGCCGGCGGATACTTGCAATCTGGAACGTGGCATCCGCGCCCTGCCGACCTTCAAAAGCTGGGCGCCAGCGTCGACACGACGCCAACAGACGAGTTCGGCATAGCCTTCTGGGCAAAGGAGATGAGCGCGACGCCTGTGGATGGCGGGACAGTCTATAGCCATATCAAGTGCGAGGGACTGAATTGCCTCTTCGCGGCTGCATATGTGCCCTCGACGCAAGCGAGTATTGCGACTGAGTGCGGCGTAGAGCCGGCATACGTTAGAGTGATCGGCGTCTCGGACAGCGGGGTTAGCGACTGCGCGACGCTCCATCCTTTTCCGGTGGGGCGAAGGCAAGAAGGCGCTCTCGCTCGCAGACTTAGATCCGGGGACCTAGCGCTTACGCGCACATGGCTCCAGCGTCCGGAGTCCACCGTCACTCGCTTGGATGGCAGCTTTTTCCGGTTGGCCGAGCTCGTCAAGGATCGCCCTTGGCGACCGCGCCGCGGCGGCGCTGCGCGCCGTTCTCCCTTCCCTGCCCCCACTCCAAGGTCATCGCTGGGCCTTGTTCCGGCGACCCAGGATCTCGATTTACCGAGGCGAGGCCGCGAGGCCGGAGCCACGCCGTCGTCGGCTCCGCTCGCCGCCGTACTGGACGATTGTGGTCCTGGATGGCCGGGACTGGCGCCCGGCCATGACCGCTAGAGGGGATTGTTTGGGGTATGCGGGGCGCCCGCCCCTCAAAGCGCCGTCACCTCGGTGACCTTGTAGGTCAGCGGCCGGCCGTCCTCGTCGGTGACGCTGACGTATTCGCCGACCGCGAAGCGGTGCTGGCCCAGGCGATGGACCGGCTCGTCGTTGGGTTCGTCCTCGTACTCGAAGCTCCACCGCTGGCCTCGGTGGTCCAGGCGTCCGTCCACCGGATCCTCGTCCGGGGCGAACCGGCGCACGGTGCAGGCGTCCTTGACCTTCGTGTAAGCGGCGGCGTCCAGATGCCCATCGGCGGTCAGCGGCGCCACCAGCGTATAGCCCCGGTGGTCGTCGCCGTCGGCGAACTCGGTGCCGGGATTGCGCGCCAGGCGCATGATGATCCGGAAGAGGGGCGTGCGGGTGCGGGCGCCGTCGGCCATGGGCGAAATCCTCTTTAGTGCGAAAGAAACAACGACGGCCCCTCGGACGTGAGGAACGTCCGGGTCGTGCCGCCGAAAATGAATTCCTGCAGCCGGGGATGGCCGAAGGCGCCGGCCACCAGCACATTGGCGCCCGCCGCCTTGGCCGCATCGAGCAGCTTCGGCGAGGGATCGCCGGCGTCGGTGAGAGTCTCGATGGCGGCGGTGACGCCGCGCCCGGCCAGGTAGGCGACCAGCTCGGCCACGTCGAACTGCCGCGACGATGCCGCCGGCGCCGACAGGATCACCACGCTGGCGGCCTTCTCCAGCAGCGGCACGGCCGTGCGCACCGCCCGGCTGGCTTCCTTGCCGCCGTCCCAGGCCACCGCCACCACGCCGCCGACCTTGAAGCCTTCCCGCGCCACCACCGTCGGCCGCTGCTCGTCGGCGACGATCTGTTGGAAGCTCTCCGCCAGCGGTCCCTTGCCCCGGGCGGCGGTGTCGTCGAACAGCACCACGTCGGAGAGGCGGCTCTGCAGCGCCAATCCGGCCCAGACGGGCGATGAGAGGGTGCGGAAGCTCTTGTTGGCATAGGGACAGGCGTCGACCAGCGCCTTGGCGGCGGCGGCGCCCTCGGCGGCGGCCTGGCGGATGGAATCCACCGCGCTCGCCTGCACCCCGCCCATGAAGCCGTCGCCCATCCAGGGGATCAGGTCGGCGACATCCGGCGGCGCGTGGATGCAGCCCAGCTCCGCGCCGAACGGCTCGGCGAGCGCGGCGGCGGCGGCGACAATCCGCCTGTCGGCCTCTCCGCCCGAGAGCGGCGCCATCACCCTGGCCCAGATCATCGCTTCCTCCGTCCGTGCCGACCGGCCCGCAAACGCAGGGCCTCGCATTGATCTTTGTCAAGCGATGGGTCAGTGACCCAGGGTGAAGGGAGAAGGGATTGGCGTCCAAAACGTTGCCATCGAAACGAAAGAATAACGCGCCGCCCCGCGCCTGGCAGCGGATGCTGTCCGGCCGGCGGCTGGACCTGCTCGACCCCTCGCCCCTGGACATCGAGATCGAGGACATCGCCCACGGCCTCGCCCGCGTCGCCCGCTGGAACGGCCAGACGGTGGGCGACCACGCCTTCTCGGTGGCCCAGCACTCGGTGGTGGTGGAGGCGATCTGCGTCCACCTGAAGCCCGCCCTGCCCGCCCGCTGGCGCCTGGCGGCGCTGCTGCACGACGCCCCGGAATATGTGATCGGCGACATGATCTCGCCGTTCAAGGCCGCCCTCGGCTTCGACTACCGGGCTTTCGAGGATCGGCTGGAGACCGCGATCCACGTCCGCTTTGGCCTGCCGGCGCGGATTCCCGCCGAAATCAAGGCGCTGATCAAGCAGGCCGATCACGCCAGCGCCTACTTCGAGGCCATCCAACTGGCCGGCTTCAGCCTGGACGAGAGCCGCAACTTCTTCGGCGCGCCGCCGCCGCGCTACGCCATGACCATCGACCCCGAGCCGCCCGCCCTCGCCCAGGCGCGGTTCCTGGAGCGCTACCAGGCGCTGACGGCGGCCGCCGAGCGGGCCGCCTCATGACGCTGATCGTCTGCTCGCTGCGCCGGCTGCCGGAGGTCGTCGCCGCTCGCGCGCCATCGCATCTGATCACCCTGCTGGCGCCGGAAACCCTGGCCGAGACCACCATCGCCGCGCCGGCGAACTACCTGGCGATCGGCGTGCACGACATTCCCCACCCCCAGCCAGGCATGGTCGCGCCCAGCCCCGAGACCATCGAGCAGATCGTCGCTTTCGGCCGCACCTGGGACGAGCGCGCGCCGATGGTGGTGCACTGTTTCGCCGGCCTCAGCCGCTCCACCGCCACCGCCTTCGTGCTCGCCTGCGAGCGCAACCCTGGGGTCGACGAGCGGGCCATTGCCAGGGCCCTGCGCCGCGCATCGCCCTTCGCCGCCCCCAATCCGCGCATCGTCGCCCTCGCCGATGATATGCTGGGCCGTCAGGGACGCATGCTGGAGGCGCTGGAGGCCATGGGCGAGGCGGAACCCACGTCGGAGGGCGAGCCCTTCGAGCTTCCGGCCCGACACTAGCGGGGCGCGGGGGTGGCCACCGGCATCGTCATCGGCCTCTCGGCCGTGGTCATCGCCATCAAGGGCGGGGAAGCCGTGGCGCTCACCGTCCGCCCCCGGGAGCGCGGCGCCGATCACGCCTCGCCGCTGGAGGGCCTGCCGTTCGGCCCCTTCGACCCCGACGGCCATCGCACCTTCGAAATAGCGCTCAGGGAATTCGTCACCCGCCAGACCCGCTTCGACCTCGGCTTCGTCGAGCAGCTCTATACGTTTGGCGACAAGGGCCGAGAGGCGCCGCTGGCCGACGTCGGCGCCGGCGGGGCGCGGGTGATCTCGGTGGGCTACCTGGCCTTCGCACCCTCGGCGGTCGACACCGACGCCCCGGACAGCGCCTGGTCGCCGTTCTACGACTTCTTTCCCTGGGAAGACTGGCGCACCGGCCGCCCGCCGGTGATCGACGCCCTGCTTGCGCCCGCGCTGGAGGTCTGGGCGGGCCGCTCGGAAACCCGGGCCGCCCGCATCCGCTTACTGTTCGCCCGGGATGGCTCGCCTTGGAACGAAGAGCGGGTGCTGGACCGCTACGAACTGCTCTACGAGGCTGGTCTCGCCCCCGAAGCCTTCCGCGACCGCTCCCGCGCCCAGGGTGGCGAGCCGGCCGAGCCGGTGGCCATTGGCCTCGGCGAGCCGATGATCTCCGACCACCGCCGCATCCTCGCCACCGGCCTGGGACGGCTGCGCGGGAAGCTTAAGTACCGGCCAGTGATCTTCGAGCTGATGGGCGAGGCCTTCACCCTCTCGGCCCTGCAGCGCACCGTTGAGGCGATCTCCGGCGTCGCCCTGCACAAACAAAACTTCCGCCGGGTGGTCGAGCGCACCGGCCTGGTCGAGGGCCTGGGCGAAATGGACGCCGACACCGGCGGCCGCCCCGCCGAACTGTTCCGCTTCCGCCGCGAACTGCTGAGCGCCAGGCCGGCGTCTGGGCTGTCGCTGCCGTTGCTGCGGGACTAGCGCCGAGCCGAACCACTCCTCACCGCACCTCTCCCCGCTGCACGGGGAGAGGGATACTGAGAGCGCGGTGATGCGGATGGAGCGTCACGCTGACCTATCCGAGGGTATCCCTCTCCCACGCAAGTGGGAGAGGTAAGGTGAGGGCGGCGGCCGAAGGCCGCCGTTTGGCCCTACAGATACGCCCACGCCGCCGCCGCCAACCCCCCGGCGCTGAGCGCCAGGGCGGCGAACCACGGCCAGCGACGGTGCAGGATGATCGCCAGGGTGGCGATGGCGATGGCCATGTGCAGCAGGGTCGAGCCGATGGTCAGCCGGCCGTGGCGGACCTCGTGCACCTCCGCCCGCGCCTGCGCCTTATCGCGGTCGGCCTCGTGGGCCAGCGCCTGCGCCTGGATGTCCTTCTGGTCGGCGCCATTCTTGGCGGCGGTCTTGGCGTCGTCGGCGGCCTTGGGTCCGCCCTGGTCGGCGGCCAGTTCGTAGAGATTCTTCTTCAGGCTCTTGGCTTCGAAGAAATTCCACTGGTCG
>Ga0302279_10000687_pt1 | contig 49949 bp, 42 predicted proteins | sample III_Bog_N3_3_FD_194541 | JGI IMG/M metagenome (GOLD analysis project Ga0302279, IMG submission 194541) | Peat permafrost microbial communities from Stordalen Mire near Abisko, Sweden - III_Bog_N3_3 | ecosystem: Environmental > Terrestrial > Soil > Wetlands > Peat | place: Sweden: Abisko... | reverse complement strand
TCCACGCGGTCTCGGCCTGGACCGTGCGCTCCTCGCTCTGCTTGCGTCGCGGATCGGTGAGCGGATTGCCCTTACTGTCGTCCTTCTCGGGGGTCATCGCACCGTCACTTCCGACACGAGGACGCGTGCCAGCTCGAACCCGACGACGGCGGCAACGCCTGGCTCATCCGCCCTTCCACGCGTGACCTGCAGGATCTTCTGCTCGAGCCGCGTGCGGAGCGCCGTGACGCCGGGGACTCCCCTTCCCTTGGCGATGCCGCTTACCTCCAACCGGACCTGCGCGTCCGGCGCATCGTCTTCTCCCACCATCCAGAGATCCGCACCCGACTCGGTCGCTGTTCGCGCGACGACACGCCAGCCGTCGATCGCATTGACCGCGAGCGTCGCGATGGCGTACGCCCCCATCTCCGTCGCGTCGATCGTGTTCGCGTGTGAGCGCTTCATCCGGTCGTCCGGTTTCGCCCACGCGAGCGAAGCCTCAATGTCCGTCCGCCCGGTGGGGCAGAGGTTGCACACCTTCGGGGTCCCGTCGCCGTGGACTCGATCGCACGTAACGGCGGCTGCCTCGCACCACGACGTCCAGAGCGAGGCGGACAGATCGTGCGCGGTGGACGGCTCGCGCAGATCGAGAACGCGCGGCGTCCGCGGCGGTTCAGGTGCTCGGCGGTCGCGCTTCACGCTCGTGAGCGTATCAGGCCACGTTCGAGAGCAGCGCACGGGCTTGGGCATCCCGGCGGGCATGCTCTCGGCGCCTCGCACAAGGCTGTCACATCCAGTTTCGCCGCGAGCGGCGCCGGCAGATCACGTTCGTCGGTCCCCGCGTCCTCTTCTTCGCGTTCATCGTCCTACTCCTCGCGCTCCACGTCGCGTGGCCTACTGTGCCTCCGTGCCCGCGTGCTCTTGGTTCTCGACGGGAGCGGGTGCCATGAGCTGGGCGAGCAGGGCGCTCGCCTCGTCCACGTCGCCCCGCCGCGTCGCCGCGTCGATCGCGGCGAGGATCGCGGCGCGGTCCAAGTTGCTCGGCTCTGGACCGCTCGCACCAGGGCTCGCGTGGTTAGGCTCGACTCGCTGGGGCATCGCGGTAGGCTGGTCCCCCACGATCACCCGTGAATCCTCGCCCGCCCCCGTTTCCTGATTCTTCGAATCCCGCCCTCTCCGCTGTTTTCAGCGAGAATCGTGATGGAGTCTCGCTTCGCCGCAGCGAAACTCACGGGGAACGGAAGGAGCTCGGCAACGACGGGGAGGGGCGCCCGAAGGTCCCGCCGCGGAGCACAGCTGCGCTCCGCATCGAGCGATCCGTCTTCGACGTTTGGGTGTGCCCGAGGACGTCCCGGTCGGACCGTTCCCCCCACGGTGCACGTCGCTCCTAGGTCCCGAGCGCGCAGGGAGGCGGCGCCCTCCGGGTCCCGACGCCTGGCGGCCTAGAACTCTTGCGCGTCGAAATCTCCGCGACAGTCCATGAAGGTCTTGGTGAACGCGATCGCCGCCGCACTGTCGAAGTCCTTGCACGTGTAGACGACCGCCGAGAAGAACCTCGCCGTGCTCCAGACGTAGACCGAAATGCCCGAGTCGATGAGGGGGACGAACCCGTCGAAGCCGGCGTTGTCCGCTCGGCCCATGCCGCTCGCTGGCGAAAATACGATGGGCTCTCCGTACGTCCGCAGGTTCAGGTGGCCTGCGAGGGCGAGGAGGTACTCCTTGACGACGGCGGCGGATATCTCGCGCGAGAAGTACCCCTCCAGCAGGAGGCGCTTGCGAAAGACGTCCGGCGCGATACGTGGCTTCATCGAAGCCATGGGTGCCACCGATGCCGCCGCACGCCACCACGATTCCACCCAAGGCGAGGAGATCGCCGTCCGCCATGGAACCGCCAGCGATGACGCTCTACTCGCGGAGCTCGGCGCACGAACGTTCCGTGACACCTTCGCCACGGACAACACGCCCGAGGACATGGCGACGTACCTCGCGGAGGCTTTCACCCCGGAGAAGCAGGCCGCAGAGCTCGCGGATCCTTGCTCTTCCTTCCTCATCGCGGAAATCGGCGGCGTTGCGGTCGGCTACGCCAGATTGAAGGACGGCGTCCCCCCGGCGTGCATCACGGGGCCCCGCCCCATCGAGCTCGCGCGAATCTATGCGGAAAAGAGCTGGCTCGGGCACGGCGTCGGCGCCGCGCTCCTGCGAGCGTGCCTCGACGAGGCGACGAGGCGGGGGCATGGAGCCGTGTGGCTCGGCGTCTGGGAGCGCAACGTCCGGGCACGCGCGTTTTATCAAAAGTGGGGGTTCGTGGAGGTCGGGACGCAAGTCTTCCAGCTCGGTCGCGATCTGCAGAACGACGTCGTGATGCAGAGGGTCGGGACGACGAGCACGTGACGGGAGTGACTGCCCCCGGGTCGGAGAGGCCGATCGTCGGAGACCGCGAGCCTCAGCCGCGATCGCGAACGACTAGACCAGCGCTCACCAGCTCGCCGAGGAATGCGCGGACCTCGTCGGCATCGGCATCGACCGCCTGGCACAGCTCGGCGACAGCGTAGCTCTTGCTCGACATGAGGAGCGTGAGCAACCGGCGCGTCGCGGCGGGAAACGCCCACTGCTGTCCGCCCGCGCGCAAGAGGGCCTCGCCGCTCTCCTCGTCGAGATCGACCGAAGCGCGACTCGGCAAGTGGAGCTGCACGCGGTCGGTCAGCTCGGGCGCGAGCGCTTCTGGAGATGCGCTCCAGGGGAGGTCGCAGGTCGACGGCAAGTCCGCGACCTCGTCGAGCGTACGAAAGAAGCCGTCGATCGCGCCGTCACCGAAGAGATCGACCAGCGCTTCGCGCATGGCGCGCGCGCGTGCGCGCTTCTCCTCGACGGGAGCGAAGCGCGACAGAGGGGCGAGGAAGCGCGGGTCGGTGAGGCAACGACGGTGCAGCTCGCCCAGCAGGTCCAGCCCGGTGCGGCGCGTGATCCAGAACATGATCTGCAGCGCGGGCCCCGCGACGCTCTGCGCGTCGTGCCACCAGGCGCGCGGCACCCAGATCGCGTCGCCATTCCCGACGAGGATCTCGTCCGGCCGTCGATCGGGGGCGCGCTGCAAGCCGCTCGTCAGGTCTTCGTGCAGCGCCTCGGCCTGCCCGTACAGACGCCAGCGCTTTTGGCCGTCCACCTGGACGATGAGCGTGTCCTCGTTGTCCCAATGGGGAAGGAAGCCTTGCGACTCGGCGGTGCTGGCGATCAGCGTGGCTCGCACCTCTTCGCCGCAGGCGCGCGCAATCGCGCGCGACGCTTCGCCGATACGCGGCGACAGATGGTGCACATCGGTGAGCAGTAGCGATTTACCGGCGCGCAGCTCGGCCATCAACGCGGCCGAGTCGACCTTGCGACGGTCGGTGGCACCGAAGCTGGACGACCGCTCGCGAAAGAGCCGGTCGGCCGGCAGGCGCTTCCCCTTGTCGAGCAGCTGCAGCTCCGTGGGGTTGAAGACGTGGTGCTCGACGAGTGCGCTCAGCTCGGCCCACGAGAACAGTTCGGAGAACTTGCCGAGCGTGCCCGGTAGCCGAAAGGCACCGCCGTCGTAACGAGCTTCGAGGAACTCGGGCACCGAAAGCGGGCGAAGAAGCCGATCGAAATCCCACGACATGAGTGCCTCCGAGGAGAGTCGGCTTTCTGGCAGTGGAGGACTGCTCGCCAACTGCCAGCTAGCTCGTCATGGATTTCTCGCGGTCCGCGTTCTCACCAGTAGCAAGGCGAGAGACCCGTCACGACCGCGCGCCCGGTCTTGAGGTCCGAGCTGACCTTGAGGAGCGCGAGGGTCTCTCGCGCGAGGCGCAGCTTAGGGCTCGCGGGCTTCATCGTCTCGACGCTCTCGTTGCTCTTGTCGTTCTTCATCGGGATCTCGCTTCCGGGAAATGGTCGGGGGTTGCGTGGCTCGGCGGTCGGACGCGCGGAGCCTTGGTGCCCGCCGCGTCGTGTGGCCTCTACAGCAACCGACGTGCCGCCGGTCGCACGCTCGCGACGGGCGGGTTTCCGCCCGTTCCGGTGGGCTCGAGCCGCGTGCCTGTAAAGGCGATGCGCAACGCAAGGGCACATCGTGCGCGCGGTGTGCACGGTATCCGCGGGCACGAGGGGGTGCGACCAACGCGTCCGACCGCCCTACCGACGCGTCCGACCGCCCTACCGACGCGTCCGACCGCCCTACCGACGCGACCGACCGCCCTACCGACGCCCTAGGAGGCCGGGCGGACGCGATCGACCACTCTACCGACGCGCCAGGACGCTACTCCCCCACCCGGTACGCCCGCGTCCACGCCCTCTTCCCCTCCGCATCGGTCACGCGCGCCCTCACCAGCGTCTCCCCCCCTTCCAGGCGATACGCGATCTCCCGCACACCTCCCGCGGGAGCCACCTCGATCGCGCGCACTTCGCGCAGAACGTCTCCGTTCTCCCCCACGAACGCCACGGTCACCCGCGGGTCAGTCGTCCCGATCGAAAACGTCTCCCCCTCCACGGCGACGCGCGCGAGCGCCGGCCCGTTCGAGGCGTACAGCCGCCCATCCGCGAGCGCGACGCAGATGGCGCTCGCGGTCGTCTCGTCGCCGTATGTCTCCACCCACCCTCGACCGGGGAACGCATCGCCCCCCTTGGGATCGTCCGGCAGCCCGTGAGCATCATCCACCGCGGCCGGAGCCACGTCCCCGCCGCGCGCGAACACCTCGTCCCAGATCGCCTCCGCCGACGGGTGCAGCGCGTCGCCCATCGGCGCGACGTTGGGGTGCCCGCTCCAGATCTCGAGTAGGTAACGCCCGCTCGCGCCGCGCTCGAGGTCAGTCGCCCCGAGCGCCCAGTGGAAGTTCGGGTGGTTCACGAGTGGGATTGCGCCTGACGCACGTATCTCTCGGAAGATCGTCGAGAGCCCCACGTCGGCCCGCGCGAAGTCGACCTTTTCGTCGATCGTCCGCTGCCCGCACAGCGCGTTCACATGGAGCGGCACGCCGTCCACCGAGTCGGTCACCTCTTGCCCGGAGATCACCACGAACCCCGGACCCGCCAGCGAATCGAGCTCGGTCGGATCGACGCGCACGTCGTGCTCCGTCATGGCGACGAACTGGTACCCGTGGCTCCGGTACCACGCGACCATCGACTCGATGGGCGCTGTGCCGTCGCTGCGGGTGGAGTGCGTGTGAACGTTGCCGCGCTGGAAGTGATCAGCCGCGTCGACGTCGAGGAAGCGAGCGTGGCGACGAGTGATACGGCGCTCGACGGCGCGCGCCTCTCTCCGCAGGGAAGGCGAGCGACGCACGGCGACCAGACCGAGGGCAACGACGACCAGGGTGGCCGCCGCGAGCAGGAGTCGCCCTTGCCTCGAGGAACCTGCGCTCACCCGGTGAAGATACGCGCCTCACGGCGGCGGCTACGGCTCAGTGAGCGGTCGAGTCGAGCGGCTTTGCATCGCACGCGTCTCCCACGCCATCGCCATCGACGTCCGCCTGGTGCGCTCCGCCCGCGTCGTTGTCGTTGTCCATCAGACGGGGGGGGTTGAAGATGGTCGGGCAGTCGTCGGTCGTGTCCGGGACTCCGTCTCCATCGCTGTCCGTCGCCGTGATCCCGTCCATGTACGTCTCGCGGTACGGCACGCACGTCGGTTCCGTCGTCGGCACCTTGCCGCGGCAGAAGAAGAGCGGGTAGACGCTCGTCGCCGCGCTCTGAATCTGCGCGAGGGTCACGGACGGCGTGTCGATGCACACCGTGCGGTCGTTGCCGCAGATCGTGAGCGCCGTGCACGTCGACGACGTGTTGAGAGCGCTCACGAGCGATGCGTCGCCGTAAAGCACGGTCCCGCCGCGCATGACGAGGTGCACGTCCTCGACGCTCGCGCTGATGACGGCGCGGTACTCCTGGTTCGTGGTCCCGTCGAAGACCGTCACATCGGCCAGCATCCCGGCCGCGAGCGTGCCGATCTGGGTCGCGAAGCCAGTCGCCGCTGCAGCGTTGGCGGTGACCATGTTGAAGAGGTCCTGATCGGAGAACCGCTTGGCGAAGTACTGCTGATTGAGCGAATCGGCGCAGGCGAGCTCGCGCAGCATGTTCATCGAGCCCGAGGGGAGCCAGTCGGTCCCCAGCGAGATCGGTACGCCCATGGTCTCGTAGAGCGTGACCGGGGCGGTGTCGCCGTAGAGGGAGAGATTCGAACGGGGCGCCCAGATGAGGTTCGACTTGGCGGTCGCGATGACGTTCACGTCGTTCGCGTTCACGCCGACACCGTGGATCACCGAGGTCTTCGCCGTGATCAGGTTGTTCGTCGACTGGCTCGTGCAGGTGACCTCGTTCTCGGCGTCGCTGTTGACCCCCTCGGCGATGTGGGGCGCGTACATGCCCCCTCCGGAGAACGCGGAGCTCGACGCCTCGATGCTCGGGTAGGCGCACCCCGACGTGAGGATCGTCCCGTTGCTATCCCCGAGCGGGAACGTGTCGAAGTACACGGAAGCACCGGTGAGCCCCTCGAGCAGCGGGGCGTTGTTGTACTCGGCGAGGTTGCGCATCAACCCGCCGACGCCGCCCGAGCCGACGACCGACGTCGCGCCGCCGAACACGAACCGGAGCTCCTGCGCGGCGATCGTCGCCACGTCGGTCGTGCTGCTGACGCTCGGGAGCGCGGCGAACCCCTCCAACCCCTTGCGCCAATCGTTCCGGCAATCGAAGCGCGTCGTCGGAAGCGTCTCGGGCGCCCGCGTCGCGTACTCGGTGTGGTCGTGCGTGTTGATCAGCGCCGGCGAGATGACGCCGTTGGGACACGCGATGTGCGTCGCCGCCGCGTAGCCGGTCGACGAAGAGCACGAAGCGGCCGCGCAGACGATGCTCCCCGCGCTGCTGATGAGAAGCTCGCCGACGGTGGGCCCCGCGGGCAGAAGCAGTGTTCCCGAAAGGAGCGTCCCGCTCGTCCCGGTGCTCGCGACGGAGCACAGCGTGCCGTTCGGCGCCGAGCCGTCCGCGCCCGGCGTGACCGAACCATCCGGCCCGATGTTCCCAGGGCCGCCGTCGGTCCCCTTGGGACCCCCTGCGTCCGCGTCGCTGCCGGAGCTCTGGTTCGAGGACGAACCGCACGCAACCAGGAGAGCGGAAAGGAGAAGGCCCCCAACGCAGGAGGAAAACTGCATGGTGTAGGCCATATCCCACGCAAGGCGCCGGTCTAGCGGCAACGCCCGATCAATCGGGACTCGGGCGTCTCGGAGGTAATTCTCCGCAGGCACTGTGGACGCGACGGGAGCGGGCACGGGCCGCCGTCGGCGTCCGCGAACGCTGACGACGACGCGCCCCGTGGGACATCACTGGTGGACGTACAACCTGCCCGGCACGCTCGTGCCGGTATTGTGGCAGACGTTGCACGAGACCCCGTTCAACGTCCCGAGCGCCTGCCAGTCGGAGACGCGCACGCCCGAATACGCAGGGAGAGCGAGGTCGCTGTCGGCCCGGTGCCAGAAGTTCCCGTCCACGTCCGAGTAGACGCTGTACGCGATGTCGTTGGCGTCGATGATCCGGATCTGCACGTCGGGCGCACCCGTCGTGAGCGCCGGGTACTGCCAGATGGTGCCGGCGAAATCGAACTTCACGCACGTCGTCCCGTCATGGCAGGAGAGGCAGGGTTGCCCGGTGACGATCGCGCCCCCTGCGTGCTGGTCGTTGGCGCGGATCGACGGCGGATCGCTCACGTAGGGACCGTCCCCGCTGAACGCGTTGCTCGGATTGTCCACCGGTGTTCCGGGCACGACGGGATCGTTCACCGGAGGCGGGGCCGCATCGACGACGGGGGGCGCGGGGCTCGACGGTGCCGAGGCATCGTCGGCGCCGCTCGAGTCGTTGCCGCCGGACGAAGACGGCGATCCCGACGAGCCGGAATTGGGTGGCGTCAGCTGAGCCACGGTCTGAGTCGACGATTGACCACCTGGATCGCTCCCGCCGCAGGCGACGAGGACCGAAGCACCGAGAAGGCAAAGTGCGGTACGCATCTGCCGCTCGACCTGAGCAACTCGCGTACCCCGCGGATGCGTGGATGCGCGGAAATTTCCGGTGTTTCCTCCGAACGCACGCGCGTGAACGATTCTACTCGCGCGTCATCTCCATCACGCGCTGCTCGAGCCCGCGCCCCTTCGCGACGCCGCTGATGCGTGCGCCGTTCGCGAGGAGCACCGAGAGCGTCGCGCCGATCACGGTCTCGGCGTCGGCCGCGTTGCGCTCGAATGCCACGATGAGCTCACGTCGGTCGTCGTCGAACGTCACGCGCGAGGCGAGCTTGAGCTCGCGCACCGCGGCGAGCGGCACCGGACCGGGCGCGAGCGTCACGCGGATCTCCTCCGACGTCGCCGTCAGCTCCGCCATCGTACCCTGGGCGACGACCTTCCCTCGATCGAGGATCGCCGCCGCGTCGCAGATCTGCTCCAGCTCCTGCAGATTGTGGCTCGAGACGACGAGCGTGCACCGCCCCTTCCGCGCGCGCACGATCTGCCGCACCTCGTAGGCAACGCGCGGATCGAGCCCCGCGGTCGGCTCGTCCAGCAGGACCACCTCCGGCTCCCCGAGGAGCGCCTGCGCCAGCGCCACGCGCTTCGCCATGCCGTGGGAGAGGGCGCCGCACTTCGTGTTCCACCAGTCCTTGCCGTCGACCTCGGCGAGAGCCTCGCGCGCGAGCCCTTCGGCCTTCGCGCGCGGTACGTCCTGGAGGCGCGCGGCGTGGACGAGCAGCTCGCCGACGCGATCGTTCGGCGGAAGGAGCGCGTCTTGTGGAAGCACGCCGAGCCGAGCGCGGAGCGCGTCGGTGTTCGTGGGCGCGTAGCCGAGGACCTGGATCTCCCCGCTCGTGGGGAACAGGTAGCCGGCGAGCATCGAGAAGGTCGTCGTCTTGCCGGCGCCGTTCGGTCCGATGAGGCCGTAGACCGATCCGCGCTCGATCGTGAGGCTCACGTCGTTCACGGCAATCGTGGGCCCGAACGCCTTGGTGACGTGCGACAGGCGAAGGACGACGTCTCCGCTCACACGTCCCTCCGCGCGAAGGCGAAGGCGCCCGCCGTCGTGACGACCACGCCGAGCCCCAGACACCCGAGGACGCCGAGCGCCACCTGCTTCGGCTCTCCGCTCAGCATCCAGTCCTCGTAGAAGTTCGGATAGACGTACCCGAGCGCCTCGATCTTCGTAGCGCCGCCCGCGACCCACGCGATGAAGAGCGCGAAGAAGGCGGCCCATGTCATCAGCAACGCCAGCATCGGCGCGCGAAACTGGGAGCCCACGATCGACGCAATGGACGACCATGCGAACGATATGGGGACGGACACGAGCCACAGCATCGGCCCGACCTTCAGAACGTCGCCCACGCCGGGCACGCTCGTGAGGAACACCAGCCACACGAGGGCATCCATGAAGAGGGTGACGATGGCGATCACCGTCCACAGCCCGAGGACCTTGCCCACGTAGAAGGAAGCTCGACGCGATCGGATCGTCCAGTAGCGGACGCTCCGGTGCTGCAGCTCGCCGGAGATCGCATCGAAGCCGATGAGCGAAACGAGCATCGGCGTGAGCCAAATGGTGGCGCGCAGGATCGCCTGCAAGCCGAACATGGCGATCAGCGCAGGGGCGACGTCGGAGACGGTGGTGCCGCTGAGGTCGAGCGGCTTGGGCCTGTTGGCGCCGTGGGCGAAGGCGAGCGCGGTCAGCCCGCCGCCCAGCAGAGACAGGACCAGAAGCGCGACCCCTTTTGCGCTTCTCAGGTTCGTGCGGAGCTCGCGCTGCGCTACCAAGAGCGTCTCGGCCGCCGGGCTCATGGGGGCCTTCTTAGCGCGGGGAGCCGAGCGGGTGCGAAGATTCGCTCGACGCGGCGAGCGCGGAGAGGTAGGAACCTCGCTTCTTACGGCCTCGCCGACCCGGAAACGTGAACCCCGCCAGGCCCGAGAGGGAGCAACGGTAGCGCGGAAGGGTGTGGCGGGGCCTTCCTCTATTTTGTCCGCAGGATGGCGCCTGTACTGGCGCCCGCGGTGAGTTTCCGCTAATCCCGAGAGCAGGGATGGCGCATTCGCGCTCGCCCAAAGGCTTCGGGTCGCGATCTTTCACGGTTTTCCGCCGAACGGTCGCTCCCCACTCTGTCTCCAACGCGGGAGTGGCGCCTTCATCGAAGGCGCGCCCCGCATTCGCCCGAATCGCGCGCGATGCATTTCGCAGCTCATCAACTCGAACGAATGACCGTCCCGTGCCCCTCAGTGGTGCGCGGCGCCCGGCTCGTTCCGGTGTGGGTAGCGCGCGACGACGGCGGGAAAGCTCGCATCGTCCATGGCCAAGAACATCATCGTCATCTCGTCTGACCTCCGCGAAACCCGCGTCGCCCTCATCGAAGACGGCATCATCGCGGAGCTGCACATCGAGCGAAAAGGGCACCCCAGCGCAGGCAGCGTGGGGAACGTCGTGCTCGGGAAGGTCACGCGCGTCCTTCCGGGGTTGCAGGCAGCGTTCATCGACGTCGGCCAGGAGCGCGCGGCGTTCCTCCACGTCGAGGATCTGATTCGACCGGACGACTTCGAAACGTACCTCGCGGGCGGTCGCAAGCACGCCATGAACGAGGACACGGGCCCCGCGGAAGACGAGGTGAAGGACGACGAGGTGGCACCCGCGCCGACCGCGGCAGCCGACGCCATCGCCGACGCAACTCCGGGCGATCGCCCTAGCATCGGCGACGTTCAGGCCGAGGCCGAGGCGCTCGCCGCGGAAGACGACGACTCCGGCGACGACGAAGCGATCGACGACGTCACACACGAGATCGCGACGACGGCCGCAGAGCCGCAGCAGGGGAGCCTCGCGCCGGAGGCGGAGTACGCGGAGGCGCCGGTCGCGAACGGGTCTTCGACACACGCGCTGGACGCGACGAGCGGCGACGACGACAGCGGCGAGACGATCGACGCCGAGTGGGACGAGGAGAACGAGTCCGAGGTCATCGAGCGTCCGTCCTCCCAAGCCGACGTGAGCGAAGCTGCCGCCGAGTCGCACGTCGGTGCGTCTGCCAGGGGGAGCGCGAGCCGCGTCCGCGTGGACGACCTCGGCGATCTCCCGCTGAGCGACGACCTACCGGGCTTCACGATCACCGAGCCCGGCGAGCCCGTTCCGCGAGCGCCCATAGCGCCGCGAGCGCAGGGCCCGGGAGGACGAGGGCGACGTCGTGGCCGTGGTCGTGGTCGTGGTGGAGACGATCGCGGTCCGGCACGAGAGGCTCCTCGTGGCAACGATCGCGGCCCGCGAAGCGGCGGAGATCGCGGCGGACGTGGACGCGAAGGGCAGCGCACGAGCTCGCGCAATACGAACGGAGCCGTCCCCAGCCGCATCTCCAAGTCGACGCCTATTCGCGACGTCGTCCGCGAGGGTCAGGAGATCATCGTCCAGATCTCCAAGGATCCCATCGGCACGAAGGGCGCGCGCTGCACGAGTCACATCTCGCTCCCGGGTCGTTACGTCGTGTACCTGCCGACGGTCGATCACATCGGCATCAGCAAGCGAATCGGGTCGGAGCGCGAACGCGCCCGCCTTCGCGAGACCATCGAGGGGATGAAGCCGCCGAGCGGTGGGCTCATCGTCCGCACCGTCGCCGAAGGGCTCACCAAGAAGCAGCTCAAGGCCGACGTCGGCTACCTCGTCCGCCTTTGGGGGGAGATCGCCAAGAAGCGCGAGGAGGGTGTCCGCGCGCCGACGCAGCTTTGGAGCGAGCTGGATCTCGTCCTCAAGACCGCGCGCGATCTGTTCACCGACGAGATCGACCAGATGGTCGTCGACGACAAGACGCAGTACGAGCGCCTCTGCCGCTTCGTCGAGATGTTCGCCCCCGAACGCGTGAAGGACATCCTCTACTACACCGACGCCGAACCGATCTTCGACGCCTACGGCATCGAGGACGAGATCGGCCGCGCCCTCTCGCGCAAGGTCCCGCTCCCCTCCGGCGGCCACCTCGTCATCGACCAGGCCGAAGCGCTCACGGCGATCGACGTGAACACCGGTCGGTACGTCGGCAAGGGCGCCAAGGACATGGAGGAGACGATCCTCAAGACGAACCTCGAGGCCGTCCACGAGATCGCCTACCAGCTCCGCTTCCGAAACATCGGCGGGCTCATCATCCTCGACCTGATCGACATGGAGAACCGCAAGAACCGCGAGACGGTTCGGCACACGCTTGAGGAGCTTCTCCAGAAGGACAAGGCGAAGACGACGCTCAACCGCATCAGCGAGCTGGGTCTCATCGAGATGACCCGCAAGCGCACGCGAGAGAGCCTCGGTCGGCTACTGCACGAGCCGTGCTTCTATTGCGACGGCACCGGGCAGCTGCAGAGCAAAGAGACGATCGCCTACGAGATCCTCCGCGAGATTCGCAGGAAGCGCGCCGATCTCCCCGGCTACGTCGTCATCGTGAACGTGCACCCTGCCGTCGCCGACCTGCTCACCGGGCCTGAGAAGGCCGCCGTGGCGGAGGCGGAGAACAAGTACATGCGCAAGATCACCGTCGTTCCGCGCAAGGACTACCACCTCGAGCAGTTCGACCTGAACGGCAAGTAACGAGGGCCTCCAATGAGCGACGACGACAAGCGCTTCGGTGAGCGTCTCACGATCAACAAGGAGTTCGAGTCGTTCGACGCCTTCATCCAAGAGTACGTCACGAACATCTCGCGCACCGGCGTGTTCATCAAATCGAGCACGCCGCTCGCCGTGGGGACGCGCGTGAACCTCCGGTTCACGGTCATCATGGACGACATCGAGACCATCGAAGGCGTGGGCGAGGTCGTGCGCGTGGAGAAGGACCCGCCGGGCATGGGGGTCGTCTTCCGCGAGCTCTCGTCGTACTCGAAGGGGCTCATCGACAAGCTGCTGACGCAGCGCTTGGTCTGAGCACCGCACCATGGCCGCGAGCGAGGTCAAGGGCCTCTGGTTCGTGGTCGCGCGGCGCTACCTGATCGATCGCCACGATCCCGATCTCCCCCGCCGGCTCGCCGCCCTCGTCGACCCGGCACTCAGCGCGGCGATCCTCGATCCGATGCGATCAGCCTGGTACCCGGAAGCCGCGCTCCAGCAGTTCATGGCGGCGTTCGACGAGCTCGTCACGCATGGCGACAGGAAGCGACTGATGGCGACCTTCGAGGAGTGCACCCTGCAGGGCGTGCATCGCTTCTTCCAAGCGTTGCTGCGGCTCACTTCGCCCGGCTTCCTGCTGCGAAAGACCCCGGTGCTCTGGCACTGCGTGCGCAGAGGGGCAGGCTCGGTGACCGTCGACGCCGACGAAACGCGCGCGATCGTCCGCTACCGGGATTTCCCCTACTTCGACGACCGAAATTACCAGTTGCTGGCCCTCGGCACGCTCCGCCCGCTTGCCACATTGTGCGGCGGAACGAACCCGCGTGCCGAGGTCCTGGATGTCGGAACGGATCGGCTGGACGTGGAAGTGAGCTTCCACGGCCCGGTGCGAACGTCGCCTAGCTCTGCTTCAGGTTTGCGAGCGCGAAGTCCCAGTTCACGAGATTTTTGAGGAACGTCTCGATGAACCGCGGCCGCAGGTTGCGGTGATCGATGTAGTAGGCGTGCTCCCAGACATCGAGAGTGAGAAGCGCCTTCTGGTTGTGCTTCATCGGGAGGTCGGCGTTGCTCGTCTTGGTGACCGAGAGCTTGCCGCCGTCGAGCACGAGCCACGCCCAGCCCGACCCGAACTGCGTGGTCGCCGCGGTGGTGAACTGCTCAGCGAACTTCTCGAACGATCCGAAGTCCCGCGTGATCGCCTGCGCGAGGTCGCCCGTGGGTGCACCGCCGCCGTTCGGCTTGAGGCAGCTCCAGAAGAACGTGTGATTCCAGATCTGGGCCGCGTTGTTGAACACGGGGCCTTCGCTCGACTTGATGACGTCCTCGAGGCTCTTTGCCGCCTCGGGCTTCCCCTCGAGCAGCTTGTTGAGGTTCACGACGTACGCGTTGTGGTGCTTGCCGTGGTGGAACTCGAGTGTCTCGGCGCTCATGTGCGGTGCGAGAGCGTTCTTGTCGTACGGGAGCGCAGGAAGCGTGAAGGCCATGGTCGGTCTCCTTTGGAGTAGGGCGCGGAGCCTAAGCCGAAAACGCGACGGGATCGAGCGATGGCGTACTCTGCCTCAGCCGCTGCGCGCGGGCTTGAAGCAGTAGAGCTGCATGATGTCGCGCTTTCCGCTGGTTTTCTTCACGCGAGGGCGCGACACCGGCTCGACGAGCCCACGCGTCACGAGCCGCGCGCGGAAGCTCCGCATGTCGATCTTGTGACCGAGAACGGCTTCGTACACGCGCTGAAGCTCCGTCAGCGTGAAGCGTGCGGGAACGATTTCGAACGGGGACAGCCGAGTCGGATCGACGAGGCGCTCTTGCAGCCGCCCTCGCGCGACGTCGATGATTCGCGCGTGATCGAACGCTAGGCGAACGGCGTTCCGTGCCGGCTGCCTCTCGCCCCACGACGGCAGGGGGAGCTCGCGAACCGAGACCCATGCCGCATCGGCGGCATCGTCGGCCGCCACGGGCTGCGTGTCGGCGACGACGAACGAGTAGAAAGCCACCGTGATGCAGTGCCCGCGTGGGTCGCGTCCCGGGTCCCCGAACGCCCCGAGCTGTTCCAGTCGCACCCCAGTGACACCGGTCTCTTCCTGAAGCTCGCGCGCGGCGGCGCGCTCGAGCGCTTCGTCTCGATCCACGAACCCGCCCGGAAGCGCCCAAGCCCCACGAAACGGTGGGTTCTTGCGCTGGACGAGGAGTACGGCGAGATCCTCGGCGCGCATCGCGAAGAGCGCCGTATCGACCGTGACGGCCGGACGTGGGAACTCGTACGTGAACGGCACGAATGGGAGGGTACTACACCCGCTTCGCGAGCTCGCGAATCGATGCGGGATTGGCCGCGTCGTCGAAGATCAGCGGGAGGAACGAAGGCGAGATGGGCAGCTCCTTCGCGAGGCGCGCGAGGCTCTCGGCCTGCACGCGCTCACGCGTGGCTCGATCGTGTCCCGCCCACAGCGCAGCGTCGCCCGGCGTCTCCCCGCGCCCGTGGAATGCCTCGAGGACAACGCGCTCCTCACGAGAAAAGAGCGGCGGAAGGACCGCATTGACCACAACCTTGCCGATCGGCAGCTTCAGCTCACTTTTCAGGGCGTGCGCCAGCTCGATGGTCTCTGTCGTCGGCATCTCCTCCGGCAGAGTGACCAGAACGACCGCGCACGTGGCGGGGTCCTGAAACATGGTCCAGGCCCTCTCCGCGTCGCGGCGGAGCAGCCCCGGCGGCACGACGTCGACGATCACCTTCGGCACACGGAGCATGTCGAGCCCGTGACCGGTCGCCGGCGCATCGAGGATGACGACGTCGAACCGATCGCGCCCATCCTCGTCTTTCTCGGTGGTGTGCCACCATGCCTTGCCGAGCATCGCCCACTCCTGCATGCCGGGCACGGCACGGAAGAAGGTGCGAACGTACTTGTTGTCGAAGAGCAGTTTGTAGAGCGCGCGCGACTTGAGCATCATCGCGCCGTACTCCTCGAGCGCCGCCTCGGGATCCATGTTCACGGCCCACACATTCGGCGCCGCTTCCATCACGGTGCTCCCGATCAGGTCCGAGCCGAGCATCGCCGAGAGGCGCTCCTTGGCGTTGCACATCGCCACGAGCACCCGCTTCCCCTTCGCGGCAAGCGCCAGCGCCTCGGCCGCGCAGACGGTCGTTTTCCCAACGCCCCCCTTGCCCGTGACGATGACGAACCGCTTGTCCTCGAGCGTTGCCATTGCGTCTGTTTCACATAGGGGACGGACCGCGGATTGTCACTCCCGGGCGGGCGGCCACGTTACGCGCCGGCTGCCGGGCGCATGGTAAGGAGCTGGCCATGACCAGCGCTGTGCAAGTGATCCCGCTCGGCGGACTCGGCGAGATCGGAATGAACGCGCTGGCGCTCGTCTCCAACGGCGAGGCCATCGTCATCGACTGCGGGGTCACCTTCGACGATCGCGGTCTCGGCATCGACGTCGTGCACGCAGATTTCTCGGCACTCGATGCGTTTCACGTGCGGGCGGTCGTTCTCACGCATGGTCACGAGGATCACATCGGCGCCCTGCCGTACTTTCTGCGGCGCTTCGACGTCCCGGTGTGGGGCCCCCCCTACGCGCTCGGGTTGGTGCGCGAACGGCTGGCGGAACACGAAGTGCTCGAATGGGCGAAGCTCTTCGAAACGACACCGCGCACCCGCTTCGAGCTGGGTCCCTTCCAGATCGAGCCCGTACGCGTGACGCATTCGATTGCCGACGCGACCGCGCTCGCCATCGGAACGCCGGCGGGGACGGTTGTGCACACCGGAGACTTCAAGTTCGATGAAGACCCGGTCGACGGTGAAGCCTTCGACGAGGAGCGCCTGCGTGCCATTGGCGACCAGGGCGTTTCGCTTCTCCTCAGCGACTCGACGAACGTCGACGCGCGTGGCGACGCAGCGGGCGGCGAACGGGGCGTGGGCGAGGCGATGCGCGAGATCGTAGCCGCAGCCGAAGGGGCGGTCGTCGTCGCGATGTTCGCGTCGAACGTGCACCGTCTCAAGATGCTGGGCGAGATTGCGCGCGCGACGAATCGCCGCATCGTGATCCTCGGGCGGAGCGTGCAGACGCACGCTCGCGTCGCGCACGCGACGGGCTATCTAGATTGGCCGGGCGAGCTCACGTGGCCAGCCGAGCGTGCCGGCGAGCTGCCCCGCGATCGCTTTCTGGGCATCGCCACCGGAACGCAGGGCGAAACCAAGGCGGCGCTTGCACGCCTCGCGCGCGGTGAGCACTCCGCCATCCGTCTCGGTCATGGCGACACTGTCATCATCTCGAGTCGCGTCATTCCAGGCCACGAGCCCGAGGTCTTCGACCTCATGGGCGACCTGATTCGTCTAGGAGTTCATCTGCGAACGTGGATCTCCGATCGCGCCGTCCATGTGAGCGGTCACGCGCACGCAGGAGAACAGCGGCGCATGATCGAGCTCGTCCGCCCACGAGCGTTCGCTCCTCTCCATGGCACGCTTCACCACCTTCATCGCCACGCTGAGCTCGCGCGATCGTGCGGGATCGCAAACGTGACCGTGCTCGAGAACGGCGACATTGGCATCCTCGACCGGGAGGGCCTTCGGAAGGACGGGCGCGTCCCGACAGGGCGGGTTCACCGCTGGGCCGGGCGAGAGATTGCGGCACACGTCGTTCGCGAACGGAAGGTGCTGGCGCAAGAGGGTGTCGCCTTGATCGTCGTCCCGGTCGACGAGCGGGGCGAAGTCGCCGGTGACGTGCGCGTCGCGACTCGCGGCGTGGCGGACGACGAGATCAGCATCGGGCTCGGCGAGAGCGTGAAAAAGGAGACGTGCGATGCCGTGCGCGGCCTGCCGAGATCCGCGGGTGCACGGAAAGAGGACGAGGCGATCGCAGAAGCCGTACGGCTCGCCGCACGCCGAGTCTTCTCGCGCGCGCTGGGGTTCAAGCCGATGACTGTCGTGCAGGTCGTTCGCGTGGCAGGCTAGCGGCGATGGTAGCTTCGCCGCCCACGACGTCGGCTCGCGGTCCGCACGCAAGCTCTCTCCTCGCGCGGAAGTTCCGCGCCGTCGACGCCGAGCTCGCCAGCGCAATCCCGCGCGTGCTCAACGGCGGCGACGACGAAGCAATCCATGACATGCGCGTCGCCATTCGGCGCTTGCGCACGCTGTTGAAGCTCGCGCGTCCGGTGTACGGACGCTTCCACGCGGACGCCGTTCGCGCGGCATTCACCGCCGTTCATCGAGCGACGGGGACGCTCCGCGACGAGGAGGTGCTCGAGGAAACGCTCGACGAAGTCGTCTGCAACGCCCCCATTTTCTCGACGTGGAAGACCCGTCGCCAGGCGCGCGAGCGCTCGCTTCGGCGCGCCGTCGTCGCTCGACTGCGGGCCGGAGAGCTCACGCGTGCGCGGCACCTCTTGCGCGCGCTCATCACGCTGCCCGTGCGTCCGACGCATGATCGCCTAGCGACCAAGCTCGCGCGACGCGCCATCGATCGCGCCCGTCGCGGCGTCGAGGAGCGCCGAGATGCACCAACGGACGACAGCGTCGCGCTCCACGATTTGCGGATCGCGTACAAGGAGCTCCGCTACGCGGCAGAGCTCCTCGGGGATGCGCTGCCAGCCGATCTCGCAGCGATGAGCGAACCCGCGTCGAAGTTCCAGAAGAGGCTCGGAGAGATCCACGACGCGGACATGGCCATCGTCACGGTGAAGCGCGCGCGCGGTCTCGACGAGGTGACGCGCGGGCGTGTCCTGGCGTCGCTCGGCGGCCTCCGCACAAAGCGCGTCGCGAAATACCTGAACGAAATGGTGCCGAGCGCGAGCGCCCCGGAAGCTCCCGAGGCGCCCGCTTCGGAGACGCAGCTCCGAATCAGCCCGCCGGCGCCGTCTCGCTCCGGAAGATTTCCAGCTTCTTGAGGACGATGTCCTGGACCGGGCGATCGTTCGCCCCGGTCGCTGAGTGCGTGATCTTCCTGATCACGTCGGCGCCGGCGACGGCCTTACCGAAGACGGTGTGCTTGTTGTCGAGCCACGGCGTGGCTTTTTCGCACAGAAAGAACTGCGACCCATTCGTGCCGGGCCCAGCGTTCGCCATCGAGAGGACGCCGGGCACGTCGTGCCGCAGCTCGGGGTGAAACTCGTCGCCGAACTTGTACCCAGGACCACCCGTGCCTCGCCCCATGGGATCGCCGCCCTGGGCCATGAAGTCCGGGATGACGCGGTGGAAGATCGTCCCGTCGTAATAGGGCACGCCCTTCTTCGTATCGCCCGTCTTGGGGTCCTTCCATTCCTGGGTGCCGGTCGCGAGGCCGACGAAGTTCTTCACCGTCTTCGGTGCTCGCTCTTCCTCGAGCTTGATGACGACGTTCCCGAGCGACGTGACGAAGCGCGCATAGAGCGCCCCTTGGCCGGGGATTTGAATCGGCGGGAATGTGGCTTCAGGCATGACGTACGCTCCAGAGGCACGTGGTTGGCCACGTGGGGTTGTGGGTCTCCCCGCCGAGTCGGCAGCACTTCACCGGACGCGCGGGAACGCCAACGTACATGAACACACGCGCGCGTGGCGACGGTGGTACGCTGCCGGCTCCGCGTGCGCTTGACCAGGCGGGCGCGGTGTCGATACTGGCAAGGTTCGCGGCTCGGAGGCCAAAGGTGATCACCTGCCCGAAGTGCTCGAAGGACAACCAGGACCATTACAAGTTCTGCCTAGGTTGTGGCGCGGAGCTCCCGCGCGATGTGGCGCCCAAACCCTTCGCGCCGACTACCCCCGCGCAAGGAATGAAGGCGGCCGCGGCCGCGCAGGGAAACGTCCCGCAAGCCGCGCCGATGGCGACGGCCGCGGTGCCGGCGCCACCGGCCGCTGCGTTTCGGCCCCAGGCCGCTCCGGTGCCTCCACCCGCACCTGCGCCCGTCGCCCCCCCCGCACCTTCTGTCGCCGCCCCGACGGGCGGGACGGTCATTTGCCCACAATGCAGTCACGTGAACGGGCCGACGAACGTCTTCTGCGGCTCGTGCGGCTTTCGCCTCGGGGGCCAGCCAGTGCGTCCTGCCCAGGCGCCCGTCCCGATCGCTTCGCCGGCCGAGGGCGCCGGCGCGGTGGTCCTCACCGCGCTTCGCGCCGACGGTAGCGAAGCTGGCACCTACCATCTTCCGGGTGGTACCCAGGTGCTGGGGCGGGACACGGGCAACATCTTCGCGGGCGACAGTTACTTGTCGCCCCGCCACGCGACCTTCAAACAGACGAGCGGCCACCTCTCGGTGAAGGACGAAGGATCGCTCAATGGCGTCTACAAGAAGCTGGCGCGCGACACTCCGATCGAGCTGAAGCCGAACGATGTCTTCCGCATCGGGCAGGAGATCATCCGTTTCGAGCCCCTCACGTCCCAGGGGCCGACCCCTGACGGCGTGGAGCGTCTCGGCGCACCCGCGAAGGGATACGTAGCCCGCATCGCGCTCATCATCGGCCGCGACACGACCGGCAACGCCTTCCCCGTTCCAGAAGCGGGGATTCACCTGGGCCGCGAGCGCGGAGACGTGCTTTTCCCGGAAGACGGCTACGTATCGGGTCTTCACTGCCGGCTTGGGTGGGAAAACGGAAAGGCAACGCTGACCGATCTCGGCAGCTCGAATGGGACCTTCATTCGTCTCAAGGAAGAGACTGAAGTTCGATCCGGCGACGTATTGTTGATGGGGCAACAGCTCTTCCGCATCACGATGTGATGCGCGGAGCCGAGGAACCAAGGTGAGCCGCACCATCCGCGTCGTTGCAGCCGTCCTCGAGAAGGACGGTCGATACCTGATTACCCAGCGGCGTGCGACCGCCGTCCTACCACTGCTCTGGGAGTTTCCCGGCGGGCGAGTCGAACCCGGAGAAACGGACGGCCAGGCGCTCAAGCGCGAGGTGATGCATCGCCTCGGAGCAGAGATCGACGTCGGAAAGCTCATTTCTTTCGTGAGCCATCCGTATGAGCACTACGTCGTCGACCTATTTCTCTACGAGTGCCGGCTGCTCGGCGATCACATGGAGACCAGGAATGTGAGCGCATACCGCTGGGTCGCGAGCGCGGAGTTCGATCAGTATCCGTTCACTCCCGCGGACGAAGCCTCGATGAACACGCTCCTCGGCGTTTGAGCAGAAGCAAGAGAGCACTCGTTTAGCGTGCGAGAGCGTTCGCCTCGCGCGACCAAGCGAGCACGCGAGCGCGACTGGAGAAGGCGAGGGTGATCGATTCGTCGAGACACAGCTCGTGTGAGACGCGCACGGCCAGCGCCGCGGCTTCGCGCGCGAGCTGCGCTTGCGGGTCCAGCGGCGGACCGGCGTGACGCCCTCCCCGCACGACCCGCGGCTCGAGCCTGCTCGCTTTCTGGGGTCCCATGCTCTTTGCCGCCAGGGTACGCGCGCGGGCGCAGGCCACGTCGAAGCCTCCGAGCGCGTCGACTAGGCCCTCCCGCTCTCCGTCCGCTCCCGACCACACGCGCCCTTGCGCTATGCGCTCGATGTCGTCGAATGAGCGCTTTCGACCCCGCGCCACGATCGACACGAAAGAGCGATACATCCCGTCGAGCTCTCTCTCGAACGCTACGCGCTCTTCCTCGCTGGAGTGGCGAGTGACGTGGAACGCGTCGGCCTTCGCACCGCGCTTCAGCACCGTCGTCACGATCCCGAGCTTGGAGAGCAGCGGCTCGATGACGACGCGGGCGGCAACGACGCCGATGGAGCCGGTGATGGTCGTCGGCTGCGCAACGATCGCATGCGCGCACGCCGACACGTAATAGCCACCGCTGGCGGCGACGTCTGAGAAACACGCGACGAGAGGCTTCTCGGCGGCGAGTCTCTCGATCTCGTGGTGCATCCGATCGGACGCGAGCGCACTCCCTCCGGGCGAGTCGACGTGGAGCACGACGGCGCGGATACGCGGATCCGTCCGCGCGAGACGAACGGCCGCAATGACACGCTCCTCGGTCGCGGCGGTTTGACCGAAGGTGCTCTCGGACACGATTGCGCCGTGCACCGTGACCACGCCGATGCAGGGGCGCGCGCGCACCGGGCAAAAGTGGGTCGCACGAATCGCAGCCAGGTAACGCGCCGCTTCGACCCCGCGCGGGGGCGTCCCGCTCTTCGCGATGAGGGCAGGGATTTCGTCCTCGTAGGCCGTGCCGTCGACGAGACCCAAGGCCACGGCGTCTTCGGCACGATACGGCGCACCATCCATGAGCTCCCGGACGCGGTCGGGCTCCAGCTTGCGTCCCTTTGCGACCGCGGCAACGACCTCGCGGTAAAAAGCATCAAGCACGGCATCGAGCTGCTCGCGTTGCGCTCCGCTCATGGAGTCGCGGACGAGCTGCTCGCCGGCGCTCTTGTACTTCCCGCGGGCGTACACCTCGGGCTCGACGCCAACCTGCTCGAGTGCTCGCTTCACGTACGAGACGGACATCGCGAACCCTACCGGGGCGACCATGGCCTGCGCGCCAACGAACAGGCGAGTCGCCGCCGAAGCCACGTAGAGCTCCTTGGTATCAGCGCCGAGGGGCAAGCAGACCACTAGCTCGCGCCCCGCATCAACCAGGCGGGCAAGGACTGCTCGAAGCGATGTAGCGCTCGCCATCCCCCCTCGATACGACCGCAACGTCACCAAGAGCCCGCGCGCGCGCTCGTCGCGGACGATCTCGTCCACGAGCGCCGCCAAGTCGACGAGCGACGTACTTCGAGGCCGCTGCCACCGCTCCCAGAACCGAGGCTCCGGCAAGATGTCCGTAACCGCCCCATCGATCGTCAGGTGCACGAATGCACCTCGCCGCAGAACGCGCGCGCGCCGCACGGCGAAGAGCGGAAGCAGTAAGAGGCGGAAGACGTTTGCAAACAACCGAAGAAGCATCACCGCGAGCTTACTTCAGGGGAGCGCGCTGCGCGCCGTCTCGCGTCAGTTCGACGTCGCCACGACCTGACTCTTCGGAATCAGAATCTTCCCCGTCTGATGCGCGATGCTCGAGATGAGGAGGTTCGAGCTCGCATCCGTTGAGTATGTCGAGAGGTTTGGATCGAGCACATCGACGAGCGTCGTGTTCGGCGGGAGACCGGTCGCCATGACGGCGCCTCCGTTCGCCGTATCGCTCGCTTTAAAGTCGTTCGTGTTGAGCACGATCAGCGCGTAGGCGCCCGCGGGAGCGTCGCCACCGGCTCGCTCAAAGGCGAAGATGCCGGCATCTTGCTCGGTGTTGATGTGCGTGGTCGACCAACGAACCGTCGTGTCACCACGGCGCAGCGCGGGATACGCGCGGCGAATCCGCGCGAGCTTCGCGATGTGTGTGAACGTGTCGTTCGTCGTATCGAACCCTGTGTTCCACAACACCTCACGGTTGGCGGGATCGTTACCGCCGCTGAAATTCTGCTCCGTCCCGTAGTAAAGATCGGGAATCCCGTCTTCCGCATAGAGCAGGGTCAAAGCGTTCAGGAGTGCCGGCGTATCGCCAGATTGAAAGAGAAACCGCGAAACGTCGTGGTTGTCGATGAAGTTCACGAGCGCCTTGTAAGGCGCGATTCCGATTCCGCCGGGCTGTGGTGTCGTCCCATAGTTCGTCGGCTTCGCGGCCCAGAGCGTCTGGATCTGATCGGTCCCCTTCTGCTGCGTCGGATCGTAGGCGTACTCGAAAACATCCCGATAAACGGAGTAGTGCTGGGAGAAGTAGAAGACGCTGTCGAGCTCTCCGGGCACGGTGTAGCTGCCGAGGAGGACGTCGTCTCCGTCGAAGGCCTCGCCGAACATGATGAAGTTGTTCTTTCCCTCCGCGGAGAGCCGCTGGCGGACGGCCGGGGCGAAGACCTTCCAAAAGTCATTTTGCACGTGCTTGATCGTGTCGATCCGGAAGCCGTCGAAGTCGACGGACTCGACCCATTTCGCAAACGAGTCGACGAGGGTCGCCTGCACCTCGGGCACCTCCGTCGCGAGGTCCTTCAGACCACCCGTGAAGTCGCCATAGACGACCTGCTGCGGATCGCTGAAGTTCAGGATGTGCCCCATGCCGTGATAGGCGGCGGCGGTTCCAAGGATGCCAGGCTGCGGTGGCTCCCGATCGATCGTCGGGTCGTGAAGAAACACGATCGGCGCCCGTCCTATGGGCCCATTCGGACTCGTCCCTTGGACTCCGGCCGCGTTCCAATCGGGATCGAACTCGTTGACCTGCGTTAGCGGCGAGTTGGGGCCACCGCTCCCCTCGATGTAGTCATCGGGCTGGCCGTTCTGGTTTTCGTCATAGAAAAAGACCTGCCCCATGTGATTGCACACGATGTCGAGGACCACCTTCATTCCGACGTCGTGCGCCGCAGCGACCATCGACCGAAGGGCGATTAGATCGCCCATGTGCTTGTTCGGCCTCGTGAGGTCCTGCGCCCAGTAGCCGTGGTAGCCATCGACCCCGGCATCGGTATCGACGTTGACGATGACGGGCGAGATCCACAGAGTCGTGACGCCGAGTGCCTGCAGATAGTCGAGGTGGTCCTCGATTCCTTTCCAGTCTCCCCCCTGATATCGCGCGAGAAAACCGGGCTGGATCGTATAGTCGTTGTTCACGTCGCCGTCAGCGAAGCGATCCGTGATGACTTGGTAGATGACCTCGTCGCGCCAGTCCTGCACGTGCGTCGCAAGCACGGGCGCTTGTCCAGCCGCCGGCAGAGATACACAAGCTGGTGACATGAAAACGAGCACTGCCGCGCCGCCACATGCCAGAAGGAGTCGATTGCGCATGGTCTCTCTCCGGATCACGGGTACGAGCTCGAATTGAACCACCACTCGGCGCCGATACCGATGTAGTGCTCGATCGTCCGCTGCGAGAAGACGTCGTCGGGCGCATAGAGTTCGCGCGCGCCCGCGTTTCGGTCGGTGATCGCATAGACCAATCGGAGCTGAGGCCGCGCATACGATCCTCGGCCGGACGGCGAGAAGTACGGGATGACGCCGCCGCGCCACTCGGATGCATTGAGGGGAGCGTTCGTGTTCGGATCCAGATACTGGAACCGACGCTCCTGGTAGCTCCCTTCGACCGCGACGCCCCAGTGCTGGCCGATGTAGACCTGCGGCCGTACGACGACGGTACCTTCGTCGAACTTGTTGAGCGACGTCGCCGCGGGATCGCCGTCTCGGAACGACCGGATGTATGCACCGAATAGGGCGCCGAACATGCCGTGTTCCCAGTTACCTCCGAGCGCGATGAGCGCGTCGCTGGACCCGGCTGTCGTCTTGTCGTTTGCCGTCGTATCCGGCACTTGCAGCGGATCGTAGGCCGCGAGGCCGCGCGCGTAGCGCGCGAAGAGCTGGACGAACGTGTTGCGTTCGCCGGTCCAGTACGCGATCTCGCCGCCGACGAGAAACCCGGAGTCCGCCGGAGCGGGTTCTCTGAGCATCGTCGTCGGGTCCTGATAGACGCCAGCCGAGAGTTCGTGCGCCTCTCCATAGAGGATCGCCTTGAACCCCGCGGCATCCGAGTGAAGCAGGTGGTGATGCTCGTTGTTCCGGAAGAACTGCGTGATCTTCAACGTCTCGACGATGCGCGGTCGGTCGAGAAGCGTGGCCGTTGTCGCGCCGAAGCCGAACGGCGAAACATTCTGAACCTGCTGGTACTGGTAGATGTTGTCCAGCCTCACCATCCCCACGTGAAACGCGGCGGTCGTGTCCGTCGCGAGCTTCACGCCGACGCCGCCGCCGACGGTGTTCTGGTTGTCCAAAGGCCACCAGTCGAGCAGGTAGATGTCGTCGCCGCGGTACATGCGCGAGCCGACCCAGAGCGTCCAGTCGCCATAGGACGCTTGGGCGTAGAGGTTTCGTATGGCGATCTGCGTCGACGAGAGGTCGCCGGTGTATTGGTAGTAGGGAGGGTAGAAGGCTAGTGTTCCGACGATCCTCGTCCGAATGTCGTCGGACCAGGTGTCTTCCCGACGGAGTTCGAACTCGACGTAGGGGTCCTCGTCTATTCGCGTTCCGTGCGCGACGATGTTGGCGGCTCGCCCCTCCCCTCCACGTCCGTCGCTTGCGACGGAGATGCGGCCATACGAACCGAACTCGAACCGACCGTTGTCGGGAGCCGGGTGTTCGCTCGTCGCCGTCGCGGCAGTAGTACCGCCCGGGGTCGGCGATGCCGCGCCGGTTTCCGAGTCCGGAACGATATCGCCGCTTGGAGCCGGCGCCTGGCCGGCAGGCGTCGTCCCTGCGGGCTTGGCGGGCACCGGCGGAGGGGGACCCTGCGTCGACGTGGGGTCGTCCGCGCGCGCGGCCAGTGAGATCGTGCTCACCGCGATCACGACCCCTAGCCACAACGACGCCCTCCGGCTCTGCATTCGCTTGCTCTCGTTCACGGTGATCGCGCAGGTGCGCGAGGTTGAGGAGGCCGAGGATAGCTGCGTGGCGCGTCGATCGCGCGCGCACACGAGTGACCGAGTCGCCGGGAGCACCAACGCCATCGATTTCATGCCCGAGGGTTGCGGGCGACGCGCCCAGATGCGTCAGTGCCCTGGACCGAGCTACCACCGCGGACTGACCCTCGCCATCCAAAAGTGACTCACACGTGCGTGACGTGACGCTTGACGCATGGAGTCTCGATGCGTTGAAGGCAGGGTCGCTGCTAGACTGGAGGCGTGATCATTCGCCGCGCGTGCGCGTTCTGGGGCCCCCTGGTGTTTTCTCTCGGGTGCGCCAAGAGTCCTTCCCCGACGGTGGATGCGCCCGTCATCACCGCGCCAGCAAGTGCACCGCTGCTGCTCGGTGCGCTCTCCGCGCCGGCTTCCTCGGTGACCCTCTCGGATCTCGCGAGCCACGCCGCAGACTATCGCGGCAAGACGATCTCAACTGATGGGGTCGTAACGGCCGTCTGCCAGGAGATGGGCTGCTGGATGGAGATGAAGGACGAGCATGGGTTTGCGCATATCCGAATGCACGGTCACTCCTTCTTCGTGCCAAAAACGGCGTCGGGTCACCACGCGCGCGTGCAAGCGACCATCGTGAGGGCGGATGACGAGACCGAGTGCGACGAGAAGAGCGGCGACGCCGGGAAGGCGATGACGAGAGTCGAGCTCGACGCGACGGGCATTGAGCTCGACTAGCGCTCTGGCGCGCTAGCTGCTCACGCAGTCACGGGGCCGCGGCGAGGCACGCATTCCCCGAAGGGAGTAGAACCTGCACCGACAACGGCGCGCCTTCGACGCTCGTCGTTCCCGGCGTGACGGTTGATTCGTTCCCCGTGAGGGCGTCCACCCACGCGCCGGGGGCAATCCCGTGGAGTGGCGCGGACAACGCACTGGCGTTGCGAAAGAGAAGAACGACCACCGTGTCAGCTCCGGCGAGCTCGCGCGCGAAGGCGACGTGCTCGGTGTCGGCGAAGAGCAATCTGTACGAACCGCGTCGAAGAGACGCCGAGCAGGTGCGGAGCTTCGCAAGCGCCGCCATCGACGCGCGTGTGGCGAGTTGAGCCGAATTGAGCTCGGAGTCGGCGGGCATCACGTGCCGAGAATCGGGATCGGAGTGACCGACGAGCGCGACCTCGTCGCCGTAGTAGACGACCGGTGCGCCCGGGAGAGTGAGTACGGCACCGAGCGCGAGGACCTGCTTGGAATACACCTCGCTGTCCGTGGCGGGCTGCACCGCTGGCGTCCAGCCGTCGACATCGCCGTCGCCCACGCTCTCGGTGGCGAAGCGGTCCACGTCGTGGTTGCCGATCATCGTCGCCATCACCGCCCCCGACCCTGCCCAATCGAGGAGCCCGGCTTGGACGGCGTCGTCGATCGCGCTCATCGGCTGGCTCTCGTCGGCGATCGCGCCGCGCAGGGCCCACATGAGCGGGAAGTTGAACTCGCTGTCGAGGCCAGAGGGGCCGAGCTCGTACTTGAGGAGATCGAAATCGTCCTGACCTACGAAGTTCTCGCCGAGGAGAAACATCGTGTGCGCTGGATGGTCGTACTTGCCGCGGAGCGCTGCGGCGATTCGCCGTGTCGCTGCCCGCACCATCATGGGGACGGCATCGATGCGAATTCCGTCTCCGTCGAAGCGGTCCATCCACCACACGACGTCGCTCGTCACCTGATCGGCGACCGCTGCGTCTCGCCAGTCGAGGTCGGGCAAGTAGTCGATGAACCAACAGTCCGTGATGTGCGTCGTCCAGTCGCACGTCGCGGAACCACAGATGCACGAGCCGTCGGGGTGGTTGAACCAGCCGCCGTTCAGGTGGGCTTGCGCGTAGGGACTCAGCTCGTGGACGTGGTTGGGGACGACGTCGAAGAGGACGCGGACGTCGTGCGCGTGTGCGGTAGCGATGAAAGCGTCGACGTCGGCCTCTGTGCCGAGCGCGGGTTCGATGGCGCGGGGGCTGATCGGCCAGTACCCGTGGTAGCTCGAATAGGGGCGACCGTCGGTGCCCGGGTACCAACCGTCGGGGTTCGCGTACAGGGGTTGAATCCAGATCGTAGTCACGCCCAGCCGCGCGAGGTCTCCGGCCTCGATTGCGGCGGTAGCGCCGCTGATCGTCCCGCCCGCGCGTGCGCTGGGGACCGATGGCTGCGTCAGCGGCGCGTCATTGGGACCCCGGTAACGATCGGGCATGATTTGGTAGATGATCTGGTCACGCGGATCGTACGGCTGGGGCTCGATCCAAGCGGTCGCCCAGGCCGGGTCGGCGGCGCGCCCTTTCGTGTCCTTCGCCTGCAGCATGAGCGTGTGCTTGCCGGGAGAGAGCCCCGTGAAGGTCAGCGTGAATGCTCCACTCCCCTCGACGCCAACAGAAGACGGAAGGACGGTCGCTCCGTCGTGGTCGGTGACGACGAGCGACGTCCGGTCGAGCGGATCGCGGGAGCTTGCTGATTCGAACGTTGCCTGAACCGTCGCGTGTCCGTCGGCAGAACCGGATGCACCGGAAACCGAGATACCCGGTACTGAGCAGTCGGCGAGATCGATCCACGTGACCTCCTGGTCGCCCAGGTAGCCCGTCGTCGGAACGTTCGAGTCCACCAGCCACGTGCCGTCCTCGACGAACGCGTAGAGGTGTTCGCCGGCGGTCATGGTGATCGTCGATGCCAGCCAGCCCGCAGTGCTGGTTTCGCTCATCGACAGGCCCGGACGCGCCCATCCATTCCAGTCACCGACCACCTCGACGTGCGACGAGGAACTCTGGGGGTGATGCCAGACGACGACGCTGCAGGAGCGCGCAGGGAGCGAAGCGTCGGTCGCTCCATCCGTCCCGCGACATGACGCGATCGCGCCGAGCATCAAGCCCGTCGCGAGCACGCCCAGCGCCACCGATCGCATCGCGAGGACGATCTACGCGGGCTCGCACCTCTGCGCAAATCGGGCGCGTCATGGCGCCGCGCGTCGCGTCAGCTCATCCGGGAAACGAGGCGCCGGCGCTCCAGAGTGCGCCGATGACGGACCACGACATTCCGAGCAGGACGAAGAAGAACCCGATGACGAGCCATTCCGTGCGCCGAAGCGCAACGCGCGAACTCACGAGGCCCCAGGTCATCGCGGCCGTCTGAAGTCCGTTCGCGAGGTGGAACGAAACGCCGAGAGTGCCGAGCAAGTAGACGACGAGCGTTGGCGGATTGAACCGCATCTCGTGTGCGATGTCGGCGAACGCTTCGCCGTGGCCGGTGGTCAGGCGCGGGTGGAGCATCGCCAGCCAGAGGTGGGCGCCGACGAAGAGCAGAACACCGATGCCCGCCAGCCGCTGAAGCACGTACTTGAAGTTGGCGTACGTACCGTAGTGAGTGTTGTTCGGCTGCGCCGTGAACACGCGGGCGATTCCCCAGATGGCGTGCAAGACGAGCGGCATGAGGACGACGAGGGCCGTGATCAGCTGCGCGACAGGGCTCGAGTAGGTCGTGACGGATGCCTCCCACGCCGTGCCCCCATCGAAGGCGGCAAGGTTGTTCCAGAGGTGGAACAGGAGCCAGACCCCGAGCGGTACGATCGCCAGAATCGAGGCGAGCCGTGAGCGGAGAAAGGTTCCGTGCGTCGAGGCGGGGGAAGCTGTCGTGGTGGCCGTGGTCATGCGCCGCCGCAAGACGTAGGGGAAGAGACGCCCCTCTGGCAAGCGACTCGGCGAGGTCTTGGTTGCCCCTCAGGCGTCCGGGGGTGCGACGTCGGCGTCAGGCTCTGGCGCATCGGGCGGATTTCGCTGCCCCGAGGTGAGGCCATTGAGCAGCAGGAGAAGGCCTGCGGCGAGGGTGAGGACGATGCGAGGATCCATCACGGATTGGCGTTTCCTGGCGTTCGGGGGACTGCGGAAGGGTGTAGGTGAGCTTTCGCGTGCCGGTTCGTCGAGCGACGACGCGCCCGGCACGCTAGCTTTCGGGAATGCACACGGCGGGCCAACGTCAGCGAGCTTCGTCGTGCGGGCTCGCCCTGACCCTCCTGGTCCTGCTGGGATGGGGCGGAGGGGGAGAGGCTCGCGGCGACGAGGGCACGTTCGGGCGCGACGGCGTGCGCGGGCGCGACCTGAGCGAGGTCGAGCTGGACGGCGAAAAGACCCTCTGGAGCGCGCTTGAGCGGCCGCGAGCACCCGGCATCGTCCAGCTGCGGTGGCGGGTTCACGTCGAGCCCGGCGAGACCGCAATCGAGCTGCCGGTATGCGCTGGGCGCGGGGCACTTTCGGTGGACGGTGCCTCCGTGCCTACCGGAGATGCGGGGCCCGTGGTCGTAAGGCTGTCGGCGGGCGAGCACCTGGTGTCGGTGCGCGTGACGGTGAGCGGGTACGAGAAGCGGGTCGCCTGCGGCACGGCGGCGCGCGTCGGCGCACTCGAGGCGCTACGCGAGGGGCTCCTGGTCCTGCGGTTCGCGAGTCCCGACGCCGGCGCCGGAGGGGGGAGCGCGGTCGCGTTCGTACCTCCAGGTCACGATGATTCGAAGGCGGGGGCGTTGCTCACGGTCACGCATCCGTGGAACGGCTCGATCTGGACGTACGCCGCGTACGCCGAGCTCCTCGACGAAGCGGCCAAGCGCGACCTGGTGCTTCTGCTCCCCAGCGGGCTGGGCAATTCGCTGTACACCGCGAGGGCCGAAGAGGAGGTGATGCGCGCAATCTCTGCGCTCGAGTCCCGCATGGCCATCGACCCGACGCGCGTTTCGATTGCGGGAGCTTCCATGGGAGGGGCGGGCGCGACGACCATTGGGCTTCACCGGCCCGATCGGTTTGCGTCGATCACGAGCTTCTTCGGTGACTCGAAATACGACCTGGCGACGTACGTTCGCCCCATTCTCCATGACGCCGCGGGTGCTCATGCCGTGAACGCCGCGGACGTGGCCGACAACGCGCGGTACGTTCCCGTGTGGCTCGTGCACGGAGAAGACGACCGTGTGTCGCCGATCGCGCAGAGCGAGATCCTCGCGCGAGCACTCGCGGCGCGCGGCATTCCGGTGAGGTTCGATCGCGTAGCCGGGATGGGGCACGCGGGGGCGCTGTTCGCGCAGTTCGCGCGGGAACTCGTCGCCCACGCGAGCGAGGTGCGCGCGGTCAGTCATCCTCCCCGCGTCACGTACCGCTCGGTACGGGTTGGCGATCGCTGCGCCTACGGCGTGTGCATCGAACGCACGCACGCAGGAGACGCTTTCGTGGACGTGGAGCTGGGTGAGGACGGCCTCGCGCACGTCCACCATGCGGAGAACGTGCGCGCGATCACGCTCGCGCCCGGTGCACTGAGGATGAACAACTCCGTCCCGGTCACGATGGATCCCGCGAGCGATGGCGCAAACGTGGGCCCGGCGCGATAGTCTGCGAGGGTGGGGCAGTCGGAGAGCACGAGACCGGCGCTTCGTGTCGCGATGGTCGTGACGCCTCTCGTGGCGATGGCGACCATCGCGGTGGGGCTCCACGTGGGCGCGCGCTTGACGATTCACGCGGCGGTGCTGCGGGTCGCGCCGCACGCGCGTGGCTCGAGCACGTACGCTTGGCAGCTGACGACGCTGATCGAGGACCGCGGGGTCCGCGAGACGGAAGCGCGAACCGGGGTCACCGTCCACGCGCGGAGTGCGAACGGCCACGAAGCAAGCTGGCACGGCGACACGAACGAGGATGGCGTAGCGGAAGCGCTGCTCGACCTTCCTGGCGTCGAGCGTGGCGACGCGGTGGATGTCGACGTGACGGCCGCCGGAGCAGAGGAGCCGCTCGCGAGCGGGCGAATCGCTTGGGACGATGCCGCGTGGATGAATGCGGCGCCCGGGCCGTTCATTCGCGCGTCCAAGCGCGAGGGGGCCGTGGCCATCGACGTCGCGATCCTCGGCGAGCGACTCGTCGCGCGGCTGCAGACGCCGCTGTTCGTGCGGGTGACGGCACGCAGCGATGGTCGTCCCGTCGAAGGCGCCTCGATCGCCGCCGACCCGGACCCTGGGCTCGACGTGGTGCCGTCGCTGGCGACGACGTGCGCGAACGGATGGGCGAGGCTCGATGCGTCGCCCATCTTGTTCTCGGCAGCCCTCTCGCTGCACGCGCAGACGACGGACGGACGCGCGGGTGACTGGTTCGGCGAGCTACCCGTGGCGCCGGGGGCGATGGACGTGCGCATCGGCACCGCCAAGAGCGGCGCGCCCGTGCACCTCGACGTGCGCGCTCCGTCAGAGCGGACCGCGTACGTGGAGGTCGACGATGAAAGGGGGCGTGCGTTTGCTGCCGTCACGACGCTTCGTTCGAGCGCGGCAGGAGCGACGGCGAGCTTCGACGTGGCGTCGCTCTCGCCAGGGCTGGCATGGGTCGTCACGTCGAGCGAGCCTCGCGGCGCGGAGACGCTCGGCGGCGCCACGCTCGCCCGTCCGTTCCTCGTCGCCGGGGACTCGATGCCTCTCGGCGCGCCGAACCCGGGGGATGCGTGCGCGGTCGGCGCGTATCTCGCGCTCCACCCTGCGGGGGGCTTCCACCGGAACGTCGCGCTCGATGGGTTCCCCGGTCGCGAAGAAGGAAACAACGCACGCCGCAAGCGCGGGCTCGGAATCGCGCTGTCGTCGCTCGCGGTCGCGTCTCTGCTCGAGGTGCTCCTGCTGGTTCAGGCCTCGAAGGGCGGACAACGCGGCGTAGCGCGCGCCCGCGACGTGACGAACGTCATCGTCATCATCCTGCTCGCCGTGCTCGGCTTCGGGCTTCTGGCCGCATTGCTCCTGTCGCGCCCCTAGCGTCGCAGGCGCTAGCGGTAGGCGGCCTGGCTCGCTTCCACGCGGACGGCGGTTCCATAGGCGAGGACTTCGGTCACGCCGGGCATGATCTCGGTCGCGTCGTAGCGCATGGCGATGACCGCGTTCGCGCCGAGCACGCGCGCGTGGTCGACCATGATGCGGTACGCGTCCTGCCGAGCCAGCTCGCACAGCTCGGAGTAGATGGTGATGTTGCCGCCGAACAGCGTCTGCAGCGACGCGAGGAAGTTGCCGACGACCGACCGCGAGCGCACGACGATCCCGCGCACCACGCCGAAGGTCTGGACGACGTGGAAGCCGTCCAGCGCGTTCGCCGTGGTGACCATCGTGGCGCTCGTGTCGTGCGCCGTCGCGAGCGCATAGGGCTGACCGGGACCGCTCATCAGGGTGGACATGGGCGCGAGGGTAGCGTCAGGCGAGCGGTTCGTCGCTGGCGAGGGCGCGTGACTCGGCGAGCGTGTCCTCGTCGGCGATGAGATCCACGCCGTTGCGCGCGAACCTGCGCGCGGCGGCGAGAGGTCGGGCGTCGTTCTTGGCGAGCGACCACGTCGCGTGGTCCACCAGCAGCGCGAGCTCGAGCGCGCGCCCCAGCGTCAGCGCGAACCGCCGCGCTCCCGCTTCGATCGCGTCGAGACCGCGCGAACGCGACTCCATCAGCCACGCCTCGGCGTGCGCGATCGCCCGTCGCGCCGTCTCCGCCGGTCCGGCGAGGCGCGCGTCGCAGGTCTCGGTCCGCGCCTTGACCTCGCGCCCGATCGGCTCGAGCGACCCCACGCGCGCGAGCGCGCGCAGCACGTCGAGCGCGAGCACGTTCGTCGTCCCCTCCCAGATCGGCAGCACCTGCGCATCGCGAAGGATGCGCGGCAGCCCCGTGTCTTCCACGTACCCCGCGCCGCCGAACGCTTCGAGCGTCTCGCTGGCGATGGCGACCGCTTGCTTGCCCGTCGTGAGCTTCGCGATCGGCGTGATCAAACGGAGCAGCTGCGTCTCGGCGTCGGTGATCTCGCGCGCTTCCTCGCGACCGAGCAGCTCCACGGCGCGGAACGTCAGGTGGAAGGCGCCTTCGAACTCGGCCTGCATCCCGGCCAGCGTGTCGGCGTGCAGCGCTTTGTCGCGGAGCAGGGAGCCGAACGCGACGCGACGGTTCGCGTACTCGCGCGCGAGCGCGATGGCGTGGCGCATGGCGCTGACGGCGCAGACCGCGTTCCACGTGCGGGTGATCGCGAGCATCGGCGTGATGTTCTTGATGCCGTTCGCGGTACCCGCGACGGCGGTCGCGCGCGCGCCGTCGAGCGTGAGCTCGGCGGTGGGGACCATGCGCGTGCCCAGCTTGTCCTTCAGGCGGTTGACGGTGATGCCGTTGAAGCTGCCGTCGGCGTTCCGCACCTCCACGTAGAAGAGCGCGAGCCCCGAGCCGCCGGGCGCGCCGGGCGGATCGGTCTCGGGACGCGCGAGCGTGAGCGCCATCTGCGACGAGACCGCGCTCGTGAACCACTTGGTCCCGTACAGCCGGTACGTGTCTCCCGACTCGAGCTTGGCGACCGTCTCGCTGATCGCGACGTCGGAGCCCCCCGTGCGCTCGGTCATCCATTGCCCGCTCGTCCAGGCGAACTTCGGGTCGCGGCTGGTGAGGTGGGGGAGCGCGCGGTCGAGCAGGGGGCGGTTGCCCATCGACAGGAGCGTCTTCGCGGCGCCGTCGGTCATGGCGAGCGGGCACGTGTAGACGGCGGACGTCGGGTTCAGGAGGTGCACGAGCGCGAACTGGTGCACGCGCGAGAACGCGCCGCTCTTTCGCTCGTACGCCGTGGCCACGAGCCCCTCGACCGCGGCGATCGTCTCCATCTCCTTCCACAGGGGGGTGATCTCCAGGTGATCGATGCGGTGACCCCAGGCGTCCCACTGGGTCAACTTCGGCTCCGCGTGGAGGTCGCCGAGGAGCATCTCCCAGAGAGGCCCCGACGCGAGCGCCCCGCACCGTTCGAGCTGCGGCTGGATGCTCGCGAGGACGTCGCCGGGGAGCGTGCGTGCGAGGTAGCTGCGGAGGACGCGGTCGGACGTGTACCCGTGCGGGAGCGTGGGGGGCGCTTGGAAGAACGACATACCCCACGGTAGATCGCCGGCGGGGCCTCGACGAGACGGATCGGCGGGGCGCGCGTCCGCGAGATTCGCGCTACGTTCCGCGCCGTGAAAGGGAGACCTGGGAGCGGCGATCCGGGCAATACGCTCTTCACGGCGGCCGCGCGGCGCGACCCCACGCGCGCCGGAGCCACGCCGCTGGCCGAGCGGATGCGGCCGACGACCGTCGCGCAGTTCGTCGGGCAGGCGCACCTCTTCGGTCCGAACAAGCTGCTGGCGCGCGCGATCGCCAGCGATCGGGTCCCGTCGATGATCCTCTGGGGGCCGCCGGGCGTCGGGAAGACGACGCTCGGGCGGGTGCTGGCGGCGCAGACCAAGCACAGGTTCGTGCCGTTCAGCGCGGTGCTCGGATCGGTCGCGGAGCTGCGCATCATCGTGGGCGAGGCCAAGGAGAAGCTGGCGTACGCGGGCGAGCGGACGATCGTGTTCGTCGACGAGATCCACCGGTTCAACAAGTCGCAGCAGGACGCGTTCCTCCCGCACGTCGAGAACGGGACGATCACGATCATCGGCGCGACGACGGAGAACCCTTCGTTCGCGGTGAACGCGGCGCTCCTCTCGCGCTGCAAGGTGTTCCGCCTCGAAGCGCTGGGCGAGGCGGATCTCGTGACGCTGCTCGCGCGCGCGCTCCGCGACGAAGCGAACGGGGTCGGCACGTTTCACCTCGACGCGAGCGACGAAGTGCTCGCCGCCATCGCGCACCTGTCGCGCGGCGACGCCCGACGCGCGCTCACGACGCTGGAGATCGCGGCCGACTTCGCGCGAGCCACGAGCGCAACCGAGATCACGCGCGACACGGTCGCCGCCGCGCAGGAGGAGAAGACGCTCCTCTACGACAAGGGGGGCGAGGAGCATTACAACGTCGTCAGCGCGTTCATCAAATCGATGCGCGGCTCGGACCCGGACGCCGCGGTCTACTGGATGATGCGCATGCTCGAGGCGGGCGACGACCCGCTCTTCGTGCTCCGCCGTATGCTCATCTTCGCCAGCGAGGACATCGGCAACGCCGACCCGCGCGCGCTCCTCATCGCGAACGCCGCGGACCAGTCGTTCCGGCGCATGGGGATGCCCGAGGGGCTGTACCCGCTCGCGCACGCGGCGGTGTATCTCGCGTGCGCGCCGAAATCGAACGCGGTGAACGCGGCGTGGCATCGCGCCAAGGCGCTGGTGGAAGAGCACGGCGCGCTCCCCGTGCCGAAGAAGCTGCGCAACGCGGTGACCCGGCTGATGAAGGAAGAGGGGTACGGCGAGGGGTACAAGTACGCGCACGACTTCGACGAGGGGGTCGTTCCGGGCGAGACGTACTTGCCCGACGAGCTCGCGGGCGAAGTGCTGTACGAGCCGACCGAGCGCGGCGAGGAAGCGCGCATCAAGGCGCGCCTCGAGGCCATCCGGGGGGCCGCGAAGTCATCGAAGTGAGCCGCGCGTGCTCGCGCGAGAGCACGAAGGTCAATCGCGAGAGCACCGCGGTCACCCGGGTGACCACGATGGTCAATCGCGAGAGCACCGAGGTCACCCGGGTGACCACGATGGTCAAGAAGAGACCATATTTGGCCGAAATCGAGAGATCGAGGGATTCCGGCCGCTACTCGGGCCCGAGCGCCGAAAGGGCGCTCTCCAGCTCCCCCTGCGCGTGCGCGTCGCGCTTCGCCTTCGCGACCGCGATCCCCGCGACGAGCCAGTCGCGCGCGTCGTCCTTGCGCCCCATCTTCTCCAGCATCTGCCCGCACATCAGGTACGCGGCCACGTAGTCCGGGTGCTGCGTGCGGAGCTCGGTGAACGTCTGCAGCGACTCGTCGAGGCGCTCCAGGTTCCGGTATTCGAGCGCGAGCCCGTACCAGGCGAACGGATCCTTCGACCCTTCGCGCGTCACCTTCTCGAGGTAAGCCAGTCGCTTGCTCATTCGCGCTCCACGACGCCGATGTACGGCAGGTTCCGGTACTTCTCCGCGTAGTCGAGCCCGTAGCCGACCACGAACTTGTCTTCGATCGTGAAGCCCAAATAGTCGACCTTCACGACCACCCGCGCGCGCGCCGGTTTGTGGAGCAGCGCGCAGACCTTCACGCTGCGCGGGCTGCGCGTCCGGAAGAGATCCATCAAGTGGGCGATCGTGAGCCCGGTATCGACGATGTCTTCGACGAAGAGCACGTCCTCGTGCGCGATGGGGCGCGAGAGGTCCTGCGTGATCTGCACGACGCCGCTCGACTCCGTCCCCTCGCCGTACGAGCGAACGCCCAGGAAATCGATGCGCAGCGGGAGGTCGATGGCGCGCGCGAGGTCGGCCGCGAAGACGAAGCTCCCCTTGAGCACACACACGAGGACGAGCGGACGATCGGCGTAGTCCTTCGTGATCTGTGCGCCGAGCTCGCGCACGCGGGCGGCGATTGTCTCGGCCGAGAGCATCGTGACGAAGCGTTCGCTCATGGGGACCGATTAGAAGCTCGTCCTTTCGCCGTCAACAGGTGCGCGCCCGAACGGCCCAAGGGGAACGCGCGCGTTCGTGTCCGCCGCCGCGGTGATGTCGAGCGAGCGGCCGTCGGTGGTCATCGTCACCGCGCCGTCGTGATCGGTGCGCCAGATGCGCGCGCCCGCGGCGGCGAGCGCCTCGACGGTCGACGGGGCGGGGTGACCGAACCGGTTGCGTGCGCCGCACGAGATGACCGCCTCGCGCGGCTTCACCGCGGCGAGAAACGCGGGCGACGACGACGTTCGGCTCCCGTGATGTCCAACCTTGAGGACGTCGGCGCGAAGGCGATCGGCGCCGAGTCGCACCAGATCGCTCTCTTCCGCACGCTCGGCATCGCCGACGAAGAGGAACGCTCGATCTCCGTAGGACACCCTGGCGACGATGGAGTTGTCGTTGGGATCGCGGTCGAGGAGCGACTCGGGGCACGGCGCGAGGACGTCGAACCGCACGCCACCCAGCTCGTGTGGTCCGCAGATGTCCGGTGGCCGGAGGACGGGGACGTGGCGCGCCCGCATCGACGCGAGGAGCGATGCGTACCCGCCGGCGACCGACTCGCGCTCTCCTTGCCCCGTATCCCAGAGCGCACCCACGTGAATCGCGGTGAGCCCCGACGCGAGCCCCGTGAAGTGATCGGGATGGGGATGCGTGAGCACGGCGAGCGCGAGCGCGTCGCGACGGTGCGCGCGCAGGATGGGCCCGATGACCCGCTCGCCGGTGTCGATGGGGCTCCCGACCAGTCCTCCCCCGTCGATGAGGGCGGCAGTCCCGTCGGGCAGATCGAGCAGCGCCGCATCCCCCTGCCCCACGTCGAGGAACGTCACGCGCAGCACGCCCGTCGGACAACCGGTGCGACGCGCGAGCACCTCGGCGACGAGCACGAACGCCGCGGCGCCGAGGGCCAAAGGGCCCCGCCATCCGCGCGGCGCGCTCACTACGCTCGCGAGCGCCACACACATCGCCACGATCTGCCACGACGTCGGGGGCGGCACCGGGAGCGAGAGCACGTGCGCATCCGCGAAGCCGCGCGCGATCACCCGCACGACACGGAGGGCCCCCGACGCGACGCAGGCGCAGCCACGTTCGGCCGCTGGCCACGGCGCCAGCAGGGTGTGCGCGAGACACAGCGGCAACGCCACCGACTCGCCCACCGGCACGGCCAGCAGGTTCGCCACGACGCCCCCCAGCGGCAAGGTCGGCGCGAAGCGCGCGAGGATCGGCGCGCACGGAATCGTCGCCGCGAGGGTGGCGGATGCCGTCGCGACGAGCGGACGAAGGAACGCGGGTAAGCGCGCGCCGGCCGCCGCGATGGGACGCGAGAACACGAGCAGGCCCGCGGTCGCCGCCGCGGAGAGCGTGAACGAGACGTCGAACGCCACGAGCGCGTCTGTCAGCGCCATGGCGAGCAACGACCATCCGAACGAGCGCACGCCGTCGGCCCGACGACCGAGCGCGCGCGCGATGAACGCCGCGGTCAGCATCCAGGCCGCTCGACGCGTGGATCCGCCGTCGCCCGCGAACTCGGCGTACGCCCACGCCAAAGGCACGCCGATGGCGGCCGCGAAGCGCCCCACGTCCCATCGCGCGACGAGCGGCGAAGTGCGCGCGAGAAGAGCGCGAATGGCGGCGACGAGCGTGAGCACGGCGACGACGAGGTGCATTCCCGAGACCGCCAAGAGGTGCGAGAGCCCGCTCGCTCGCATGGCCGCGTCGTCCTCCGGCGCGAGGTCCGACTCACCGAGCACCAGCGCGCGCGCCATCGCGGAAACGTCGTCCGGGAAGGTGGCGTCGATGTGGCTCCGGGCGCGCGCGCGCTCTCGGTCGATCCACGCGAGGAACCCGCGGCTGCGACGCACGACTCGCGCGTCCACGACGCCCCCCGAGCGCACGCTTGCCTGGCGCGCCTCGCGCGGCCGAGGGTCGGCCTCGTTCCACAATCTGTTCGGCGGCGCGATCTGCGCCACAACGTCGAGGACGTCTCCGCGCGCGAGGTCCGCCGGTCCGCCGAACAGGGTCAACTCGCCCGTCCACGGATCACCCTCGCAGCGACCGTCGCGGAAAGCGCCGGACCAACGAAGCGCGCCGTGCACCTGCTCCGGCGACGAGTCGACGCGAACGAGGCCCGAACAGCGGACCGTTCGCGGGATCACGGCATCGGCGGCCTCCGCGGCCGCCTCGTGCGCCTTCACGAGCGCCACCGCGCGGCTGGCGCCAATGGCCATGACCATCGCTCCGACGCCAACGAGCGGCCATGCCCGGCGGTCGCGCGCGAGCAGGATCGCCGCGAGCACGAGCGACACGATCACGACCTCGGCACACGCAAACGGCAGGACGCCCCCGGCCGCGAGCGCCACCCCTATGACCACAATGGGATCCACTCACCCCACAAGCGCATGCGATGGGCCACACGCGATTCGCGCCGAAAAGCACGCGCGCGCGATCGCTCGAGCCTGGCACGGACAGTCATCCCCCTGGCCGCGGCCACCCAATGTGCCGGCGCGCGGTGCCGCCGTTGCTCAGCCGACGCCCGGCGCATAGTCTCCTAGGGTTAGGTGGTTACATTGCTCGTCCACGCTGAGAGCCGCGCAGGCAACATGTCGTTCTTTCGGCGCGGTTCGCGAGTCCTCGACCGCGCACCGGAGCGGTGCCCGTGAGCCAACGGTTCTTCCGCTGCGCGCACTGCGGCCTCCCACACGATCTGACGCAGACGATCTGCCCGGCCACGGGCAAGGCGATCGATCGGCGTCGCTACAACAACAGCTCGATCCCGGCCGACCGTGACGTGAACGGCGGCATGGTCCCGCCGCTCTACCGGCGCCCCATCTCGCAGCCGCCGCCGCCGCAGCAGCCCGCGATGCGGCCCGTCTCGGAGATGCCCCCTCGCGCGGGCCGTGACCTCATTGGCAAGACGATCGGGGGGAAGTATCTCGTCCGCTCGGTGCTCGGCGAGGGGGGGATGGGCACCGTGTTCGAGGCGGAGAACGTCCCGCTGGGGCGCAGCGTCGCCGTGAAGGTGCTGCACCCGGCGCAGGCGCGAAAGCGGACGGCGGTGAAGCGCTTTCATCAGGAAGCGCGCGCGGCGGGCGCCATCGGCCACCCGAACATCTGCGAGGTCTACGACCTGGGCACGCTCGACGACGGCAGCCCGTACCTCGTGATGGAGCGCCTGCTCGGCGAAACGCTCGCCGACCGCATCGCCAGCGAGGGGGGCCTGCCGTTCGAGGACGTGATCGACGTCGTGACGCAAGTGCTGTCCGGGCTCGTGGCCGCGCACGAGAAAGGGATCGTCCACCGCGACATCAAGCCGGAGAACATCTTCCTGACCAAGCGTGTCGGAGTGCCGGCGCTGGCCAAGCTGCTCGACTTCGGCGTGTCCAAGATGATCGCCCCGATCTTCGAAGATCGCGACGAGGACCTCGATCTGACCCGCACGGGCATGGTCATGGGGACGCCGTTCTACATGTCGCCCGAGCAAGCACGCGGCGATCGGAACCTGGATGCGCGCGTCGATCTCTACGCTTGCGGGATCATCCTCTACGAGGCGCTCACGGGAAAACGCCCCTTCACCGCCGCGAACTACAACGCCCTCCTGCTGCAGATTCTGACGACCAAGCCTCGCCCCGCGCGGGAGCTGCGTCCTGCCCTCCCCTTCGGGTTCGACGAAGTTCTCGATAAAGCCCTCGAGCGCAGCCGGGAGAATCGGTTCCAGAGCGCGGCCGAGTTCCAGCGCGAGCTCCAGCTGCTGCGCGATCGGCACCCGCAGACGGCGGTGGGCATGGATGTCAGCGAGATCGGTCGCCAGATGCAGCTGCGGAAGGGGACGCCGATCGCCCCCATCATTCCGTCGGCCCCGCGCGCCCAGCAGCCACCGCGAATCGAGCCGCGGGTCCCCGAGCAGCGACAAGCGGAGCCGCGTCTCCGACCGCCCGAGCAGCGACAGGCAGAGCCGCGACCGCGCGTGGCCGAGCAGCGACAGGCAGAGCCGCGACCGCGCGCTCCCGAGCCACGGACGCATGACGTGCGCCCGCGCGCTTCCGAGCCACGCATCCCCGAGCCGACGCCGAGCTCGGTGGAGATCCCGATCATGTTCTCGGAGACGCCGCTCTCGGGTGAGCACATGCCGATCGAGTCGACGTCGATCGACGATCTGCCGCCAGAGATGCGGCAGCGCTTTCCGAGCTCGAGCGACAGCGATCCGACCGAGCAGCGCGCCGACTTGGCGCACCTCTCGATGGGAAAGCGCCCGCGGGCGGGTCGCATTCCGCGCGTGACGCCTCCTGCCGAGAAAGTGCCTAGACCCGCGTTCGTGGCCACGACGGACACGGAAATCGACGACTCGAACGCAACGCTCGTTCAGGCTTCCCCGCTGCCACGGCGTCGTACGACTCGCGGGTCCAGCCCCGACGACACGATTCGCATGGACGGTGACACGACGAAGCACGTGCACGATGCCGGGGAGCGCCTCTCCACGCCCACGAGTGAGCCGATTCCGCGCCCCAAGCTGCCTCGGCGCTAGAAGAACGTGTGACACGAGCCATGCGGCGGCCCATCAGTGCGTCTAAGCTTGTGGAGTGCGTCTTGGTTCGATCTGCCCCATTGCCCTAGCGCTCGCGTTGCTCGCAGCGTCAGCCCAGGGCGACGACTTCGATCCCCACGGCCGGCATCGTCCCCGCCCGCCAGCGCCCGCACACCCTCGCCAACCGGCCCACACGGCGTCCTCGCCTCCCGCGACGGCACCGGCCATGACGCCCGCGCTGATCGAGCGGTACACGCGGATCGTGTTGTCGCAGCCAGGCGCGGCGTTTCCTCTGCAGCGGCTCGCCCAGCTCTATCGAGAGCGCGACGGCAACCTGAAGAACCTCGCGAAGGACCTCGCGGGGCGGGAGGCCAAGACGGAGGCCGAGCAGTACGGGGTGATGCTCGCGCTCGCGGGCGTCGCGAAGCTCGACGGCCGCCCCGATGACGCCATCGAGACCTACCAGCGTGCACTCGCGCTCGTCCCGAGCGATCCGGCGGCGGCGCTCTCGCTGGCGCACGCCTACGAAGATCGAGGCGACCCCGGCGCCGCTCGCGTGCGCTACGAGCAGGCGCTCTCGCTGCAAACGATCGCCGCCGAGAGGGAGCAGACGACGCGCACGCTCATGAAGCTCGCGCTCGACGCCAAGGACTGGACGGCCGCCAAGAAGTGGCACGCCGCGCTCGTCAAGGCGCAGCCCGCGAGCCTCTTCGTACGTGGCGAGCTGGCCCATGAGCTGATGACGCGGGGAGAATACTCGCTCGCCGAGACGGAGCTGCTCGATCTCGTGAACGCTTCGCAGGGTGACAACCGCGCGCTTGCGCCGGCACTCAAGGATCTCGGCAAGGCGGAAGCGATGCAGCACAAGAACGCGGAAGCGCTCTCGCAGCTGCGGCGAGCGCTGACGGTGGCGGGCGCGGAAGCCGGTGTGCGCGGCGAGATCTACCAGGCCATCACGGAGGTCTACCGATCCGACCAGCGCCTGTCCGACTGGGTGAAGATCCTGGAAGGCGAACACCCCGGCGACTTCCTCCGACTCGCGCTCCTCGGCTCGCTCTACGAGGAGACGGGGGATCAGCAGAAGGCCCTGGAGACGTACAAGCGCGCGCTTGCGATCAACCCGCGCCAGATCGATCTGCGCCTCAAGATGATTCGACTCCTGCAGTCGCAGGGCGAGCTCGATCAAGCGATCGCCGAGTACGACGGGCTGATTCGCGCGGCACCGAACAACCCGCAGTTCGTCTTCGAGGAATGCGAGGCGCTGCTTCAGCGTGGCGACCGGGCGCGCGCACTGAAACTGCTCAACGCGCTCGAAGCGCGCGCCGGCACCGATGACGACGTGCTCTCGCGGGTGGCGGACTTCTACCAGCGTATCGGCGAAGGCGAGCGCTCGCTGAAGGTGCTCACGCGCCTCGCCGCGGGTGACGCGAGCGACCCGTCGCACCTCGTCGATCTCGGGGACCGCTACTACCAGGACGGCAACACACAGCTCGCGCTGGCGACATGGAAGAAGATCCTGGTCGTGGTGCAACCGCGCGCCCACGCACTTTCGCTCCTCGGAGACGTCTACCTCGAACACGACATGACCGCCGAAGCGCTCGCAACGCTGCGCGAAGCCTTGCAGCTCGATCGTGACGACGCGGGGTTGAAGAAGCAGCTCGCGAGCGCGCTCGAGCGGGCGCGGAGCTACCGCGAGGCCGGAGAGACCTGGGCGGAGCTCGCGGCGAAGGGGAAGGCGTCCGGCGACAAGGCGCTGGCGCGCGAAGCGCGCTCGCACATCGTCACGCTTTGGGGTCTGGAGCGCGTGCTCGAAGGGCACGTCGCGCCGCTCTCGGCGGCGTTCACCGGCCCGCCGCCCGACGAGGATGCCGGCCGCACGCTCGCCGAAGTCCAGCTCCACCTCCGGCGGTACGCCGATGCCGAGACCACGCTTCGTCGCGTGATCGAAGCGGCCCCCGGCGACGCGGACAGCTATCTCGCGCTGGAACGAGTGCTGGTCTCGGAGAGCAAGCTCGACCAGGCAATCGCCACGCTCGAGAAGCTCGTCGCGGTGGAACCCAAGCGCGCGAGAGAGACGTACCAACGGATGGCGCAATACGCGCAGCAGATCTACAAAGACAAGGACGCCGTTCGCTATGCGCAGCTCGCCGTCGCGCAAAACCCCGACGATGCCGACGGTCACTACCGACTCGGCAAGATGTACGGGCAGGATACCGAGAGCGCGATTCGCGAGTTCCGCGCAGCGATCCAGAAGAACGATCGCCTCTATGCGGCGTACTTCGATCTGACCGACCTGCTGCTCTCGCGTGGCGAGACGGATGAAGCCGATCGCCTGTTTCGGCGCATCGTCCGTGGGGCGCCCGACGAAGAGCTGATCGCGCGCGCGGCGCGGCTGTCGATCCAGATCAACCTCGAGAAGGGGACGCTCGAATCACTGGAGCAAGAGCTACTACCTCTGGCGATCGGCAATCCTCAGCGGCCCATGTACCGAAGGTTGCTCGTCGAGGTCTACGGCGACCTGACCTTCGGGCTCGTGCAGAGAGTGCGGCGCGAGGGAGGGAAGGACGCCGATGAGGCGCGTGCGGCCCTCGCGCGAATCGGCGCGCGCGCCGTGAAGCCGCTTCTCGACGCGCTCGCGGACGCGGACACGTCTCAGCAGAGAATCGCCATCGACGTGCTGGGCTTCGTGCGGAACCGGAACGCGGGGCCCGCCCTGTTCGCGTTCGCTACCGGAAACGCGGACACGGCATTGCGCGTGCGCGCGATGGTTGCGTGCGGCGCGCTCCGCGACGGAGCGCTGCTACCGAAGTACGAGTCCCTGCTTGGACGCGAGGACGACGCGCCGAGCGACGGTGTCGCCCTCGCCGCCGTCTGGGGGTTGGCGCGGATGGACGACAAGCGGGCGCTCCCCTTGCTCCGAGCAATCGCGCGACGCGGCTCGCCCGAGGCCAGAGCCGTCGCCGTACTCGGGTTGGGCGCGCAGCACGACCGAGCGGGCGCACAAGCCGTGGCCGACTTGGCCAAAGAGAGCGGGGGGGGAAACGCGGCGCGCGCAGCGGCCGCTTATGTGCTCGGCGAGATCGGTGGAGAAGGGGATAGGGCGACCTTGCTCGCGCTCGCGGAGGGGACCGATGCGCTCTCGCGCGAGATGGCGCTATTGGCGCTTGCCCGAATGCCGCCTGGTCGCGACAAAGCGACTCAGCGCGCGACGATCTCCGCGATGGCGGACGCCGTGTTTGCGGGCGGCGATGCGGAGAGCCCGCGCGCGCAGGCCGCGGCGGAGGCGATCAGGCGGGCCGGGTGTGCGGCGCTCGTCATGATGAACAAGCGGCCGGCGATCGCGGTTGATCCGCTCACTTCGGTGGAAGACGCGGTCGACGTCGAGGCGTTGCTCGCGCGACTCGTACCGTCCTCTCTCGCCGCGGACGATCGAGCGGCGGCGCTCGAGGCGTTCGGCGGGCCGATCGAGCACGCGGCGGGCGTCGCCCTTACGACCTCGAGCGATCGTGCACGCGCCGTATTCGACGCGATCGAGGTCGACGGGACGCTCCTGCCGTTCGTCGCCAGCGACGCCAGTCCGGCCGCGCATGAGAGCGCTCGGCGCATCGCGAACGCGCTGGAGCCCAAGCTCATCGCCTTCGCGAGCGATCAGACGAACCCGGCCGTGCGCGCGCGCGTCACTATGCTTTTGGCGCGTTCCGGGACCCCCGCGGCGACGGCAGCGGTCGTTCGGAACCTCGGCGATCCGGACGAAGCGGTGCAACGGACGGCGCTGAGCGCGATTGAACAGCCCGATCCGAGCGCTGTCGCAGCAGTCGCGCACATCCTCGCAACGCACAAAGTCTGGGCGATGCGAGAGCTCGCCGTTCAAGCCCTGGGGCGCCTGGGCGCCGCGGGTGCGCGAGCGGACGCGGCGGCCTCACTTCGCACGGCTGCGACGAGTGACTCGTACGCGCTCGTCCGCGAAGCCGCCCTCGTCGCGCTGGCGTCCTTCGACGGAAACGCAGCGCGCGCACTGGCGCGGAAGATCGCCGCGACCGATGCCGAGCCACGTGTCGTCGAGACAGCCCGCAGGATCTCGGCGCCATGAGCGCCTTCCGGGGCGCGAGCGTCGTCGCAATCGTGCTGTCTCTCGGGGGGTGCCACGACGTGGGCCGCTTCTCGAACGACGGAGATCACTACGGTGGGAGCATCGTGAGCGGCGACTTCGTTCGTGCGGGCTTCGACGCAACCACCCAGCTGTGTCTGGTCCTCGATGCGAATCACCTTCAGGCCTCACCGGGGACCATCTCGTCGAGCGACGGTCGATTCGCTGCGACTCCGCTGCGCACGATCCCGCAGATCTGGCACGACCCGCTCTCGACGCTAGCCTTCGGCGAGGGGCGCCTACAGAACCTCGTCTACGTCGCGACGCCGGTCGCGGACGTCGACACCGGGGGCGATGTGTTCGCCGTCGTGTCGCTGATGCAGTCGGGAGGCGTCGAGGTACGCATCCTACGCGGCGCGCCCGTGAGCGACGGGGGCACCTCGACAGCCAACGTCTTCGGCATCTTCTCGCTCGCGAGATCCGGAGGGGCGTGCTCGTTCTAGGGATCGAGTCGTCGTGCGACGAGACGGGCGCTGCGATCGTCTCCGACGACGGTCGGGTCGCAAGTGACGTCGTGCAGAGTCAGGTGCGACTGCATGCCGAGTACGGCGGCGTGGTGCCCGAGCTCGCGTCACGCGACCACGTGAAGAACGTCACGCATGTGGTCCGCGAAGCGATGGCGCAGGCAAATGTGACGTGGGACACGGTGGATGCGGTCGCTGTGACGAATCGACCGGGACTCGTCGGGGCACTGCTGGTCGGGGTGCAGGCGGCGAAGGGGATCGCGTGGGGAGCGGGAAAGCCTCTCGTGGGCGTCGATCACCTGGTCGGACACCTCCTCGCGGTGTTCCTGCGTCGAGACGGCGTGCCGAGCCCCACACCGCAGTATCCGTTCGTCGCGCTGCTCGCCTCGGGCGGTCACACGGCGCTCTACCGCGTCGATGCTCCACACGCCGGTGCGATACGCGAGCTCGGCGCGACTCGCGACGATGCCGCCGGCGAAGCTTTCGACAAGGTCGCAAAACTGCTGGGCCTTGGCTATCCGGGAGGTCCCGTCATCGATCGGCTCGCGCCGAGGGGGGACCCCGACCGGATTCCGCTCATCGCACCGATGGCGCACACCTCATCGCTCGAGTTCAGTTTCTCCGGGATCAAGACCCAGGTTGCCCAGTGGGTCGCAAAGAATGGCGTGCCGAGGGATGAGCAGACCACGGCGGACCTTTGCGCATCCTTCCAGCGCGCGGTGACCAACGTGCTCGCGTCGAAGCTCGTCGCGGCGGCAGCGCGCGAGGGGGTGAGGGACGTGGTGATCGGCGGCGGCGTCGCGGCGAACAGCGCCTTGCGCGCGCGCGTCGTGGCGCTCGCAACGCAACGCGAGATGACCGCTTTCGTGCCTTCGCTCGCAAGCTGTACCGACAACGCGGCGATGATCGCGTACGCGGGAGCCATGCGAATGGCGCGCGGCGAGCGGGACGCATGGGATCTCATCGCGACGAGCCAAACGGCCCTCCCGCGGGCTACGCGAAAGGGCCGTGGAGAGCGCTGAGCCCAGCTTCGGGCTGTGATGACGCGAGCGACGGCGTCGCGCGGGTCAGTGCTTCTTCTTGTGGTGCCGGGTCGCGGGAGCGGCGTGCGGCTTGGTGGCTTCCGCGAGTGAGCCGGCGGGCGCGAGGACGATCTCGAGCGTGTCGCTCTTGGCGCGGACGAGGTAGTTGGGCACTCCGTCCTTGAACGCCACGGTGAGCTCCGCTCCGGGGCCGTCGTTGGTCACGCGGATCGACGCGATACGCGAATCGCGAGCGGCCAGCGGTGCCGCAGGTTCGAGCGATCGGCGCCCGGGGATGACGACCGTGAAGCCCGTAGGCTGCGCGTCGCCTTCGATCTTCTCGATCGCGCCGTCCATCTTGATCCGGAGGACGTTGCCATGCGCGACGGCACCGTTGCTGAATGGCGCGACGTGCGAGGTCTTGTGCGAGCGCTCGGAGGCCTCGTCGAGCACATCGTTCGACGAGACTTCGGTCGCTCCTGCGGTGGTCGCCGCGGGAACGATCTGCGTCGCGCCCGTGGTCGTCACCGGTGCGAGGACGGATGGCGGCGCACCGAGTGGGGAGTCCGTGGTCGTCGGAGCGGAGGGGAGCTGCCCAGCGGCACCAGGCGCGATCGGCGAGCTCGGGTCGCTTCCGTTGGCCACGGTCGCGGCGCTCGGCTTGTGAAGCGCAAAGAACGCGAGAGCGATCACTCCCACGGCGCCCGCAGCGATGGCGATGCGCTTGGTTGGAATCTTCTTCGGCGACTCCTCGAGAGTCTCCTTCGCACCGCTGAGCGAATCTCGGACCACCTTGCGCCCGCTCGCGTGCAGTCCGCCCTGAGGCGGGGGGGACGTGCGCCGGCGAAGCGGTATCGCGACGTCGTCTCCCGATCCGCCGCGTCGCTTCGCGGCCAGGACGGCCACGGTCGTCTTCGCGCGCTCGAACATCTGCTGGAGCGCCGGCGTCACCTTCGAAGCGCTTCGGGCGACGAATCCCTTCATCGCGTCGGACTCGCGCGCGAGCGCGGCATCCTCGTCGTTTGGCGTTCCGCTCTTCGCGCTCGCTTCGATCGCGGGCTCGTCGTGCGTCACCATCGGCTCCGGCGTGTCTTCCTTCGCCGTCCCCTCCGGGTCGGTCCGCTCCTGGTCTTCGTACTGGAACGACATGACGAGCTGCGGCACGCGCGACTCGGGGTCGATCTCGCATTCGACGCGAACGACCTTCGCCGGACGCTTCGCCCCCGTGGTCGCGTCCTCGAGCTCGAGGTGCTTGCCCACCTGAAGGAAACCGAGGCCGCTGAACGCCGTCAGCTTGCCGCTCGAAGACTCCTTCACGTGCGCGCGCATCGGGGACCCTAGCCCTTCGATGTGGAGTCGAACCCGATTCCCCTTGGCGGGAATGACAGGCGCGATTCCGACGCCCATCATCCTTTGGAGCGAATCGGCGCTCTGCGCGTCCAGGTCGGTGAAGCGGATTCCGAACTCGCCCCCCTTGCCGGCCTCTTCCTTCCAGATGACCTCGCCGGAGGCGATCACCGTACCGTTCGATCCTGCGTCGAACCTGCACGAGAGCGGCTGTCCGATTTCGGGGAGGTACGCCGTTCGCAGATGCATCCCCTCCTCGGAGACGTCGATCGCCTGCGCCTCGAACGACGGCCCCAGGGCGCCGCCGACCTCCACCAAAGCCTCGAAAGGAATCCGCGTCGCACCCGGCGCGCGGCGATCATCCGTGCTCATGACGTCCTCCAGGGACCGCGCTGTCGCCATCGCGTGTGAGAGCGAGGAGCGCGTGATCCCGCGATAAAGCCACTCGACGATCAGGGCCAAGTTTTCACGCGCGCACTTGCTACATTGCGAGCACGCAAATGACCGCTCACCTCGTGCTCGACATCGAGACGATTCCCGATCCCGAGCTCCCTCGGCTCGACGATTCGGACAAGGTTCCTGCCCCGCCGTTCAACCAGATCGTCACGATGGGCTGCCTTCTGCTCGAAGACTACGTGCCGAGGAAGCTGGGCGTCGTCGGCGAAGGGAAGAGCGAGCGCGAGATCCTCGCCGACTTCGCGACCTGGCTCGACCGGTCACGCCCGTGCATCGTCACGTGGAACGGCCGAGGCTTCGACATGCCGGTCATCACGAGCCGCGCGTTGCGACACGGAGTCTCCATGCCGTGGTGGTACAGCGATCGCAGCACCCGCTATCGCTACTCCACCGAAGGTCACCTCGACCTCATGGACTTCCTCGCCGACTACGGCGCGGCGAAGAACTCGCGCCTCGACGTCTACGCGAAGCTCGTCGGGTTCCCCGGCAAGGTGGGGGTCGATGGTTCCCAGGTTGCGCCGATGGTCCACGCCGGGAAGCTCGACGAGGTGAACGCTTACTGCCTGTGCGACGTGGCGCAGACCGCGGCCATCTTCCTGCGTGTGCAGCTACTCCGCGGCGTGCTCGATCGCGCCCGGTTCGGCGAGCTCTCGCGCACGATGCTCGCGTTCTTCGACGCTGACGCGCGGCTGGCGCCGGTCATGGGGAGCGTGGATCG
>Ga0302279_10000686_pt1 | contig 49995 bp, 43 predicted proteins | sample III_Bog_N3_3_FD_194541 | JGI IMG/M metagenome (GOLD analysis project Ga0302279, IMG submission 194541) | Peat permafrost microbial communities from Stordalen Mire near Abisko, Sweden - III_Bog_N3_3 | ecosystem: Environmental > Terrestrial > Soil > Wetlands > Peat | place: Sweden: Abisko... | reverse complement strand
GACGATTCCCACGACGTCCACGAGGCGACGGGACCCGAGGGACCTTCATCGGACGAGACGGCCGACGACGCCGTCAACGTCGCCGGAGGGCAGACCGACGACGACCGGGAACGCCCGCTCACCTTCGAGATGGGCGGGCGCCGGGTCCTCTACCGGCCGACGTCGACGCTCGTCGGGCCCCCAGGTGCCGACCGTCGGATGCAGGTGATCTTCGAAGACGTGACCGCTGAGACGCGGCGACACGATCTGATGGAGGCCTATGCCGGTCAGGTGGTTCTCGGCCAGGAGGAGGAACGCCGGCACATCGCCCAGGAGCTCCACGATGGCCCGCTACAGGCCCTCATCCACCTGTGCCGCCAGATCGATGCGCTCGAGGCCTCGCCGACCGGTGCAGACACCGATGCCGTCCGCGACACCGAGCGCCTGACCGCGATGCGCTCGTCGGTCGAGGACACGATCGCCGAACTCCGGTCGATCGCCCGAGGGCTCCGACCGTCCGTGCTCGACGACCTCGGCCTCGTGGCATCGATCAATCAGGTCGTGTCCGAAGCCACCGAGCGGCAGGGGTTCGAGAGCTCGTTCACCATCGACGGAACGGTGGCACGCCTGCCACCCGCGTTGGAGCTCGCCGTGTTCCGGGTCGCCCAGGAGGCCATCACCAACGCAGAGCGGCATGCCGCGGCCAACCGGGTGGACGTCACGCTGCAGTTCGGCGACGGGTGGCTCGGTCTGACCGTGGCAGACGACGGAGTGGGCTTCGATCCTCAACGTCAGTTCTGGGGAGACAACCAGTCGCTTGGCTTGCCCGGGATGAGTGAGCGGACGCGCCTCGTAGGGGGTCGGCTGCGTGTGACATCGAACGTCGGGCGGGGTACGAACGTGAACGTGAGGGTGCCGATCGCCCGCCCCGGAGGTCGCTGAGTCCCCGGGCGTCCGTCGACGTCGCACCACCTGTCGCCGTAGCGGAGTCACGCGGAGCGCGCCACGTGTTCCCGCTGGTCAGCGGCCTGTCACCCGTGTGCATGCGCGACAATTGGGTCGTTCAGCGCCCCGCAACTGTCACCTAACCGACATCAAAACTTGTCGGCATTGCAGCCGCGGCATGGGATACTGATGCCGTGGAAGAGATCGTCATCGAGTCGTGTCACAGCACGTGGATCATCGATCGGGACAACTCGCGCTTCCGCCGCATCGTGAAGTCGGCCCATCGCACGAGCGCTCCCGTGGCCACCGAGTGGCAGCCCTGCTACGGCATCGAGATCGATCCGCTCTCGGAGTCGTTCGTGGTCCTGCTCAACCCGGAGGGAACCCGACTGCTGCGCAGCTGGCGTCACGTCGAGCACTGTGCGCAGTGCGGTGGCGAGGCCACCTCGGAGCTGTCGCTGCACGACCTCCGTTCAGCAGTTCGCGGCTGACCCGCACGTCCCGTCGGGGTGCCTGGGGCACCCTGGGATGGTCATGCTCTGAGCGAGCGCGCCGGCGCACCTGACGCCGCCCTGCTACAGCTCGAGTTCCCGCTTCCACTGACCCGAGCTGCCACCGGTCTTCTCCCAGAGCATGAGCTGACCGATGCTCATGGTCCGGTCGGCCGTCTTGCACATGTCGTAGACGGTCAGTGCGGCGATGGCACACGCGGTCATCGCCTCCATCTCGACGCCGGTGCGGTCAACGGTCTCGACCTTCGCCTCGACCTCGACGTAGTCGTCGCCGATGGTGAAGTCGACCTGCACGGATCCGACCAGGAGCGGGTGACACATGGGAACCAGGTCGGCGGTCCGTTTGGCCGCCTGGATCCCTGCGACCCGTGCCGCGGCGAGCACATCGCCCTTGGTGATGGCGTTGTTGGCGACCTGCGCGGTCGTCTCGGGTTTCATCGCCACCCGACAGCGGGCGAGCGCCCGCCGGAGGGTGGCCTCCTTCGGCGAGACGTCCGACATGCGGGCCCCCCCGAACGGGTCCAGGTGGCTCAAGCTCCTGTCGGTCACTGTCCGCTCCCGTCTCTCACGGTGCCCAGTGTACGGGAGCGGCCCCGCTGGGGTCGGCATTGGCACTCACTCAGGTAGACTGCCAGCCTGGAGAGACGGCCCGGACCCGGAAGGAGCACGTCGCGTGCCCACCTACGAATACCGCTGTGACAAGTGTGCGAAGAATTTCGACATCGTCCAGTCGTTCCACGACGAGCCGTTGACCGAGTGCCCGACCTGTGGTGCGCCGGTCAAGAAGGTGTTCGGCAGCGTGGGGATCGTGTTCAAGGGAAGCGGGTTCTACAAGACGGACAGCCGCTCGGGCGGGACCGCGTCACGGCCGGCAGAGCCCAGCCCCACGGCAGCAGGCGATAGCGGCGGCTCGTCGTCCGACTCGTCGACGCCCACGTCGACCCCGTCAGCGGATTCCTCGTCCACGTCGTCCGGAACCAAGGAGAAGCCGGCGGCGAAGGACAAGCCGGCGAAGGCCGGGACCTCGACCACCTGAGTCGACCGCATCGCTGGGTCCCACCTCGAACGACAGGTGGAGGAGCGACACCGGCAATTGGAAGGCCATTTCGCTGTCCATCGACAAGCACTCTCCGCGGTCCCTGTTCCGCAGAGAGTGGCGCCTGTACAATGAGTACATGGACATCGCGGATCTCGACCGGCTGCTTCAGACGCTCGAGGAGCTCGACGGCTCCGATCTCCACATCAAGGCCGGGGCGCCTCCGCGGGTGCGCGTCGCCGGCGCACTGCGCACGCTCGAGGGCGAGCCGACCTTTACGGCCGACGATACCCAGCGCATCGCCGAGGCGATGATGACCGAGACGGTACGCGAGACGTTCCGGACCAAGCACGAGGCCGACTACGCCTACAGCGTGCCGGGCACCGGACGGTTCCGGGTCAACGCCTATTACCAACGCTCGTCGGCCGCACTCGCCATCCGACGCGTCCGGGCCTCGCCCGCCACGGCGCAGGAGCTCGGCCTTCCACCGGTCGTCACCCAGTTGGCCCAGGAGATGCGCGGCCTGGTCCTGGTCACCGGCCCGACCGGCTCGGGCAAGACGACGTCGCTGGCCGCCATGATCGACCACATCAACCATCTGCGGGCGTGCCACATCGTCACCATCGAGGACCCCGTCGAGGTGTTGCACAAGGACGACCTCGCCGCCATCGACCAGCGCGAGGTCGGGTTCGACACGGACTCGTTCTCCTCGGCCATGCGTGTCGTCCTCCGTCAGGACCCCGATGTCATCCTGGTCGGGGAGATGCGAGACCAGGAGACCGTGGCCGCAGCCCTCAGCGCCGCCGAGACCGGCCACCTCGTGTTCTCCACGCTCCACACCATCAACGCCACCGAGACGATCAATCGCATCGTGGACTTCTTCCCGCCCCACCAGCAGACCCAGATCCGGATCAGCCTCGCCGGATCGCTCAAGGGAATCGTGTGTCAGCGTCTCATTCCGACGGCCGACGGCGAGAGCAGGGTCCCGGCGCTCGAGGTGCTCGTCATCAACGGGCGCATCCAGCAGGCCATCGTCGACCCGTTGCTCACCGGCGACATCGACGGCATCGTGGCCGAGGGCGCCTACTACGGGATGGTCACCTTCGACCAGTCCCTGGCCGCTCTGCTCTCCACCGGCCGGATCACATTGGCTGAAGCCATGACGACGGCCACCAACCCTCATGACCTCAAGGTCATGCTCGAGCGTCAGGGCATCCTCCAGACCGGCTCGTTCGCCACGCAACTCGGCTGACCGGGCGCGGCGGCTACCCACCGGCAACCGATCACTCAAGGTCGCACCTCCCCCTTCCGATAGTGCCTGTACGGCCCACGTGGCCATGAAATGCACTGATGTATCACCAGGGACCGGAGAGAACCGATGGAACGAGCGATCACGACTGCACACGGCGGGCGCACCCGCCCATGTCGCCCGAGCAGGGCCCTTGCCGTCGGGTCGACTGACCTCAGGTCCACGGTGCACGAGATGACGGGAGCAACCGGATGGCACGCCTGATCGTCGGACTCGACATCGGTACGAGCGGCGTCCGCGCCGCCGAGATCGATGTCTCCAAGTCCACCCCCGTCCTGCTCACCTACGGCCAGGTGGGCCTTCCCCCCGGCTCGCTGGTCGACGGCGAGATCCGGGACGCGGGCTCGGTCACCGAGGCCATCCAGAAGCTCTGGAAGAACGGCCAGTTCACCGGCTCGTCGGTCATCGTCGGTATCGCCGGGCTCCGGGCCATCACCCGTGAGATCGATCTCCCCTACGTGCCCGACGACGAGATCGACAGCGCCGTCCGGTTCCAGTCGGAGGAGGTCATCCCCTTCCCGCCCGAGCAGACCCTGCTGTCGTCGCAGGTGCTCGCCGACTACACCAACGACGAGGGTGGGCGCATGCGTCGCGTGCTCGTGGCCGCGGCCCACGTCGACCTGGTCAATGGGGTGATCGACGCCGTCGAGCGGGCCGGCCTGGTGGTCGAGGGCGTCGACCTGATCTCCTCCGCGTTGGTACGGGCCCTCGGCGACAGCACTACCGCAGCCGCCGCCGTCGATCCCGCCACTCCGGGCACTGCTGCAGCGCCAGCGGCGGAGCAGCCCGAAGCCATCGTCTCCATCGGCGCCGGCCTGACCGTGGTCGTGGTCCACCAAGGTGGACGGCCCCAGTTCGTCCGCACCATCGGATCCGGCGGAAACGCCACCACGGCCGCCATCTCGGCCGCACTCGACATCCCGATCATCGACGCCGAGACGCTCAAGTACCGATTCGACGAGGACAACGCCCAGATCCAGGCGGCCGAGCGCGTCGCCCAGCCGAGCATGCTCGAGCTGACGGAGGAGATCCGCAATTCGATCCAGTACTTCGCGTCGTTGCCGGACCGGCTGCCCGTCTCCCGTATCGTCCTGACCGGCGGCGGCTCCGAGCTCCACGGCCTCCTCGAGATGCTGGAGGCCAAGGTCCGGATCCCGGTGTCGCTCGGATCGTCCTTCGCCCGGCTCGATACCTCCAAGCTCGACCTGGACCCGGAGCAGGCCGCCCAGGTGATCCCGGTGTTGGCCTCACCCATCGGGCTCGCGCTGCCGGAGCCCGACAGTGCCGTCAAGAAGTTCAACCTCCTGCCCCCCGAAGTGGCCCAGAAAGCCCGCGTCAAGCGGATCCAGGAACGCACACTCCTCGCCTCGGTCGCCGTCATCGTCCTCCTCGTGCTGTTCGGCGGCTGGAAGTTCCTCCAGGTGCACAACGAGCAGAACAACGTCAACCAGCTCCAGAGCAACATCGCGTCCCTCAATGCGCAGGTGCCGAAGTACAGCCTGGTGGTGGCGGCCAATGAGGCCTACACCGCAGGACTGGCCCGTCGGGCCTCCGTCCTCAACTCGGCCGTCGACTGGCCACTGGCCCTCAGCAACCTGATCGCCATCACGCCGCCCAAGGCATCGGTCCTGAGCTTCAACGGGACTGCGCTCACGGCCACCGCAGCCGGCGGTACCTCCGGCTCCACGCCGGCCGCCGGCAGTTCGGCGACAGGGACGAGGTCGGCGGCCATCGGCACGATCGCCCTCCAGGTCAATGGTCCCGGTCCGAGCCTCTCGATCTCCGAGGCCTGGATCAACGCCGTCTCGACGTCCCAGCTCTTCGCCAACCCGCTCCAGGGGGCGACGACCGTCGAGACCGACGGCTCGATCGCCTTCCCCTTCACCATCTCGGTCACCCCGGCTGCCAGCCTCAGCAAGAATGCGAGCCTCAAATGAACCAGGTCAAGGAGTACCGCAACCCGTTGATCATCGCCGGTGGCGCGCTCGTCGTCGCCATCATCCTGTGGCTCGCGCTGGTCTCGCCGCAGAACTCGAAGCTCTCGTCGCTCAAGGCCCAGACCGTTCAGCTCCAGGGCCAGGAGTCGGATCTCCAGGCGAAGCTGACCGCGCTCGAGTCCGAAGGGCAGAAGCTCTCCTCCAACTGTGCGGACCTGGTCCGGATCAGCACGCAGATCCCCTCGGTGCAGACGCCCACCGACGTCGACGCCGAGGAGTCGAGCTTCGAGAGCCAGTTCAATGCCCTCGCCGGTAGCTCGGGTGTCAGCCTGGCGCAGTTCAGTGGTTTCAGCCCGGCGGCGTCCTCCGCCACCGGTGCCGTCGCCACCTCGACCGGCACCGGCACCTCGACGCCAGGCGTCACCGCGGTGCCGACCACCATCACCGTCCAGGGGAACTACGGCCAGGTGACCTCCTTCGTCAACGGGCTGGACAGCTTCCCCCGCCTCTTCGTGATCCAGAAGTTCGTCCTCGGCTATGGCCAGGCGTCGACAGCGACCGCGAGCAGCGCCGCCACGGCGTCCGTCTCGTCGTCCAGCGCCTCGGCCACCCCAGCGACGGGCAGCCCACTCTGGGTCGGTGGCACACCGACCGCGGCATCGGCCGGTCCCTACAACCTGCAGATCACCGGGTCCATCTACTACACTTCGACGCCGGACGCCCTGGCTGCCTGCACCAAGGCCACCGCCGCCCAGTCGACCACCAAGTAGGCGTCGGACGGTCGAGCCGGAGGTCCCACCGGACCCCGGCTCAGGCGCCGCTGATCTGCATGTCCCCGATGGCCAGGGTCTGGCCGGCGGCGATGCTGGGCAGCCACTCGACATCGGCACCTACGGCCACCAGTGACAGCAGCATGCGCTGGAGCGTGGAGGCAACGGTGATCTCCCGGACCGGCTCGGCCAACTTGCCGTCGCGGATCATCAGACCCTCCGCCCCGACCGAGAAGTCGCCACTGATGGGGTTCACCCCGGAGTGGACCCCCGTCATCGACTGCACGAAGAGCCCCTCCCCCACGGCCGACAGCACCCCGTCCTCGTCGTAACCCTCGGGGCCGGGCGCGAGTGTCAACGCCCGACAGCCCGGTCCGGGCGTGCCGGCGAAGCCGCCCCGCACCGCCGACCCGGTCGAGGCCACCCCGGCCCGTGAACCGGACACCGTGTCGTACAGGAAGCCCTGCAGTACGCCGGAGTCGATCAGCACGTTCCGACGGCACGCCAGGCCCTCGGCGTCGTACGCCGCGGCGCCATAGGCCCGGTGGTCGGTGGGATCGTCGACCAGCGTCAGGCCCGGATGCCCGACCTGCTCACCGATGCGCCCGGCAAAGAAGGAGCGGCCCTTGGCCACCGCCTCGCCCGAGAGCGCGGAGGACACGATGGACAGCAGGGTGGTGGCCATGCGGCGGTCGAAGACGATCGTCGACCGGCCTGACGGGCCCTTGGTGGCCCCGAGCAGCCGGACCGCCCGCGTGACGGCGTCGTCGCATGCCCGGGCCGGGTCGAGTCCGTCGAATCCACGGCCGACGCTGTAGCCGCCACCGGTCTGGCTGGACTCGCCCTCACCGGCGATCACGCCGACGGACAGGTACCCCGACGTCTTGCGCGACGACGAGCGGATGCCGGTCGTCGAGACCAGTGCGGACTCCGAGGCCACGTCGCCGTAGTCGGCCGCGTCCACCTGACGGATCCTCGGGTCGGCACCACGCGCCAGGGCCTCGAGGGCCAGGGCCAGCTCCACCTTCCGGGCCGTCGGGATCGCCGCCAGTCCCTCGTCCCACAGGTCGACCGGCACCGCCTCCCTACCGTCGGGTACGGCCAGTTGCACGTGCTCGTCAGCGGTGGCGAAGCGCGCGTTGTCACGCGCCTCGGCCAGTGTCTCGCCCAGGACGGACTCGTCGAGGGACCCGGCCCAGGCGAAGCCCAGCCGATGGTCGACCACCACCCGGATACCGATGCCGGCCGATGTGGCCGACGTCAGCGACTCGACCTCGCCGTCGTAGGCGCGGACCTCCGTCTCGGTGCCCCGGGCGACGTAGACCTCGACCTCCTCGCCCGCATCCGCCCATCCGGCCACCCGCTCGGCCAGGGCCAGCAGGTCTTCGGTGGCACCCTCCGTCCGCTCCGTAGCGATGCTCATTCGGCCGTCCCTCCGATCGTCACGCCGGTGAGGCGCATGGTTGCCTGGCCGCAGCCGACCGGCACGCTCTGGCCGTCCTTGCCACAGGTGCCCGGGGTCATCGAGAAGTCGGTGCCCACCGCGTCGATGCGCTTGAGGATCTCGGGCCCGTTGCCGATGAGGTTGGCGTCGCGCAGGGGCTCGGTGATCTTGCCGTCCTCGATCAGGTAGGCCATCGTCGTGCCGAACACGAAGTCGCCGGTGGCCGTGTTGACCTGACCACCACCGAGTTTGGCGACGTAGACGCCCCGGGGCGTCTGGGCCACGATCTCGTCGGCATCGTCCTCCCCCGGCAGGAGGAAGGTGTTGGTCATCCGCACCATCGGCAGGTCCCGGTAGGACTGGCGGCGCCCGTTGCCCGACGAGACCCGGCCCTCCTTCCTCGCCCGCAGGTAGTCCCACAGGTAATCGGTCAGTACGCCGTCCTCGATGAGGACGTTGCGCTGGGCCGGACGCCCTTCGTCGTCGATCTGGAAGGTCCCCCACTCCGAGCCCACCGTGCCGTCGTCCACCAGGGTCACCAGCGGGCTCGCCACGAGCTGGCCGACCTTGCCGGCGTAGACCGAGGCATCCTTGAGGATGTGGTCGGCCTCGAGGCCATGGCCGCACGCCTCGTGGAAGAGGATGCCACCGCTCCCTCCGGCCAGCACCACGGGCAGCTCGCCCGACGGGGCCGGGCGGGCCGACAGCTTGGCGAGGGCCTGGGCGGCGGCCGTACGGGCCAGCTCCTCCACCGACACCTCGTCGAAGAGCTCGAATCCGAGCGTGCGGGCCGCGGTCTGGTACCCGGTCTGCATGCCGGTGTCGGCGAGCGCCACACACGACACCGAGAAGCGGGTGCGCGACTGCTCGTCCCCGGCCAGCAGTCCGTCCGAGTTGGCGATCAGCACCCGACGGCGCGACGAACCGAACCCGGCCTGGACCTGGCTGATGGCATCGCCCGAGGCCCTGGCGGCCTCGTCGGCCCGCTGGAGCAGCTCGAGCGCCTCCGACTTGGTACCGGTGGTCGGTGCCCTCCGGTCGCCCCGGTCGCCGGGGGCCGCGCTGCCGGACAGGTGCCCCACGTCCGCCGGACGGGAGCCCCCGCCGCTGCGGGCGACCGCCGAGGCCGCCTCTGCCGCCCGGAGGAGGCCCCGCTCACTGAGGTCGGCGGTGTGGGCGAACCCGGTCGTCTCGCCGGTGACGACCCGGATGCCGGCGCCGCGCTCGCGCCCGGACGAGAGTTCCTCGACCCGCCCGTCGTCCAGCATCGCCGACGAGTTGGAACGGTCCTCGGCGAAGACCTCGGCGAAGTCGCCGCCGTTGCGCAGCGCCTCCGCCAGCACCCGTTCCAGCACGGGGGTATCGATCACAACGGCCTCCTCACTCCACGGCCCGGCGCCCGTTGGCCGACGTCAGTATCCGTCGCGTATCGTACCGGCGTGGCCCCCCGCACCGGTCTGTCCGCACGTATCGAGCTCGAGGTGACCCCGGCGGACACCGCCGAGGCCTTCCGGTCGGGCAACGTGCCGGTGCTGGCCACACCCCGGCTCGTCGCCCTGTGCGAGGAGGCCAGCTGCCGGGCCATCGAGGGCCACCTCCCCGAGGGCGGCACCTCGGTGGGCAAGCGCGTCCAGTTCGATCACCTCGTGCCCGTCGGTGTCGGCCGCACCGTGTTGGCCGAGGCGACACTCGACCGGATCGAGGGCCGGCGCCTGGTCTTCACCCTCTCGGTGTCCGAAAACGGCGGGCTGGTCGGGGCGGGCAAGCTCGTGCGGGTGGTCGTGGACCGGGAGACCTTCCTCGGCAACGTCCGCTGATCTGGCCGCTGGCGACCCCTGCCGAGCGGTCGCCGGATGGGCAGGTGCGGTGTTCGGACCGGCACCCCAGCGGACAGCAGGGAACCGTCCCCCTGGTGGCGCTCAGGCTCCCGACCTGGGACCTTGCCGCACCGGCGGCACTGGTAGCCTGAGCACGAAGGCAACTCCCGACATGATCCTGGAACACATCGACAGTCCGGCGGACCTCCGGGCACTGACCCCCGACGAACTCGACGTGCTCTCCGAGGAGATCCGTGAGTTCATCGTGGATGCCGTCACCCACACGGGCGGGCACCTGGGCTCCAACCTCGGAGTCGTCGAGTTGACGCTCGCCCTCCACCGCACCTTCGACTCGCCCCGCGACCTCCTCCTGTGGGACACCGGCCACCAGGCCTACGTCCACAAGCTCGTGACCGGCCGTGGCGACGCCTTCACCCACCTGCGCCAGGAGGACGGGCTCTCCGGCTATCCGAACCGCACCGAGTCGGAGCACGACTGGGTCGAGAACAGCCACGCCTCGACCATCCTGAGCTACGCCCACGGCATGGCCACCGCCTTCGAGCTGCAGGGCAAGGACCGACGGGTCGTGGCCGTGGTCGGCGACGGAGCGCTGACCGGCGGCATGGCCTACGAGGCGCTCAACAACCTCGGCCACTCCGGCAAGCGGGTCGTCATCGTGCTCAACGACAACGGACGCTCCTATGCGCCGACCGTCTCCCAGCTCTCCCTCAGCCTCACCCACCTGCGCCTGAGCCCGGCCTACGTCCAGGCCCGCCAGCGACTGCGCCACCTGCTCCGTGAGCTGCCCGGCGTGGGCGAGCTGGCCTACTCGGGCGTCCACGGACTCACGAGTGCCCTGCGCGAGGTGGTCACGCCCCATACCTTCTTCGAGGCGCTGGGCATCCGCTACGTCGGCCCGATCGACGGTCACGACATCGCAGGTGTCGAACAGGCCCTGGCCAACGCGGCCGAGTGGGACGGGCCGATCGTCGTCCACGTGCTCACCCAGAAGGGGCGGGGGTACGCGCCGGCCGAAGAGGACGACGTCCAGCGGCTCCACGACGTGAAGGTGAAGGCGCCCGAGCCCCGCACACCCGACGCCCCGGACGCCGGCGCGGGCGCCGGCGCACCCGCGCTGCAGAACGCGTCGCTGTCGATCGGCGGCTCGGACATCGCCGTCGGCACACCGGTCACCACCTACACCCATGCCTTCACCCGGGCGCTGCTCCTCCACGCCGAGGCCGACCCACGGATCGTGGCCATCACCGCGGCCATGCCGGGTCCCACCGGCCTGCTCCCGTTCGAGGCCCGCTTTCCCGAGCGGTTCATCGACGTCGGCATCGCCGAGCAGCACGCGGTGACGTCCGCGGCGGGCATGGCCATGGCCGGCCTCCGGCCCGTCGTCGCGGTGTACTCGACGTTCTTCTCGCGTGCCTTCGACCAGGCGAACCTGGACGTCGGCCTGCACCGGGTACCCGTCGTGCTCGTCCTCGACCGTGCCGGCATCACCGGCGACGACGGCCCGAGTCACCACGGCGTGCTCGACATGGCACTGTGCCTCTCGATCCCCGGCATGACCGTGTTCGCCCCGTCGTCGGCCCCCGAGGTCGAGGCCATGCTGGCCACCGCCCTCACGCTCGAGGGGCCGTCGATGATCCGCTTCCCGAAGACGCCGGCGCCGGCCGTCGTGCCGGGCAGCGAGGGGACCGGCCTCGAGGCCCGCCTGGTCCGCCGGGGCGACGGGTCGGTGTGCATCCTCGCCATCGGCAAGATGCTGGTCGCTGCCGTGGCCGCGGCCGAACGGCTCGACGCCGAAGGCATCGACGTGACCATCTGGGACCCACGGGTGGTCTCCCACCCCGACCCCGACATGCTGATCGACGCCGGCCGCCACGCGCTGGTCCTCACGATCGAGGACGGGGTCCGCCAGGGCGGCGCGGGGATGTTCCTGGGTGACGCCCTGAAGTCCTCACTGCCGATCGGCGCCTGCCCGCCCATCGTCCACCGCGGCGTGCCACGTTCGTTCCTGGCCCAGGGCCGACCCGACCGGATCCTGGCCCGGCTCGGCCTCGACGAGGACGGCATCGTGCGCACGGTGCGGGAGAGCCTGGCCGACCTCCAGCACCCGGCGGAGCTGCGCAGCCCGGTCCAGCGACCCGGCTCGGACCTCCAGGCCTGACTCCGGCTCCTGCGTCGGGCGGATGCCGCCCGGTGCGGCCGCCGTCCGAATCCGCAGCTCAGGCATCGTGACAGACCCTCCTGGGCCGCCCGTTCCCACAGACCCGTCGCACAGACAGAAACCTGTTCTACTATCTGCGCGATGAGCACCTTCAACCTCGCCGACATGTTCGAGGCCGCCGTTGACGCCTACGGGGACCGGGAGTACCTGGTTGCCGCCGGGAAGCGCCGGACCTACGCCCAGATGGAGGAGCGGGCCAACCGACTGGCCCACTACCTGGCCGCCAACGGGGTGGGGCCGGGCGACCACGTCGGCATCTACGCCCTCAACAGCGTCGAGTGGGTCGAGACCGCCTGGGCCGTGTTCAAGATCCGGGCCATCTGGATCAACATCAACTACCGCTACGTCGAGGGGGAGCTCCGCTACCTGTTCAAGAACGCGGACCTCGTCGCCTTGGTGCACGAGGCCGAGTACTCCCCCAACGTGACGGCCCTCCTGCCCGATCTGCCCGATCTGGAGCTCGTGATCGGCATCGACGACGGCTCGGGCGTGCCCCTCGGCGAGGGCACCGTCCCCTACGAGGAGGCGATGGCCCAGGGCTCCCCCGAGCGGGACTTCGCGCCCCGGTCGGGTGACGACTACTACATCCTCTACACCGGCGGCACCACAGGGATGCCCAAGGGTGTCGTGTGGCGCCACGAGGACGTCTTCTACGCGCTCGGCGGCGGCGTCGACCCGACCACCAACACCCGCGTGCAGGCGCCGGAGGAGATGGTGGAGAAGGGGCGTGGCGGCCAGCTGACCCTGCTCCCGATCGCCCCCCTGATGCACGGCGCCACCCAGTGGTGCATCATGGGCCAGAGCTTCGTGGGCAACCGCACCGTGCTGGTGTCCAAGTTCGACCCGCACGAGGTGTGGCGCCTCATCGAGTCCGAAAAGGCCAACTCGGTGATGATCACCGGGGACGCCATGGGCAAGCCCCTGGTCGAGGCCCTCGACGACCCGGGTGTCGACTACGACCTCTCGTCCCTGCTGGCGGTCACGTCGTCGGCCGCGCTCTTCTCGGCGCCGGTCAAGGACGAGTTCTTCCGGCACTTCCCCAACCTCGTCATCGTGGACGCCATCGGGTCCTCGGAGTCGGGCAACAACGGCATGGCCACCATGACCAAGGGGGAGACGGCGATGAAGAGCGGCCCGACGGTCCGCGTCCTGGGCGACACGGTCGTGTTCGACGAGGACCTCAAGCCCGTGGTGCCCGGCTCGGGGGTCATCGGCAAGATCGCCCGCTCGGGTGACATCCCGGTCGGTTACTACAACGACCCCGTCAAGACGGCCGAGGTCTTCATCACCGTCGACGGCACCAGGTTCACCATGCCCGGCGACTTCGCCACCATCGAGGAGGACGGCACGATCACCCTCCTCGGTCGTGGCTCGGTGTCGATCAACTCCGGTGGCGAGAAGATCTTTCCCGAGGAGGTCGAGTCCGCGGTCCGGTCCCACCCCGACGTACTCGACGCCATCGTGGTCGGAGCCCCCGACGAGCGCTGGGGCCAGCGGGTGGCCGCCATCGTCCAGCCACGCGGCGAGCGGGTCCCCACGCTGGACGAGATCCAGGTCCACTGCCGCGACCACATCGCCGGGTACAAGGTGCCCCGCCAGCTCCACGTGGTCGAGACCATCCAGCGGTCGCCGAGCGGCAAGCCCGACTACCGCTGGGCGGCCGAGATCGTGGTCGAGGCCCCCGAGGAGTCCGACGCCGGTGGTGACCGCACGGCCGCCGGCTCCTGAGCGGCGGTCGCCGAGGTGCCTGTCGACCTGGCCACCGTGGCCGCCCCGGCGCGGTCCGCGGTGCTCACCATGGAGATCCAGCGGGGCGTGGTCGGTGACCTGACCGCGTTCCCGCAACTGGCCGAGGCCGCTGATCGTGCCGGCGTGGTGCCGAACACCGCACGGGTGCTGCGTGCCGCCCGCTCACTCGGCGTACCCGTGATCCACTGCACCGCCGAGTTCCGGGCCGACCGGGCCGGCTCGACGGTCAACTGCCAGCTGATCGCCGCCATGGTGCGGAACCCCGACCACCTGCTGGTGGACACACCCCCCACCGAGTTGTGCGACGGCCTCGGGCCGGATCCCTCCGACCTGGTGTGCGCTCGCCTGCACGGGGTATCCCCCTTCAACGGGACGTCACTCGACACCTGGCTGCGCAGCTTCGGCGTGGAGACGGTCATCGCCACCGGGGTGTCGGTCAACCTCGGCGTGCTCGGTCTGGCCATCGAGGCGTGCAACCTGGGCTACCAGGTGGTGGTGCCCCGCGACACCGTGGCGGGGATCCCCGCCGACTACGCCGACGCGGTACTCGACAACACGTTCCCCCTGATCGCCACGCTGACGAGCACGGACGAGCTGTTGGCCGCCTGGGGCACGACAGCGGGCTGAAGGAACCCGAGCGCCCGGAGGCGCCTAGAAGTGGCGCGTGCCGTCCAGCCCGATCAACGCGTTGGTCGGTAGGGCCTTCACCTCGATGTCCGGCACCGGGTACACGAACTCGGGGAACTTCGGCTTGGCCGTCGCCCGGTAGCGGGTGGTCGAGTGGACCGGGTCCTTGTCGAACTGCGGGATCACCTTGGTGCCGAAGACCTCGAGCATCTCGAGGACCTCCTCGTGCTCCACCGAGTCCGAGGGAATGCCGAAGACGAGCTGGTCGGCACCGACGTCCTGGTAGCGCGACAGCTGCTCGGCCACCTCGTCCGGCTCGCCGCAGAGCAGCCATCCGCCCTCGATGAGGGTGTCCAGGGTCGCCTCGTCCGGCACGCCGGAGATCGTCTCGGGCCAGGTCGGCGCGTAGTCGGGCTTGGGAATGGTGTCGTGGTAGAGGCACACCATCGAGTAGAGGTAGCCGCGGCACTGGCGGAGGGCGATCTCCCGGGCGTGCTTGCGGTCCGACGAGCAGATGACCGCATTGGTGATCATCACGTTGTCGTTCTTGAACTGGCCGATCGGCTCGGTGCAGGCGGCCACGCCCTCCTTGTAGGCGTCGATGCGACCCTTGAGGGAGAACACCGGCTCGAAGTTGAAGGCGATGGCGCCGATGCCCATCTCGCCGGCGGTGGTGAACGTGCCGGGGTTGCCGCAGGCCACCCAGATCGGGGGGTGCCCCTTGCCGTAGGGCTTCGGGAGGACGTTGTGGGGGGTGGGGACGGTGAAGTGCTCGCCCTCGAACAGGTAGTCGCGCTGCTCCCACATGCGTGGGACCTCCTGGACCACCTCGTTCCACTCCGGTTTGGTCGAGTTCTTGTCCAGGATGTTGAAGCTGGCCATCTCGTGGCTACCCGCACCACGACCGGTGCCCCACTCGAACCGGTTGTTGGTGAGGTGGTCCATCATGGCGGCCCGCTCGGCGTACCGGACCGGGTGCTCCTTGCGGGGCGACAGGCTGTTGATGGCCGTGCCGATGTGGATCTGCTCGGTCCGGGCGGCCACCCAGCCCATGACGGGCTCGGGCGCCGACATGTGGGAGTACTCGGTCAATCCGTGGTGCTCGCCGAACCAGGCGTACTTCCAGTTGTAGCGGTCGGCGGTGATGGCGATCTCGATCTCACGCTCGAACATGAGGTGCTCGGCATCCGTGTCCCGGGACGCGGGCCCAGGGAGGTACCCGTTGATGAAGACTCCGAACTCCATGGTTGGGGCTCCTCCTGACAGCGTGGACTGAACCCGCGAACGGTAACAGGGGACCTGCTAAATTGCAACGTGTTCCAGATTTGTGCCTGGAGCGACCGGGGCAGCACCGATGAGCCGTAGGTGACGTACTGTCAGATGTCGGCCGAACTTCCAGGGGGAACCGTTGCAGACGATCGACCAGCTCATACGCGACCGGGCGGGCGACGACCGCGTCGGACTGGCGTTTTCGGACCGGACCTGGACCCACGACGAGGTCGTCCGGGCCCAGTCCGAGCGGGCGGCACTGCTGCTGGCGCTCCGTCGACCCGGGCCGTTCCATGTCGCCCTCCTGCTCGACAACGTGCCGGAGTACGTCTTCTGGATGGGTGGCGCGGCCCTCGCCGGCGCCGTGATCGTCGGCGGCAACCCGACCCACCGGGGCGACGAGCTCGCCCGTGACCTGTCCCACACCGAGTGCCAGCTGCTCGTCACGAACGCCAACTACCGCGCGCTGGTCGAGGGCCACGACCTCGGGCCGGCACTCCCCCCCGAGCGCATCCTGGTCGTCGACGACGCATCCGGCGACACGGCGCCCGACGGGAGCACCGGGTACTCGGCCCTGCTCGCCGGGGTCACCGGTGCACCACTGCCCGATCAGGCCGCCATCGGGGTCACCGAGGACAGCCTCGGCCTCCTCCTCTTCACCTCCGGCACCTCGGGCGCCCCCAAGGCCTGCCTGTGCAGCCAGGGCCGGCTCGCCCGGATCGGCAGCATCGTGGCCCAGATGTACGGGCTCACCGCGGACGACGTCTGCTACATGGCCATGCCCCTCTTCCACTCCAACGCGCTGATGGCCGGCTGGGCCCCGGCGCTGGCCGCCGGTGCCACCGCCGCACTGCGCGAGCGCTTCAGCGCCAGCCAATTCCTGGTCGATGTCCGCCGGTACGGGGTGACCTACTTCAACTACGTGGGCAAGCCGCTCTCGTACATCCTGGCCACCCCCGAACATCCCGACGACGCCGACAACACCCTGCGGCAGTGCTTCGGCAACGAGGCCGCCGAGGCGGACGTCGGACGCTTTGCCGAGCGGTTCGGCTGTGTCGTGCAGGACGCCTACGGCTCGACCGAAGGCGGTGCCGCCATCCAGCGCACACCGGACACCCCGCGCGGCGCCCTCGGCCGGGCACTTCCGGGCACGTTGATTCTCGACACCGAGACGGGCGACGAGTGCCCGCGTGCGGTGTTCGACGCCAACGGCCGGCTGCTCAACGCCGAGGCGGCCATCGGCGAGATGGTCAGCCAGACCGGGGCCACCGGGTTCGAGGGCTACTGGCGGAACGCGGAGGCCGAGCAGGCCAGGGTGAAGAACGGGTGGTACTGGACGGGTGACCTCGGCTATCGCGACGAGGACGACTTCTTCTACTTCGGCGGCCGCGACTACGACTGGCTCCGGGTGGACGGCGAGAACTTCGCCTCGGCGCCGGTCGAGGGCATCCTGCAACGCCATCCCGACGTCGTGCTCGCCTCGGTCTACGCGGTGCCCGACACCGTGGTGGGCGACCAGGTCATGGCCACACTGCTGCTGCACGACGGCCGCTCGTTCGACCCCGAGGGGTTCGCGGCGTTCCTGGCCGGCGAGGAGGACATGGGGACCAAGTGGGCGCCACGCTTCGTGCGGGTGACCGACAAGCTGCCGGAGACGGCGACCACCAAGGTCGTGAAGCGGGTGCTGCGCAACGAGTCGTGGCACTGCGACGAGCCGGTCTGGTGGCGCCCGGCCAAGGACGCCCCCTACCGCAGGATGACCGCGGACGACATCGAGGAACTCGACCGGGCCATCGCCGAACGCTGACCGGCCGCCACGCGCCCGTCGGGCAGCACCGGACGTGGGTCCGGCACCACCCGGCAGGCGTGCCTGAGGCGGACGCATGCCCACCGCGGTGGGCATGCGTCCGACGGTCAGAAGGAGTAGCCGACGGCAATCCCCTCGAGTCCGTTGTGGCCGGGGAGCTCCGGGGCGGCCGAGCCGGTGGCCACCAGGGTGCCGTTCGCCTGCACGGCGAACGAGTCGACCAGGTCGGAGGCTCCGGTCTCCACGAACAGCGAACGGCCATCGGGTGAGGCGGTCAGGTCCACCGGACCGGGGTCGGTCGTCGCATCACCGACGATCGTCGGCACGCCGGACGCCCCGATCGCGTAGCTCGTGACCGTGGCGCTCCCGGCGTTGGCGCCGAAGAAGTAGGTGCCGTTCGTCGTCACCCAGCACAGGGCAGCCAGGCCGTCGGTCGTCGACCCCAGCTCGGTCAGCGTCCCACCGGGAGCGATCGAGTAGGTGGTGAGGGCACTCGTGCCCGCCTCGGTCACCACGAGGTGCCCGAGCCGGTCGAACGTGAACCCGAAGGGAACGGGCGTGGCCGACGGGTTGACCACCGGTGCGCCCGACACCGAGCCGGACGGGGTCACGTCGAACACGTCGATGTCGCTGCCGTTCGCCTTGGTGGTCACCACCAGGTGACGTCCGTCGGGGGTGAAGCCGATCTGGCCGGGCGTGTTGAGGAACGCCGGCGTCAGTCCGGGCGTGAGGCCCAGCGGCCGGTTGCTGCCCGGGATCGGCGTCAGCGAGTCGGCGTAGAAGCCCTGGATCGAACCGGTCCCACCCGAATTGAGCACGTAGACGAGGTCACCCCGCACGGCCACACTCACCGGGGTGGTCCCGCCGGAGGCGACGACGTGCGCACGGCTCACGAAGGGTCCGACGGCGTGGAAGACCGAGATGGTGTTGCTGCCACCGTTCACACCGACGAGGAGTCCGTCCGACGGGTCCGAGGCGAGCCCACCCTCCGACGCCAGCTTGTCGACGGCCGCTCCCGGGATGGCGACACCGAGGCCACCGGTGTCGGTCCGTCCGACCTCGTGCAGGCCTTCCCCGTCGGATACGTACGTGACGATCTGGTTGCCGGTGGGATCGTTGGTCTGCACGTACACGGTGTCGCGGTGGCCGAACCCGCCACCGGGTTGACCGGCTGGCCCGCCACCGCCGAACCCGTCGGCGCCGGCCACGGCAGGAAGGGTGAGGCTGGCGATCGTGACGGCCGCCCCGGCGAGGGCGGTCAGTTTGAGGGAACGTCGCATGGGAACTCCTTGGAATGGATCGGACAGGTTGGGTGCCGCACTGCTCCGTCCGGCGCGTCCGCCCGGCGTTACAGCGCGCCGGCGACCCGTCACGCGGGATCCACCGGAGGCGTGCTGTACCTGGCGACCCGGGATGCGCCGGTGTAACGCCGTCCGGTACCGCAGGGACTACGCGCCGTGTCCAGGTACAAGAGCAGGGGGTTCCCATCACTGCAGTCCACGGTGATCGCGCCGCGTCGAACCGTGCCTTCCGGCGGCGGGTCGCGCGGCCTACAGTGCAACCCATGGAGTCCGACGTCGAGCTGCTCGCCCGGCTCCGTGACGGTGACGAGCAGGCGTTCGTCATCCTCGTCGGTCGCTACCAGGGCTCGCTCCTGCGCGTGGCGCGGACGTTCGTCCCGAGCGACGCCGTTGCCGAGGAGGTCGTCCAGGACACATGGATGGGTGTCGTCCGGGGTGTCGACCGGTTCGAGGGCCGGTCGTCGTTCAAGACGTGGCTCTTCCGCATCCTGGTCAACCGGGCCCGCACGTCGGGCGTCCGCGAGCACCGGCACCTCCCGCTCGATCCCACAGAGCCCGCCGTCAGCCCGGACCGGTTCGACGGCACTGGGGCATGGGCCGAGCCGCTCACCCCATGGGAGTCCGACGTCGACGACCGTCTCGTGGCGGAGTCGTGGGGCCCGGCCCTGCGCACCGCCATCGACGGGCTCCCGGAACGCCAGCGCGACGTCGTACTGCTGCGCGACGTCCAGCGTCTCCCGAGTGAGGACGTCTGCGAGGTGCTCGGGATCACCGAGGGCAACCAGCGGGTCCTGCTCCACCGGGGACGGAGCAGGCTGCGCACGGTGCTCGAGTCCGAGCTCCAGACGAGGGGGCGGTGATGGTCCTGCTACGACGCCGTGAGGATCTGGTCTGCCAACAGGTGGTGGAGCTGGTGAGCGACTACCTCGAGGATGCGCTCCCCCGTTCCGAGCGCAAGCGGTTCGAGCGCCACCTCCGTGCCTGTCCCAACTGCACCGCCTACCTCGAGCAGATGCGGGTCACCATCGCCACGGCGGGCCGGCTGACGACCGAGGACCTGTCGCCGGAGGCCCGTGAGGAGTTCACCGAGCTGTTCCGCTCATGGCGGGCCGACGGTCCCGACGGTCCCGACTGAGTACCTCGGATCCGAGCGCGGCTTCTGTCAGCGCGAGGTCACGGATGGTGCCGTGGCCGCCGGGCTCCGCCGCCAGGCCCGGGTAAGGACCGCCACGCACACGAGGATGAGCCCGGCGAAGATCAGGGAGGCCGGGCCGTCACCCAGACCGAGTCCGCTCGCCTTCCTGGACTTGCCCAACCAGTCGGCGATCGATGCACCGAGCGGTCGGGTGAGGATGTAGGCGATCCAGAACGCCAGGACCTCGTTCATCCTCAGCCACCGGTAGCCGATGGCCGGGATCAGCATCAGGGCGCCGAAGAAGCACGCGGATGCCGGGTAGCCGAAGTGGAGGGTCGAGGCCGTGAAGTCACCGAGCGCCGTGCCCAAGGCGAACGTGGCCATGACGGCGACCCAGTAGAAGAGCTCGCGTCGGACGGTGTCGATGCTGTGGATCGACAGGGTCCCCTCGACCCGGTGCCATGCCCAGAACGCCGCGGCCAGCACCACGGCGAAGAAGATCGACGACGCGACGTACGGCACACCGAACTGCTTGTGCAGTACATCAGCCGCCATCGTGCCGACGACCGCCACCATGAGGACGGCCAGCCAGTACACCCACGGGATGTAGCGGTCACGGCTGATCTGGAAGGCCACCACCCCGAGGAGCACCAGCGTGCCGACCATCACGGCGAGGACAGGACTGACGGCGTTCACGACGTAGTCCGACGTCGACTCCCCCATGGCGGTCGTCAGGAGCTTGGTGAGCCAGAAGAGCGCGGTGATCTCGGGCACCTTGACGAGTGAGCGCCGGGTCAGGTCCATGGCCGCACATCGTAGGTGGCCCGGTCGCGGTCGAGCGGGCGCTCGCTGCCCACCACGACGGCGACCAGGCGCGGTGTCAGCCCCCGAGTGCCGTGTTGAGATTGCCGTAGGTGAGGTCCACGTTCTGGAGCGCGCCGGTGAACTGCGGACTCTGGGCCGTCTGGCCGTAGGTCTGGAGATCGCCGGCCTGCGAGAGCGCAATGATCTCCGAGTACGCCTGTTGCGCGGCGGATTCGGCGGCCCCGGCCTGTGCATTCGCCGACGAGGGATAGTTGATCCGCGCCAGTGCACTGCTGTAGGTCTGGAAGGCCGCGGCCAACGACGAGGCCGCCTGGTCCAGACACTGGATCGTTTCCGCCTGCGCCTCGCATTGCTGGGTAGCGGTCCGGAACGTGTCCGTGGCGCTGCTCAGATTGTCATGGGCGGCCTGGACCTGTATCCGGTCGAGGGCCTGCTCGATGCTCTTGAACGGACCGATCGAGCCGAAACCGCCGAGCGAGTTGACGCCCACGTAGGTGACGGCCCCGAGCACGATGAAGATGATGGCGAGGACACGTGCTCCCTTGGTCAGCGCCAGTGGCCACAGCGATTGGAGCGACGGCTGGAGACCCGACATCGGGTACGGGCCGGGCGGTGGAGCGGGAGGCATCGGACCGGGTAGGTACGGCGGGGGCGGCAGAGGTGGTGCTCCCGCGCCGGCCATCGGAGCCGCGCCACCGAACGGCGGTGATGGCGGGGCGCCACCCGCCTGCTGCGGGGGCGGCGCATACTGGCCCATTCCTGGAGGCGGCTCGACCGGGGGCGGAGGAGGCATGGCGCCGGCGGGTGGCGGTGGCGGTGCGGCACCGGGGATCGGGACGGACGGCACCATGCCGGGTGGCGTCGGTGGCGGTGCGGCACCGGGGACGGGTGGTGGTGGCGCGATCGGAAGGGGCCTGACCGTCGGTGCGACGGCGGTGGCATCCACCTCGGGCGGCGGGGGCGGAGGTGCGTCGACCGGCGGCGGAGGTGGCATCGCTCCCAGGGGAGGGGGGGCCACGGGTGCCGCCACCGTGGGCTGGCCGGCGCTCCATGCCGGCGTCGGCCCCGGTCCGCCGAAGGGGGCGTACGGAGTGGAGTACGGCGACGGAGGTGGCGGTGGCCCGGCCGGAATCGACACCACGGTGCCCGACACGGATCCCTCCATCCGCTTCCCCCAGGCGTCCTTGTCACCCAGAAGGTCGCTCGGGTAGAAGGAGGTCAGCAACCAGAAGTAGGAGTTCGTGCGGGCCTGCCAACGGATGGCGGCCGCGGTGGCACCGAAGAAGGTGTCCGGCATGCGCCCGGTGATCAGGGTGGCGATCCAGGTGATGAAGGAGAAGATCTCCATCCCGTACGTGATCACGCTGGCCACGATCCCGGCCGGAATCACCAGGATGATCCTGAAGAACACCGCTGCTCGGTTGAGTCGGCCGGTGGTGACGGTCAGGTCCACCGGATAGCCCGGGTCGGGATCGAGGGCGAACGGTGGGTAGACGTCCGTCATCAGGAACGAATAGGCGTAGACGCGCGTGGACCAGCGGATGTAGCCGAGCAGGAACTTGGCGAACGACTCGGGTAAGCGCCCGGTGAACAGCGCCGCGAACCATCCGAGAAACGCGACGACGGCTGCACCGATCCCCACGAAGAAGAGCACGATGAACTGGGGGATCACCAGAATGAAGCGGATCAGTACGGTCCACCGACGCTGCGGCTGGGTCGACCCGAACCTGACCTCGACGCGGCTCGACGACTCAGCCAGCTGTGACGGTGGTGCCATCGTCATTCCGCCTCCCGTACTGCCACCCCGGTCCGGACGACTCGGGACACGGGTCGGACGTTAGCAACCGACCCCTCGTGCACCCGGGGATGGCCCACGCCCGTCATGCCTACAGGAGTGCCCGCAGGAGTGCGACCGTGTCCGAATTGATCTGGTCGACCTCGCGCTGGAACCCGGAGCTCTCGATGTCCGCGTTGAAGGCCACGACGTCGGGCTGCTCCGCCAGCACATCGAGTGTCGTCACGAAATTGCCGATCGCGGTCTCGAGGTTCGCCACCTCGGACCCGACCGAGGGGGCGAAGTCGATGTCGGACAATCGGGTCAGGTACTCCTGGCTCGTCGCTGACCATGCCGCGACCGCGTTCCGGACGCAGTGGAGCATGACGGCACTCGTCGGATCGGTCACTGCGTTGCACGACCGGATGCTCTGTTGAAACACCTCCGATCCCTCCCCCGCTTCGGTGTAGGCGGTGGCGACCTGCGTGTACTGGGGTGGGAACACCACCGAAGTGACGGCGGCGGACAGTGCCCTGTTTCCCCAGACCTGCAACGTGACGAAGGTCGCGCCACCGAGGACCAGGAGTACCACCGTCAACCACCGCGCCGCGACGGTCAGGACGAGCGGCCACCGCACCGGTCCGAGGTGTTCGGTGGGCGGCATCGGTATCGCGGCTGGCGTCGGCGGGGCGATCACGGGCGACCAGACGGCGGCCAGGTGGTCCGGAGGGCCCGCAGGCCACCCCGGTGCTGGCGCTGGTGGCGATAGCTCCGGTGATGCCGGACCGATGCCGATGGGGTTCGGCGCACCCGCGACCGGCACCTCGTCGGCCGACACGGGCCGGGGAGACACGTGCGTCGGCTCGGGCGGCATGACCGTGCCGGACTCGCTGGGCGTCGTCCCGATCCTCACCGCGTCCACGTCCCCGAGGAGCGCGGCCGGATAGACGGACGTCAGCATCATCAGGTAGCCCTGGAATCTCGCCTGGTAGCGGAGGACCGCGGCGAAGGCCCCGAACAGGGTGTCCGGCAGGCGCCCCGTGACGAGTGTGATGCACCAGGCGATGACCGACGCGACCAACATCCCGTAGACCAGTGCGATGGTCACCACGTACGCCGGAAGCACGAGGACGATCCGGACGAGGACGGCGAGCCGGCGCACCCGACCGGGAGCCGCCGTCAGGTCGACAGGGTAGGACGGGTCCTCGTCGAGGGAGAACGGCGGATACCGGTCAGTCAGGAGAAACGAGTACGCCTGCACCCGGGCACCCCATCGGACCACCCCGACCAGGTACCTCACGAACGGCTTCGGCAACCGGCCGAGCGCGAGCGCCCCGAACCAACCGAGTACCAGGACTATCTGGGCACCGAGGCTGACGAAGACCAGGACCAGCGCCTGTGGGACGACGAGGACGAGCCGGAAGAGGACGGTGGGCCGGCGCTGGGGTTGCGTCATGCCGAACCGCACCTCGACCGGTGTCCGGGCGATCGCCCGGGGCGCCAACTCGACCGGCTGCACCATCAACCCGCCTTCCCGTCCTCGGCGCCCGATCGGCGCATCGTGGACGGGAACGTACCAGCGACGGGCTGGGCCGACGGCGCCAGCGCGCACCAGCCGTTGCGAACCGCACGGTGCGCCGCTCAGCCGGCGTGGCGCCTACCGGTCGACGCCGAGGATGAGTCCGCTGGTGGGCACCCCCGTGCCCGAGGTGACGAGCGCGTGCTCCACGTTCGGCACCTGGTTGTACGAGTCCCCCCGCACCTGTCGGACGCCTTCGGCGATCCCGTTCATGCCGTGCAGGTACGCCTCGCCGAGCTGACCTCCGTGGGTGTTGATCGGCAGGCCACCGCCGAGCTCGATGTTGCCGTCGCGGATGAAGTCCTTGGCCTCGCCCTTCGCGCAGAAGCCGAGCTCCTCGAGCTGGTAGAGCACGTAGGGGGTGAAGTGGTCGTAGATGACGGCCGTCTGGATGTCCTCGGTCGACAGGCCCGATGTCGCCCACAGCTGACGGGCGACGACGTCCATCTCGCCCAGGACGGTCAGGTCGTCGTAGTAGTACGAGGTCATCATCTCCTGGCCGGGGCCGGCACCCTGCGCCGCGGCGCGGATCACGACCGGCGTGCTCGGTAGGTCACGTGCCCGCTCGAGTGAGGTCACCACCAACGCCTGGCCGCCGTCGGTCTCCTGGCAGCAGTCGAGCAGGTGGAGCGGCTCGACGATCCATCGGGAGTTCTGGTGGTCCTCCAGGGTGATCGGCTTCTCGTAGAACCACGCCTTCGGATTCGTCGCCGCGTGCTTCCGGTCGGCGACGGCCACCCGACCCAGGTCCTCGCTCGTGGCGCCGGTGGCGTAGAGGTAGCGCTGGGCGGCCATGGCCACCCACTGCGCCGGGGTCAGGAGACCCTGGGGGGCGTACCAGGCGAAGTGCGCCGTCTCGGCGTTCGGCGCGGGCAGGCGACCCTGGACCCCTGCGCCGAAGCGGTTGCCCGAGCGCTCGTTGAACGCCCGATAGCAGACGACCACGTCGGCCACCCCGGCCTCGATGGCCATGGCGGCCTGCTGGATGGTGCCGCAGCCGGCGCCACCGCCGTAGTGGATCCGGCTGAAGAACGTGAGTTCGCCGACGCCGAGGCTCCGTGCGATCTCGATCTCGGGGTTGGTGTCGGAGCTGAACGTGACGAGGCCGTCGACCTCGGACGGCTCGATCCCGGCGTCGCGCAGGGCGAGGTCCACCGCCTCGACGGCCAGGCGGATCTCACTGCGTCCCGACTCCTTCGAGAACTCGGTCGCGCCGATCCCGGCGATGGCCGTCTTGCCGACGAACGAGTGGTCGGTGCCGCTCACTTCGCACCTCCCGAGGGGAGCAGGAGGCGGACGGTGCCGGTCACGTGGTCGCCCAGGCCGTTGGCACCCCGGAGGGTCACCTCCACCGCACCGCGGCCCTGGTCGTCGGTCGTCTCGTCCTTGGCGGTCACCGAGCCGGTCAGCACCATGGTGTCGTCGGGGTAGTTCGGTGCCCCGAGCCTGATGTTCACGTCGGTGAGCACGGCCCCGGGCCCGGCCCAGTCGGTGACGTAGCGCCCGACCAGCCCGTTCGTGGACAGGATGTTCATGAAGATGTCCTTCGAACCCCGCTCCACGGCCAGCTGGGGGTCGTGGTGGACGTCCTGGTAGTCCCGACTGGCCAGTGCGGTGGACACGATCAGCGTCCGGGTCAGGGGGACGGCCAGTTCGGGTAAGGCGTCCCCGACCGCCACCTCGTCGAGCGTGCGGGTCGTCGGTCGGAAGTCGTGCTCGATGATCGCCTTGCTCATGCCGGCACCGCCTCGCCGGGCAGGTCCGCGGTCACCTGACGGCCGAGGCGGGCGAGCTGGGCGCTCGGCGACCCGAGCAGGAGCTCGATCTGCTTGCCCCACAGGAAGTAGCGGTGGATCGGATAGGAGATGTCGGCACCCATGCCACCGTGGAGGTGCTGGGTGGCGAACACCACACGTTGGCCGGACTCGGCGGCGAACCAGGCGGCCACGTTGACGGCCCGGGCGGCGTCCAGGCCGTTGTCCAGGCGCCACGCGGCCTGCCAAGCGGTCACCCGGACCGCCTCGGTGTCGATGGCGGCGTCGGCGGCGCGCATCTTGGTGGCCTGGAACGTGGCCAGGGGAACACCGAACTGGAGCCGGGTGTTGAGGTACTCGGCCGTCTGGGCGACGGCCGACTCGGTGATGCCGACCTGCAGGGCGCAGAGGGCGGTCCAGGCACGCTCGAGCGTCCAGGTCAGCACCTTCCCGCCGCGGGTCGGGTCTCCCCCGGCCAGGAGATCGTCGGCGGTGACGACCGCTCCGTCGAGGTGCACGTGGGGATGGATCTCGCGATTGGTGGTGACCGCCCGCTCGAGGGTGACACCGGCGGCGGCGGGGTCGACCGCCGCCACGACGATGCCGCCGTCGACGGCCACCGGCACCAGCACCCGGGTGGCCACGTGGGCGTAGGGAACGGCCAACGCGGTGCCCGACAGCGTGAGGCTGCCGTCGGCGCCGATCGTGCCGCGGACGGCCGGGCGGCCGTCGCCACCCACCGCGATGTCGTCGGCGACGTCGGCGAGGGCGGCGGTCAGGATGACGTCGCCCGTCACCACTCCGGGCAGCAGCGCCGCCTGCAGGGTGTCCGAGCCGAACTCGCCCACCGGCAGGGCGCCGAGGACGAGGGTGGCCCACAACGGAACCGGTGCCACGACCCCGCCCTGGGCCTCGAGCAGCAGGCACAGCTCGACCATCCCGTACCCACCGCCGCCGTGGGCGGTCGGCACGGCGAGTCCGAGCAGGTCGGACCGGGCGAGCTCGGCCCAGAGCTCCCGGTCGACCCGGTCCTCGGTGGCCTCGATCTCCTGGACCCGGTCGGGGTCGACCCGGCCGGCGAAGATCGCAGCCACGGCCTCGGACACGGCGGTCTGCTCGTCGTTGAAGGTGAAGTCCATCAGTTCGTCCTCGTCTCGTCTGCGGGGTGGAACACGGGGAGGGACAGGTCGTCGTCGAAGTCCTCGAAGCCGACCTCGACGGCCGTGCCGATGGCCGCGGTCTCCGGGGTGATGCCCGAGACGTTGGCGATGAGGCGCGTGCCCTCCTCCAGCTCGACCAGTGCGACCACCAACGGGTAGTCGAAGGCCGGCACCTGCGGGTAGTGGTTGACCACGAAGCTGTAGATGGTGCCGCGTCCCGAGGCCTCGATCGGCTCCCAGTCGAAGGACCGGCACGTGGCGCAGGACGGGCGGGGTGGGTGGCGCAGCGTGCCGCAGGCGGTGCAGCGCTGGATCAGCAGCTTGTGCTGCTTGGCCCCCTCGAAGAAGAACGTGTTGTCCTGCGTGAGCGCGGGGCGGGGGCGTAGCGGACGGACCGCCTCCTCGGGCTCGGCCTTCGTCGCTCCGGTGCCCGGCTTGAACTTGAGGATGCGGAACTTCATGGTGGCGACGAGGTCGCCGTGCTGGTCGCGGTACTCGAGGCGGTTCGTGATGAAGTGCCCGAGACCGAGCCCGGTCTGCTTCTCCCCCGAGATCGAGTCGATCACCGAGGTGACCTCGAGGTGGTCGCCTGGCACCAGCGGCCGCTCGTAGTGCTGGTCGCAGTTGGTGGCCACGACCGAGGTGAAGCCGGCCTCGTTGAGAAGCTCCATGACCTGGTCGCTCGGCTCTTCGGCCGTGAGTGTGCCGGCCTCGCGGTCGGCGTCGGCCTGGAGGCTGGCCCGGAGCCCGCGCATGATCCACGCCTGGAGCATCGTGGGCGGGGCGACGATGCCGGAAAAGCCTGCGGCACGGGCCGCGGCGTCGTCCACGTACACCGGGTTGTGGTCACCCATGGCCTCGACCCAGTGGTGGATCATCGGCTCGTTGACCGGGTGGTGGCCCTTGGTGGAAGGGCCGGAGGACTGACCGACGAACCCCTGCAGCTTGTCGTCGAGAATGAGCGGGTCCGTCATCGAGCGCTCCGTTTCATGCCGAGACCGGCCGTGGCCAGGATCTCGCGCTGGATCTCGTTGACGCCACCACCGAACGTGTTGATCTGGGCCTGGCGGCCGGCGCGCTCCAGGTCACCGTGGAGCACCGCGCCCGGCGAACCCGGGCTGAGGTAGCCGGCGGACCCCACGATCCCGAGGAGCTTGTGGTAGATCTCGACCGTCGACTCGGTACCGAAGACCTTGACCGAGGACGAGTCGGCCGGCCCGAGGGTGTCGTCGGCCACGGCCGCCGTCATCCGCCAGGTCAGGAGCTTCTGGGCATCGAGGAGGGCGTAGGTGTAGGCGAGGTCCTGCTGGATCCAGCCCACGTCCGCCAGCCCGCGCTCGGCAACCCACGCGGCGACCTCGTCCCACAGTCGGAAGGCGAGCGCACTGACCGCGGCCAGTCCGACGCGCTCATGGTTGAGCTGCCCCGTGATGAGCCGCCAGCCGCCGTGGAGGTCGCCGATGAGCGCGTCCTTGGGCACGCGCACGTCGTCGTAGTAGGAGGCCGTCGTGGCGACGCCCCCGACCGTCACGATCGGCGTGCACGAGAAGCCGGGGCTGGCCGTCGGCACCATGATGATCGAGATCCCCTTGTGCTTGGGCGCCTCGACATCGGTGCGGCAGGCGAGCCAGATGTAGTCGGCCTGGTCGGCACCACTGGTGAAGATCTTGTTGCCGTTGATGACCCACTCGTCACCGTCGAGCACGGCGCGGGTCCGCAACGACGCCAGGTCGGTGCCGGCCTCGGGCTCGGTGTAGCCGATGGCGCAATTGATCTCGCCGGCCAGGATGCCCGAAAGGAAGAACTTCTTCTGCTGCTCGGTGCCGTGGTTGATGATCATCGGGCCGACGGTCGACAGGGTGACGAACGGGAACGGCGCCCGGGCCCGCTGGACCTCGGTGAAGAAGATGAACTGGTCGGTCGGTGGGCGGCCCTGGCCCCCGTACTCGACCGGCCAACCGATGCCCAGCCAGCCGTCGGAGCCCATCTGGCGCACGATGCGTCGGAACGTCTCGCCGCCCTCGCTCTCGGTGTCGAGCTCGTGCCGGACCTCCGGGGTGAGCAGCTTCGCGAAGTAGGCACGCAGTTCGGTGCGCAGTGCCAGTTGTCCCGGCGTCTCCTCGAGGTACATGCGGGTTCCCTCCACTTTGCGACTCGCCGCCACGGTCAGATGCGTGCGGAGGGAGTCGGTCGACATCGGTGTCGGCACCGCCGGGGGTCGGGCACACCCGTGTCGTGGCCGTGGGAGCGGTCGGCGTGGGCTCGTCCACCCCGTCTGTCCCCCACAACCGGCTCGGGTGAGCCGTCGTTCGACGTGCCACCGGGCTCCGTACCACTGGAGGCCCGGGTGCAGCTGTCCTATGATAACTGATACACGTTCTAGAAACGTCACTGCCGTCCAGGCACCACCCCCGGCCCCGGTCGGTGGGTCGCGGCCTGGCCGAACGGGCGTTCCACCAGGGGGAATCACATGGATCTGGCCGATATCGACCTCTGCGACCCGGGAAGCTTCGTCGCCGGGGTGCCCTATGACTGGTTCGCCCAGCTCCGCCGCGAGGCGCCCGTCTACTGGCACCCGGACCCGAACGGCTTTTCCGAAGGATTCTGGGCCGTCACCCGTTACGACGACTGCGTCGGGGTGAACCGTGACTACGAGCACTTCTCGTCGTCCCGCAAGACGTCGCTGTTCCATGACTTCGACGAGGACCTGCTCGAGCAGCAGCGGATGATGATGGTCAACATGGACCCCCCGCTCCACACCCGGTACCGGCGCCTGGTCAACAAGGGCTTCACACCCCGCATGATCCGGGACCTCGAGGCCAAGGTGGTCGCCTCCACGGACTCCATCCTCGACTCGGTGTGCGAGCAGGGCTCGGCCGACTTCGTCGAGCAGATGTCGGCCGAGCTCCCTCTGCAGGTCATCGCCGAGCTGATCGGTGTCCCCCAAGAGGACCGCCACCTGGTGTTCGACTGGTCCAACCGGATGATCGGTGCAGACGATCCGGAGTATCAGGTCAGCCCCGAGGCGAGCGCCCAGGCGGCTATGGAGCTCTACGCCTACGCCGACCAGCTGACCGAGCAGAAACGCCTCGATCCCCACGCCGACCTGTTGAGCGTCCTGACCCAGGCCGAGCTCGAGGGGGACAGCCTCAGCCAGTTGGAGCTGGACCTCTTCTTCCTGCTGCTCTCCGTGGCCGGCAACGAGACGACACGCAACCTCATCTCGGGGGCGATGGTCGCCTTCTTCGACAACCCGGACCAGTGGGCCCGCCTCCAGGCCGACCGCTCGCTGCTGCCGTCCGCCGTCGAGGAGATGCTCCGCTTCGTGTCGCCGGTCATGCACTTCCGACGCCAGGCGACGTCCGAGGTGGTCATCGGCGACCAGAAGATCGCGGAAGGCGACAAAGTGGTCTTCTGGCACATCTCGGCCAACCGGGACGAGACGGTCTTTGCCGACCCCGACGTATTCGACATCGGTCGCACGCCGAACAACCACATGGCGTTCGGTGGCGGAGGCCCCCACTTCTGCCTGGGCGCCAATCTGGCCCGTATGGAGATCCGGGTGATGTTCGACCGGCTGCTGGACCGCATGCCCGACATCCGTCTCGACGGCGACGTCCAGCGGCTCCGCTCCAACTTCATCAACGGCGTCAAGCACATCCCGGTGGCGTTCGCCCCGTCCGCCCCGGTCGGCGCCTAGGCCCTCCGCCGGGTCGGCCCGGCTGACGGGCTGACCACCGGCACCTGTCACCCGGCACCGCCACCTCTGCCGTCAGGGCCTCCGGGCTCCCCCACCCACCGCTCACGTCGACTGCGAAAGCCGAGGCCCATGCGCTTCCACCAAGCCATCCAGTTCCTGCCACTCGAGACCGTCCGGGCGCTCACCCTGGCGTCGGACCAGATGGGCTACGACGGTGTCTACCTCTCGGACCACCTCTTCAACCCCCGGGTGCTCGAGTCGAAGTACACGTACTCGACCGCGCCCGACGGCGCGCCCTTCTGGGAGAAGGAGACCGAGTGGCCCGATCCGATGTGCCTGGTGTCGTCGCTCGCGGCCGTCACCACCACGGTGACGTTCACCACCGGCGTGTACATCGCACCCGTGCGGGACCTCATCACCGTGGCCAAGTCGGTCGGCACCGCGGCGGTGCTGTCCGACAACCGCGTGCGGCTCGGGGTCGGAGTCGGCTGGTGCAAGGAGGAGTTCATCCAGACCGGCCAGGACTTCCACACGCGGGGCAAGCGCCTCGACGACATGATCCCGGCACTGCGGGCGCTGTGGCACGGCGGCTGGGTCGAGTACCACGGCAGCCACTACGACGTGCCCGAGTGCCAGATGAACCCTGCGCCCAGCCGGCCGGTCCCGATCCTCGGCGGCGGCGACTCGGCTCCGGCCCTGCGGCGGGCGGCCACGCTCTGCGACGGCTGGATCAACACCGGCGCCGCCTTCCCTGACGACGCGTTCGAACAGGTCAAGGTGGTTCAGCAGGCGCTCCACGAAGCCGACCGTGACGACGACGACTTCGCCATCTATCTGGCCGTGAAGGCGTTCCCCGATCTCGACCTCTACAAGCGTCTCGAGGATGCCGGGGTCACCGACCTGCTGTGCGCGCCGTGGATGCTGGCCGAGGTGTCCGAGTCCGACAGCCCGGAGCGGATGCTCTCGCTGCGGCTGGCCGAGGTGGAGAAGTACGCCGAGGACTACGTCTCGAAGATGTAGCCGTGGCCGTGACGCCCGGCTCGGGACCAACGGGTACTCCCGGCGTCACGTCGGCACCGGTCACGACGGCGCACATGGCGGCGCGGCCCGACCCCGTGGCCGCCCGGGGGGAGGACGGACACAGGGTCGGGCATGGCATGCCGCACCCGGTCGGGGGGCGGTGCGGTGCGGTGGCTCAGGCCGCCGCTGACGAAGTCGAGGACGACGTCGGGGGGGACGGCGGGGTGCCGGTGGGCCTGGCACCGGACGGCGCGGCGCCGGTGGGTGGGTTGCCGGACGGCTTGGCGCCGGACGGTGGGGTGCCGGTGGGCGCCTTGCTACCCGCCGGACCGGGGCCGAAGCCGGTCTCCGTGCCCGTCACCTTGAAGCTGGAGTCGAGCTCGACGGTCACGTAGGTGCCATCCGTCTTTTTCATGTGCACCTCGTAGGTGGCGTCACCCGACGAGTCCGTCTCGGCCCGGACCACGGTGGCGCCCGGCTCCGCCGCCTCGGCTGCCGCGGTGGCCTCCGTGAGTTCGGTCCCGGCCAGCAGGGTCTCGCCCGGACCGTGGGTCAGGGACGCCGGATCCGGTGCGCCGGCGGGTGGGGTGCCGGCGGGTGCACCGGACGTCGACGTCGAAGCGGACGAGCTCGGGGTCGTGGTGGTGGTCGAGGTAGCCGCCGAGGCGACGCCGGCACCTCCGAGGGTGACGCCAGCCAGCAGGGCGCTGGAGACCATCACCCTCCGGAGCTTCTTGGGGTTGCGGATCATGGACTGCTCCTTCATTCGCTCCACCAGGGGGATTCCTGGAATGGGTCCACTCTCCGACCCGGGGGTGGGTACCGACTGAAGCCACCCTGTGGGTCAGGTGGGAATCCCTGAGGTGCCCGTCGGATGGTTCCGTGCCGGTCGTCCCGCCTGGACTCGGGAGCGGAATTGCTAGGGTTTGCGCATCGCGTCCCAGGGGAGGAAACCCATGAAGGATCTCAAGGTCGGGCTGCAGCTGGGGTACTGGGGATCGGGGCCGCCGCCCAACGCCGTGGAGCTGGTCGACGAGGCCGAGCGACTGGGCTACGACTCGATCTGGACCGCCGAGGCCTACGGGTCGGACGCCCTCACGCCGCTCGCCTGGTGGGGCTCGCGGACCGAGCGGGTCCGCCTCGGCACGGCGCTGTGCCAGTTGTCGGCCCGCACGCCGACGGCCATGGGCATGGCTGCGATAACGATGGACCACCTGTCCGGTGGTCGCTTCGTCCTCGGGCTCGGAGTGTCCGGACCCCAGGTGGTCGAGGGCTGGTACGGCCAGTCGTTCGAGAAGCCGTTGGCCCGCACCCGCGAGTACCTCGACATCGTGCGCCAGGTCGTCGCCCGTGAGGATGTCGTCAGCAACGACGGCCCCCACTACCCGCTCCCCTTCCCGGGAGGCACCCACCTGGGCAAGCCGCTCAAGGCCATCACCCATCCCCTCCGCAAGGAGATCCCGATCATCATGGGCGCCGAGGGCCCGAAGAACATCGCACTCGCCGCAGAAATCGCCGACGGGTGGTTCCCGATCTTCTTCTCCCCGGGAGCGGTCGACGCCTACCAGCCCTACCTCGACGAAGGTTTCGCCCGTGAGGGCGCCCGCCACACCGCGGACGACTTCGAGGTGCTGGCGTTCGCGGCCACGATCATGGCCGACGACGTCGAGACGGCCGCCGACTTCATGCGGCCCATGCTCGCCCTCTACATCGGTGGCATGGGCGCCAAGTCGATGAACTTCCACTTCGACGTGTTCTCACGCATGGGCTACGAGGCCGAGGCCACCAAGATCCAGGAGCTCTACCTCGAGGGGCGCAAGGACGAGGCTGCCGCCGCCGTCCCGACCAAGCTGGTCGAGGACACCGCGCTGATCGGGCCCAAGGAGAAGATCCGCGACGACATCGAGCGTTGGCGCGAGTCCATCGCCACCACGCTCCTCGTGTCGGGCGACGTCGCCACACTCCGGACCATCGCCGAGCTCGCGCTCTAGTCACCGTCGGCCCACGCGACCCGGGCCGGCGTGGCGTAGCCGGCCGGCTCCCGACGCACCCGTTGCGCTCGGTCCGACCCGGGCGGCGGTCGCCTGCAGTGGCTACCGTGGGCACGACACCGGCGGGTGGACGCGGTAGGGAATGCAGGTAGGGCTGATGGAGAGCAGGGTCCCGAAGGGCGTGCGTCGAATCGTCGTCGTGGCGACTGTCGCACTCGTGGCGTCCGGAATCATCGGTGCCTCCGGCGTCGGTGGCGCCGTGACCCCGGCCACCGGCGCTCGTCGCACCTCGCATGCACCAGGGACCACGAGCTGGTGGGTGCCGCCGCTCGGCCACCAGCCCTGGCAATGGGAGCTGACCAACCCGCTGAGCCTCACGAACAAGAAGCAGATGGGCACCGACGACAAACTGCCCTCGGGTGCCGTGGCGCCCGCTCCCGTCATCTATGACATCGACGGAATCATCAATCCGGCCTCCACCGTCACCGCACTCCATGCGCTCGGCAAGCGCGTCGTCTGCTACGTGGAGGTTGGCGCCGCTGGCAACTACTACACCCCGGCCGACGAAGGGATCCCCACCACCTACTACGACCAGCTGTCGGCGGCCGGCGTGCTCGGCGGTGCCGTGTCGGGGTGGCCCGAGAAGTACCTCGACATCCGCTCACCGGCCACGGTGTCGATCATCGAGACGATGATCGACCAGCAATGTGCGGCCAAGGGATTCGACGCGGTCGAGACCGACATCGACGAGTCCTACGGGTCGGACTCCGGGTTCCCACTGACCAAGTCGGACGAGGAGCGGTACATGACCACCCTGGCGGACTACATGCACGGACTCGGGCTCGGCTGGTGGATCAAGAACCCCGACGACACGGGTGACTCCTACGCCGCCGACATGGAGCCACTGGCCGATGCCGTCCTGACCGAGCAGTGCAACCAGTACGCGTCCTGCAACCTGCTCAGTTCGTACGTGGGCCACAAGGCCGTCTTCAACGCCGAGTACCACCTCAAGCCGGCGAAGTTCTGCGCCAACGACCTGGCGCTCGGATTCAACGGCGCCCAGTTCAACCTCAACCTGACCGGGGTGCGCAAGCCCTGCTCGTGAGTGGGACGGAGATGGTGCCCGGGGTCGGCATGGCCGGCTACATGCCCTCTGGACATCCAACCCACTCAGCCCTGTGATGCACCGGAGGCGGACTCGGTCGGTTCCACGACACCGTCCCCCCGGAACGGTCCCCCTGGGCTCAGCCGGCGGATCCACCGGATCTGGTCGTCGATGTTCCCGGTGCCCCCAGCGCCGATGACGTCCGACGGCTGAGGGACCGGTAGAGGGCGAGTGTGCTCGGATGGACGGACTCGACGGGCTCCACCTCGTCAGCCACCACCCGCACCAACTCGGTCATCACCGCCTCGACCCCGCCCGGGTTCCCGGCGGCGTCGGCCGTGCGAAGGAGCATGCGGTACAGGCGCTCGTCGTAGGGACTGACCACGAGTCCCTTGCGGGCCGCCCATTCCGCCGTCCGGGTGTCGCCCGCGCGGAGGCGGTGGCCGGCGAGTCGGCCACTCAGGTCGACCACAGCCGCCTCGATTGACGGTGCCGTGCCGTCGAGCAGCGACCAGTCCGTCGATCTGATGCCCTCGAACGGGCGTCCCCGAACGATCGACAATGCCTCCTCCCATCCATCGGGATCATCAGTCGCCGCCAACTCCTGGAAGTGCGCCCAGTCGGTGCCGACGGTCGGTGCGAGCGCGAGTCGACCGTGCGAGCGCGGCAGGTGGTCCGACCCGTCCCTGGCCGTCCCCAGCGATCGCCGTGCGACGGACGCAGTGGAGTGCAGGCTCGACGGTGCCATCAGCCGATCCGGCCAGAGTGCGGTCGCCCAGACCTCGTTGGACGCTCCACCGGGATGCAGGGCCAGGTAGACGACGAGCTCCATCGCCCAGGCCCTCGTGAACCCCCGCGCCGCCCCGCGCACCTCCACGGGCCCCAGTACGGCGACCTCCACTTCGACTCCGGTGGCACGATCCGGGCGGGCCGGCTCGTGGACCGGACGTGTGGCCGTTCGCCGGCCAGTACCCGAGCGTTCCCCGCCGCCTTGCGCAGCATGCCCGGATCTCCGGTCGAGCCGACTCGTCGCGCCGGCGGTCGGCTGCACATAGGCGGCCGAATGCATTGGTGCGCCATCGTTGGCATCCCCGTCATCGCCATCGGCATCCCCGTCGCCGTCGCCGTCGCCGTCGCCGTCGCCGTCGCGAAGCGTGGCAACCTCCAGCAGCTGGGCTACCTGGTCCAGCTCGAGTGCGTCCACCAGTTGCGGCTCGACCACGATCCCGAGCACATCGACCGAATCACCGGCCCGGAGCACGCAGTTCGCGTTGACCGGGACGTCGCACCTGCCGACCATCGCCACGGCACAGATCCCCGACCGTCCGTCGGACGCCAGGCCGAGGATCGACTCGATGTCGTCCCGGGGGACCGCCGGGGCGCACACCACCACGACGGGACGCCAGTCACCGGCACCATCGCTACGGCGTGCGGCACCGAAGGATGCATCCGGTGCCTCATCCAGTCGCACGGACGTCGTGAGCCGGCGCCAGGTCAGGTCGGCGATGACCGGACCGGCATCGCCGACGACGGAGACGCCATCGGCCCGATCGAGTCCCGCACCGAACCCCACCAGGACGAGATCGAACGCAGCCGCCCACCGGGAGGTCGCCAGTTCGAGGGCCATGGCACGTCCCAGGCCCTCCGCTGCCTCGGGATCTCCGGTGACCACCACGGCGCCGACTCCTTCGAGGTCCACCATGGCCAGTACACCGTCGGCCCGTCCCACGCTGACCAGGGTCGGTGCCGGAAAGCGATCCCGGACAGTGCGCCGTTTCGTCGATGCGGTTCCCAGAACCGACAGGTCGACCGCCAGCGACAGGCCGTCATCGGACCGTCTGAACGGCGCTGGTGCGCTGTCGGGAAGCTCCGAGTCGAACCTCAGTCGGACGCGTTCCCCGTCGACCGTGGCTCCGGTCAACCTTCCGGCATCGGGCCATCCGCTCTCGGACCTGGCCAAGGCCTGCACTGCAGATTCGACGGCATCGAGTTCCGCAGCTCCCCCGCCGAGGCGGAGCCGCTGCTCGAACGGCCTGAGCACTGGCTCGGGAAGCCGGATCTGCCCACCGCGGGCACGATGGCGCTGCTGGACCCGCCGGAGCCGGTCGACGAGGTCGGCCACGCCGACTCCGACGATGCCCGCACCGAGGGGCTGCACCGGCAAACCACGCAGGCCCCCCGGCAGGTGCCGAGTCGTCAGCGCCATGTCCGGGCGGGCATCGACGTGAGGCGCGGCTGCACCAGTCGGATTCCGTTCAGCTGGAACCGTGGCGGCCTCGGTCGTCACCTCGCCGCGATCCTCACCCACCGAGGCCGCCGTCGGTCGCGCCGCGGCGCCTTCGGGCAGGGCCAGCACCCACCCCGGCTGCAGCCAGTGGTCCTCACCCAACGACCTGCCGTCAGCCTGGGGGCGGCCATAGTTGAGCTCGGCGATCTCCCGCCATCGGCGCGCCGTTCCTAGTCGCTCCTCGGCGATCGACCAGAGCGACTCACGCCCACCCACCGTGTGGTCGACCGCGGTCCCAGGAGTGGCGACCGCCCTTGACGGAGCATCCTCCACCTCGATGGCGACCGTCGGATCGTCCGCGTGGCGGAACTCGTAGCCGGGTGTCGGATCCACGAGCTTGTGGAGTGAACCCGGCCTGGCGGATGGCCCGACAGTGGTCGCCGCACCGCCGGCGGCAGCGCCGGCGTGGTCGTCCACCTGCAGCGTCACTGCCGGAACGGTCCGGGGTAGGCCTTCGGTGTGGACGGGGAGGCGCCCGAGTGCGCCCACCGCGAATGCCGTCCCCACGAGCAGAGCGGCCGCGTATTGGACCGAACGGCTGGCCGGCAACCGCACCGTCGAGCGGCCCGAACGCCACGCCACGATCTCCAGCACCACACAGAGCGTCAACCACGCCCAGGCGACCCACGCCAGGAGCACGGCAACCTGACCGAGCCACGCCGCCAACTGGTGCACGTCCGCCGGACGGTGGTGATCCACGGCCTGCCACAGCGACCCGACGTCCACGTGCAGTGAGGGCCGTCCCGCTCCGGCGAGCCAGACCGGCATGCCCACGACCAGCAGGAGCAGTACGGCGGAGGCGAGCAGCCCGACCAACTGCCGCCGCCACGGGCGTTCCCGCTGGATCGCCCGGCTCACTGGGCGCCCCGGGAGACACCGTTGACATCGACGGCCGAAGCGACCGCCGAGACCCGGAGCTGGTCGACTCCGACGATGCCGAGGATGTCGGTAGGCACGTCGTACCCGACATGCACGGTCACGACGCCTCCGGACACCACTGCGGTGCCCGGATGGCCAGCTATGTCGGTGAACTGCTCGGCGGCGGCAATCGCCGCGGCCGGATCGATCTCGACGTAGCCGGACCGCAGGGCGTCGACCGAGATCGCCCCTGCGCCGGCCCTCGCCGCCTGCTCCGCCTCGACCTCGGCCGCCTGATGGGCGCCCAGCGCCGTTCCCCCGTCGACCACCAGCCCGAGGAGGCTGAACAGGGCGACGAGGAGGAGGAGCACGAATGCGGCGACGACGCCCTCGTCGGTCCGGCGGTGCACGTGGGTCTTCCCGAAGGCTGCCATGTCAGCCGACCGACCGATAGGGGTCCAACGGCGCGGTGGCCGAGGCCTGGACGATGGTGGAGCCGGGCATGCCGGGAAACGCCAGGTCCGACAGGAGGACCTGGCAGGCCACATGCACGGTCACGGTCCCACCGGGGACGAACTGGCCGGTATCGACCGAGATGGCGACATGGGCACACGTGTGGGTGCGGCCGATGAGGTCGATGACCGCATTGATCGACCCCACCCACTGGGCCGTGCCCACCGTCGGGAGCACGGCTGCAGCCTCCGCACCGGCTCGTGCCGCCTCGACCACCTGCTGGCGAGCCTCGGACACCCGTCCGAACACCAGCGAACCGACAACCAGGACCAGCAATACGGGGGTGAGCACCACCAGCTCGACCGTCAGGCTGCCCGCATCGGTGAGCAGGTGCCGCACGCGGCCCATCGGTCGCGTTCGGAGCGATGGCGGAGAGGCGGTCACTCGGAGCTCCGGAACTCTTGGATCGGCCCGGTCGCACTGGCCGACACGCGGAATCCCAGGCCCGGCACGATCGAGACCGCCCGGCCCGACACCTGCAACCATTCCGAGTCGCCCGGCAGCACGGACACCGAGACGGTTGCGCTGTTGACGTCGGACCCGGGGCCTCTCAGGACCGCCTGGGCCGTCGTCACGCCGGCCGCCGGGCCCCCGCCGAAGGCCCGTGCCGCCCGATCGCCTTCGGAGGCCGCGACCTGGGTCACCTGCACCGCGTGCATCCACAGGCAGACCTGGACGGACACCATGAGGAGGAGCATGAGCACGGGCACGACGATCACCGCCTCGACGACCGAGGACCCCTCGTCGGTCCGCCGAGCGGCGGACCGTAGCGAGGCGGACGACCGCCGCCGGGTACCGACTCCGATACCCGGGCGGCGGGTGTCATCCGACCGACCGCTCAGTTGAGGTTGATGGTGTTCGCCTTGGCCGTGACCTTGGCCACGATGATGGCGCCCACGGCGATGGCCAACGTTGCGAAGATCGCCGTGAGGATCACCTTCTCCACCACCGTGCCGGCGTCGTCCCACCCCCCGGCTACTCCGCAACGGGTCCGGACGTACGTCCAGAGGACGGTGAGTTGGTTCGGCATGTGAGGTGCTCCTGTTCTGGTTGGTGTGGCGGGAGGTAGCGCTTCGGCGGGAGCCGACGGCGACGGGACGGATGGCGAAACGACGGCTGGGGACGATGGACATCAGAAGCCTCCGAGGATGCGATGGACCGCCGGAAAGCCGATGAAGAGCAGGAACCCGAGGAGGAGGAGGGCTCCGGGTAGGAACAGCCGCTCCGTCATGGCGTTGGCCGCCGACTCGGCCTCGGCCTGCTCGTGCCGCCGGAGCGACGCAGCCCGTGCCGTCAGCGACTGTCGGATGCGGGCCCCTTCGGTGCCGGCAAGCTGGACGGTGGTCGCCAATTCGACGAGCTCGGGCACGCGTAGCTCCCGACCGAGCGCCTCGAGTGCCGCCCAGGGAGTCGTCCCACCATCGCGTGCGGTCGACAGCGCCCGCCCCAGGCGCTGGGCCGCCCAGTCCGGGCTGACCCCGGCGGCGGCGTGCAGGGCACCGTCGATGCCGACGCCTCCGGCCAGGCTCAGGACGACGAGGTCGACGAACGACCCCGTGACCACCCGGAAGTGCCGTCGGCGCTCGGTGGCCTGCCGCACCAGCGAGAGCACCGGGAGCGTGGCGCCCAGTGGGACGGCGCCCACCAGGAAGATGCCGGCGACCACCACGGGGACCGCCACACCCGCCATGTCGGCCAGCAGCCACAGGATGAGTGGCGCGAGGGCGCTCGTACCGATGACGGCGAGCAGTCGGGTGGCAAAGGCCTCGGGGTCCGTACCGGTGAGATCGAGGTCAGCGAGCAGTGTCCCGACCCACGGGTGGCCCGACCAACGGCTGCGGAGGACAACGGCCATCGCCGTCGAGCCGGCGGTCGTCGGCCGCCCGGTAGTCGTCGGCGCCGTACCGGGAACGACCTGGCGTTCCCACGTCTGGAGCACGCCGTCGAGTGAGAGATGCGGCCGCCGGATCCCGAAGGCGACGCCGAGCACACCGACTCCGATGCAGGCGGCCAACACCACGACCGTCGTCATGCCAGCACCACCGAATCGCCCAGGAGCCGCACGGGGGCCGGTGGACGGGCGAGCGCGACCATCAGCGTGAGCCCACAGGCGTACAGGGCGCCCACCACGCCGAGGACGACCTCTCCCTCAGCGGATCCGAACGGCGCCAGGTAGGAGTGGGCGAATACCGCCAGTCCGGCGGCGAAGACCACGGAGAAGACCACCACCGTGCGGACGCCGCTGCGGACGGACGCTCTGCTCGTCTCGATGCGCAGCCGGAGGGACACCTCCTCCCGGGTGGACTCGGCCAGGGCCTGGAGCAGGTCGCCCAGCCGCTGTGCCCGGGACGTGAATGCCAGGAGGAGTGAGCACACCACGCGATCGGCGCACGGGTCGGCCACCGAGTCGGCGAACTGGAGAAGGGCGTCGCGAGGGTGCGCCCCGACCCGCAGTTGTGCGGCAAGCTGCTCGGTGGCCGCACGGATCGGCGCCGGGCTGAGATCGGCCGTGGCGATGATGGCCTGGCCCAGGCCGGCCGACGCGGCGAGCGTGCCCTGGAGCATCTCGGTCCAGGTGGCGACGGCCTCGATCCTGGCGATGGACACCGCTCCGGACGTCTGGCGCAGCAGTCTCGGCACGCCGTAGGCCGCTCCGGCACCCATCACGCCGGCCACCGGCCACCCGGTGACGACCACGCACACGATGCCGATGGCCACCGCCAGGAGCAGCATCGGCACGTCGATGGTCTCCCACCACGTGGATGTCACCCGGGGCCCGACCTCCGTGAGCACCGGCGTCGACCCGTGTGGCGCCCGTCCGCGTCGGAGCCCGACACCGACTCCTACGATCCCGAGACCGCACACGAGTCCGACCGCTCCGACCGACCAGAGGGGCAAGCCGGCGCTCACCGGTACGACCTCTGCGGCGCGGCGAGGGTCGGTTCGTAGCCGAACGCGACGAGTTCCTCCACCGTCTCCGGGCGGAGGGGTGCCGAGGGGAGACCGCGTCGGTCGGGCCCGGGGCGGTAGATCTCGTTGGAGACCACCTGCACACCCTCGGCATCGACGACTTCCCGTATCGACGCCACGAAGCGTTGGCGTGCACCACGTGCAGGGAACTCCGCAGGGCCGAGATCGTGCCAGGACGACCCGGCGGAACCGGCGTCGCTGACCGATCCCGGTTGCGAGGAGCTGGACAGGTCGTGCATCTCCGAGTCGAGGTGCACGACGAAGTGCAGCGCTCCGGCGATCAGCAGGTTCGTGGCCTCGAGCGGCAGCCGCTCGGGCGCCTGCACGGCGTAGGACGCGATGCGTCGGAACACCCCGGCCGATGATTCGGCGTGGATCGTGCACATCGACCCGGACCGGCCCTGGCTCATGGCATTGAGCATGGGGAGCACCTCGTCACCGAGGACCTCGCCCACGATGACCCGGTCCGCGTTCATCCGCAGTGAGCGGCGGACGAGGTCGGCCACCGGGATCCGGCCCTCCCCTTCGATGTTGGCCGGCCGGGCCTCCAGGGCCACCATGTCCGGATGGCGTGTGGACCCAGTGTCCAGGCCGAGCTCGAACGCCTGCTCGATGGTCACGATCCGCTCACGGCGGTCGATCTCGGCCGCGAGCGCCCGCAGCAGGGTCGTCTTGCCGGAGTTCATCGCACCGGAGACCACGATGTTCCTCCGGGCCCGTACCGCCGCCCCCAGGAGCGACCGCACGCCCTCGTCCATGGCCCCCATGTCGCACATGTCGTCCAGTGACAGGTCGGCGAACCGGTGCCGCCTGATGGAGATCGCCGGCCGCGCCGCGACCGCCATGACGGCCGACAGTCGGGCGCCCCCGGGCAGCTGGAGGTCCAGCTCCGGGCGTGCCGTGTCGAACCGGCGCTCGCTCAGCCCGAACCGGCCTGCCGCCGACCGCAGGAGGTCGACGAGCTCATCGTCCGAGTCCGCCACCGGCCCCATGGACCGTTTGGATCCGTCGGCGAAGGTCGCCCAGACCTGGTCGCACCCGTTGATGTCGATGTTTTCGATCCGCTCGTCGTCCACCAGCACCTGGAGCCTGCCGAGACCGAAGAGGGCGTCGAGGACCGACTGGGCGAGCTCCTGTTCCTCCACCGGCGAATGCGGAAGCGCACCGTCGGGTCCGGTTCCACCCGTCAACGAGTCCAGATGGAGGAACGCCCGCTGGCGCGCGAACTCCCGGCGGTCGTCGCCGTCGAGCGTCGACGCATTGTCTGCCGCCAGGTCCTCGGCGACCCGGCGCCGGATGGTGGAGGTGAGTGTCTCGCTCACCGGACACCGACCTGCGGGCGGACCGGGTCCGTCGGGTCGTCAGGCATCGCCGGTCCGGTACGTCGACGCACGTCCCCGCCATCGGCGGATCCGGCGGGGAGCCCGGGTTCCGCCTGGGCACCGGTGGCCTCGAGCTGGCCGGCGACCCGTCGCACCGCGGCCAGCAGTGCCGAACGCTCGAGTCGGCGCCCGGCGCTCGACGCGCCACTCGCCACGGCTGCGGCTTCCGCATCGAAGGGGATGTCACCGAGGGGACGGATGCCGGCGAAACCGCCGACTTCAGCGCTGTCATGACTGCCCGGGCCGACGACCACGATCCCGAGACGCCCGTCCGTCACGTCCTGCAGCCGGGCCGCGTGGGCCCGGGCGTGCAGTGCCGCCGCCGGGTCACCGTTGACCACGAGCACGGACGCGTGGCATCGTGCCAACCACTCGGGCCGGTCATCGGCTGCGACGCGACCCAGGTCGATCACGGCGAGTCCGTCCGTCCACGCCAGGTCGACGGCCCCGATCACACCCAGCTCGGCATCGTCCGGGTCGCCCGGTCCTCCGGACACCAACACGTCGAGGCCTCCCGGCAGGTGCTGCAGGTGCGGTCCCACGGGTGTGGACGCCCCGCCGCGCCGGACAGCGGCGGCCAACGACGTCCGACCGAGTGTGGACGAGAGTCGGAAGCGCGCGGCGAGGTCACCACCGGCGGGGTCGGCCTCGACCACCACCACGGGACCGGTGCCGGGCCAGGTCGCGGCAAGGAGGCACGACAGTGTGGTGACGCCGGGCGCACCTTTGACCGACAGGACTCCGAGCAGGCTCATGCCGACGCACCGGTGGTGGTGGCCGCCGGGAGGAGCACCAGGCTCACCTGGTCCGCACTCGCGGCCGTGGCCACGTCGGGGGCGACCGTGGAGGCCACCTCCACGGACACCAGCAGGGCGTAGCTGCCACCCGACGCCGAACCGGGCGCAGCGACGGAGAGGACCGTGGCCACCGGCACCAGCACACCCGTGCCCGTACCGCTGAGCGCCGACCCCGACGTCGATCCGGCAGCCGACTGCGTGGTCGAGGACGATCCGGAGCTGGTCGACGCAGCTGCCGCCAGCGGCGACCCGGGAGTGCCGGTCTGCACCACCAGGACCTGCTCACCGGGCGTGAGGCCCGCCGCCGGAAACTGGCCGTCCTTCAGCGCGACCCCGACCACCGCGTCGCCGGCGGCGACGGTCGGCGCCGTTGCCAGGTCACCCACGGTGAGTAGCGACCCGGCCGGGATGGCCGAGGCGGCATGCTTCCCTTCGATCATGGAGGCCTCCTCCACCGGGATGATCTGCACGGCACCGGAGACCGACACGTCCGCCTGACCGAGGTCGGCCGAGGTGATCATCTGGCCCTGGGCCAGTGGATGCTCGACGACGACGGCCGCGGTCCGGTGGCCCGCTGACGCGTACATCCCGGCGAACGTGGCGATGCTGGCGCCGACGACCACGAGGGAAGCGAGCGCGACCATGGCCCGGCGGTCGCGCGGACCGGTCGGCGGCCCCGGGCGGACGGCATCCGGTGTGCCGGCGTCCCGGTCGCTCCGTTCCGGACGGGCACTACCCATCCCCGGGATCCGGACACCGATCCGGTCGGCGACGGAGCTCATGCCCCACCGCCGATCCACGCCTGACGACCGTCCATCACCGGGGACGCCACCGCGTTCAGGCTCTCCACCTGCACCACCCGGAGGCTGGTGCCACCCGTCGTGTACAGCGTGGGGAGTACGCCGCCACCGGTGGCGCCGACCGCGGTCCAGGACACCGCCCACTCGACCGTGGCGGACACGGGGTACCGGCCGTCGTCCGGGTCGCCGTCGGGAGACGGCTGACCCAGCGAACTGTCCGCATAGGTGTGGCTGCAGTAGGTGGACTGCCACGACGCCGGCGTCGCCGTCAGGTACGGCACGCCCGGGCCTCCACACGTGAGCTGGGAGCCGTCGCCAGTCGTCCAGGTCACCCCGATGGGACGGGCCACGGCGGTAGCGGACACCCCTCCGGCCGTGGCCGTCACCGAATCGTCGTGCCACAACGAGGGGTCGATCCACAGCCAGGTGGCGAGTCCGACCACCGACGAGCCCGACGGGTCGTCGAGGAGCGTCGGGACGGGCAGGGTCATCGACTGCTCCGCCTGGATGGCGAGTGCATGGGGATCGACCTGGGGCACGGCGGTCGGCGCTGCGCCGGTGACCCAGACGGTCTGCGTGACCTGCGCGCCCGTCGCCGTGTCATCGCACGTCACCGAGTACCAGGCGCCCGGGAGCGGGCCACCGGCCGGGAACCCGCCCTCGTTGTTCAACGCGAGGTATGTATAGGTGCACTGCCACGGTGAGGAGGACCCGGACCCTCCAGTGGACCCTCCACCCGACGAACCCCCGGCGCCGCCACCCGAGCCAGAGCCCGAACCTGCGCCCACGGTCACCGTGCCACCCCCGCTGCCGGCACCGGCCGAACCGTCGGCACCGGCCGGCACGGCGACGGGGTCGGCGACGATGATGACGGCAGCCAGGGTCACCGCCACCGTCGCCGAGGTGAGTGCCCTCAAGGGTGCCCGCATGATGGCGTCCCCCCGTCGGTCCGGGTGGCGCCGAGTCGGTCGTGGGCGGGTCGTCGAGATTCGTAGTCGTCGGGCATGGAGGAGAGAACCTAGGGAGCGCGGAGGCGCGGGTCTGCAGAAGATGTCACCTGAGGTGCAACTACTTTTCGCGGAGCGACCCGCGATCGAAGTTGTCTGCGGGTCCTTGGAGGCTGTCGGGGCGAGGTGACGGGACATGCGCTGAATCTGCACCCGGCACCTTGCTGCCGCCCTTGCCGATCACCTTGCCGGCGTCGTGCACCAACCCGTCAGCTCGGCCCCGGAGACGGCGACTACCTTGCCGTTGCTGGCGACACGGGCTCGAGGGGTCGCCTGTCGGACCACGAACTGCGCACTGCGCACCGCGCACCGGGGCGACGACAACGCCCGGAAACCGGGAGCCCCGGGGCGGACGATCCCACGCTCCCGACACGACGACGGACGGACGCTCCCTCCGACTCCGGACGGTGGCAGTCGTCTCACGGAGCGGCAAAAAGATGGTCGAGTCGAATGTGGCCCGGAACGCCGGGTCGGGAACTCCGACCGGCCACTCAGGTCGTGCCGAACACCTCGGCGTCGGCCTCGTCGGGGGTACTCCCGGCCACGATCTTGGCGCTCATCTTCACTGCCTTGACCGCGCTCGTGGCGCCGGTCTGGAGGATGATGGCGATGATCAGGAGCAGGATCGCCACGTAGCGGAACTTGTGCGAACCGATCATGATCAGCGCGACCCGGCCCAGTGCATAGGGCGGGGAGCAGATGACTGCGCCGATGGCCCCACCGACCGCGGCAGCGCTCAGCTTGTCCCGGCGGGACTGCTGGGTGCGGAGGCCGAGCAGCCTCGCCGGGAGCGCGACATAGGTGAACATGAGCACGCCGGCCATGATGCCGAGGCTGAGGGCGAACCAGAACTGACCCCACCGGTCGACGACGATGGCGGAGAAGCCGGTCAGGATCCCGACGCCGATCCCCCAGGTCAGGATCGTCCGCTGATGCTTCCGGGCCATGGCGAACGCCGGCCGGATCTCCGGGGTCCCCTTGCCGGCGATGGAGAAGGCGAACACGGCGTTCAGGTAGAAGCTGGCCGCCGTGAACAGCGCGATGACGGCGATCACCGCGGCCGCCACCAGCGGGTTCTTGAAGATATGGAATCCCTTGCCGTGCAGGACGTGGGCCTTGATATCGACCATGACCACCCAGATCCACATGGCCGGCAGGATCTGCACCAGCGTGAGGCGCCAGTTGACGAACAGGGTCTTGACGCCCTGGAACAGCATGGCCAGGCCGCCGACCAGCAGAGCGAGCGGCGCCAACCACCGGCTGCGGGTGCTGAGCGCCAGGACGGCGGCTTCGACGGTGTCGTCGTCGCCGTGGCGGACCGCTTCCACCAGGCGCCCGAACAGGACACCGACCCGCTCACGTCGGGATCCGGCCGACTTCGCCCCGGCGGGAGCAGGCGTCCCCGCTGGCACGGACGGCCCGTCCCCCGGGGACGTCCCGTCTGCGTGGTGCGCCTCCCCGGTTGACGGTTCCCCCGTTGACGGCTCCCCGACCAGTGGCGACGGGAGCTCGTCCCCGGTCCCGGTCGGTGGTGCGGGAGCGGGTCCGGGGTCAGCCGGCATGACGGCGCCTCTCCGGCGGGCGTTCGGCGTCTCTCCCCGCACCGGCGCCGCAGCGACGGACGAGGTCAGAGGGGCTGCCCATCGGCACAGGCTACCCAACCTCCCGGGTGCCGGTACCCCGCTCGCCACCCCTCCGCCCCGGCATTCGGCCCCGGTGCTCGACGCCGCCGCGGAACGGTGCGGGTCAATGGGCTGGCACACTGTCAGGCATGGCTGCCCAGTACATCTTCACCATGCGTGACCTGCGACGCTTCTACCCACCTGACCGCGAGGTCCTGAAGGGGATCAACCTCTCCTTCTATCCGGGGGCCAAGATCGGCGTCATCGGCGGCAACGGCTCGGGCAAGTCCTCGCTGCTCAAGATCATGGCCGGACAGGACGACGACTTCACCGGCGAGGCCCGGCTCACCCCCGGGTTCACCGTCGGCTTCCTGTCCCAGGAGCCCGAGCTGGACGCGACCAAGGACGTCCTCGGCAACATCTCCGAAGGGGTGGGCGAGGCCAAGCAGATGGTGGACCGCTACAACGAGGTGTGCGCCGCCTTCGGCGACCCCGACGCCGACTTCGACAAGCTCCTGGCCGAGCAGGCCGAACTCCAGGACAAGATCGACGCCGCCGGCGCGTGGGACCTCGAGCGCACCTTCGAGATCGCCATGGACGCCCTGCGCTGCCCCCCGGGGGACGCTGACGTCTCCACACTCTCCGGTGGTGAGCGGCGCCGGGTGGCGCTGTGCCGCCTGCTCCTGTCCAAGCCCGACCTGCTGCTCCTCGACGAGCCCACCAACCACCTCGACGCCGAGTCGGTGGCGTGGCTCGAGCGTACGCTGCAGGAGTACCCGGGCACCGTCGTCGCCGTCACCCACGACCGCTACTTCCTCGACAACGTGGCCGGCTGGATCCTGGAGCTCGACCGCGGTGCGGGCATCCCGTGGGAGGGCAACTACTCCTCCTGGCTGGAGCAGAAGCAGGAACGGCTGGCCAGCGAGCAACGGGCGGACACCTCCCGCCAGGATGCGCTCCAGCGCGAGCTCGACTGGATCCGGATGTCCCCCCGCGCCCGTCAGTCCAAGGGCAAGGCCCGCATCAACGCCTACAACGACCTGGTGGCCGAGGCTGAGGCCGCCGAGCGCCGGGCCGACAAACTGGAGATCGCCATCCCGGCCGGACCCCGCCTGGGTGACCGGGTGATCGACGCCGAAAGGCTGTCCAAGGGCTACGGCGACCGCCTGCTCATCGACGACCTCTCCTTCCTCCTGCCCCCCGGTGGCATCGTCGGCGTCATCGGCCCGAACGGTGCCGGCAAGACGACGCTGTTCCGGATGATGGTCGGCGAGGAGACGTCCGACTCGGGAACCCTCGAGGTGGGGACGACGGTGGAGCTGGCCTATGTGGACCAGTCGCGCGACCAGCTCGACTCCGGTGCCACCGTGTACGAGGAGATCACGGGCGGCGTCGACCACATGGTGGTGGGCGGCCGGGAGATCCACGGCCGGGCCTACGTCGCCAGCTTCGGCTTTACCGGCAGCGACCAGCAGAAGAAGGTCGGGCAGCTGTCCGGTGGTGAGAGGAACCGCGTCCAGCTGGCCAAGGTACTGAAGTCTGGCGGCAACGTCCTCCTCCTCGACGAGCCGACCAACGACCTCGACGTGGACACGCTGCGGGCCCTCGAGGAGGCACTGCTCGGCTTCCCGGGGTGCGCGGTGGTCATCAGCCACGACCGCTGGTTCCTCGACCGGATCGCCACCCACGTGCTCGCCTTCGAAGGTGACTCCGAGGTCCGCTGGTTCGAAGGCAACTTCAGTGACTACGAGGCGGATCGCCACAAGCGGCTCGGTGTCGATGCCGACCAGCCGCACCGCCTCCGCTACAAGCCCCTCGTCCGTGACTGAGCCGCGCACCGACATGTCGTCCGAGACCCCGCCACCACCACCACCGCTGCCGCTGCCGCTGCCGCCAACACCGCCGCCGCACCGCACCTTCGCCTCCGACAACTGGGCCGGTGTCCATCCCGAGGTACTCGAGGCCATCGCCCGCGCCAACGTGGGCCACGCGCCCGCCTACGGCGCCGACGCCGTGACCGAGGAGGCGCTCGGCCTGTTCCGATCGCACTTCGGGGCCGACGCCGAGGTCTACTTCTGCTTCAACGGCACCGGCACCAATGTGGTCGGCCTGCAGTCCCTGCTCCGGCCGTTCGAGGCCATCGTCTGCGCCGACTCCGCCCACATCAACGTCGACGAGTGCGGTGCACCCGAACGGCTCCTGGGCTCCAAGCTGCTGACCGTGCCCACGCCCGACGGGAAGCTGACCCCGGAACTGGCTGCCACCAGGGTCCAGGGCGTGGGTGACGAACACCACGTGCAGGCCCGGGTGGTGTCCGTGACCCAGAGCACCGAGCTCGGCACGGTGTACACCCTCGACGAACTGGCGGCACTGAGCGAGTGGGCCCATGCCCAGGACATGCTCGTCCACCTCGACGGTGCCCGGATCGCCAACGCCGCCGCCGCCCTGGGTGTCGATTTCGGAGCGTTCGGGCAGGCGGCGGGCGTCGACGTGGTCTCCTTCGGTGGCACCAAGAACGGCGCCCTCGGGGCCGAGGCGGTCATCACCTTCCGACCCGAGACGTCGACATCCCTCCGCTTCCTCCGCAAGCAGTCGATGCAGCTGTCCTCGAAGATGCGATTCGTGGCCGCCCAGTTCGTGGCCCTGCTCACCGACGACCTGTGGCTCCGCAGTGCCACCCACGCCAACGCCATGGCTGCCCGGCTCGGGAGCGGGCTCGCCGCGGTCGACGGCGTGTCACTGGCGCACCCGGTGCAGGCCAACGGGGTGTTCGCGGCGATTCCCCCTCCGGTCGTCGAGGTCCTCCAGATGGAGTGGCCCTTCTACGTGTGGGACGAGGACACCGGCGTGGTCCGACTGATGTGCTCGTTCGACACCGCGGACTCCGACGTGGACGGCTTCGTGGCCCGGCTCGGCCAGCTGATGGCGGACCGCCGGTAGCGGTCGAAGCGGACGGGGCGTTCGGGAACCGACTG
>Ga0302279_10000682_pt1 | contig 50009 bp, 38 predicted proteins | sample III_Bog_N3_3_FD_194541 | JGI IMG/M metagenome (GOLD analysis project Ga0302279, IMG submission 194541) | Peat permafrost microbial communities from Stordalen Mire near Abisko, Sweden - III_Bog_N3_3 | ecosystem: Environmental > Terrestrial > Soil > Wetlands > Peat | place: Sweden: Abisko... | reverse complement strand
GTTCTCGGCCCCGTTATCTTCCAGGATTTCGAGGTGCCCTCCGGCGTCGGCTTCGGCGGCCGGCAGCTTCTTGCCGTCCACCGCCTGGTTGGCGGCGCGCGCGTCATCGATTCGCTTGGCCGGGACGATGCCGAGATAACGTTCTGCGGCGTCTTTTCCGGTACCGACGCCATGGCGCGGGCATGCGCCATCGACTCGTTGCGCACGAGCGGTATACCCATACCGCTGACCTGGGATGTTGCCTTCTACACTGTCGTGGTCAGCCGCTTCCTGGCCGACTATCAGAATAGCTGGTGGATTCCGTTCCAGCTCTCCTGCACGGTCGTACGAGACGAAACCGCCGCATTGATCGATGCCGTGGCATCGCTGGCCATCCTCGCCGTTGCGGACGTCGTTAACGCAGTAGCGCTTGCATCGACCGCTGGCCTGGATCTGTCCGGCGCCGAAGCTGCGATCAGCGCTCCGCAAGCGACGGTGCAGCAAACCGGCGCCTACACCGCGGCCCAATCCGGCCTTGCCGGCGCACAGACAACCCTCGCCGGCGCAGTGCAGTCCTCGGAGACGACGATGAGCGGCCTCACCTTCAGCGGAAGCGGATCGGCCGAAGCTGGGATTGCGGCCCTGACGACCGCGACCGGGACGGCGCAGCGGCTCGCCAGCCTGGCGGCCGCTCAAGCCTATCTCGGCCGTGCCTCCGCCAATCTGGCTAGTGCGAGCACCTGAATCATGAAGACGATCACATTGGCTGGTGGAAACCTGTTCAAGATTGCCGCGAGGGAGCTTGGCGATGCGACGCAGTGGTTACGGATCGCGCAGTTGAACGGCCTGGCAGACCCCATGCTGTCCGGCGTCATGACCCTCCGCATCCCGGACGTCAACACGAACGCAGGCGGCGGAATTGCTGCTCAGTGAGTCCCGCGCGCCACGGCTTCTGGCTTTGGTGAACGGCGCCGTGCTGAGTTCCGTTACGGACGCCGAAGTGATCGCCAACAACCACTACGCGGCGGACCGCTTCAGGGCGACCGCGGCGCTGGCCGGCGATCCGGCGTTCGGCAGCGCCTTCTGGTCGTCAACGGACACGATCGCGGTCGATATCCGGTTCAGCCTGGATGGCGGTGCCAGTTTCACGAGTCTCATTCGAGGGAATGTGGACAAGGTTTCGCTCGACCCCGCCACGGGGCTGGTGCACCTGGAGGGCCGCGATCTCGGCGCGGCGATGATCGAGGCCCGGACGCAGGAGGCATTTGCCAATCGCACGGCAAGCGAGATCGCCACAATCCTTGCCCAACGCCATGGGCTGACTCCGAACGTCCGCGCCACCACAACACCGGTTGGCCGCTACTACCAGAACGAGCACGATCAGATCACGCTGGACCAGTTCAGCTTCATGACGACCGAATGGGACCTGCTCTGCAATCTCGCGAGACTGGAGGGGTTCGATGTCTTTGTCAGCGGCAGCACGTTGAACTTCCAACCCGCCTTCGTGACGCCCGATGTCGTTCTGTCCGTGGCGCCGACCGACCTGGTGGATCTGCGCATGGAGCGCTGCCTGACGCTGGCGCGGGGTATTCAGGTGACGGTGAAAAGCTGGAATGCGCGGCAGCAGGCGATGTTCGCTGAAACGGCAATTTTGGCTGGCACGTCCGACTGCGGCGGCCCGCCACAGACCTACGTGTTCGTCCAGCCTAATCTTACGCCGGACCAGGCGCTCAATCTCGCCCAGCGCAAGCTCGCGGAGCTGGCACAGCACGAGCGGGTCATCGACCTGACGATGCCCGGCGAGCTCACGCTGACGCCGCGCAGCCTGATCACGCTGACCGCAACCGGGACGGCATTCGATCAAAGCTATTTCGTCGACACCATCGAGCGCCGGATCGGCGTCGGATGCGGATTTGTCCAGCGCGTCCGCGCAAAGAACATGTCTTCCGGCGGCGCTGCCGGCTTGTCAAACCTCAGCAACGGAAGCGGAGCCTGAACCGATGGACCGCGTTGTCAACGCCCTCAAACGCCATGCGGGCATCCTGGACCAGGGACATGCGCAGCCCCGGTTCGGTCTGGTCACGTCGTACGATCCGGCCACCGCCGCGGCTCGCGTCACGTTGCAGCCGGAAGGCGTTCTGAGCGGCTGGCTGCCGGTGCTATCGGCCTGGACAGGCGCCGGCTGGGGGTTGATCTGTCCTCCTTCACCGGGAAACCAGGTCGTGGTGCTGTCCCAGGAAGGCGACGCCCAGCACGGCGTCATCATCGGCGGGACTTATTCAAACAGCCAGCCGCCGCCAGCGACGCCGGCCGGCGAAATTTGGCTGGTGCACCAGACCGGGACTTTCCTGAAACTTTGCAACGACGGCACGGTGCAGGTCCAGGGTGACCTGCACGTCAGCGGAGACATCTACGACTCGAAGGGCTCCTTGTCGCGCATGCGCAGTCATTATGACTCGCACACGCACATTGATTCTCGCGGCGGAACGACCACCACGCCCAATCAGCAGGACTAGGCCGCGATGAGCGATCTGTCGCAGCAATGGGGCTCCGACCTGCTGGCCGGACCGACCGGCGATCTCGCCCTCGCCTCGGGCGCCACGCTCGCCCAGCAGCGCGTCCTGCGGCGGCTGCTGACCAACCCTGGCGACTATATCTGGCAACTTGATTACGGCGCCGGTTTGGGCCGCTTCGTCGGCCAGCCCGCCAATGCGTCGCAGATCCGGGCCGTCATTCGCAGCCAGATCTTCAAGGAGTCGGCGGTGGCACGCACGCCGGAGCCCGTCATCGACGTGCAGGGTCCGCCGAACGCCGCTGCCGGGACAATTTACGTCCACATCCGCTACGTCGACGCGCCCACTGGCGAGACCCAGCTTCTTTCCTTTTCGATCGGCGGGTGAATCATGCAGCTTTCGCTTCAGACCTTCACGACACTGGTACAGAACATGGCTGCAGCGGTGCAGTCGGCGGCATCGCAGCTTGTCGATCTCACCGTCGGCTCGGCGCTGCGCGCAATCCTCGAAGCGAACGCGTCAGTCGCGCTTTGGATGCAGTGGCTGATCCTGCAGGTTCTGCAGATGACGCGGGCCGCAACCAGCAGCGGTCCGGATCTGGACAGTTGGATGGCCGACTTCTCGCTGCAGCGACTGCCGGCCTGTGCGGCGACGGGTATCGCGGCCTTCTCGCGCTACACGGCTACGGGCCAGGCGCTGATTCCCGCGGCCTCCCTGGTGCGCACGGCAGACGGGTCACAAACGTTCGCGGTTACCATCGACCCAACCAATCCAGCGTGGTCCCCGTCACAGAACGGCTACGCCCTGGCCACTGGCGTTGCCACGCTGAACGTTCCGATTGCCGCTCAGATTGCCGGTACCGTCGGCAATGTTCAGGCCGGAGCGATTACAATGCTTGCCTCGGCGCTGCCTGGCATCGACACCGTGACGAACCCCGCTCCGCTGCAGAATGGGCTCGACGCGGAGACAGACGATGCCCTTCGGTCGCGGTTCCGCAACTTCATCGCCAGCCGCTCACGGGCCACACCTGACGCCGTCGGCTACGCGGTCGTGAGCGTTCAGCAAGGCCTGGCCTACGCGATCGCGGAGAATCTAAACCCCGCCGGAATTCCGCAGATGGGGAGCTTCGTCGTCACTGTGGACGACGGCTCGGGATCGCCGCCGGCATCGTTGCTCAGCACCATCAGCACCGCCGTCGAAGCTGTGCGCCCGGTGGGGTCGATCTTTACCGTTCAGCCTCCCAGCGTCTTGCAGGCAAACGTGAGCGTGACTCTGGGACGATCTGCCGGTGCTTCACCCGCCGTTACGGCGGCGGTTGCGAACGCGATCTCCCGCTATGTCGATGCCCTGCCGATCGGCGCGCCCCTCGCGCTCACCCGGATCGCTCAGATCGCCTACGCCACGTCGCCGACAGTCACAAACGTCAGCCAGATGCAAATCAATGGCTGCACCGCGGACCTCGTGCCCCCGGCCTCGGGAGTGCTCAAGGCCGGAACGATTGCGGTAGCCTGACATGACGGGTGACCAGAGCGACATCGTAGCGCGGCTCAAGGTCGTGCTGCCCGGCGGATGGTTTGCCGATGAAACCCCTCTCCTCGATTGCGTGCTCGCCGGTCTTGGCTGCGCATGGGCGTGGGTCTATCAGACGCTGCAGTATGTAACTGCGCAAACCCGCATCGCCACCGCCACCGACGTCTGGCTTGACGTCATCGCCCGCGACTATTTTGGCCGGCGACTCGTCCGCCGGGCAGGTCAGGCGGATGATCCGTTTCGGCGGCGCATTATGGCGGAACTGCTCCGCGAACGCGGGACCCGGGCCGCCGTCATAGGCGTGCTGAAGGACCTCACCGGCCGGTCCCCCATCGTGTTCGAGCCTTCCCGCGCGACCGACACCGGAGCGTACGGGGCGGCTGGCGGCGGCTGGTCCGGGTTGGCTTATGGCGCGGCGGGCGGCTGGGGCAGTCTTAATCTCCCGTTCCAGTTCTTCGTGACGGCCTATCGGCCGGCCGGCTCCGGCATCGCCTTCGTCGCCGGCTGGGGCAGTGGCTGCGGCGGATACAACAAAGGCGCTGTTGAATACGGCAATCTGGCGATGCTGCAAGGCCAGGTGACCGACGCGGACATCAACGCGGCAGCCGCCAGCGTGCTTCCCATCGCCACGACCGGCTGGCTACGCATCACCAATTGAGCGCGCCCGCTGCAGCGCAAAGAGGACGCAATGGACAGGAATTTGGTCTATCCCGGAAGCATTCCGCTCGACACCGACCTGCTGACGACCAACCGGAACGCGATGGTCGCGCTGGGCTATCTGGCACAGGCAACACTCGGCACAGGCACTGTCGCCGACGGGCTTGCCTGCAGTCCCACCGCACCCGCCTCGATGACGATCAACATCGGGCCTGGCAGCATCGCGCAATTCTCGGTCCTCGATCCGCTGCCTTTCGGCTCGCTGGCCGCTGACAATGCCAGCCCATTGGTCAAGATGGGCGTCAATCTCGCGCCCACCCCGTTTACGCTGAGCCCGCCCACCACGTCCGGCCAATCGATCAACTATCTGGTTGAGGCCGCGCTGCTGGAGTCCGATACCAATCCGGTCGTTCTGCCATACTACAATGCAGCCAACCCGGCGTTGCCATATAGCGGCCCGGCCAACTCGGGCGCTGCCCAGAACACACTGAGGTCCCAACGCGTTCAGTTGCAGTTGAAACCGGGGGCACCCGCAACCACCGGGTCGCAGACGACTCCGCCCGTGGACAGCGGCTGGGCCGGGCTGTACGTTGTCACGGTCGGATACGCTCAGACCACAATCACCGCCGCCAACATCGTGCTGCATCCGCAGGCGCCCCTGCTCGCCTGGAAGCTCCCCGCCTTGCGCCCGGGCTTCGGCAGTGGCGTGCAGACTTTCCTGGCATCCGGTGCGTTCACCGTGCCGCAAGGTGTCACCCAGGTTGAAGTCGAGCTTTGGGGCGGCGGTGCTGGCAGCTACGCCTCTACATCAACCTACCCAAGCGGCGGCGGCTCCGGTGGCGGCTATGCGCGCGGCCGAATAACCGGCCTGTCGCCAGGCCAGGTTGTTCCCGTAACGGTGGGCTCGGGTGGCGTTGCAGGAACGACCTCGGGCACGGCGGCGACCGCCGGCGGCACGTCGAGCTTCGGGGCATTCGTCAGCGCGACAGGTGGCAGCTTGAACTATCTCGCGACAGCCGCCTATCCGCTGTTCGGCGCCAAGCCTGGCGGCTACGGCGTCGGCGGCGACGTCAGCATCAGCGGCTCGGCCGGCCAGGGGGCGTTGTTGAACCAGGGCGGCATGGGCGGAGCGGCGCCGATGGGGGGAATGCAGAACAGCGGCACCACAGGCGTCGCCGGCTTGTTCCCCGGGGGTGGCGCGGCGGGTGCCGGAACGGGAGCGAACGGCGCAACGCCATACAACGGGGCGCCGGGAGCCGCAGGTTATGTGGTGGTGAGATGGTAGCGATGAAAACGTATGCGCGGATCGAGGACGGTGTGGTGGCGGAATTGCTGACCACAGCCGGTGATATTGCCGAAATGTTCCATCCCGAGCTGACCTGGCTGGACGTGACCGCCGTCGCCGGCATTGCGGAAGGTTGGACCTTGGCCGGCACGACATTCAGCCGTCCGCAAACTTCCGCACCGGAAGCTGCCATTCCGAGCCTCGCCGATTTACAGGCGCGCATGGCCGCATTGAGCACGGAGCTACAAGCACTGGCCTCGTCCGGTCAGGCCGCATCGGCGCAGTGAGATGATATCAAACGACCCGTCAACCGTTCCGGGGACCTTGCTTATGCCGACGCCAGCATCCCATGTCTGGAAGCCGAGCACCGCTCGTACGGTCGTCCTGGATGCGTTCATTCCGGTACCGCGCGGATCTACGGCAGCCGCGCCTCCGCCATTGAACTGGCCGACCAAGGATCCTCAGGATATTCTTGACTACCAGTTCGATATTACGCCAGCGCTGGTCGGCAACAAAGGCGACTCGATCGCAACGCTCGACGTAACGACAGCGCCAGGCAACCCCGGCGATCTGGTTGTAAACCAGGTCACTGCCGATGGGGCAGTGGTCGTGCTTTGGCTTGCGGGCGGACAGGCCGGCACGGTTTATACCGTAACGATTCTGATCACCACGGTGAACGGCCGCAGCATACAGCGCAGCATTCTGCTCCCAGTATTGGAGCTGTCGATCCCGATTGCGCCGGCGACGGCTATTCTGACCAACACCGGCGCCGTGCTGACCGATCAGAACGGAAACCCCGTTCTCGCCGCCTCCTGAGCAGTGGGCGGCATCCCTCGCCGCCCTGCACCAAAATTCTGCCCAGGCATCACCGGACCCGCCAGCGACCGCTGCGCGGGGCTTCCTGTTTGGAGTTCCGTCAGGCATGCCGACGATCGATCAGCTCGCGCCCGCCACCGCAGCCTCGGACAACGACGAGCTTATGGTGAGCCAGGCAGGCACCGCCCGAAAGATCACGCGCGCGCAAGTTCTGGCCGGCGTGCAACCGGAGCTCGCCATCGCCGCCGGCACGCTGATGGGCCGCTGCAGCGCTGGCACCGGCGCGCCGGAAACGCTCGCCGTTGGCGCCAACCTTGTGCTTGCCAACGGGACACTGTCGGCGCAGGCCGCTCCCTACACCGTGTCGCAGCTTCCGGCCGGAACCGTGCCAGCGTCCGGAGACAGCGTGCCGCTCGGCCAGTCCGGCACGAACACCGCCGTGACGTATGGCCAGTTCATGAGCGGCTTGCCTGGGGTTGCCAATGTGGACGCCTCGCAAACGCTGGTTACACCGACCGGCGCATCTGGCGCGGTCAGGCTCGCCGACTATGCGGCGTCCACGCTCAGCAGCAGCGGCGGCACCATGGCGGGCGCCCTGACCCTGGCCTCCGACCCCGCGGCGCCGCTGCAAGCCGCCACGAAGAACTACGTGGACAATCAGGTCGCAACGCTGGTCCCGACGACGGGGGGAACGCTGGCCGGGGCGCTGACGCTTGCCGGCGACCCCACGAGTGCCCTGCAGGCCACGACCAAGCAATACACCGACGCGCAGGTTGCCACGGCCGTCCCAAAGACGGGGGGAACGCTGTCTGGGGCGCTGACGCTTGCTGGCGACCCCACGAGTGCCCTGCAGGCCGCGACAAAGCAATACACCGACGCGCAGGTTGCCACGGCCGTCCCGAAGTCCGGCGGAACCATGACGGGCCCGCTGATGCTTGCCGCCGACCCGGCGTCGCAACTGCAAGCGGCAACCAAGCAATACGCGGATGCGCGCGTGCTGCGCAGTGGCGATGCCCTGACCGGACCGCTGATGCTCGCGGCGGATCCGACCGCGGCGTCGCAGGCCGCCACCAAGAACTATGTCGATACCCAGCTCGGCACGGCGCTACCCAAGAGCGGCGGCGCGCTGACCGGCGTCCTGACCCTCGCGAGCGATCCGACCGCCTCCACCCAAGCGGCCACGAAGCGCTATGTGGATACGCAGGTGGCCACCGCCTTGCCGCTGAACGGCGGCACGCTGGCGGGCGCCTTGATGCTTGCCAGCGACCCTGCCGCGGCAAGCCAGGCCGCCACCAAGCACTATGTCGATGGTCAGGTTGCGACCGCATTGCCGCTCGGCGGCGGCACGCTGACAGGTGCTTTGTCGCTGGCCAGCGACCCTACCGCAGCGAGCCAGGCCGCCACCAAGCACTATGTGGACACCCAGGTGGCCGCCGCGGTGCCGCTGAGCGGCGGCACGCTGACGGGCGTCTTGACGCTGGCCAGCGACCCCACCGCTGCGAGCCAGGCCGCCACCAAACACTATGTGGACGCACAGGTCGCGACCGCCTTGCCACTCGGCGGCGGGACGCTGACCGGCGCGCTGACTTTGCCAGCCAATCCCACGTCCGCCCTGCAGGCAGCAACGAAACAATACGTCGATGCCGCCGGCGGCGCTACGACGGGAGAAATCAACGTCAAGTCCGCGCCGTACAGCGCGAAGCTCGACGGCACGACCGATGATACGGCGGCATTCAAGGCAGCCTATCAGGCGGCCCCCGCCGGCTCGGTGATCTTCGTGCCAAACGGCGTGACGGTGCTGCAGAATCCAAACACGTGGGGCATCTCGCTTACCAAGCTGGTAAAGTGGGCCGTTGATGGAACGACGCTGCCGGACGGAACCTCGCTGGCGAGCGCAATCTCCGGAGGCACCCCCGCCGCGAATTTTTTGCCCGGCATCGTTGTCGGAAATAGCAGCGTCAGTTCCGAAGCCAGCCGGTGCGGCTCGCAGCCTACCGACTTCGCCGTGCGACATGCCGCATACGTCGCGAATCACAGCGGCGGCACGGCCGGTTATGTCAGTTGCAACGATCGCACCGACACGATCATCTACGGTGCTCCCAACAATTACATTTGGGGCGGCCTGGACCGCCTGCTCTGGTGCGGCACGCAGACAGGGTCCTCGGCGACGCCGGCACAGCACGTCGGGCGCTACATCCAGACGATCCGCCAAGCCACGACGACCGGCCAGCCCCAGCCACAGTTGTGGGCAGCCTGCCTTGAATACCGGGACACCACCGGTCAGCCCTCAAGTGCGGTGAACGCTGCGCTGACCATCGAAATGGATTGGTACGGCAACGGCGCCGACGATGCAAATAACCGAGCAATACAGTCCCTGGTTGTCGGCCAGGCCAGTTCTACCGGCAGCCCCGTCCAGATTTCGACCATCATTGGGGCTTATCTCGCGGCCGGCTCCTCAGGCTATGCTTACAGCGTGTTCCGCGTCGCGATTCCGTTCTCGACAGCGGTGCTGGATACGACCGCCGCCCAGCAGATGACCGGCGCCGCGGCGATTAAAATGGCCGCCGGTCATGCGATTGCCTTCGAACCGACCAATAGCTATCGGCTGGCGTTCGACAACACGACCAATTCGCTTCGCTGGTCTGCGGCTACCCAATCATGCATCGTCGGCAAGGGTATCGCGGTCGGCTGGCAGACGGTCTGCGCCGGAACTACGACGCTCACCAGTTCCGCAGCCGGCAACATCGTCTTTCTGGCGGGCAGTGGATCAGCTTATACGATCACGCTGCCCGCTGCCAGCTCGATGGCTCCCGGTTCAGGCTTCACGTTCTCCGTTCTGGGCACGGCGGCTGCCACCATCGCCCCCGCTGGGTCCGATACGATCGACTGCCCGCCCGTGGTTCTGCATCAGAACGACCGCTACCACATCGTTGCGGATGGCAGTGGCGCCTGGCGCGAGGTCTTCCGCGCCAATCTCGTCAACCCGCGATTCGCGGCGCCGCCGGTGCTGCCCAGTTACACGGTCGCCGCTCTCCCGACCGCGGTTGCAGGTGCCAAGGCATTCGCCAGCAACGGACGCAAGCCGAGCGAGGCCGCCGCGGCGGGAACTGGCGTCGAGGTCTTCTACGACGGCGCTCACTGGATATCGGTCTGCGGCGGCACTCAGGTTCTGGCCTGACGATACGGCCCTGCGGCCAGGCGGTCCGTTCCCCTCTTCTCTCTTGTACGGATTCACGCAATGCCGACAATCTCGCAGCTTCCGGCCGCGGCCCAGGCCAATGCCGCCGATGAGGTACCGCTCAGCCAAGGGGGCAGCGCCAGGTCAGTCAGCGTCGGCTCGCTGCTTGCCGGCACCCAACCCGCCATAATCACCGACCAGGGCACGCTGCTCGGGCGCACAAGCATGGGGCCTGGTGGCCCCGAACCCGTCTCGGTCGGGACCGGGTTGGCCATCAACGCAACGACGCTGTGCGCGAACGGGGCAGATCACGCCGCGTTCGCGCCTCAGCCGACACTCGAGACCACCGACCAGGTTGTCCTCAACAGCGCAGGCGCTCCCAAGCTGCTGGATCTTGGCTTGCTGCGCGGTCTGTTCTCGGCTGGGCAGAATATTACGATCGATCCTACCGGCATCATTGCCGCCACCGGCACCGGTGCGACCGAGCCGAGCTTCCTGGTCGGCGCGGCCGATCCGGCGCCCGGCATCGGCAAGAATGGCGACAGCTACCTCAATGCGACAACCGGCAAGGTGTTTGCCAAGGAAGCTGCCGCCTGGACCGACACCGGCACCAATCTGCGGGGTCCGCAAGGGCCAGCCGGGCAAGCCGGGCAGCCCGGCGCGACGGGTCCGCAGGGGGCGGCCGGATCCAGCACCAGCATCACGCAGGCGCCGGCGGTCACCACGATGGCTGCGACCGACCTCGTGGGCATCAGCCATGCCGGTGCGGACCATTCCATCACACTGGCGAACCTGCTGAACGCTGAAACGATCGACCAGGGCGCCGCGGCGGCACCGGCGAGCGACACCGATGCATTCTGGGTGGGCCAAGGCAGCAGCACGCTGCGGGTGCAGACGCTGTCAGCGCTATGGACCTGGATCGCCGCCAAGCTTCCCGGATACCAGGCGCCCGTCACCGAAGTGACGGCCAACCTGACATTGGACGCGACGCTTGCCGGCCATCTGCTGATTTGCTCACAGCCCGTCTCCGTCACGGCAGGTATTGGCGTCACGACGGGTTTCACCTGCCGCGTCCTGAACGTATCGGTCGGCAACGTCACCTTGGGGGGCATGACCACTTCCAGCGGGTCGTCGATACTGCAAGCCAACCAGCTCGCCGAGGTCAGCGCCGGCGCCTATTCCGGCGGCACCATCGTGTTCGCAGCGATCAGCGGGGGCATGGTGTTGCCGGTTCCGGGGCAGGTTACCGCCCTCACGATCGGTACGGTCACGAGCAGTAGCGTGCCGCTGTCCTGGACAGCGCCGGGCGCCGGTGGCCCGGCTTCCGGCTACACGGTCAACTACCGTGTGACCGGGACCAGTGCCTGGGCCGCGGCGGCGACGGCCGTACCCGGCTTGACCTTTGCCGTCGTCGGGCTGTCGGCCAGCACCGGCTACGATTTCGAGGTCATCGCGACCAACGCGACAGGCAGCGGCCCAGCATCTTCCGTGGTCAGCACCACCACCGCAGCGCCTGCGACGCTGCCGCCGGGCCAGCCAATGGGCTTGTCGGCCGGCACGCTCACCAGCAGCAGCGTGGCGCTGTCCTGGACCGCGCCGAGTGGCGGAGGGGCCGCCGCTGGCTACACCGTGCAGTATTGTGCGCATGGCACGGGGAATTGGATTACGGCGCAAACGGGCGTCGCCACCGCGTCGTACACCGTCACCAGCCTATCGGCATCGACGCAGTACGATTTCCAGGTCATCGCCACGAACGCGGCAGGCGCCGGCCCTGCTTCGCCCGTCATCAGTGCAACGACTCCGATGGCGCCGCCAGGCCAGGTCACCGGCCTCACCGCGGGCACCGCTTCCGCTGTGTCCGTTCCGCTCGCCTGGACTGCGCCTGGAGCCGGCGGCGCGCCATCCGGCTACACGGTGAAGGTTCGTGTGACGGGACAGACCGCCTGGACCACGGCGACCAGCAACGCCACCGGTACCAGCTACACTGTTGCCGGCCTGACCTCGAGCACAAGCTACGACTTCGAAGTGATCGCGAGCAATACGGGCGGCAGCGGTCCGGCCTCCGCCGTCGTCACCGCCACCACCGCGCTTGCAGCGCCTGGCGCCATCACCACCCTGACCGCCGGTGCGGCAACCACCAGTACCGTGCCGTTGTCCTGGACGGCTCCTGCCGGAGGCGGCGCGGTCGCCGGCTATACGGTGCAGTGTCGTCTGCACGGCGCCGCGTCCTGGACCACGGCGAGCAGCGCAGTGACTGCGACCACTTTCACCGTGACTGGTTTGACTCCCGGCGCGACATACGACTTCCAGGTGTATGCAACGAATGCAGCGGGCACCGGGACGGCGGCCACGCTGTCCAGCGTCGCCACGGCGGCAGCCAGCAACTACGTGCTGACACCCGGATGGCTACCCGCAACGGGTTCGACCTGGACCTCGACAGCCAGCGGTATCGGCGTAAACGCGAACGACAACAGCGCCTCGACCGACGGCGGCCATGCCGTGCCGGTCAGTGTGGCGTTCGTCTGGTCCGCCAGCAACACAATCTCACCGACCTCGTCCCAGCAACCGGGCGCCCAGTTCAGCAACAACGGACACAACTACTGGGGCGCCTACGTCAACGGACCCGGCACGCCTGGCAACTACTTCCTGTGGGCGATCGCCAAGGACGTGGGAGCCAACGTAGTGGCGGCCTGCGTGTTCCCCAGCGCCTTCACCTTCACCTGAGCGGGGGATTTGCATGTCCGTGGCACTCGTCGCACCCGGCAGAGCGATGGCCCTTGCCGGGAATGGCGCCGTCGCGCTCTGGCAACGGCTCGCCGGGGCCGGCGGCGGTTCGGCTACCGGCTCCGGCCCGAGCGCGTCCGGCATCGCCGGTCTGTCGGGTTGGTGGGATGCCAGCTCGTACGGGGGCATGCTTGATGCCAACGGCAACGCGATCCCTGCCTGGAACAGCACGGTCGGGAGCCTGACGGACAACAGCGGCGGCGGACGGCCGATGACGGTGTACCGCGCGGCCGGCAGCGGACAGAACGCCACGGCGACGCCGCGTCTGTCCGGGTTGCTGGGCGGACTCGGCGCCACCGTCGCCGGCGGCACCTGGACGCCCTCGCTCGATCCCGACCTGGGGTTTCGCGTGTCCGGGATTTCGATGGCCTCGGGGCAGGCATGGACGCGGTTCCTGGTCTGGTCGCGCCCCAACTGGCGGCAGTCGAGCGGCAAGGATTCCGAGCCGGTCGCCCTGCTGACCAGCGGCAGCATCGTGGTGCTGCAGGCGGACAGCGCTGGCGGCAGCAACCGCCTGATCCTGTTCCCGGGCGCGCAGCAAACCGTGCTCACGTCCAGCCTGACGCGCCGGCACACGCACTCGGTTATCCTGCGCAACACGCCGGGCGCCGGCGTGGATGTGTGGCTCGACGGAACGCAGGTTGCCACCGGAGCCGCGAACCCGATCGGTTCCGCCGCCGCGTCATTGCTGTTCCTGCATGACGGCACGTCGAACGGCGCCGCGCAATGTTGGTTTCATGAAGCGGCGAGTTGGGAACGAGCGCTGACCGGCGCCGACATCGCCACGCTGCTGACCGCGGCGGCGCGCTGGACCCGCGGCCCGCGCAAGGGGGTTGTGCTTCTGTTCACCGGGCAGTCCAACGCGGTGTACGCCACGCTTTCCGACGGCGCCGGGATGCTGCTGGCGCAGGGCGTGGCCTGGTACCTGGGCGCGCTTGCCTGGGGCATGTTCGCCTCGAACGCAGTAGGCAGCGCCACCGAGGTCGGCGGTCACGGCATCTATGCGGCCCCGCCCTATGCGGGTGACTTCGTGCACAACCCCGGCGATGGCAGCGACCCATCCACCTGGGCCGAGGGTGCCGACGGGCAATGGGTGCAGACCTTCATGTCCGCGCAGTCCGCCCCGGATCTGGCCGATTGCGATGCGATCGTCTGGTGGTGGTCGGAAACCGACAGCACGCGCGCCTACACCGAGAAGGCGACATTCGAAGCGGCGGCCAGGCGATGGCTGGCGCTGGAGCGCGGCATGGTGCCAGGCGCAACCGCCGGCTCCTTGCCGCTGATCTGGTGGAACGCCATGCCATTCGGCTCCGGCACCGATAACGGCACACAGATGCACCGGGAGGCGGTGGCGGCGCTTGCGGCTGACGCCACGCAGAACGTGGCGATCGGCCTGCCGATGACCGCGGGCGCGCTGCCCCGCGGCGCGGCGCCGAACGGTGACGGAACGTGGTCCGGCGGCGATTACAATCACCTCGACAGCATCGACAATATAGGCTTTGCCCGGCTCGCGGCGCCGGTGGTGGCGCGCGCAATCCTGTCGTCGCGCGGGGGCGATTCGATTGCTGCCATTCCCGTTGGCGTGCCCGCAGCAGGTGGCCCGCGCATCGCGAGCGCACAGTATACCAGCCCGACCACCGTGCTACTGACCGTGGTCCACGACGCCGGCACCGATCTGCGCGTACCGTTGCTCGCCGCGCACGGAGCGGGCTTTGCCGTCATGGATGGCGGGTCCGTCGCCTCGCCGGGCACGGTCCGGACGGCCGTCGCCTGCATCAGGGTGGACGCCACGCATCTGCAGATCACGCTGGCCAGCCCGCTGGTGAACCCGGCCACGGAATGCCTGCTGTTCTACCCCTACGGCCATGGCTTTATCGGTCGCGGCAACGTCGTGACCGATAATTTCTCGGCTTTGCCAAGCCCGCCGGGCTGGAACATCGGGGGCGATCTCGGCAGCGCCTGGGTGCTCGACTGTCCGCTCGCCGCCACGACAGTGCCGATCGTTCTGCACACCTGACCTTCCGACCGAGGTCGGATCGTCCCCTTCGGAGATTACCGGTGCATGAGCCAATCGACTGCCCGATCAACGTGCAGGTCGCCCAACTGCGTTCGGCGCAGGAGGAGGCGATCAGGCGCGTCGCAGCCTGCGAGCTGCAGGATGCGGTGAGCAGGACCCGCATCGGCGCGCTTGAAGACAAAATCAGGCAGATGGTCCTCTCCGCCGAGTTCGAGCCGGTAAAATGGATGGTCTACGGCATCGTCAGCACGACGCTGGCGGCCGTGCTCACCGCCCTTGTAGCCGGCGTGCTGTCGAGCGCGCCGCGCCTGCTCCACTAAAACTCTGACGAGGCCCTCCATGAAAAAGAAGCCGAGCTATCTTGAAGTCCTGCCGACGGCGCTGGCCTTGATCATGGTCTGGATGATGATCGGACTCGTTTTGTACTGGCTTGCTTATGCCCCGCCCGCGTTCAGCGGCGTGCTGCAGAACGCGGCGATCGACGAGGCCCTTGCGCCCGGCCAGCCCCTCCTGGTGCAGCGCAAGTTCTGCCTTAACTATGACGTGACACTGCGCGTCCATCGCGAGTTTCAGGACGGGGTGGTGTTTGGTCTGCCCGATATCATGACCACGATGCAGAGAGGCTGCCACGACATGACTGTTGAGATCGACGTGCCACACTCGCTGCCGCCGGGTGCCTATCTTTATCGCGTTACAGTCGAGTACGATGCGACTCCGCTGCGCCGGCATGTGGTCCAGTTCCCCGACGTTCACTTCGTACTGGCTGATCAGAGCGGAGACGCGCCGGACCAGGCGACGCGTCTGACCCTCGGCTACTGATCGCCGCCATGTCGACATTCGAGAGTGCCTTCGCCCTGCTTGTGGGTCACGAAGGCGGCCTGTCGTTGGACCAGGCCGATCCAGGCAACTGGACCGGCGGCCGACCGGGCCAGGGAACCTGCCGCGGCACCAAATACGGTATCAGCGCGGCGGCGTATCCGGACATCGACATCGCCAACCTGACGGTCGATCAGGCCGCCGATATCTATCGGCGCGACTTTTGGAATCGCATCATGGGGGACTCGCTGCCGCCGCCGCTGGCGCTGCTCGTGTTCGACGCCGCGGTCAACAACGGCATTGCACGTGCCACGGAGTGGTTGCAGCAGGCAGCAGGTGCCGAGCCCGATGGCGTCATCGGGCCGGCGACCGCAAAGGCCGTGCAGCGCGCGGCACAGACGCAGGGCGGCGCGGCGCTATGCGCCGAGTTCCTCGCCCGGCGGCTGTCCTTCATGGCGTCGCTGCCCACCTGGCGGACCTTCGGCCTGGGCTGGGCCCGCCGGCTCTGCTCCCTGCCCTATCAATCGCTGACCATGACCGAGGGAGACCAGACTCATGGCTGATCCCGTGAAGTGTGCCATTGTTGCCGCCCATGCAGCGGCCGTCGCGCAGGCTGACATGCTTGGGCGGTCGGCCTCGGCGGAGGTGGGCAAGGCCGAAAACGTCGTTGCCAGGAACAAGCTGCTACTAATCGTGGCGGCGACCGGGTTTGTTGTAGGTGTTACATTCGCGCTGCTGATCTGAACAGATCCATTGGCAAGTAGGGCGGATAAGCGAAGCGCCATCCGCCGATGCGGTGCGGCTGGCTGCAATGGCGGATGGCGCTTCGCTTATCCGCCCTACATCCCCCGAACAACGTTTCGTCTCAATAATGGGATGCTGTGTCGCGTCGCCCTTCCATCACCCCCGCCGCAAACGGAGCACGCAATGCTGCCATTGATCCCGCTGGCAATCTCGATCGCGCCGGAGATCGCCAAGTGGCTGTTCGGCGACAAGGCTGAGAAAACCACCGCCGCCGTGGCGCAGGCGGTGCAGGTGGTCACCGGGGTTGACGTCAATGCCCCGAACGGCGCAGCCGCCGCGCAAGCCGCCTTGGCCGGCAAGCCGGAGCTTGCGGTACAGATGCGCACGCAGCTTGCGCAGATCGCGGCGGCCGCGGAGGCCGATGCGCACAAGACCGAGTTGGACCAGTTGCAGGCAATGCTGGCCGATACGGCGAGTGCACGCGCCCAGACGGTTGCCCTGGCCCTGGCAAAGTCGCCGATCGCATTCGGAGCGCCGCTGGTGTCTGTCGTGGTCCTGGTAACATTCGCAATTGTCATGACGGTGGCCATCACGCGCACCATGCCGAGCGGGAGCGAAACAGTCCTGACGATGCTGCTGGGCTCGCTGGCGGCGATGGCAACATCGGTCGTGTCCTATTGGGTCGGCAGCAGCGCCGGATCGGCACGAAAAGACGAGCACTTCGCCAGGATCGTCGCCGGACGAGACGCGTCATCCTCCGTGGGGTCCTCCGCGGGCAGCTAGCCCGACTTTCCGATCCTGCCGGTACCTAGCGAAAATCGCGCGAGCGCGGAACGACCCGCTCGGCGCGCGGGTGGCGCGGTGCGCGGGGACGCGGCATCTCATCGGCTGGCGTGGCAATCGTCAGGACGGGTGCGTCCTCGATGATGCCGGCCATCGCGGCGCTGCGATCCTCAAGCTGCTCGGCGATGACGTGCACAATCCCTTCCGGACTGCGCTGCAGCTTGCCCCGCACCAGCAACAACGAACTGCCGAGGATCGCACGGCGGAACTGCTCCAGCATGCTGGACCAGACGACGATGTTGGCGATGCCGGTCTCGTCCTCGATGGTGCAGAACACGACGTTGCCGTTGCCCGGGCGCTGGCGCACCAGCACCACACCGGCAACGGCAACCGCGGTGCCGTCGCGCCCCGCCGTCGCTTCGGCGCAGCTCAGCACGCCTTCGCGGGAAAACTGCGCGCGCAGGAAGCGCATCGGGTGCGCCTTCAGCGACAGGCCGGCGGTCTGGTAATCGGCGATGACGTGCTCGCCCTGCGTCATCAACGGCAGCGACGCGGGTTTTACCGCAACCGGCTGGTGGGCAAACAAGGGCAGTGCAGCCGACAGGCCACGCACTTGCCAGAGCGCCTCCCGCCGATCCAGCCCCAGGCTGCGCATCGCATCGGCGTCCGCCAAGGCAACCAGCGCCGCATGCGGCAACCCCCAGCGCGCCAGATCGGCAAAACTACCAGCACGATCCTTGACCAAAAGGTCCGCCCAGTCCTGGCGGAAGCCCGATATCAGACGGAACCCGAGCCGCAGCGTCCCCCCGTCCTCCATCGTGCAATCCCACAAGCTCGCGCAAACGTCGATGCCGCGCACGGTTACGCCATGGTCCCGCGCGTCCCGCACGATCTGCGCCGGCGCGTAGAACCCCATCGGCTGCGAATTGAGCAGCGCGCAGGCGAACGCCGCCGGATGGTGGCACTTCAGCCAGGCCGAGATATAGACCAGCAGAGCAAAACTGGCAGCGTGGCTTTCCGGGAAGCCATACGTGCCAAAACCCTCGATCTGGCGGAAGCAGCGTTCGGCGAAGTCGCGCTCGTAGCCGCGCGCCACCATGCCCTCCACCATCTTGGCGAAGAAGCGATGGATGGTGCCGACGTGGCGAAACGTCGCCATGGCGCGGCGGAGCTGGTTGGCTTCCTCGGGCGTGAACCGCGCGGCCTCGATGGCGATCCGCATCGCCTGCTCCTGGAACAGCGGCACGCCGAGCGTCTTGCCGAGCACGCGTTCCAGCTCATCGGGCGGCCCGTGCTCCGGTGACGGCGACGGGAGAAAGACCTCTTCCAGACCTTGGCGCCGGCGCAGATAGGGATGCACCATGTCGCCCTGGATCGGACCGGGGCGCACGATCGCCACCTCGATCACCAGGTCGTAGAATTCGCGCGGCTGCATCCGCGGCAGCATGTTGATCTGCGCACGCGATTCCACCTGGAACACGCCGATCGAATCGCCGCGCGATAACATCGTGTAGACGACGGGATCGTCCTGCGGGATCTCGGCCAGATCGGTGACGCCGAGCAGCGCAAACGCCTTGCGCACGCAGGTCAGCATCCCGAGCGCCAGCACATCGACCTTCATCAGGCCGAGCGTGTCGATGTCGTCCTTGTCCCATTCGATGAAGCTGCGCTCGTCCATGGCGGCGTTGCCGATCGGCACGGTCTCGTCCAGCCGGCCGCGCGTCAGCACGAAGCCGCCGACATGCTGCGACAGGTGACGCGGAAAGCCGACCAGGTCGCGGGCCAGACCGACCGTGCGGCGGATCACGGGGCTTGCGGGGTCCAGCCCGATTTCCACCAGGCTGTCGTCCGACCACAGTTCGTCTCCCGCGTGCCAGGATTGTGCGGCAAGCGCCGCCGTTACGTCCTCGGTCAGGCCAAGCGCCTTGCCCACTTCGCGGATGGCGCTTTTCGGCCGGTAGTGGATCACGGTGGCGGCAATGGCGGCGCGGTGGCGGCCGTAGCGGCGATAGATGTACTGGATGACCTCCTCGCGCCGTTCGTGTTCGAAATCGACATCGATGTCGGGTGGCTCGCGCCGCTCGGCGGAGATGAACCGTTCGAACAGCAGGTTGATCTTGGTCGGATCGACCGCCGTGACGCCGAGGCAGTAGCACACAGCGGAATTTGCCGCCGACCCACGTCCCTGGCACAGGATTTCCTGGCTGCGGGCAAAGCGCACGATGTCGTGCACCGTCAGGAAATAGCGCGCGTAGCCGAACTGGCCGATCAGGCGCAGCTCCTTGTCCAGCGTCCCGCGCACAGCGGCTGGGATGCCGGCGGGATAGCGCGCGGCGGCACCCTCCCATGTCAGGTTGGCCAGGTGCTCGTCAGGGGTCAGGCCGGGCGGGACCGGCTCGTCCGGGTATTCGTAGGCAATCTCGTCCAGCGAAAACCCGCAGCGCGCGACGATCTCCTGCGTGCGCGCAATGGCGGCGGGAAAATCCTTGAACAGCCGCGCCATCTCGGCGGGCGCCTTGAGGTGGCGCTCGGCGTTGGGCTGCAGCGCCAGCCCCGCTTCGTCGATGCGGCAGCCGAGCCGGATGCAGGTCATCACGTCCTGCAGCGATCTTCGCTCCGGGGCGTGGTACAGCACGTCGTTGGTGGCGACCATCGGCAACGGCAAGTCGGCCAGCGCGCGCAGCCGGCGAGCGTCGTCCGCACGGTAGCGGCGGCTGGCGGCGAGATAGGCGCGGTCGCGAAAATCCCCTGCAATGCGCTGGATGTTTGTGCGGAAGGCCGCATCCGGCCGAGCCGGCGGCACCGCCAGCACAATCTGGCCCTCGCCATGCGCCAACAGATCGTCGTAGGCCAGGAAACAGCGGTTGGTGGCCTTCGCCGCCTCGCCGGTATCGCCATTCGGCACGCGCCGCTTGCCCAAGGTCAGCAGGCGCGTCAGGCGCCCCCAGGCGGCACGATCCTGCGGATAGCACAGCAAATCCGGCGTGCTGTCCTGGAAGACCAGGCGCGCGCCGAGCACCAGGCGGATGCCGACCTGACGCGCCGCATCGTGCATGCGCACCACGCCGGCCACGGTGTTGCGGTCGGTGATGCCGATCGCGCCCAGCCCAAGCACTGCGGCCATGGCCGCCAGTTCCTCCGCCCGCGAGGCACCGCGCAGGAAGGAGAAGGCGCTGGCAACCTGAAGCTCTGCGTACGACGCTACGCTACGGGTCATGCGAACAGGCCGTGCATGTACCAGCGCGGGGTCTCCCCGCTGCGGTAGAGACCGGCACGGAAGATCCAGAACCGCGCGCCCTCGGTGTCTTCCACGCGGTAATAGTCGCGAACCAGATCGGTCTCCGGCCGCGCCCCGCCCGGCTGGCGGCGCCACCACTCGGCGGCGATGCGCTCGGGACCGGCGGCGGCGCGCACGCGATGCGGGGCACCGCGCCAGCGGAAGATGATCGGCGGGTCGTCCGGCACGGGTGCGGTGGCCTCGATCGGCTCCGGCCGGCGCAGCAGGCGGATCGGCCGCGGCAGCTTGGGATCGGCGACCCAGGCAGGCTGCGCAGCCAGCAGGGGCGGGACGCGCTGCACCGCGCGCTCCGGCACATGACTGGCGTGCGGGGCGGCACGCCAGACGCGCTCGGGGCCAAGCCGGTTGGCCAGGCGGTCCACCGTCGTCGCCAACTGCCCCACTCCGTCCGGCGCGGCCAGCGACGATAGCTGCGGCGCCGGCATCGGGACCACGTCATCGGCTTCCAGCGTCATCGCCTCTACGCCGAAGCCCGGATCGACCGTGTCGAGCTTTTCCCCCAGCAGACGTGCCAGATAGGCAGCCTCGCGCACCGGCTGCGCTGTGCCGACGCCGATCTGCGGCACCACCCCGTCCACCCGAAAGAACCGTGCGGTAACGCGCTGCACGCCGCTGTGCTGGTCCGCGAGGCGCCGGCACAGGCGTTCGGCCAGCAGGGTCAGGGCGCGGGTCAGGTCCTCCGGCGTGCCGATCGGGTCGGCGAAGGCGACGCGCTCGAACCAGTCGATCGGCGTGCGCGGCCAGGCGATCGCCTCCGCTGCCGCGCCCAGCGCCTGGTCCAGCCGCAGCACGGGCGCCGAACCGAACCGCGCGGTGATGTCGCCGCGCGGCAGGCGCAGCAGGTCGCGGACCTGGCGGATGCCGAGGCGGCGGAGCCCGGCCACGGTGCGGGGATCGAGCCGCAACAGGGCAACCGGCAGCAAGGCCAGCGCCGCGCGCTCCTGCCCCGGCGGCAGGATCACGCTTTCCTTACCCCGACTCTTTTCCGGAGCCATTTTCGCAACCTTTTCCCCGGCTTTTTCCCCGGCTGTTTCCCCCGGGGCCTTTCCCCACGCCCTCCCTGCGTTTGCCTCCCCAGCGTGCGCACCCCAGGCATGTGCCTCCCAGGCCGCCCCCCAGGCATGCGCCAACGCCCAGGCGGCGCCGGTGGCACCGGCAATCGCGAGCCGGCTCGGAATCCCGTTGCGCGCCAGCCGCGCAGAAAGATCATCCGCCAGCGTGGCCTCGCCGCCGGACAGATGGGCGCAGCCGGTGATGTCCAGCCATAGGCCATCGGGCGGGTCGGCGGCAGCCATCGGCGTGTAGCGCTCGGCCCAGGCGGCGAGCCGCTCCAGCGCGGCCTGGTCAGCCGGCGGGTCGGCATCGACGGCGACCAGACCGGGGCAGGCGGCGCGGGCGTCGGCGAGCGTCTGGCCGGGGCGCAGGCCGGCGGCCTCGCCCGGCGCCCCCACCGCGGCCAGGCGGCGCACGCCGCGGACCGCCTCGACCGTGACGAGCGGCCTACCCGGCGCGGCGGGCGCGGTCCGGGACAGGCGCGTGATCGGCCAGTGCGGCAACCACGCGGAGAGGATGCGTCGCGTCATCCGAGACCTCCTCGACTTCCATGATCCACGCGCCCGGCCGGCCGCCGCGCGCATGGGTCAGCGCGACGTGCCAGCGCGGCAGCCCCGGTTCCCTGCCCTCGCGCTGGCTGGGCACCGCTGCGAGCCGCCAGCGGGTGACGGCGGCGGAAGCGTCCCGATCCGCCGCCTTGCGGCCGTGCGGCCAGCGGCGCAGCACGAAGCCGGTGACGCCGTGGCCGAGGCAGGCGAATTGCAGGCGGCGGGAGGCGGTGCGGTCGAACGCGCCTATCTCGGCCACCACGGCGGCCGCGCCGGCCTCGCGCAGGGCCACTTCCATGGCGGCCAGGGTCTCGCGGTCCTTGTCCGGGCGGACCAGCACCAGCCGCCCCGGATCGAGGCCGTGCGCCAGCAGGCCGGGGCAATACAGGTCGCTGGCGGGAGCGATCCAGACCACCGGCCTTGTGGGCGCAATGCGCGCCAGCAGATTGGCGGCGAAGGCCGCCGGCAGGGTGCCGGTCTCCGCGTCCAGCGCCGCCGCGCCGATCTCGTGCAGATGGCCCAGCGGCAGCCCGCCACCGGGCAGGCAGGCGTCGATGCGTGGGTCGCCGAAGGGCAGCCGGGCGCCGGACAGCGGCCCCGGACGCAGGCCGTCGCGCAGTGCCGCCAGATGCGGCGGCAGGGTGCGCCCGCGTCCTGGCAGGGGAATAGCGGGGGACTCCCCGTCAGGGGGGCGAGCGATGTAAGCTGGGGTGAGCATGGGTGCGTTCGCAATTTGTTCTCACACCCCGGCGGAGTCAACGACTCGGTATCGTCTGTTTGAACGCCTGCGCGGTCGGCCGTCACCCGCTACAAAAACTGACCTCCTCCGAGTGACCCGTCAGGGCGCAGCGTCGAGCAGGCTGGAGTAGATCCACCCCCAGGGTGTCTCATCGCCGACCTGGACCCAACCCGCACTGCGCCCATGGACACGAAGGACCGTTCCCTGCGGTGCTATCCGTAGAACACTCGCCGTTCCAACCGGGGCGCTTCGGACGTTCGCGCTCTGGCGTGTCACCATCCGATCACCTTCCGCCTCAGCGACTGGTGCCGCAGTATGGGTATGTGCAGTCTGGGTTTGTATCGTTTCGTTCGGGGCAGATTGAACGGGGGTACGGGTCGCTTCCTGAATGGCCGGGGCGTGCACCGTTTCCGGGGAAGCTGAGGGTTGCCTTAGAGTCGGCGGGAGCACACGGGCGGCTTCTATCTGCGGCAATGGAGTGGGCAATGGACGCGCCGGGGGCTGGACGTATGCTGGCACTGAAGTCTGGGGCACTTGCCGGGGCGCCTGGCCAGCTTCCTGCGTGAATAGAACAAGGGCAAGGGTAACGGCTGCCAGGGCAAGCAGCCGCTCATGCGCGATCTTGCCCTTGGGCACGACACTCGCGTCAGCAAGGGCTTGCGCGTACTTTGGCAAAAGTTCAGCCGCACGGCCCTTGAGCGCCTGACGGCGGGCATTCGCGGATTCTGGTATCTTCTTGAGTCGGTGAAGCCCCGTTGCGACCTCGTGCTCTAGCTTGGCCCGCAACATAGCGATGTCGCGCTCGACTATGGCTATGTCGGAGGAGGAAACCCCCCGGCTCGGGTCGAAACGGAATGTCCGCTCGTGAGAGTGTCTCCAGGCCAGCAGCTTGCCGACCGTGGCCGGGCCGAAGCCGGGCACTCTGAGGACCCTCGCTTCGACGATATCGCCGGCGGTGTCGATCCCATGGCTGGCTAACATGGCGACTTTGGCAGGCCCAATGCGGGATATCTTGGCCGAGGCAATTGAGAATCGGTCGAGATGCTCCTCCATCTGCTTCTGCCTGATCTGCTCGGACAGTTGCTGCAGCCGCTTCGCCCTTTGCGTGGGCAAGCCATCGTACTCGGCTTTGAGCGTGTCGAGGCCACGTCGTATATCTGCAAAAACGGGTTCGAACGCGGGCGCATGCCACGCCGCGCGAAGCACCTCCCACTCCCGCCTGACATCGCTAAGGCGATCGTGCTCAGGGCTCGCCCCAGTAGTCCCCGGAGTCTTAAGGATCACCAAGGAAAGCACGCCGACTATAAGGACGAACAGCCCACACATGGCAGGCGGCGCGAATGCTATTACAGCGATAAGCGCTGTAGCGATTGCACCGTAGGCCGCCACCTTGAGCCGTTGGCCACGTTGTGCCGTTGCCAGCGCATCTTCGGATGGCGCTGCTCTCATATCGTGGGGGTCCTGAAGCGGCGGCAGGGGTGGCGGCTCGCCTACCCCAGTGACCTCCTGCCATAGGGCGACCATGCCGCCGGGCTGGGCGACGAAGACCACAGGGAACAGCAGCGCTCCGCTTGCCGTCTCGATCTCACACCAGGGGCAACTGGGCAGCCTGGATAGATAACGGTGCGCTTGGTTTCTGGGACACTCGCGCACACTGGAGGCCAGTTCCTGCAGCGCTCCTACCCACTGGTCACCAGTCGGCCTGCCACCACGAGCTGCTGAGGGGGCAAAGGCGGCTTCAAAAAGGTCTTGCAGCTCGCGCGTAAGCGCATCGATCGGCAGGCAGCCCGGGGGCGGCGCCATCAGTGTGCGCTTCTGATCGCGGGAATAGGCGTAACGCGAACTGGCTATTGCCTCCTCGATGGACGGTTGCTCGCCCGGTCCGAGGTAACGCCCCGCAAAAGGGTGCCGGGCTATGCACAGCAACTGAAAGATGATGATGGCAAGACCGAAGTTGTCATGGTTGGCCGTCCGAGTTACACCCGCGTAGCTAACGACGCTTTGCATCTCGGGTGGCTGGTGAGTACCTACACCGACCTCGCAGAACCAAATCCGCCCGCCCCTTGTGACCTGGAAGCTGTCGCAGTCGATAAGTCGGACCGTTGCGTCCTGCCCCACGACAAGATTGCCGTGGTTCACATCGCCAATGACCAGCCCCGCCGAATGGATCGTGGTGAAGGCACGCGCTGCGTTGGCCGCGGCATGGATCAGGAATCGCCAATCGGCCTTCGGGAACTCCTGTAGCCGCGGCTTCGGCCCGTAGAGCTTAAACACAGGGCTTTGCCCCGTGAATTTCGGCATAAGGAAGCCAACGGTCGTGCCGGCTGGTCCGCGTAGGGTGCCTGTAGGCAACGCGGCAAGCCGCAGAAGGTTGGGCTGCGCCATTTCGACCAAAGCCGACAACTTGGTTGCGTGCTCGGAACTGGTCGGATTGAAGTAGATCTTAGCGACGGAGTCTGAACGCCCTTGGACGTTGTAGACTGCTCCCTCGCCGCCATGGCCAATTTTGGCACCCAGTACGACGGGCTCTCCCTTGCCGTCAAAGATAGGCGCCATCGGCTTAGGCCAATGGCGCCCGGGGCTCTGCCCGCGTGGCCATGACAAGGGTTTTGTCGTCGTCGGTCCTGCCGTTAACGTGGTCTGAGGCAAGATAGGCAGTCAGCACCTCAGAAGGCCGGTCAATGTTGGCCGGCTCGGTCCCCCCAAGCCACTCGAATACGGGCCTGAAAGCTGGCGAATGCACTGTCGCGACCGACATATCGAGCACGAGGCGCTCTATGCCGTCGGAGAACATAGCAATTTCGTCCACGGGTGGCCCAATCTCGAAAAAAAGAGCCTCGGCTGCGCCCTTCTGAGTGAGGAAGTTGGTGCTGTTGGCATATTCGCCGTGCTGCGGCCAAAAAATCCACGCGAACTCGCCGGTCTCCTGATCTGCGACAACGATAGCTCCGTCGCCGATTTGCAAATAGGCCGCACCCGCGGGGCCTATGACCGCGCCCAGCAGAGTGCAGGCGTAGTCGCTGTCTTGATTACGTTCCGCGGCCGCCAGCTCGGTAATCGCACCGCGCACCTCGCCAAGCCACCCGTCCACGAACGCTCGGTCGACAGAGGCGAGTTCTGGATCTGAAGCGGCGACTTCGCCGAAAACCCGCAGGAAATAAGCGACAGCGAGTTTGGACCCAGCGTCGGAGTGGCTAGCCGTTCCCGCGCCATCAGAAACTGCGGCGACGAGCATTTCACGTCCATCTGAAGTCGTAACGACTATGCAACCCCCTGCGTCCTGACAGGGTGAGCCAGTCTTGGAATGCGAGGTACCGACGACAGATGCGTAGGCTGTCCGCCAGCGCCTTTCCCTCATCCGACGACCGACCACCCGGATGGCGGCGGAAGTGCCACTAACTGTCCGGGCTGCGACCGCGCGACCCCGCCGAGGGAACTCGATAGCCAGGAGAACAGCTCACGGAAGCTGAGACCCTTGAGCTTCATCGGAGAACGGTTCGGGCTACAAATCGCTGCCAGCGTCTCCATATCGGCGCCCTCGACGCCAATCGCGAAAAAACTGAACGCCTTGCGCTCCTGTGTGTCCCCCGCCCGGACCCGCTCAGCCGCCTGCTGCCATTTGTCGGTTGGTGCGCCGTCGGTGATCAGGAACACCCAAGGCCGATAGTATCCAATGCCTGCTTGCCTGTACATCGACTTTCTGACCTCGAGCATGTCGAGGCCCTGCATGATAGCGGCGCCCATTGGCGTGTCGCCGGTGACATTCAGGGTAGGAGGCCGGAATAGATCGGCAGTTTGAAACTCCGAGAGAACCTGCACTGGCCCGAAGGTCATCACGGCAACCTCCACGCGCTGCACGGCCATGTGGTCGGAGGTCAGCTCCTCCTTGAAGATCTGCAGTCCGGCATTGAGTTCCGCGATCGGCCTTCCGTTCATCGAGCCAGACGTGTCGAGCAGGAGGAGGCATGGACACCGGGGCTCAGGGTTCGTCACGAACTCAGGAAGAGTAAACGGGATTTGGTCACTGAAGCTCATGGCGATGGCGCCCTCGACTGCCTGCGTGATGAGAGAGGATATACCCTTGTTGCGGACTTGCACCAGCGTTGGGTGCGCCTCAATCCGTCCGGGCATGATCTCCTGGTTGCCGCCATCGCAAGGGTATCGGCAAGCAACGACACCGCTACGGTGAGTCGGCCAAGGCATATTCCCGAGCCAGCAGCCCCCCGAGGGCCAGATGATCGAAGTCCCTCGAACAAGCCGGGATTTTCCCTACAAATTTCGAGTGCCCTGGCCAGATGAAGCTTCGGGAGGCGTCCCAGACGGCGCCGCGATCTCGGTCACCCGCGCCGCACGCAGCACCAGATCGTCCCGGTATTGTGCCGCGGCGATTTGCACCGACCGCGGCAGGCCATCGGCCCCCAGCCCCAGCGGCACACTGATCGCCGGCTGGCGGGTCAGGTTGAAGGTGAAGGTCCAGGGCGCCCATTCAGTCCATAGCGCCTCGACTGGTCGGCAGGTGGGCCTGTCGGCAAGCGGCGGCGGTCCCGGCACGGTCGGGCACAGCACCAGGTCGAACCGCTGGTGCAGCAGCGCCATGGCGTGGGCGGCGGCGACGCGCAGGGTCTCGGCATCCATGAACTGAATTGCCGACAGGCCCTCACCGCTGGCGGCCGCCTCCAGCAGCCCCGAGTCAAGCAACGCGTGCTGCTCCGCCGGAAACGACTGCACCAGCCGCGCCAGTGCCGCGCCCCAGACGCGGGCGAAGATCCCACGCGTGTCGGGCAGGCCCGGATCGGCCTCGTCCACGCTGGCCCCCGCCTCGGCCAGCAGCGCGGCGGCACGCTCCACGGCGGCGACCCCGCCGGCATCCACCGGGGCATCGAAGCCGGGGTTACGCAACACGCCGACGGACAGGCCCGCAACGCCGGCCTCGATACCGTCGCGCCAGTCCCGCCCGTCATCCGGCACGCAGAACGGATCGCGCACGTCGTAGCGCGCCAGAGCGGACAGCAGCAGCGCCGCGTCGCGCACGGTGCGCGTCATCGGCCCCAGGCAGGACACCGAGGCGAACGCGCCCGCCGGCCATTGCGGCACGCGTCCGTAGGTCGGCTTTAGCCCGACCAGCCCGCACCAGGCCGCCGGGATGCGGATCGAGCCGCCGCCGTCGGTGCCGACATGCAGCGGCCCGAACCCCGCTGCACCTGCCGCGCCGGCGCCGGCGGATGACCCGCCGGTGGAGTAGTCCCGGTTCCACGGATTGCGGGTGATGCCGTGCAGCGGGCAGTCACCGGGGGATTTCCAGCCGAACTCGGTGGTGGTGGTCTTGGCGATGATCACCGCCCCCGCAGCCTTCAGCCCCGTCACCGCCGGGGCATCGTCCGCGACCGGCGCCGCACTGGTCAGCCGGCTGCCGCGCCGCGTCGGCAGGCGTGCCACGTCCACCAGGTCCTTCACCGTGCACGGCACGCCGTCGAGCAGGCCGAGCGGCCGGCCGGCACGCCAGCGGCCGGCACTGGCGCCGGCCGCATCGAGCGCGCGCGGGTTCATCACGGCGAAGGCGTTCAGCCCGGGATTGAGCCGCGCCACCCGCTCGGTGATAGCCTGCAAGACCTCGACCGGCGAGAGCGCCCGGCGGGCAAACAGGCCGAGCATCTCCTCGGCGGTCAGCAGGGCGGGGTCGGTTCCCGGCATGGCGTGTTCCGTGTGGCTGTTCGACGCGCACCATGAGCGACCGCGCCAGTCGGGGAAACCCCGAACAAGTTGTCAGTGGTCAGTGGTCAGGCGGCGCCACACCTTTCTCCTGACCGCTGACCACTGTTTCAGGGCCGGGCGGCAACCGCAGTTGGCGGCCCCAGGGGGGTGACGAACATCTGATGCGTGGCGAACGCGAGCCAGACCCGGCGTCCGAGCAGGAAGTCGCCGCCCACCAGCGCGTCGCCGAAGCTGGTGTCCACCGGCACCACGGGCAACACCGGATCGTGGATCACCGCGGGACCGACGCGCAATTCGGCAAAATGGTGGACGTGCACGGGCACCGAATTGGGCGCGGCACCGTGAGCGATCGCCGTGAGATCGGTCGCCAGCATGATGTCGGTGACCCCCGCCGAGCGGGCAAAACCCAGGCTGACCGTGGTTGATTGCGCGCCGGTGTCAAGGACGGCCTGGCCGGCGGCGCCGTCCAGCACGATCGGCAGCAGCATGCGGTCACGCCGCGAACCCACCCCATCGATCTCGACGGAGGGCACGGACCACGGCGGCCTGGTCCGTCCGCAGCGCCGGGCGCGCCACAACGTCATGCGCCCCGCCGGAAGGTTCAAATCCATGTCGAACGCGAGCAGAAGGTCGGCGCCGAGCAGCCCATCCGGGGGCGCACCGGGGACATGATCGATGGCGAAGTGTCCGACCGCGACGCGGTCCACCGGGAACCGCGTCCCGCCCAGCGTCAGCCCATCCGGCAGCGGGGCATCCATGTTTGTGCTCGGACCGCCGATGCCGTAGGTCTGGGTGACATAGCGCGGATCGCGCTTCAGGCCGAGCCGCGTTACCGCCGCCTCGGTCAGCACCGTTCGCTCGGCGCCGGTATCCAACATCAGCGTCACCGGTTGGCCGGCAATCCTGGCGGGCACGAACTGCAGCGTTCCGCGCACGTCAAGCGGCGTTTCAGCCAGCTTGATCAGGGCACAGTCGGAGATCTTCGGGTCGCCGCCAGCGCAGGCGGCCAGACCCAGAACCAGCCCGAGCGTGAGCTGACGGAGCCGCCTCACGGCTTCACCGCCGCGCGCACCAAACAGTGCGTCGGCTGGACCATTGCCGCCGACAGCAGCGCGAACCGACATGGCGACCTATCCCCTTGCGCTGAGAAGCCCGCGCCCAGCCGCCCGCGGTCTCAGCATCCGCGGCGATCTGCGGTCAACGGCATTATTCCTGCTGCCATCACCGTAACCAAGCTCAGGTCCGGCGCAAAGCCTTCGACAGCCAGAAGATCGCCCCCGGGGCCGACGGGAGATTGCAGCGCAGCCGAAACGGCCCCGACCCGTCACTGCCCCTGCTGTCGCTCCAGTTCCCGGATCAGCAGCGCGAGCCGCACGTCGTTCGGATACAGCCGTGCCAGCTCGTTGGCATAACGCAGGGCAGCGGCAACGTCGCCCTGGTCCCGTGACAGCGACACCAGCCCCAGCAGCACGTCGCGGTCGAGCGGGGCCGCCGCGTGCGCCCGGCGCAGCACGGCCAGCGCCTTGTCCATGTCGCCGCCGGAACTCAGCGCGATGGCATAGACGTAGGCGTAGCGCGGGTTGGCCGGCGCCAGCTCGGTGGCGCGACGCAGTTCGGCGCGCGCCTCGGGATATTGGTGCTGGCGCACCAGCAGCAGGCCGAGCGCGTGGTGGGCGTCGGCGTTGTCCGGTTCCAGCGCGACCGCCTGGCGCAGCAGCGCGGTGCCCTGGTCGTCCAGGCCGCGCCCGCGGTCCAGGTCGGCCAGATTCACCATCGCGGGCACGAACCGCGGATCGAGCCGCAGGGCGGTGCGGTACTCGGCCTCGGCCTGATCCGTGTGGCCTTCCCGTATCTCCAGCAGGCCGAGATTGAGATGCGTCTCCGGCCGGTCGGATGCGGTGGTTTCGGCCGCGACCAGTTCCAGGGTGGCGGCGGCAAGCGCGCCGCGCTGCTCGGACGACAGGCGGTCCGGCGCGGCGCCCGCCAGTGCGCGGGCCGCCTCGATGCGCACGCTGCGCACGGGGTCGCCGAGCAACGGGGCGGCCAACTGGACCATGGCGGCGGAGGGTGACGCGGGCAGGCCCCGGACGGCGCCCAGGCGCACCAGCGGATCGGGATCGCTCAGTGCCGCGCGCCAGGCCGGCACCGAGGCTTGCGTCGCCAGCCGGGGCAACAGCAGCAGCGCGCTGGCCCTGGCGATGGCGGGCTGGCTCGGGTCGGCGATCAGCGCGTCGAGCAGCGGTTCCGCATCGGCGGCGCCGGTGCGCCCGGCGTGCAGCGCGATCCCGTATTGCGGCGTGGTCTGCCGCCCGCCCGGAAACCAGGTATTCACCGCCTGTGCCGCCCAGGCAGCGGTCTTGTCGGCGTGGCATTGGGTGCATGCGTTCGGCGTGCCGAACTTGTCCGACAGGTCGGGGCGCGGCACGCGGATGTTGTGGTCGCGCCGCGCGTGCACGACCATGTAGGTCTTGGTCGGCATGTGGCACGCCACGCACTGTGCGCCGGTGCTGCCCGGCTGATGGTGGTGGTGCGACGCCGCGTCGAATTTTCCCGGCAAGTGGCATTGGGCGCACATTTCGTTGCCTTGGGCGCGAAGCTGCAGGCTATGCGGCTCGTGGCAGTTCGTGCAGGTCACGCCGGCAGCATGCATGCGGCTTTGCAGGAACGAGCCGTATTCGTAGACCTCGCCGTCGATCTGCCCATCGGCGTGGTACAGGCCGGGTTCCAGCAGTGCCGGCAGGAAGTTGTCCAGGAATGGCGTGCCGGGGACGGGCGTGCTGGTTAGTTCGTGCCGGCGGGCGTGGCAGGCGGCGCAGGTGTCCAGTTCGGCGGACGCAAGCGGCTGGGTGCGCCGGGCGATGCCGGTGGCGGGGTTCATCGCCCAATGGCCGCCGTCGGTGGCTTTCAGCCAGGCCACCAGGCCCTTGTGGGGGTCGTCGGTCGGGGTCCTGGCCCAGGCAAGATGGCGGGAGCCCGGGCCGTGGCACGACTCGCAGCCGACATTCACGTCGGTCCAGGTGGTGGCGTAAGTATTGGCCGCCAAATCGAAGTTCTTCCGCAGATTGGTCGAGTGGCAGAACGCGCACTGGTAGTTCCAGGTCTGGTCGCGCCCGGTCCAGTGCAGGCGGTCCCCGGCGGTGATTTTCTGGTCGGGATAGAGGGAGAACCAGCGTTGCCCCCCCTGCTCCTTCGGGCGCGAGTCCCAGGCGATGCCAAGCGCCTGATAGCGGCCGCCGGGGAAGGCGATCAGGTATTGCTGCAGCGGAGCGACGCCGAAAGTGTAGGCGACCGGATAGGTGTGGAGCGCGCCGTCGGGTCCTTCGGTCCGCACCTGGAACGTGTCCCCGGCGCGCGAGAAGGTGGTGATGACGCCGTCATGGTCGAACCTGGCGGCGTTGAAGTCGCCCAGCACCGTCTGAGCCGTTGCGGGTTGCATGGCGAGCGCGTGGTGGGAGTGGCCCCACGCCTCCGCCTGCACCGCATGGCAGCCGGCGCAGGCCTGTGCGCCCACGTAGGCGGCCTGGGGTTCGTCGGCACGGGCCTGGGGGACGGAAAGGACCACGGCGCATAGGGCAGCCGTGGCGATTGCCGCCGCGCGTTGGATGAAGGTCATGGGGGCACGATAGGGCATGCGGGCCGGGGCCTGAAGATTGTTTGTTACGATATAGGAATATTACCCGGGAATCGTGACCCAACAGGAAATGTCGATTGCGTGCGCTTGCGTCACGCCCCGCCGGGCAGGCACGCTGCCCCGGAAGATTTCCGTGGGGTCCGATGCAGAACGACACACTCGGCGCTGACGCTGGCGCGGGCCAGACGCCTGACGGCGGTGCGCCAACCGCCACCTTGACATCCGCCGGCTCAGTGCCGGACGAGGCGCCGGCCAACGATCAGGGACCGCACCGAACACGGGACACGACCCGCTCCGCACCCGGTCAGCCAACCGGGAACCTGGCCGCGCTTGCGCTGACCTCGATCGGCGTGGTGTTCGGCGATATCGGCACCAGCCCGCTCTACACGCTCAAGACCGTCATCGAACTGGCAGGCGGCTCGCCCAGCCCGGACACCGTGCTGGGCCTGCTGTCCCTGCTGGTCTGGACGCTGATCATCATCACCTGCATCAAATATGTGACCTTCGTGATGCGCGTGGACAACGACGGCGAGGGCGGCATTCTCGCGCTGATGTCGCTGCTTGGCGTCAAGAAGGCGAAGCGGCCGGTGATCGTCGCGGTCGGGCTGTTCGGCGCGGCGCTGATCTACGGTGATGGCGCCATCACCCCGGCGATCTCCGTACTGTCGGCGCTGGAGGGCCTGGAACTCGCCACGCCCGCGATCACCCCCTACGTTCTGCCGGCGGCAATCGCGGTGCTGCTGGGCCTGTTCGCGATCCAGCCGCTGGGGACGGCGCGGATCGGCCGGCTGTTCGGCCCGGTGATGACGCTGTGGTTCGTGACCATCGGGGCGCTCGGCGTCTATGGCGTCGTCCAGCACCCCGCGGTGCTGGCCGGGCTCGATCCCCGCTATGCCGTCCTCGCGCTGGTGAACGGCGGGGCGAGCGGGTTCCTGGTGCTCGGCGGCGTGTTCTTGTGCGTGACCGGCGCCGAGGCGCTGTATGCCGACATGGGGCATGTCGGCGCGAGGCCCATCCGCTTCGCCTGGTTCGGCCTGGTGCTGCCGACGCTGGTGCTGAACTACGCCGGCCAGGCCGGGCTGCTGTTGGACGGCTCGCCGACCAGCGGCAACATCTTCTACCGCCTGTGCCCGGCGCCGCTGCTGCTGCCGCTGATCATCCTGGCGACGCTCGCCACGGTGATCGCCAGCCAGTCGATCATCACCGGCGCGTTCTCCATGACGCGGCAGGCGATCCAGCTCGGCTGGTGCCCGCGGGTGCGGGTCACGCAGACCTCGCGCGAGGGCTACGGCCAGATCTATGTCGGCACCGTCAATTGGCTGCTGATGATCGTCACCATCGGGTTGGCGCTCGGGTTCCGGAAGTCCGACAACCTGGCCGCGGCCTATGGCATCGCGGTGTCGCTGACGATGGCGCTGACCACGATCCTGCTGTTCATCGCCATGCGCGAGATCTGGCGCTGGAACCTGGCGCTGGCCGGGCTGGTGGCCGGGTGCTTTGGCGTAATCGACTTTGCGTTCGTCGCGTCCAACAGCATGAAGATCGCCGACGGCGGCTGGGTGCCGCTGGTGCTTGCGATGATCGTCTGGGGGGTGATGGCGATCTGGCATCGCGGCACCAACGCCGTGGTGGCCAGCCTGTGCGATGCCGCGGTGCCGTTGCCGACGTTCCTCGCCGACATCGCGGCGAAGACTATCCCGCGCGTGCCGGGGACCGCGGTGTTTCTGACCCGGGCGATCAGGGACACGCCGCCGGTGCTGCTGTGGCACGTGGCGCACAACCGCGCGCTGCACCGTTCGGTCATCGCAGTGACATGCCTGACCGAGTCCATCCCCTATGTCGATGCGGCGCACCGCGTGGCGCTGGAGCAAGTGGCGCCGGATTTCTGGCGGATGATCGCGCGCTACGGGTTCATGGAGCGGCCCGACATCCCGGCGCTGCTGGCCGAGGGCCACCGGCACGGCTGCACCCTGCCGCTGGACGACGTGACGTATTATGTCGGGCACGAGACGGTGGTGCGCCGCGCGAAGGGCAAGCGCATGCCGATGTGGCAGGAAATGATCTTCAGCTTCATGATCCGCAACGCCGCCACGGTGGCCGGCGTGTTCAGCCTGCCGCGGGAGGGCGTTGTGGAGATCGGGCGGATCGTCGAGATCTGACCGCGGGTGCGGGGTTTCGCCGGCCGCGCGGGTCTGCTAAAGGTTGAGCGCGTTTCCTTTAGCGGTGGCCGGCGTAATCCAAGGATGCTTTAACAGGTGACGGAACCAGGGCCATCGCGCCGCCTGGGGCGGTTCGAGCTGACGAGCGTCGGCGGGGAGCAGGTTCGCGCGTTCGTCCCGCCGCCCTTGCCGCCGGACCCGCCGGTAGAACTGCGCACCATACAGCGTGCGCTTGAACAGGCCAACCAGGCGCTCGGCCGGCTCGATGGCGTGGCGTCGATCCTGCCGGATACCCCGCTGTTTCTTTATATGTATGTGCGCAAGGAGGCGCTGCTGTCGTCGCAGATCGAGGGCACGCAGTCCTCGCTCTCCGATCTGCTGCTGTTCGAGGCTGAGGAGGCGCCGGGGGTCCCGCTCGACGATGTGCGGGAGGTGTCCAACTATGTGGCCGCGATGGACCACGGACTGAATCGGCTGCGCGGCGGCTTTCCCCTGTCGCTTCGCCTGATCCGGGAAATCCACGGCATTCTGCTGGCGCGCGGGCGTGGCGAGGACAAGGCCCCGGGCGAATTCCGCCGCAGCCAGAACTGGGTGGGCGGGTCACAGCCCGGCAACGCGCTGTATGTGCCGCCGCCGCCGCATCTGGTGGTGCCGTGCATGAGCGAACTGGAAGGCTTCCTCCACGCCGATACGCCGGCGCTGCCAACGCTGGTGAAAGCCGGCCTGATCCATGTGCAGTTCGAGACCATCCACCCGTTTCTCGACGGGAACGGGCGTCTCGGGCGGCTGCTGATCACGTTCCTGCTGTGCGAGCGTGGCGTGTTGCGCGATCCGCTGCTGTATTTGAGCCTGTATTTCAAGCAGCATCGCCAGACCTACTACGCACTGCTGCAGGACGTCCGCGAGCGCGGCGCGTGGGAGGCGTGGCTGGACTTCTTTTTGGCCGGCGTGACCGAGACCGCCAACCAGGCGGCGGAGACAGCGCGCCGCATCCTGGCACTGTTCGATGGCGACCGGCGGCGGATCGAGGGGCTCGGCCGGCCGGCGGCCTCGGCGCTGCGGGTGCATCAATTGCTGCAGGGCAAGCCGCTGGCGACGATCCCCGGCGCCGCGAAGGCGTTGGCACTGTCGCAGCCGACGGTGACCAAGTCGCTGGAGCATCTCGGGGCGCTTGGGGTGACGCGGGAGGCGACCGGCCGGCAGCGCGGGCGGGTGTTCGTGTATGACCGGTATCTGAGCCTGCTCAGCGAGGGGACAGAGCCGCTGGCGGAGTAGGGAGCCGCGTTGTCAGGAACGCTCGGTGTTGCTCGGGGGCAGCGGATCGTACCCTGCTGCCGCATCCACGATCGCATAGATCCGCATCATCGCCGCGGCGAACTCGGTCCGCAGGGCGACGGCCTCGGTCTGCGGGAGCCAGTTCGTGATGGAGTTGAAGCGCAGTTCCGCCAGCGTCATCCGCGTCAGGTTTGGCCAGGGCAGACTGTTCGCCGTGCGGACCATCGCAAGTGTCGCGAGCAATTCGTCGCGGATGCGCTGGATGAAGTCCTCCGACGGAGGCTCTTCCATCCAATACACAGGGTCGTTGCCGCCGGACTGATCCGCCTGCGGAGCAAACAAATCGGGCTGCTGGGCGACTCGGGCACGTGCCATTGGGATAGTGTGCCCGGACAGCGCGGGCAAGGCAAGGGCTTGCGCCCATGCGCCCCGAAATCGCACTATAGGTTGATGTCAGACCGCCCGGCGCAGCCCCCCTCGATCTGGCGGCAGCACGATTTTCCCGACCTTGCCGCCGCCCTGGCGACCCGCCCGGGCCATGAAGCGGTCCGCACGATGGTCGCGGACATCCTGCGCAACGCGTTCGGCGCCGACTACCTGGCGCTCGACCACGAAGTGCGGATGCCGGAGGTGCATGGCCGTGCCGACACGCTGTTCGGCGCGACCGTGTTCGAATTCAAGCGCGACCTGCGGCAGGAGATCCAGGATGTCCGCGCCCGGCTGCCCGACTACCTGACGGAACGCGAGACTCACACAAGCCGCCGGTTCCTCGGCATCGCCACCGACGGCGCGACGTTCATTGCCTACGAGTTGCGCGACGGCGCCATGGTCGAGATCAACCGGCACGAGACCCGCGCCGACCGGGCCGATGCGCTGCTGGCCTGGCTTGAGCCGGCGCTGTCGAGCCGCGACGACCTGCAGCCGACGCCGCTGATTGTCCAGCGCGAGCTTGGCCGCGATAGCCTGACCTTCGCACGCGCACGCGGCGCGCTGGACAAGCTGTGGGACGCGCTCAAGGCGCATCCCGAGGTCGCGCTCAAACGACAGCTTTGGGACGGGTTGCTGCGCGAGGTGTACGGCACGCAGGTCGGCGACGATTCGCTGTTCCTGCAACACACTTACCTGACGATCGTGGCGAAAACGATCGCGGCCCGCGTGCTGGACCTGCCGCTGGACGACGCAGCCGCGATCCTGTCCGGCCGCGCGCTGGCGGAGATCGGCATCCAGGGCGCCGTGGAAAGCGACTTTTTCGACTGGGTACTGAAACTGCCGGCGGGCGCCGACCTTGTCCTGCGGATCGCCCGCCAAACAGGCCGCTTCCGGCTGAACGACGTCGAGGCGGACGTATTGAAGGCGCTGTACGAAAGCCTGATCGATCCGGCACAGCGGCACGACCTGGGCGAGTACTACACGCCCGACTGGCTGGCGGCAAAGGTAGTGGCCGCCGCGGTGACCGAGCCGCTGACGCAGCGCGTGCTCGATCCGGCCTGTGGCTCCGGGACCTTTCTGTTCCATGTCATCCGCCGACTTCTCGCCGCCGCGAAAGCGGCTGGCTGGTCGGACCAGCGCGCGGTGGCAGCCTGCGTTGCACAGGCACGTGGGCTGGACGTGCATCCCGTGGCAACGATCATCGCGCGTGTGACCTGGCTGCTCGCGCTCGGCAGCGCGATCACGCACCGCCCGTCAGAGCTGCATGTTCCGGTCTATCTTGGCGACGCGCTGCAGTGGAACCTGATCGAAACCGGCGACATGCGAGAAGTCGAAGTCCGCGTTCCGAGTGATGACAGGCCTCTGCTTATTCCGGCCGCTTTCGCGGAGGATCAGGCAAAGTTCGAAGCGTGCCTCCACGCACTCACGCAAGGTCTGGGAGATGGCCAGACGCCCGATAGCATTGAGCGCGCGTTCCGCCGCATCGCCGGTGTCGAAGCGGGCGCCGAGGCACCGCGCCGTATGGCTGAGACGTACGCGCATTTGCAGACGCTTTATCGCGCCGGACGCAACGGCATCTGGCCCTTCGTGCTGCGCAACATAAGGCAACCCCTTTGGCTATCTCGGCCTGACCAACGTGCCGACGTCGTCGTCGGTAACCCGCCATGGGTCGCCTACCGGCATCTGAGCCCGGAACTGAAGACGCGACTACGCGGCGCTTGCAGCGCGATGAATCTATGGGTCGGTGGCGTGCTGGCGACCCAGCAAGATCTCTCCGCACTGTTTTGGGCGCGTGCGGCAGAACGTTACCTGAAGTTCGGCGGCACTATCGCCTTTGTCCTTCCTTACGCGGCGCTGAACCGACCCGCATTCGCGGGTCTTCGACGTGGCGATTTTCGCAGTGCCGCCGTTCGCATCAGAGAGGCATGGAGTTTCGACGAGACGGTCCAACCACTCTTTCCGGTGCCGGCTTGCGTCATCATTGGCAGCCGTGCCGTTGCTGGACGGCTCCCTAAGCGAGTGACGCGGTTCTCCGGCAACCTGCCAAGGCGCGACGCGTCCGAAATAGAAGCCGACAAGCACTTGAAACGGAAAATCGACCTTTGGCCGCCAATACCGACGCTTGAGGGTTCATCTCCTTACCGCTCGCGGTTCAGGCAAGGCGCCATCATCGTTCCGCGTCGATTCTTTATTGTGGAACGGGATTCGGACGGCAGAGTGGGGCAGAATCCTGCTGCACCAAAGGTCCAGGGAAAGGAGGGGCGGCTAGATAAGCGCCCGTGGCGCAACGTTGTCCCACCCCATGGCCCGGTAGAAAGCCAGTTTTTGCGTTCCGTCATCCTTGGCGAAACCGTCGCGCCATTCCGCCTGCTGCCGCCTGCACTCTGCGTGGTGCCAGCCGTTGAAAAAGAGATTTTGGATGCCGATGCCGCCTTGGACGCGGGGTATCGGCATCTGTCACGGTGGCTCCGGTATGTGGAAGCCAAATGGTCCGAATTCTGCTCGAAACGGGTCGATGGCACGCCGAGAATGACGCTGGTTCAGCAAATGGACTATATGGGAAAGCTCTCTGCGCAACTGGTCGTGCGGCGATCACGCTTGGTGTACGCCGCGTCGGGCACGCTTCCCGCTGCAGCAATCCTCGATGACCACCACGCAATCGTTGAACATGCTGCGTATTGGGCCTTGATGCGCAGCCTGGACGAAGCTCGTTATCTGATGGCTGTCCTTAACAGTGAGACCGTGCGGCGCCGTGTGGAAAATGTTCAGGCTAAAGGCCAGGGCGGCGCCCGTCATTTCGACAATCTGGTCTGGGAGCTGGCGATCCCGGATCACGACCCCAGGCAGACACTGCACGGCGACCTCGCTGCGGCCGCAGGCGAAGCCGAGCGCGTTGCCGCGGACGTGCCGTTGGACACGGCCGTCTACTTCACCGCCAGACGCCGCGCGATCCGCGACGCACTGGTCGCCGATGGCATCGCCGGACGAATCGAAAAACTGGTCGCGCGCCTGCTGGACGACTGACCGCGCCGTAAGCATGTCCCGGACGGCTTCCGCCCTACGCCGCAGGCGGTTCCGTCTCCACGGCGCTCGGCCGGGCCGCAACCCGATCATACCACTCAACCAGATGCGGCGAAGCCTGCAGCATCGCGGCGCTCTCCGGTTTCAGCCGCATGAACCAGATCAGCGGGAACAGGAACATGTCGGCCAGCGAGAACGCCTCGCCCGCCAGATAAGGCCGCGCCGCGAATACGCCCTCCAGCACGTCGAAACACGCCTGCATCTTCGGCAGCAACGCCTCGACCGTCGCGCGCTCCGGCACCCCGCCCGGCGCGTTCAGATACGCAACGATATAGCTCCGGGCGAGCACCGGGTCGATCGTCGTCAGCACCAGCGCGATCCACTGTTCGGTCACCGCCGCGCCGACCGGATCGCGCGGCACCAGCGGCGGACCCTCGAACGCCTGGTCGATATAGGTGCAGATCGCGCGGCTCTCGCACAGCGCCAGGTCGCCGTGGCGCGCGCACGGCACCTTGCGGAACGGGTGGATCGCCGCGACCTCCGGCGCGTTCGGGCGCACGACGGTCAGCGTGTAGGGCACGCCCTTCTCCAGGCACGCCATCCGCGCGGTGCGGACGAAATTGCCCCACGGCGCGCCGATGATCTCCAACGTAGCCATCGTCCCTCCGGTTCGTTGCACCCCTACCCGCCCCGCTCTGCCCGCAGCTTCGCCCACACCGCGAGCCGCTTGCCGATCTCGCGCTCGAACCCGCGGTCGCGCGGCGCGTAGAACACTTCCCGCGCCATGCCGTCCGGGAAATAGTTCTGGCCGGAGAACGCATCCTCCGCCTGGTGGTCGTAGGCGTAGCCGGTGCCGTAGCCCAGCTCCTGCATCAGCCTGGTCGGCGCGTTCAGGATGTGCGCCGGCGGCATGAGCGACCCGGTGGCCTTGGCCGCCCGCCGCGCCGCGCCCAGCGCCGTGTAGACCGCGTTCGATTTCGGCGCCGTGCCGAGATAGACCACCACCTGCGCCAGCGCCAACTCGCCCTCCGGCGAGCCCAGCCGCTCATAGGTCTCCCACCCGGCCAGCGCCTGCGGCAGGGCGGCGGGGTCGGCCATGCCGATATCCTCGGCGGCGAAGCGCACCAGGCGGCGGGCGATGTACCGAGGGTCCTCGCCGCCGGTCAGCATCCGCGCGAACCAGTACAGCGCCGCGTCCGGGTCCGACCCGCGCAGCGATTTGTGCAGTGCCGAAATGAGGTTGTAGTGTTCCTCGCGGTCCTTGTCGTACAGCGCGGCGCGGCGGGCCAGCAGTGCGGCCAGCGCCCCGGCATCCAGCGGCGGGGTATCAGGGGGCAGCGCGGCAATCTGCTCAGCCATATTAAGGATGTAGCGCCCGTCGCCATCCGCCATGGCGCGCAACGCGGCGCGGCCCTCCGGCGTCAGCGGCAGAGGGCGGTCCAGCTCGGCCTCGGCACGGTCCAACAGCAGGCCGAGCGCTGCGTCGTCCAGCCGGCGCAGCACCAGCACCTGGCAGCGCGACAGCAACGCGCCGTTGAGCGCGAAGGACGGGTTCTCGGTGGTGGCGCCGACCAGCAGGATGGTGCCGTCCTCGGCCACGGGCAGAAACCCGTCCTGCTGGGCGCGGTTGAAGCGGTGGATCTCGTCCACGAACAGCAGAGTCCCCTGCCCGGCCCGCCGGCGGCGCACCGCGTCCTCGAACGCGCGCTTCAGGTCCGCGACACCCGAGAACACGGCGGACAACTGCACGAAGGCCAGGCCGGAGCGGGCCGCAAGCAACCGCGCGATGGTGGTCTTGCCGGTGCCCGGCGGCCCCCAAAGGATCAGCGAGGCCAGCGACCCGCGCGCCAGCATGCGCGTCAGCGTGCCCTCGGGGCCGAGCAGATGGTCCTGCCCAACCACCTCATCCAGCGTGCGCGGCCGCAGCCGGTCGGCGAGCGGCCGGGGGCCGCGCGTGGGCTCCGCCCCGGCGTCGTCGGCTGGCGGGCCGAACAGGTCGTCGGGGGCGGATGCTTGTCCGGTGGGTCGCACAGTGGGTCGCGGTGTCACCGAGGCAGCATAGCAGCGACACGGCACGGGGGCGGAATCACGGACGCGCCGGGCGGCGGTTCAGCCGGATCGGGGAAAGCGGCCGGACGACGCACCACTCACCACTCACCGCACCGATCGAGGCCATCAATCGGCAACGCAGGCGAGGCCGCCATCGCAAACAATTCGTGCCGTCGATTCGTGCACCCGATCGCCTGCACGCGGCATTAAAGTTAAACCATGCGTTGTTTCAGCCAGGCAGGTCGTGCAGGATCGTCGGAACCGATGATCGTTGCAGAGGTGACAACTGGAAACCCGTGACATCCGCCGAATTATCAGTCGCATCCTGCTGTCTGTGTTCCTGTTATCTCTGGTAACAGGCACCGCCGCATTCTACTTCGTGCTGCGCAATCGCGCACTGGGGGAGGCGGAAGAACGGGCGCGCATCCTGCTGTCAACCGCGCTGGCCGTGCGGAACTACACAGACCACCATATCCTGCCGATCATCACGCAACTGCCGCGAAACGACTTTTTCGAGGAGTCGGTACCGTCCTTCGCGGCGCAGACCGTGTTCCGCCAGCTCGGCGGCGAGGCCGGCCTTTACACCTATCGCGAGCCCGCGCTGAACCCGACCAGCATCGGTGACCGGCCATCGCCGCTCGAGGTGGAGCTGATCCGGCGGTTCAGGGACAGCCAAAATCTTGTTGAGCTGGCCGGCGTGCGCGACATCGGCATGGAGCGGCTGTACTACGTTGCGCGCCCGATCCGGATCACCGATCCCGCCTGCCTCATCTGCCACGACACGCCGGACCGTGCGCCGGCGGCCATGCTGGCACGCTACGGACGGGACAACGGGTTCGGGTGGCGGCTGAACGAGGTGGTCGGCATTCAACTCCTGACCGTGCCGGTCGCCGAGGAATTCTCAGGCATGGTGGGACTGGTCGCAAGCCTGGCCGGCGGCCTGCTGCTGGTCTTCGGCATTTGCTACGCTGCGCTCTCGACAACGCTGGACACCACTCTCGTGCGGCCTTTGAAGGCCCTCGCCCACGCGGCCGACCAGGCAAGCCTGTCGGGCAGCCACGTGGTCACCCCGCCGCGCGGCGGGGTGCTGGAACTGTGCCGGTTGGCGGAGGCGATCGAACGTCTGCGATGCAGCGTGGTGAAAGCCATGGAGCGGCTGTCGGACACCGACCTGCCGCGCGATCGCGGGGGCTCCGCCGAATGAGCCCGGCGCCGCGGATCATTCACAGCCCGCTTCAGCAGCCATTGCCTGCTGGACCGAGCCGGCGCAGGCCGGCCAGGCAAACGGGCGCCGCCCCAGGCGGACGCAAGAGGCGGCTGGCATGACAGATGCTGCGCCCGCCCGGTTCGGCTGGCCGATCGCATCCGCGCTCACCGCCCTTGCCGCAAGCGTGCTGGCCGCCGCCGGCCGCAACGATCCGATCCTGGGGCAGAACGTGGTGCAGATCACGCTGCACGTCCTCGGGATCGCGTTCGCCGCCCTGACCGCAATCATGCTGCTCGGCTGGGTGCTGCTGGGCGCCGCGGGCGCCCGCACCACGGGCTTTCAGCGCGCTGCACTGTACGGCCTGCTGATCGCTCTCGCCTTGGTCCTGGTGCTCTCGCACTACGGTTTCGACCTGACGGCGGTGCTGACCACGTCGGCGATCCTGACCGCCGCGTTGGGCTTGGCCTTGCAGCCGCTGCTTACCACGATGATCGCCGGCATCGCCGTTCAGACCGACCGGCTGGTTCGGCCGGGCGACGGCATCCTGCATGACGGCGAACTCGTCCGGCCGTGCGCTCGAACGTGCCATCACGCAGCTCGGCGGCAATGCGAGTGGGGAACAGCCCGGCAACGCGGTCGCGCAGCACCAGCAGTCCGACACAGATCAGCAGGCCGAGCACCGGTCCGGGGAACGGCAGGCCAATGCCGCGCGCGACCGCCTCGCCGAGCAGTTGGCACAGCAGGATCAGCCCAAGGGCTAGAATCATGGCGGCATCCGTAATCGGCATAGGGGGCGGCCATACTGGCCGCTCCCCTGCCACACCACCCGGCATGCGGGTCCGCACCGGGCGGTTCGAGAAGTTGAGGTCATGAGAGACGCGGCATCCCCAGCCCGTCAGCCCACTTCAGAGTCAGAACGGCATTGAGCAGCATCCCGCTGTTGCGCCACCAGCGCCGGCTGTTCGCCGCCACCTGCCGCGCGACCGCGGGTTTCGCGCCCAGTGCAGTCAGTTCCCTGTAAATGGTCTTGCCGCGTTTCCATTGTTTGAGCTGAACGGCCCGCAACCGGTGCCGCATCCACTGGTCGAGCGAACGCCAGACCCCAGGTGTTTGCGCCAGCCGGAAGTAGGCTTTCCATCCCAGAACATAGGGCCGCAGCCGCTCCACCACATCGGGCAGGCTTCGCCCGCCGGACCGGCGGGTCCGCCACCGGATTTGTTGCCTGAACGCCGCCAGCGGCTTGACCGCCACCTTGCGTTTGACGACGCCTCCGGGAGCGACCCAGAAGCTGAAGCCCAGGAACTTACGGCCGAACACGCTGGCCACCGCGCTTTTGGTCTCGTTGACCGTCAGACGCAGCTTGCCATACAGCCGCCGTAACAGGGCCATGACCCGTTCGCCCGCCTTGCGGCTGCGAACATAGACGTTCGCGTCGTCCGCGTAGCGCACGAACCGATGACCCCGGCGTTCCAGTTCCTTGTCCACGTCATCGAGCAAGACATTCGCCAGCAGCGGCGACCGCGGTCCGCCTTGCGGCGTTCCCATCACGCGCTCCTGGACCACGCCATCGGCCATGATCCCGCTGTTCAGGTAGGCCCGGATCAGCCGGATGACACCGGCGTCCCCGATCCGTTTCCTGAAGCGATCCATGAGAATGTCGTGGTTGACCCGGTCGAAGAACTTCTCCAGGTCCACGTCCATGACGACCCGAAAGCCCGATTGCACGTGCGACTGCGCCGCGAGGACACCGCCATGCGCGCTCCGGCCCGGCCGGAAGCCGTAGCTGTGTTCGCTGAAGGTTGGATCAAGGATGGGTTGCAGCACCTGGAGCAGGGCTCGCTGGATCAGCCGATCCGTCACCGTCGGGATACCGAGTTCACGCTCGCCTCCCCCAGGGTTCGGGATCGTTACGCGTCGCACCGGCATTGGCCGATACGTCCCCGACAACAGTTGGTCCCGAATGACGGGCCACGTGGTGCGTAGTTGTGTGGCGGTCTGGTCAATGTCCAGCCCGTCCACAACGGCCGCACCTTGTTGGCTCGCACCCGTTTCCAGGCTTGAAGCAGGTTCTCTCTCGCCAGGACCGCCATCAGCAGCCCCGGCCCCGTGTTCCCCGGTTCATGACACGGACGGCATGTTTCGTCGCTGCCCGGACCGCGCGCGGCTTCACCGCGTTCGGCTTCGGACCGCCCCGCTGACGCGGGCATCTGACGCGATACATGCCGTATCGTCATGTCGTTGAGCACTCCTCCTCGTTCGGCCCTTCGCTGGCGGTTCCCCCCGCCACCTACTACGGCCTCGGCTGACTTCTCGTTCCGGCTCGACACCGTCGTCCTTTCGGACGTGAGACGAGATCTCCCCAGGTAAGAACGCGCTCCTTCACCGCACCGCCGCCAGATCTACGCCGCTTCCCCTTGGTCACGAGAGCTTCGCGGTTTCGTGCCCGCTCGCCCTGGTCAGCGACGCCTTTTATCCGGTTCTTGTTCATCGGCCCGCAGCTTCGCTCCACGCTTCCTTCCCACACTCGGTCACCCTCATGCAGTTGCGCTTCGCTTCGTTCGCCGTGACCAGCTTACGGCGGGACTTGCACCCGCTAGAGCGCGCCCATGCTGGGCGCACACGAAAAAGGCACGCGGGCGTCGGCCCGCGCGCCTTTCCAGGCAAGTTGGGAGCGCCGGACGGCTAGCGCTGGTCGATCGGCACGTAATCGCGCCGCGGCGCACCGATATAGAGCTGCCGCGGACGGCCGATCTTTTGCTCGGGATCGACCATCATCTCCAACCACTGGCTGACCCAGCCGACGGTGCGCGAGACCGCGAACAGCGCGGTGAACATGCTGGTCGGGAAGCCCATCGCCTTCAGGATGATCCCCGAATAGAAATCGACGTTGGGATAGAGCTTGCGATCGACGAAATACTGGTCGTTCAGCGCGATCTTCTCCAACTCCATCGCCAGGTCGAGCAGCGGATCGTCCTTGATGCCGAGTTCCGCCAGCACATCGTGGCAGGCACGCTCCATGATCTTCGCCCGCGGATCGTAGTTCTTGTAGACCCGGTGGCCGAAGCCCATCAGCTTGGTGGTGTTGCCCTTGTTCTTTACCTCGGTCAGGAACTCCTTGATGTTCCGGACGTGGCCGATCTCGTTCAGCATTTTCAGCACCGCCTCGTTCGCCCCGCCATGCGCAGGGCCCCACAGGCTGGCGATGCCGGCGGCGATGCAGGCGAATGGATTGGCGCCGGTGGAGCCGGCAAGCCGCACCGTGCTGGTCGAGGCATTCTGTTCATGATCCGCGTGCAGGATCATGATCAGATCCATCGCCCGCGCCAGCACCGGGTTGACCTGGTAAGGCTCGGTCGGCACCGCGTGAAACATATAAAGAAAATTGGCCGCGTAGCCGAGGTCGTTTTGCGGGTACATGAACGGCTGGCCGACCGAATACTTGTGCGCCCAGGCGGCGATGGTCGGCAGCTTGGCGACCAGACGGAAAGCGCTGACCCGCCGGTGCTCCGCATCGTAGATGTCCAGGCTGTCGTGGAAGAATGCCGACAGCGCTCCCACCACCCCGCAAAGCACCGCCATCGGGTGAGCGTCACGTCGGAAGCCATTGTAAAATTGGCGAATTTGCTCGTGCACCATGGTGTGGCGCAGGATGCCGGTCTCGAATTCGCGGCGCTCTTCCGCGGTCGGCAGCTCACCGAGCATCAGCAGATGGGCGACTTCCAGGAAATCCGACTTTTCCGCGAGTTGTTCGATCGGGTAGCCGCGATACAGCAGGACGCCGGCATCACCGTCGATATAGGTGATGCCGCTGGAACACGACGCGGTCGCGCCGTAGCCGGGATCGTAGGTGAAAATCCCCAGATCGCCGTAAAGCTTGCGGATGTCCGCAACCGACGGGCCGATTGTGCCATCGAGCAGCGGGAGGCTTGCGGATTTGTTTGAACCATCAAGGGTGATGGTGACCGACTGTCTGGCCGAGGCGCTCATTGCTCGTGTCCTTAGTTGCCGTCCCGTGCGCCCCAGCGGGCTGCTCCCGCGGGGGATCACGTAAACCTATAGCAGCAACAAGGTATGAGCGCTTGTGCCGGCTGGCAACCTTCGCACCCGCAGCAAACTCCGGTGCTTCCGGGCCGCCCGCGGGCTAAGCGACCTGAGCAGCCGGCTGCGGCTGCACCGTCAGCCGGACCGTCAGCAGTTCGCCGCTGCGCGCCAGCTTGACCGCGACCGGTCGCCCGACCCGCTCCGGCCCAAGGAAGCTGCGCAATGCGTTCGGGCCGCCGATGCTGATACCGTCGAGCGACAGCAGCAGATCGCCGGGCTCAAGACCTGCCTGGTCGGCAGGCCCGTTCGGCGACAGGCTCAGCACCATGCGCCCGACACGGCAACCGGCCGCAGCGCGCAAACGGTCCGGCACCGGCATCGGCCGCAACGAAACGCCCAGCCAGCCGCGCGGGCCGGCTGGCTGCGGCGCCGGGGGGATGAATTGCGGCGAGGGCTGCCGGCCGGCACACGGGTGCTCCAGGACTGCGTGATCCGCGGCCGGCTGGCCGCCAACCGCCAGCTCCGGAATTGCCTGCTGTGGCGCCTGCTGTGGCGTTGCCTGCCCCGCAGTGGCCTGCTCTGGAATTGGCTGCTCTGGGATCGCGTGCTCTGGGGCCGGCCGATCATCAAATGGGCTCGCGGGGTTCGGCTTGGCCGGAGCCTCATCGTTGTCCGACTGGCCCGCGACCAGGCGAGCGAGGCTCTCGTAGGGGACCACCAAGGCCTCGTCCTCCGCACCGCACATGGCCATGCCAAGCAGCCCGCCGGCCGCATCCAGCACCGGGCCGCCCTCCTCCTGCAGCCGGCATGGCAGATCCAGCGTCAACACCTGACACAGAACCGGGCGTTCTCCGCCGCCCGGCGCGCTGCGATGGATGATGCCCGCACGCACGACGGGAGCCGCCGCAGCGTCAGCGCCGAGCACGAGCACGAAGCCCCCGACCGCCGGTTCCGCGGGCGGGCGGATTGCGACCGGGGCAGCGGCGCCTTCCAGTTTCAGCAGGACCAGATTGCTGGCGGGATCGCGCGTCACCGCCCGCGCCGCGCGCAGCGCGCCGCCCGGCAGCACCACCGTGTAACCATCGCTCACCGGCAAGCATTGGTCGGACGTCAGAATCAGATCGGATCGCCAGATGATACCGCTGACATGGCGATTGGCGCCGATGCGAATGGCGGCGAGCAAGGGCGCCGCAGCGGTCACCCGAGCCGTAATGGCATCGGAGAACTGGGCGAGCAGACTGGTCAAGCCGACGTCCATCCTGTTTGCGTTTCGGACCGGTAAACGAAGGGATCGCTTGTGGCACGTTTTCGCGGTGCCGTCACCGGCGCGCGGCAAGTTGATGCGCGGCCAGCGCAGCCCCGACCCGCCGGCGCAACCGACCCGAACCCGCCCCTTAACTAAAGGCTATCGGGGCATCAAATGGTCGCGCCAGGCGGCCCGCAGGGCTGTTTTCAGCAGCTTGCCAGTCGCCGTGTGCGGCAGTTCGGCAACCACCACCACCGCATCGGGCAGCCACCATTTCGGCACAAGGCCATCATAGATCGCGAGCACCGACTCGGGCGTCACGGTCCGATCCGGCCGCGGCACCACCAGCAGCAGCGGGCGCTCGTCCCAGACCGGGTGGCGGGCGGCGATCACCGCCGCCTCCACCACGTCGGGATGCGAGACGGCGATGTTCTCCAGGACGATCGAGCTGATCCACTCGCCGCCCGACTTGATCACGTCCTTGGAGCGGTCGGTGATCGTCAGATACCCGTCGGGATCGATGGTCCCGACGTCGCCGGTGGCGAACCAGCTGTCCTGATCCAGCGCACTGCCGGGCGGATCGCCGAGATAGCCGCTGCAGATCCAGGGGCCGCGCACCATCAGGTCGCCGAGCTGCTCGCCGTCCCAGGGCAGTTCCTGGCCGGCGCCGTTGACGATCTTCATGTCGAGACCGGGCAGGATGCGTCCCTGCTTCAGCATGTGCCGCGCCGCCGCGTCGCGGTCCAGGCCGGCGGTGGCGGGCTTCGGCGCGTTGTACGTGCCGAGCGGGGACAGTTCGGTCATCCCCCAGGCGTGCTCGACGCGCACGCCGTATTCATCGCGAAACGCCTCGATCAGCAGCGGCGGGCAGGCCGCGCCGCCGATCATGATCCGCTGCGTCGTGGCCAGCCTGTCGCCGCTGGCGCGCAGATACTGCAACAGGCCGAGCCAGACGGTGGGCACGCCGGCGGCCATGGTGACGCGTTCCTGGTTCATCAGCGACGCCAGGCTGGCGCCGTCGAGGTGCCGACCGGGCATGACCAGGCTCGCGCCAGCCAGTGCGCCCGCGTACGGAACGCCCCAGGCGTTGACATGGAACATCGGCACCACCGGCAGCATGCGGTCCACGGCGCGCAGGCAAACCGCATCGGGCAGCGCCAGGGCGAGCGCGTGCAGCACGGTGGAACGGTGGCTATACAGCACGCCTTTCGGCCGCCCGGTCGTGCCCGAGGTGTAGCACAGCGCGCTCGCCGTGGTTTCGTCCAGCGACGGCCAGGCGAAGTCCTCGTCCGCCGCGTCCATCAGATCCTCGTAGCAGCAAAGCCGCATGCCGGCGGGCAGCGACAGCTCGGGCATGGCGCTGGCATCCGTCATGACGACCACGGCGCGGAGCGTCCCGGTCAGCTTCGGGGCAACGGCCTCCACCAGCGGAGCGAAGCCGGGATCGGTGAACAGCACCCCATCGCCGGCATGGCCGATGATGTAGGCGATGTCCTCGGGATGCAGGCGCGGGTTGACGGTGTGGCAGATCGCTCCCATCCCCGGCGCGGCGTAGTAGATCTCAAGATGCCGGTGGCTGTTCCACGCGAGCGTGCCGACCCGGTCCTGGTCCCCGACCCCCAGGCCCTGCAGCACGCGCGCAAGCCGGCGCGCACGGTGTTCGATGGCAGCCCAGGTGGTGCGATGGATAACGCCGTCGTTTTCGCGCGAGACGATCTCGCCGGCGCCGTGGTGACGCGCCGCATGGGTCAGCAGCGAGGCGATCAGCAGCGGCTGATCCTGCATCAATCCCTTCATTGGACGTCGCTCCGGTTGTTCTTGTAACAGCGCCGGTCTCCGAGGCGAGGATCGGCTTCATGATCCGCCCATCCCCGCGCCGTCAGTCGTCGGCAGGGTACACACCGATCGGTGAGAAAGCGCCGCACGTTCTGCTTACAGGTGCTGAGGGCGAATGGCCCCTGCTCGATGCCCCTGGGCGGAACTTCAATGACTCATGCGACCCCAACGCCTCCATCGAGACCGCCGAAGGTGGTTCGCTGCAGGTGAGATTGCTGCGACAAGTTCACCCGTCGGAGGAGATAGCGATCGCTTATGATGTCGTCTCGACTGGCGAGCTAATCGCCCATGGTGATGATCCCATAGTCCGGTTCTGGCACCCGCTATGGAGCTTCGACTGCCGCTGTGGATCGCCGCTCTGTCGCGGCCGAGTCGATGGCTACGCTGTCATGCGGCCCAGACCCGGTGGAGGGCACAATATTGAAAAGCTTGCGTCATTCCCAATACCTTTCGGGCCCAACCCGGCCATCACTGTTCGCGAAATTCCGGGCAAGGGGCGCGGCGTCGTGGCCAAACGGCGTTTTCGGCCAGGCGAGGAAGGCTTACCCAGGTGTCCCAGGTCGATCTATATGTAGTAGGAGGGTGGATTACCGGACTGCCGGGTTTTTCGGCGCTGAGGCGGTCTTGACGCCGTCCTGCCGCATCCCGCCCTCCGTCTTTCGG
>Ga0302279_10000678_pt1 | contig 50135 bp, 43 predicted proteins | sample III_Bog_N3_3_FD_194541 | JGI IMG/M metagenome (GOLD analysis project Ga0302279, IMG submission 194541) | Peat permafrost microbial communities from Stordalen Mire near Abisko, Sweden - III_Bog_N3_3 | ecosystem: Environmental > Terrestrial > Soil > Wetlands > Peat | place: Sweden: Abisko... | reverse complement strand
GCGATCGATCTCGCGATGCGCGCGGCGTGACAGGCGCCGCGCTCTACAGCGACGCTGCTCAGTAAATTTCGAATTCGACCTTCTCAGACTCGTTGACACGCTCCGTACCGAGCGAAGGTCGCCACCGAGGGAGGCTCCCTCCGCGCGCACGGAGCGAAGGTCGCCACCGAGGGAGGCTCCCTCCGCGCGCACCGAGCAAAGGTCGCCACCGACGATCGCTCCTTCCGCGCGCACCGAGCAAAGGTCGCTGGCGACGATCGCTCCCTCCGCGCGCACCGAGCGAAGGTGGCGGCGGACGATCGCTCCCTCCGCGCGCACCGAGCGAAAGTCCCGTTCGGACGAGCGCTCACTCCCGGCGGAGCGGGCAGAGGTCGCCGTCGAGGAAGGCTCCTCCGCGCCGACCTCGCGAAGGTCAGCGTCGACGAAAGCACACTCCCGACCGACCTTGCGAAGGTCCCCGGCGGACGAACGCTCACTCGTCCCGGACGTTGCGCGGGTCGCCGTCGACGCTCGCTGACTCCTCGCGAAGGTCGCGAGAGTCCCGGTCGAGGATCGCTCACTCCTCGCGAAGGTCGCGAGAGTCCCGGTCGAGGATCGCTCACTCCTCGCGAGCCTCGCCGCGGTCGGCATGGAGCGAGACTCCGTCGTCGCGAACCTTGCGACGATCGCCGTCGACGAACGCACCGTCGGTGCGGAGGTCGCGAAGGTCACGGCCGAGGAGCGCTCGTTCCCTGCGAGCGTGACGAACGTCGACGTCGAGGAACGCACCCTGCGTACGGACGCGCCGGAGCTCGCCGCCAAGGAACGCCCGGTAGTCCAGAACCTCGCGAGCGTCGCCGTCGAGGCGCGCGGACTCTGCGTCGACCATGCGGACGTCACCGCCTAGGAAGGCGCGCTCCGCGTGGACGCTGCGAATGTCGCCGTGGACCGAGAGCCAGTCCACGCTGGACGTTTGCGGGAACGGCGAGACCCCGTAGACTCCGCGGCTGTGAAGATCGCGCTCGTCGTGCCCGGCGGGTTCGAGCGGCCCGACGGCCCCGTGCCTCCGCGCAGGATCCCGGCGCTTCACGCGCTCGTGGCGGAGCTCGCGAGAGAGCACGAGGTGCACGTCTTCTGCAGCGACTTCGACGAGCGCGGCGGCACCTGGCCGTTCGGCGACGCGACTGTGCATGACCCCGGGCGCGTCTCGTCGCGCGTGCTCCCGATGGAGCGCATCACCGAGCGCACGTGGCGGATGGTTCGGGCGCTGCGTCGCGCGTCGGAGACGGTTCCCTTCGACGTCGTGCACGCGTTCTGGGTGGACGGGAACGGCGTCGTCGCCTCTCTCGCCGCGCGTAGCGTGGGCGTACCGCTCGTCGCCAGCGTCGGTGGAGGAGAGTGCAGCTGGATCCCTTCCGCTCGCTACGGTGGCGCCCGGACGCTGCGCGGGCGCATCGCCACCCGAGCCGTGCTCGCGAGCGCGCGAGTGGTCACGGTGGGGAGCAACGAGGCCCGGCGCGCGGTGCCGCACGGAGAGGTCGAGGTCGTGCCGCTCGGGGCCTGTCGCGCGGTGTTCGAAGCGAGCGGCGAGCGCCCCGACGGTCCGCCCTGGAGGCTGGTGCACGTCGCGAACCGGAACGAGGTGAAGGACCCGTGGACACTGCTCGCCGCGCTGCGCGAGCTCGTCGCCGCTGGCCTCGACGTGCACCTCGACTGGTTCGGCAAGGACACGCTCGCCGGCGCCGTCGAGGAGAGAGCGCGCGCGTGGAACCTCGACGCGAGGGTCGACTTTCGCGGCGAGCAGACGTCGGCGGAGGTGGCGCGCGCGCTGAAGACCGCCCATGTCCACGTCCTCTCCTCGCTTCACGAGAGCCAGTGCGTCGCCGTGCTCGAGGCGGCGTTCGCACAGCTGCCGACCGTCGGGACTCGCGTCGGCCTCGTCGCCGATCTCGCGCCCGACGCCGCCGTCGCCGTCGCCGTCGGCGACGCGAGCGCGCTCGCGACCGCAGTTGCCGACCTGCTCGGTGACGGCCCGCGACGCGCCAGGCTCGGCGCCGCGGCGCAGCGCTACGCGCAGCTCCACGATGCCAGGTGGACGGCGTCGACCTTCGTCACTCTGTACGCGCGCGCACGCTCATCGAGCACCTCGGTCTGACCGCGCGAGCCTGCGGCTCCAGGCCCAGCGCTCGCGCGCGCCGATCGCGAGGGCGAGCGGGTCGGACCACGCGTGGATCCGGAGCGCGCGGAACGCGGCGTCCGGGCGGCGATGCAGCTCGAGGAACGTCTCCACGGGGAGCGCACAGAACCCCTCCGCCTGCGACCGGCCTCCGTAGAAGCGCGCTCCGTATCGGCGCAAGCGCAGCGTCCGCTCGACGCTTCCTCGCTGCGACGGGTACGCGAGGAGCACGTCGCGGATGGCGTCCTCCAGATCCGAGACGTCGTGGACCACGTTGACGAGCACCGGCGTGAGCGGGACCTGCGTCGCGTAGATGCGAACCTCCGCGGTGCTGGCCGTCGCGTCGAGCGCCGAGGCGAGAGCTCGCGCGACGCGCCGGTGCTCGGGGTGGAAGTCGATGCTCGACGGGGCGTAGACGACGGTGGGTCGGAGCTCGGTGAGCAGCGCCGTCAGCGCGGTCTCACCGGCGCGATCCGCCCAGTCGCCCTCGGAGAGGTCCAGCCAGCGAAGCTCGGCGCCGATTCGTGCTGCTGCGCGCCCAGCTTCCTGCGCACGCATCGCGGACATCGACGCGGCGTCGAGCCCGAGCGCGCGCGACCTCGAGCCGTCGATCACGACCGCGATGCACACGCGATCGCCGAGGCGTGCGTGCCGCATCAGCGTGCCCGCGCCCCCCATCGCCTCGTCGTCGGGGTGGGGCGCGACCCACAGGACGACCTCGTCGCCTGCGCTGCTCCAGCGTCTCGGCGTTCCCCGCGAAAGAGCGGCGCTGGACGACGCGAGGCTCGCCCATAGATCCTGCGCTGCACCCGATCCGATGCCGTTCGCGGCGCGGAGCAAGGCCCTCGCTGCGCGAAGCCATTCAGACGACATCGAAGTCACCGCCCTGGAAGCGCGCAGCCCGGGGCACGCCGCCGCCGAGGTCGACCGCCTGGACGACGAACGTCGAAGGGCGGGGGAGGTATCCGCTGGCCAGCGCGTCGGGCTCCAGCTCGCTTCCGGTCTGGAGAAGGATCGCCGCTCGCACCGCGCCTCGCTGACGAAGTCGCGCGTCGATGCCCGCGAGGAGGGCCCGCCGTGCGTTGCGATCGACACCGACGACCTCGCCCAGGAGTCCGGACGGACGCGACGGGTTGGCGTCGACATGAAACGCTGCGGCCCCCACGGCGGCATCGCCGCGCCGCGCGGTCACCACGCTCCAGGCCGGGACTGCCCTCGAATAGCGCCACGAGAACCACGCGGCGTCGCGCACGACCCCCTCGTCGGCGATGCGCGGCCAGAGGTCATCGAGGCCGGCGCTGTCTTCGACCAGCCTGTCTCCGTGGAACGCGTCGCGCGAGCGCGATCCTCCGAACGGCACGAGCCATCGCACCCACCAGCGCAGCTCGCTCACCGGCGCCCAGCCGAGCGCGTGCGTCCGCGACCCCCACTGCTCGTTCGGAAGCCCGACGACGAACGGGACCCCCGCGCTCCGCCACTGCGCGTACGCCGCCGTCGCGAGGCTGCCGAGCAGGCCACGGCGACGGAGCTCGGGGTCGGTCATCGTGTCGACCGAGACCATCGCGGTCCGGTCGGCGCCGCGGTGGCGGAACCGCGTGGGGATGGCGGCGTACTGGGCGAGAATGCGCGTGCCGAGCGCTGCGACCCACACGTTGGGCGTCGGTCCGGGCAGCCGCAGCTTCCACTCCCATTGCTCGCGCGAGAGGGCGCGTCCGAACACTCGCTGATGCAGCGCGAGGAGGCCATCGAGGTCCGTCGGTGCCGCAGGACGGACGATCCAGTCAGGGGACGGTGCGCGCATGCGGTCCCGTTTTCGTAGCCGTTGTCGAGGCCGAGCGCGGATGAAACGACACGGCGACCTGCCGTTGCGCGCACGGGGACCACGCGGGCGGAACCCGTCACCGCTGTGATAGGAGCGTTTCAGCCGTGAGAGTCAGCGAGCCGGGCCCCTTCGTCGTCGCAGACGTGGCGTGCGCGTATGACGGTGGAGTCGCCGATGCCGACGAGCTCCTCGACCGCTACCGCGTGCTGAACTGCTGGTGGGACGCGGTGGCGAAGGCCGGGGCGAAGGTCGTCGTCGTGCAGCGCTTCCATCGAAACGCCGTCGTCCGCCGGGGGCAAGTCGAGTTCCACATGGTCGCCGACGACGGACCGCCCGGGCCGTCCGCTCGCTTCTGGGGCGCGAGGATGGTGCGTGCCGTCCGGGGTCTCGCTCCCGACGTGGTTCACGTCGACGGGCTCGTCTTCCCCGCGATGGTCGCGCACTTGCGTCTCGCGCTGCCACGTCGCACCGCGATCGTCGTGCAGGACCACGGCGGCTCCGAGCGTTCCCCCGGCGCGCGCAGCTGGCCGAAGCGACTCTTCTACGCCGCAGGGCTCCGCGCCGCCGACGGCTTCCTCTTCACCTCACGCGACCAGGCCGAGCCCTGGCGCAGCGCCGGCATTCTCGGCAAGGGAGCGCGCATCGACGAGGTGGCCGAAGGGAGCACCGATCTCGCCGCGCCGACCCACGGATCATCGTCGCTCGAGGCTGCTCTCCCCGGGCGCCCTGCGCTCCTCTGGGTGGGTCGACTCAACGCGAACAAGGATCCGCTCACCGTGCTCCGCGGCTTCGAGGGTGCCGCTCGCGCGCTGCCTGCCTCCGCCCTCACGCTCGTGTTCCGGGAGGACGACCTCATCGACGAGGTGCGAGCGTTCATCGCGCGCTCGGAGCTCCTTCGCGGCCGCGTTCACCTGCGCGGGACGATCCCGCACGACGCCTTGCCGTCGCTCTACGCGGCCGCGGATCTGTTCGTGCTCGGCAGCCACAGCGAGGGGTCGGGATACGCGCTCATCGAGGCGCTCTCCTTCGGCGTCACGCCCGTCGTCACCGATATCCCCTCGTTCCGCAAGCTGACCGACGGCGGTCGCCTCGGAGAGCTGTTCGCGCCCGGCGACGCCGACGCTCTCGCTCGCGCCCTCGTGCGGGTCGCAGGCTCGGACCTCGCCGCGCGCCGCCCCGCCGTGCGAGCGCACTTCGAGACCGCCCTCGCATGGGACGTGATTGGGCGCCGGGCGCTCGACGTGTACCGGTCGCTGGCGCGCGAACGCGCCGCTACTTCTTGCCCGTCGCTTCGCGCAGGAGCTTGATCTCGGCGAGCGCCCCCATGTGGTTGGGGTTCTTCTTCGCGAGGATGACGAAGTCACGCAGCGCTGCCTTCTCTTTGCCGCTTCGCTTCAGCAGGAGCCCTCGGTAGTAGAGCGCGCTCTCCAGCTGGTTGTGCGACATCAGGAGGAACGTGAGATCGTTGAGACCGGAGCTCAGGTCGCCCGCGTTCAGGTTCGCCTTCACCCACGCCGTCAGCGCCTGGAAGTCGGCCTCCGCGGCGTCTTGCTCGGTGCAGCGCTCGCGCAGGATTCGATCCGCGGTGTCGTAGTCCTGCCTCTTTGCCGCTTCCTCCGCGCGACGGAACTCGTCCGACATCTCGGCCGCGAAGTGCGCGCCGGTGTCGACGATGCGCGACTGCGGCTTTCCCGGGTCGACGAACTTCGGGGGTGACGCCGACGGCCGGGATGCGGCGGGCATCGGCGCGGGAGTAGGGCGTGCAACGTACGCCGGAGGAGCGGTTGCCGCGGGCGGCGGCCGAGGGACGACGGATCGCGCTGCCGCAGCGGGCGGCGAGGCCGCGGCGACCGGCGGCGGCGGGACCGACGCTGGCGGAGCGGCGACGCGGACCGGAGCGAGCATGGGCCCGTCGACGAGCGGCCCTGCGGCGACGGAGACGCGAGCGCGCGGAGCTGCTGCGACCTCCTCCGGAGGCGGCGGTACGGAGAGCTTCTCGGGTCGCTCCTCGAGGTCGTCGGCGGACGGCTCCGCCGGAGCGATGACGGGCGCGATCGGCACCGCGATCTGAACGATGTCCCGGACGAGGTCCGACTCCTTGCGCCGCCCCATGGGCGCACCCTTCGCCGCGGTGAACGTGAACTGCCGCGTGACGGCGAGCACGTAGAGGAGCGAGCTCAGCCCCTTTCCGACCGCTGCGTAGAGCGTCTTGAGGGACGGAGCGTCCTTCTGCATCATCGACACGGCGTCGCGCTCCCGCGACGTGAGCATCACGCCGGCGATCGTCGAGTCCGGGACGAGCGTGAGCTTCTTCCCGGCGAGCCAGCGGAGCGTGCCGTGAAGGCGTGAGCGGTCCGTCCACGCGCGGACCGTCGCGAGGAGCGTGTCGATCGGCGCCCAGGGCGCGTGCGGCTCGGGCTCGGCGCGCGCAGAGAAGTAGAGGGAGAAGCTCGTCTCCGACGGGAGGTTCGCGAGCAGCGCGAGCCGTCGCGCCGTCTGGAGCGTGAGCGTGTGCGTGAGGGCCGAAGGCTCGATGGCGCCAGCCTGGACGAGCAGCTCGCCGAGCCGCCGTCGCGAGCTCTGCGCGGTCACGAGCGCCTCGGCGAGCGCGTCCTCGCGCAGGTGCTCCATCGCGACGAGGTCCTCGCCGATCCAGTCGCCCTCGATGGCGCCCGCCGAGCTCTCCACCCGCACGGGAGCGCCCTCGAAGAACGTGACCGAGTGGACGGCCCCGCCCACGGTCCGGAACACGATGTCCCCGGTGATGGCCCTGTCGAGGGCGTGTACCAGCGCATAGACGAGGGGCGCGTGCTCCATCGTCCCTTCCGCGTCCGCGATGCGTCCGCCGGGGCCGATGGGAGGGAGCTGCTCGTTGCCTTCGAGTGCGTCGATCACAGGCCGATCGTTGTTCGGAGCGCGGCCGAGGTCAATGTCGGACTTCAAGCGTGCGAACGGGCACCATCCTGCCCCCTCACCGTCATGCAACGTCGCCTGACGCCCTGAATCCCGCGGGTCGCCGCTGGCCCGCTTGACATTGAGCCGTGCCCGCGTACGTTGCCCCACTCTTGAAAACCGGGGTGTGCTCGCAAGGGCCCATCTCATTCCACACGCTCCCCAGCGCAATCTTCGTCACCCGGTGCCCGGAACTCACTCGCCTCACTCGCGAGCCGCCGGACTGGTGCGGAGGGGGGGCGGCGGCTCAACCGAAAGGATCGCGCTCTCATGACACAGTCCGAAGTCGTATCCACACCGCAGACAGCACAAGGCGTCCCGCAGCTCCGCGGCGACCTCCCGCTCCCGCTCAAGTCCCTCCTCGACGCCGGCGTCCACTTCGGTCACCAGACCAAGCGGTGGAACCCGAAGATGAAGCCCTTCATCTACGGCGCGCGCAACGGCATCCACATCATCGACCTCGACCAGACGACGCGGCTGTTCGCCAAGGCGTACCGGTTCGTCGAAGAGATGGTCGGTCGCGGCGGCCACCTCCTGATGATCGGCACCAAGCGCCAGGCGCAGGAGATCGTGAAGGAGGAGGCGACGCGCTCCAACAGCTTCTACGTCATCAACCGCTGGCTCGGCGGCACGCTCACCAACTTCCGCACCATCAAGCAGGGCCTGGAGCGCATGCGCCAGCTCGAGCGGATGAAGGAAGACGGGACGTACAACCAGCTCCCGAAGAAGGAAGTCAGCCAGCTCGAGAAGGAGCGCGAGCGCTTCGAGAAGTACGTCGGCGGGCTCAAGGCCATGGGCTCGCTCCCGCACGCGGTCTTCATCATCGACCCGGCGAAAGAGGTCATCGCGGTGCAGGAGGCCAAGAAGCTCGGCATCCCCATCATCGCCATCACCGACACCAACTGCGATCCGGACCTCATCGACTACCCGATCCCGGGCAACGACGACGCGATCCGCTCGATCAAGCTGATCACGTCGCGGCTCGCCGACGCAGTGGTCGACGGCGCGCTCCGTCGCAAGGAGACGCAGGGTCGCGATCGCGACGACAGCGGCGGCGGCGATCGCCCCGGGCGTGGGCCGGCGGCCGACGTCTACCAGGGTCCGCGCAGCCGTGGCGGCGGAGACCGTGGTCGTGGCCGTGACAGCGGCGGTCCGCGCGACGGCGGCGCAGGCAGCACCGGCGGCGGCACCCCCCCGACCACCAACTAGTAGAGAGAGCTCGCAGGGAGGACAGGAGGGAAGGATGCGGCCAGAGCGTGCCGTCTCCTTGACTCCTCTTCTCCCTGTTCCAATTCTCTCTCCCGCATCGACTCTCACAGGACAGCAAAGGCAGGACGGACATGGCTGACATCACGGCATCGATGGTCAAGGAGCTCCGGGAGCGCACGCAGGCCGGCATGGCCGACTGCAAGAACGCGCTCGTCGAGGCGATGGGCGACATGGAGAAGGCGGTCGAGGTGATCCTGAAGAAGGGGATCGTCAAGGCTGCGTCGCGCGCGGGTCGCGTGGCGACGGAGGGCGAGGTCCGCACCTACGTCTCGCCGGACGCGAAGTTCGGCGTCGTCGTCGAGGTCAACTGCCAGACCGACTTCGTCGCGCGCGGCGAAGAGTTCAAGAGCTTCGTCGGGAAGGTCACCGAGATCGCGACCACCGCGAAGCCCGGCACCGACCTCAACACGCTCCCCTGGCCCGGCACCGACAAGACGGTCGATTTCGCGCGGCAGGAGATGGTCGCCAAGACCGGCGAGAACACCGTCGTCCGTCGCTGGGACCGGCTCGAGGCCAAGGGCGCGGGCGGGATCGTCCACGCGTACGTGCACATGGGCGGCAAGCTCGCCGTGCTCATCAGCGCCGAGGCTCCGACAGCCGAAGCCGTCAACGCGCCTGCGTTCAAGGCGTTCGTCGAGAACTGCGCGATGCAGATCGCCGCGATGAGCCCGCAGGTCGTCCACAAGGACGAGGTCCCGGGTCACCACATCGACAAGCAGAAGGAGATCTTCGCCGCCCAGCTCAAGGAGGAGGGGAAGCCCGAGCAGTCGTGGGTGAAGATCATCGAGGGGAAGCTCGCCAAGTGGTTCAGCGAGATCACGCTCCACGGTCAGGACAACGTCTGGGACCAGGGCAAGGGCACGATCGACAAGCTCCGCCAGGACCTGGGCAAGCAGCTCGGCGGCGAGGTGAAGCTCCACGGCTTCGTCCGTCTCGCGCTCGGCGAGGGCATCGAGAAGAAGACCGACAACCTCGCCGACGAAGTCGCGAAGCTCACAGGCCCGTCCAACTAGGCCTGTCACGAATTCTCCCAGCGTCGGTCGCCAAGCCTCCCTCCTTCCTCCCGGGAGAATTCACGGGGAGCGCGGCCGCTCCCCGGACCCCAGCCGCAATGCGCTGGCAGGGAGGCTCGCGGCCGAGCGGGAGATTTCGTAGATGAAGCTTTGCGCCGTAAGCGTCGACCTCGACGAGATCCCGAACTACTTCAAGATTCATGGCCTCGCCGAGCCGGCGGGCCCCGCCAGCACCGCGGTCTATGACGTGGCGCTCGAGCGGCTCGATGCGATGGCCCGGGACGCGTCCATCCCCTTGACGCTCTTCGCCGTGGGGAGTGATCTCTCTCGGCCGTCGGCGGCCGTTGGTCTTGCTGCGTCGCGTTCGAAGGGGCACGAGATCGCGAACCACACGCTCGGGCATCGCTACGACCTGACGCGCCTGGATCCCAGCACCATCCGGAGCGAGATCGTGGGTGGCATCGAGGCAATCGAGCGGGCGACGGGGGAGCGGCCGGTCGGGTTCCGCGCGCCGGGCTACACGATCACCGACGCGGTCTTCGACGTGCTGGCCGAGCTGGGCGTGCAGTACGACTCTTCGGTCTTCCCGTGCCCGGCCTACTACGGCGCGAAGACCACCGTCATCGGCGGGATGTCCCTCGTCGGTCGCCCGAGCCGGTCCATCGTCGACAGCCCTGCCATCCTGCTCGCGCCGACCGAGCCGTACCGCGCGGGTCGCCCGTACTGGAAGAAGGCGAGGGGGGGCGACGGCATGCTCGAGCTCCCCATCCAGGTGACGCGCGGTCTCCGCCTCCCGTTCATCGGCACGTACGTCACGCTCGCAGGGGTGTCTGGCGCGCGGTGGCTGACGCGCATGTGCCTCGGGGCGCCGCTCATCAACCTCGAGCTGCACGGCATCGACGTCCTCGACGCATCGGACGGGCTCGAAGCGCTTCGCCCGTACCAGCGGGACGTGCGAGTCACGAAGGACGAGAAGCTCGCCGCGCTCCACGCGGTCTACGAGCTGCTCCGCAAGGAGGGGTACGCGTTCGTGACGATGCGGGAGGCCGCGGAGCAGGCGAGCAAGACCCTTCACTGAGGCTGCGGCTGACCCTCGCGCCCTGCGCCTTCGCGCTTGCCGACCTCGCCGCTCTTGCCCCCTTCGCCCTGCGCGGGCTCGACCTTGCCGACACGGCTCACGTGCTTGATGTCGACACCTGACATCTCGATGAAGTTGCGCGCGTCCGCATTGTCTCCGTTCACCAGCTCGTCCGGCGTGCCTCGCGCGACGATCTGGCCCTTGATGAGCAGGATCGCCTGGTGCGCGATGCGGAAGCAGCTCGCGATGTCGTGCGAGATGACGACGCTCGTCACCCCGAACTTCTGCCGCGTCTCGTCGATCAGGTCGTCGACCATGCGGCTCGTCAGCGGGTCGAGCCCGCTCGTCGGCTCGTCGTAGATCAGGATGTGCGGCTCGAGCATCAGCGCGCGCGCCATGCCGACCCTCTTCCGCATGCCTCCCGAGAGCTCGCTCGGGAACTTGGCGCAGACCGTCTCGTCGAGCCCCAGCTCCTTGAGCATGTGGACGACGCGCTCGCGCATCTCGCTCTTCTTCATCTTCGTGTGCTCGACCAGCGGGAACGCCACGTTGTCGTACACGTTGAAGGAGTCGAGCAGCGCCGCGTACTGGTAGACCATCCCGAACTTCTGCCGCACCGTGTTCAGCTCGCGCTCCGAGAGGCCGACGATGTTGTTCCCCTCGATGAGCAGCTCGCCGCTGGTCGGCTGCTCGAGCGCGACGATGAGCCGCAGCAGCGTCGTCTTGCCGGCTCCGGAGCCGCCGATGATGACGGTCGTCTCGCCGCGCCGGGCCACGAGGTTGATGCCGCGCAGCACCTCGGCCTTGCCGTAGCTCTTGCGAATGTCCTTCAGGACGACGATGTCGTCGGGCGGCGGGCCACGGCGCGACGACGCCGCCTTCGATGGCGATGAATCCTTGCCGCTTGCCGAGACCACGCGCGGAGGGTAGACGCTGTGGTCATGGTCGGCGAGCAGCTTCAAGCGATTTTCAAGAACGCGCAGGCGAAGGCGGACAAGGAGGGTTTCATGACCCTCCCCGAGGGGACGACGGCGACGATCCACGCGGCGCACGGTGGCGTCGGGCTGACGATCTCGCGCGTCGAAGGGGTGAAGATCGAGACCAATCTCCTGACGGCGCGCACGGCGAAGCGCGAGACGTACATGATCGAGGTCGCGGACGTGTTCGCGGTCGCCCTCGAGGGGACCACGAACGGGCCGGTGCGGCGCGCCGGCTTCGGGTAGAAGCCCGGCAAGTCATCGGAGGAGCGCGGGAAGAGGTTCGGGGTCGTCGAACCCTTCCCAGCGCCGCTGTGCAAGAGGCTCGGATGGCTCGAACCTTTCGCACGGACGCTGTGCAAAAGGCTCGGATGGCTCGAACCTTTCGCACAGACGCTGTGCATAAGGTTCGGATGGGTCGAACCTCTTGCAGCGCCGCTGCCCCCGAGGTCAGCGCCTCCGTCAGCGAAGCCGGAGCGCGGTAGACCTCCGCGACCGCGTCCACTACGGTTCCCTTCGTCCCGCACGCCTTCGCTCGATTCCCTCCTTGCCGATCCCTCTCGCGCCTTGCCCGGCGGACACGGCCGAGTCCGCTCGCGTCCACTGCGCCCGCGGCGAGACCTACCCTCGGGCCATCGCCTGGTTCGGGTTCACGGCGTTCTGGGGGCACCTCCGCCACCTGCTCGCCTCGGCGATCGCGACCGAGAACATCGACTCCCGCACGTGGATGATCCCGGACGCGCCCGCCGCGCTGCTCGAGTCGGTGGTGGCGGTGCTGTCGGCGAGAGGCGCGAAGGACGCGCCGACCGTCGCGGCCGCCCTCGGCGGGGAGGTGTGGATCGACTTTGTCGCGGACACGGGGGATGACGCGGCGGTGAGCGAAGCGGTCGCTCGCTTGCTCGCGGAAGAGTACGAGGCGCCCGATCCGGACGACCCCGGGCAGACGCTCTTGCTGCCACGCGGCCACATCCTCTTTCACGGCGGCGATCTCGCCTATCCGGTCGCGACGGCGCTCGAGATGACGCGTCGCCTCGTCGATCCGTGGAACCGCGTGCTCGTGCCGCGCTCGGACGAGGGGCGCGCGGCTCCGCGAGTGCTGCTCGCGGTTCCGGGGAATCACGACTGGTACGACGGTCTCGACGGCTTCGCTCGGCTGTGCCAGGCGCCGTGCGGCTTCGAAGAGCCCGCTCCCGACGCGCTCTACCCGTCTCCGAACGCGAACCCGGTGTGGGCGTGGGCCGAGGCGTTCGCGCGCGGGGAGGCCGTCAGGAAGCCAGGCGCGATGGCGTTCGCAGGCTACGTCCCGGTGCAGCGCGCGAGCTACTTCCGTCTGCCGCTGACGAGCGAGCTCGAGCTCCTCTCCGTCGACCGGCAGCTTCGACACGTCGACCCGCGACAGAAGGCGTACTTCGGCGTCCCGCGAGACCACGCGCAGGGAGAGCCGCCGATGTGCGCGCGCCTCGTCGTGCTCCCCGACCCGGTGCGCGCGTGGGGAGAGCACCGTCTGGACGGCGTCGCTTCCCTCGCCGCGCTGGGCATCGACCCGTCGCGCGACCCGTCGTTCGTGCTCACCGGGGACGTCCACCACTACGAGCGCTCGCACGAAGGACCGAGCGTCCACGTCGTCGCCGGCGGCGGCGGCGCGTTCCTGCACGGCGCGCGCGTCGCGAGGCGAGGTGCTCGCTACGAGGCGGCCGCCGAGTTCCCCGGCCCCGTGGTCTCTCGCGCGCTCCTCGCGAGGCTCCCGTGGGTCGTCGCGCGTGGCGGCGCCGGATGGGTCGTGACCGCGGTGTTCGGCGTCGCCGACGCGGTGGCGCTTCTTCCGGCAGGGCTCGGCATTCGCCCGATGTCGCTCGAGCTCGCGGCGGCGATCGGCGTGTCTGTAGCGGTGGGAGCAGGGTTGCTCGTCGGGTGGCGGCGGCACCGGCTGGGTCGGGTCGTGGCCTTCTCGCTGCTCCTCGGCCTGGTCGTCGGCGCACTGCCGGTCGTGCTGGGGCTCGGGCTCGACGCGGCGGGCGTGCGCGAGCTCGGCCACGGCAACGTGCGCGAGACGCTCACCTGGGTGGCGGCGTGGACCCTCGCGACCTGGACGAGCGGCTTTGCCTTCGGTGGCTTGCTCCAGCTCATCGCCTCGCTCGGCCTCAATCACGCGCAGCCGTACGCGGCGCTGGGCGAGCCCGGGTACAAGAACTTCCTCCGCCTGCGTATTCGCGAGGACGCGACGGGCAAGACGACGATCGACGCCTTCGCGATAGGCCAGGTCGACCCCGTGCGAGGCAGCGCGGCGGTCCTGATCGACTCGTTCCGGTGGCGCCCCGCCTCGACGCCACCGCTCTGAAGCCCCGCGTGGACAGTGTGGGAGGACGAGACGCCGCGAGGCGCAGACGCCGGTGCGTGTGAGCGAGGGTCAGGCATCAGGCGATGTCTCGAAATGACGCCTCGCCACGGCCGCCGTGTGTCGTCGCCGCTCAGTCTTCGAGGCCCCTCGGCGTAAACGCGCCGAACATTGTCCGCGGGTCGACCGTTCGCGCTGGACTGCGTCTTGCGGTGACTCGTTGCTGGCCCTGACCGAGAGCCGCACGTTTCATTACAGGAGGTCCCCCCATGGTGATTCGGGAGCGGTCCTTTGCGCTCGTCGTGGTTTCCACCGTCGCGGGCTTGCTGCTCGTCGCGACCCTCGCGCTCGCGCTCGTCACGTCGCGACGGTTTGCTTCGGAGAGCGCCATCGTCGACAAGACGATGCTCGTGAAGCTCGCGGTGGGCGAGCTGGTCGGCACGCTCAGGGCGGCGGAGAGCGGGGCACGCGGCTATGTCCTCACCGGACGGCCCGACTACCTCGACCCGTATCGACGCGCACGATCCTTCGCGAACGCGCGGGTCGATCAGCTCCGCATCCTCACGCTGGAGAGCCAGGCCGAGCGCCCCCTGATCGCGGACGTCGCGCGGTTGACGACCGTCAAGCTCGACGAGCTCGACCGGGTCATCGCGCTGCGCGACCAGCAAGGGCGCTCGGCGGCGACGGCCAGCATCGATACGGACCTCGGTCTGCACACGATGACCGCGCTGCAGGGCAAGCTCGACGCGATGGAGACCATCGAGGACACGCACCTCGCCCAGTGTCGAGTGCGTCGCGAGCGCTACGCGTCGCTTCTTCTCGGCTCGCTCGTCGTCACGAGCGTCCTCTTCGGGCTGAGCGCCGCGCTCATCTTGCTGTGGAGCCGATCCGCAGAGCTTCGCAGGCGGTCGATGGAGTCCGAGGAGGCGCGGCTGCGGTCCGAGAACGAGGTGCTCCAGGAGCACGAGCGCACCGCCGACCTGCAGGAGCGATTCGCGGCGATTCTCGGGCACGACCTCCGCAACCCGCTCTCCTCCGTGGCGATGGGAGTGCAGGTGCTGCAGTCTTACCGGCCCCCCGGGCAGCAGCAGCGGACGCTCGACAGGATGGCCTCGAGCGCCGCGCGCATGTCGCGCATGATCGACCAGCTCCTCGACCTCACGCGCTGCCGGCTCGGCGGAGGCATCGCGGTCACGCCCGCGCCGATGAACCTCGGCAAGCTCGTCACGGACGTCGCCGAGGAGGCGTCGGCGGCGCACCCCGGTCACAAGCTGGTGGTCGAGGCGGTCGGGGATCTCGAGGGTGAGTGGGACTCGGATCGTCTCGCGCAGGTCGTGTCGAACCTGGTCGGGAATGCGATGGTCCACGGCGCGCCCGATGGCGGCGTGCGGGTGAGCGTCCACGGCTTCGACGACACGGTGGAGGTGGATGTCCAGAGCGCGGGCAGCCCGATCCCCGAAGAGGAGAAGGGGACCCTCTTCGAGCCGTTCCGCCGCAGCGAGCGCCCTTCCGCGACGGCGCACACCTCGGGGCTCGGTCTCGGGCTCTACATCACCAAGGAGATCGTCGTGGCCCACGGTGGCGCCATCGAGGTCAAGTCACCCGACGGCGACGGAACGACCTTCCACGTGGTCTTGCCGCGCGCGTCGGACGCGGGGACGTTGACGTCGAGATTGTAGAGGGACGAGACGGATGTACAGTGTCGGGGCGTGTCCCTCCGCAGCAAGCTCCAGCGCCTCGACGGCTCACGCCTGGCCCCGCCGCACGATTCACGGCCAGGAGAGCCTGTCCCGGCAGCGGTCGAAGGGCCCCCCACGCTCGACGACCTTCGACGCCGCATCGATGCCGTACTTACGCGCACGACGGCGCCGCGCCCCGAGCGCTCGAGACCGGCGCTCGACGCCTCCGAGCTCCCGTTCGCCGCGGAGGACACGCCGCTCGGCGTCCTCCACGTCCGCACCGTGAGGCTCTCCGCGGCCCACCGCACCGGGCGGGCACGAGTCCTTCCGGCCCGCGACGCGAGCTCCGCTCTGCTGTCGCTCCTCGCGCTCGACCCGACCCTCGCCGCGTGTCCCGCGCGCGGTGCGCTCTACCTGGACACGGAGACGACCGGGCTCCACGGCGGCACCGGGACGGTCGCGTTCCTCGTCGGCCTCGCGTTCTGGAGCAACGCCGACGAGCCCGGGACGTACGGTGGCGGAGACCTCATCGTCGAGCAGCTCCTCGTCAAGAACCTCGGCGAAGAGGCCCCGATGCTCGCGCGCGTCGCGGAGCGGCTGAGCGCGGCGTCGATGGTCGTGACCTTCAACGGCAAGTCGTTCGACCTCCCGCTGCTCCGGACGCGCTTCACGATGGCGCGGCTCGCGTGGCCGACCGAGCCGCCGCACCTCGACCTCGTCCACGTCGCGCGACGCCTCCACAAGGTCCGAGGCATCGAGTGCCGCCTGACGACGCTCGAGCGCGAGGTGCTCGGCTTCGAGCGGGTGGGGGATGTCGCCGGAAGCGAGGTGAGCGCCTGTTACCTGCACTACCTGAGGAGCGGCGACACGTCGGCGATGATGGGGGTGGTGGAGCACAACGCGTGGGACGTGGTCGCGATGGCGGCGCTCGTCGGGCTGTACGGCGAGCCGCTAGAGGGCTCGCTGCTGTCGCCCGAGGATCTGGTGGGCGTGGCGCGGACGCTCGCGCGCGCGGGCGACTCGGAGAGGGCGGTCGAGATCGCGTCCCGCGTGGTCGCAGGCGCCGCCGCAGCCCTGCGTGAAGGTACCGAGACGCACTCTCACGCCCTCCGCGCGCGCGCCGAGATCTCGAAGGCACGGGGCGATCGCGCGAGGGCGATGGCCGACTTCGAGAGCCTGGCAAGCGCAGTCGATGACCCGTCGGTGCGGCTGGAGCTCGCGAAGCTCTACGAGCACTACGTGAAGGAGCCGGCGAAGGCGCTCGCGGTCGCCGGGCGCGGGACGGGAGAGTCGGCCGAAGGCGCAAGCAAGCGCCACCGCAGGCTGACGGCGAAGGTGGAGCGGGCGGCTGCGGAGACGGCGGCCACGCAGGCGAGCCTCTTCGGACCGCGCGTGACAGCCAGGCGACGGCGCTGAACACAGCGAGGCCGCGTGGTAGAAGACGGCGCGATGTCTTCCTCCGACGCCAGCAGCTCTACGACGACGACGACCCCCGACCGCCTGCGCTACGACCCCGCCGCCATCGAGCCGAAGTGGCAGGCGTACTGGGACGAGCATCAGACGTTCCTCACGACGCGCCACGCCGGCCGGGGCAAGAAGTACATCCTCGACATGTTCCCGTACCCGTCGGGCTCGGGGCTCCACGTCGGGCACCCCGAGGGCTACACGGCGACCGACATCGTGGCGCGCTACTCGCGCATGCGCGGCTTCGACGTGCTCCACCCGATGGGCTGGGACGCGTTCGGGCTCCCCGCCGAGCAGCACGCCATCCAGACCGGCACGCACCCGCGCGACACGACGCAGAAGAACATCGCGACGTTCAAGCGCCAGCTGAAGATGCTCGGCTTCTCCTACGACTGGACGCGCGAGGTCGACACGACCGACCCCGGGTACGTGAAGTGGACGCAGTGGATCTTCCTCCAGCTGTTCAAGAAGGGGCTCGCGTTCCAGAGCCGCATCCCCGTCAACTGGTGCGCCGCCCTCGGGACGGTGCTCGCCAACGAGGAGATCGTCGACGGCAAGAGCGAGCGAGGCGGTCACCCCGTCGAGCGCCTGCCGCTGCGGCAGTGGATGCTCAAGATCACCGCGTACGCGGACCGCCTCGACGCGGACCTCGACGCGCTCGACTGGCCGGACACGAAGGCGAAGCAGCACCACTGGATCGGCCGCAGCGAGGGGGCGGAGGTCGAGTTCGCGGTCGAAGGGCGAAGCGACCGGATTCGCGTCTTCACGACGCGCGTCGATACGCTGTCGGGGGCGACCTACGTCGTCGTGGCGCCCGAGCACCCGCTCGCCGAGAGCCTGGCGAGCCAGGCGAATGCCGCGCAGCGCGAGGCCGTCGTCGCGTACATCGCGGCGGCGCGCAAGAAGAGCGAGATCGATCGCACCGACGTGACGAAGACGAAGACCGGCGTCGACACCGGCGCGCGCGCGGTGAACCCGATCAACGGGGAGGCCGTGCCGATCTGGGTCGCCGACTACGTCATCGGCACGTACGGGACGGGCGCTGTGATGGCGGTCCCTGCCCACGACGATCGCGACCATGCGTTCGCGAAGACCTACGGGCTCCCCATCGTGCAGGTGGTCGCGCCCACGTCGGGCAGCGCGATCGACGTGCAGACGACGGCGTTCACCGAGGACGGCGTCGCGCATGCAGTGAAGGGTGAGCTTGCCATCGCCGACGGGACGGCGAGCGGCGAGGTGAGGCGCCTCACGACCACCTGGCTGTCGGACCGGAAGCTCGGCAACGCGCGCGTCACGTACCGCCTTCGCGACTGGGTCTTCTCGCGGCAGCGCTACTGGGGAGAGCCCATCCCGATCTACTTCCCGGTCGACACTGCCGCGGGGGCCGATCCACGCGTGGCAGGCACGGCGTTCACCGTCCTCTACGACCAGCCCATCGCGGTCGAGGAGAGCGAGCTCCCGCTGAAGCTTCCCGAGCTCGACGACTACACGCCCGGGGACGACCCTGCCGGTCCGCTTGCTCGCGTCCCCGAGTGGCGCTTCTTCCAGAAGCCGGGCGACGCACGCTGGTACGCCCGCGAGACCAACACGATGCCGCAGTGGGCGGGCTCGTGCTGGTACTACCTGCGCTTTCTCGACCCGAAGAACGCCGAGGCTCCCTTCAGCCAGGCGGCGTACGACGCGTGGATGCCGGTCGACCTCTACGTCGGCGGCTCGGAGCACGCGGTGCTGCACCTCCTCTACGCGCGCTTCTGGCACAAGGTGCTGAAGGACCTCGGCGTGGTGAAGGACAGCGAGCCGTTCCTGAAGCTCGTCCACCAGGGGACGATCCTCGGCGAGAACAACGAGAAGATGAGCAAGTCGCGCGGCAACGTCGTCAACCCGGACGACGTCGTGAAGTCGCACGGCGCCGACACGCTGCGCGTCTACGAGATGTTCATGGGGCCGCTCGAGAGCACCAAGCCGTGGCAGACCGCGAACATCGAGGGCTCGTGGCGCTTCCTCGACCGTGTCTGGAACGTGTCCACGGGCGCGCTGACCGACGACGCTCCCGACAGCGCGACCGCACGCGTGGTGCACAAGGCGGTCAAGAAGGTGGGGGAGGACATCGAGGGGATGCGCTTCAACACGGCCATCAGCGCGATGATGATCCTCGTGAAGCACCTCGGCGGTCTCCCCGCCGTCCCGCGCCAGGCCGCGCGCACGCTTGCGCTGCTGGTCTCGCCGTTCGCTCCTCATCTGGGTGAGGAGCTCTGGAGCCGGCTCGGCGGCACGGCGTCTCTCGCGCACGAGCCGTGGCCTTCGTTCGACCCGGCGCTCGTGAAGGACGACGTCGTCGAGATCGGCGTGCAGGTGAACGGCAAGCTGCGCGGAGTCGTCGAGCTCGCGGTCGACGCGTCGCAGGAGACGGCGCTCGCCGCCGCGCACGCATCCGCCAACGTCGCGAGCCACCTCGAAGGGAAGACCGTGAAGAAGGTCGTCTACGTCGCGGGGAAGATCCTGAACATCATCGCGCCGTGACGCGCGCGCAGGCAGCTGCCGCGGCCGCTCTTTGCGCGTGGCTCGTCGTCCTCGTGGGCTGCGGGTATCGCACGGTCTACGGAGGCGAGACCGAGCGCCTGCGCGTCGTGCTGGTGCGGACGCTCGTGCCGGACGCGGTCGCGACCGACGAGGTGCTCAGCGGCGTCCGCGAGACGCTCGCGAGGGAAGGGGGCCTCGCCTCTGGGGAGGGCTACCCGCGCGTCGAGGTCGAGGTGTTGCGCGCCGACGAGGCGAGCGACGGAGTGGCCGCACCGAGCGTGGCGCTCGGGGGGAGCGTGTCGTCCTCGGGCCCGAGCAGCCCGGCAGGAGCTACGGGGCCTCGTGCGCGGGCGACCGAGGTGGGTCTGGTGGCACGAGCGTGCCTCGTGCGCATGCGCGGCGGCCCGTGCGAACGCGACACTGGCGACGTTCGCGCGATGGATCTCGTGGCGAGCGACCTCGGCGCGTCCGGGTCACCCGAGCTCGCGTCCGACGCGTTCCACCATCGCGACGCGATGCGCGGAGCCGGCAAGCGGCTTGGCGAACGCCTCGCGCGTCGCATCCTCGGCGAGGCGGGTGCGACCGACGAGGCCATCGGTCGCGAGCGCTGAGGCGGTCGAACGCGGGGGGGCGAACCGGCTTGCCCCTCGATTCCGTGCTACCTTCCGGCGCGGATGATAACCATCGGGTGCGCCGGTTTTCCGGTGCCGGCTACGCGCTACTTCAAGGAGTTCCTCTTCGTCGAGGTGCAGGAGACGCACGTCGCTGCACCGGGGACGGGGACGATCCGACGCTGGCGACGCGAAGCGCCGGAGGGGTTCCACTTCTCGATGCTCGCCCCGAAGGAGATCGGTCAGGAAGGGTTCCGCGAGGGGAAGGTCGTGGAGAACGCGCTCTCGAGCCTCATCGAGGTCGGCAAGGAGCTGCAGGCGACCATCGCCGTCTTCGTCGCGCCGCCGGAGTTCGCCGCGAACCGCGCGAACAAGGCCGCGCTCAAGGAGTTCCTCACCTCGGTGAAGCGGAAGTTCGAGATGGTCGTGTGGGAGCCGCCTGCGACGTGGGACCCTGACGACGCCGACGCTCTCGCCGCGGAGGCGGGTGCGCTCGCCGCGCGCGACCCGCTCACGCACGGCATGACCACGCTCCCGGTCGCCTACTACCGGCTCCCTGGCCCCGCTGGCCACAAGAGTCGGTACGAAGACCCCGCCATCGAGAAGCTGGGCGAGCTCGCGCGCAAGTCGAAGAACAAGGATGCGACCTACGTGTTCACGAACGTCGACATGTTCGCCGACGCCAAGCGCCTGAAGAAGGCCGCCAAGGCGTAGGGCGCCCGGTCGCCATTGCCGGACACCCTCTACGGCACCACGGCGTGGGCCATCTCGACGGGCGTGACCGACGCCGTCGTCGAGCCGGTCGCCCGCTGATAGTACGTGGTGCGCACGTTGCGATAGAAGAGCACGGCCTCGAGCTGCGTCGCTCCGGCGGGGAGGCTAGCTGGCGCGGTGAGCGTGACGTCGACGGAGCCACCGGGCGGCACGCGACGATCGAACGGGACGCTGAACGCCTCGCTCAGCTCGTGCCTGTAGAGGAGGTTCCCCTGCACGTCGGCGATGTCGGTGCCGAGGCGCGCGGCGGTCGACGGGAGGATGCCGGTGGTCGGGTCCGGGCCGCCGTACGACATGACGACCGTCCCGCTCGCGGTGACGGCGTCGAGCTCGACCCACGCCTCGACGATGTCGGTGACGCCTGTCGGGAACGCATGCGCGGACCCGCTGTTGTGCAGCGTGACGGTCACGGTGCCGTCGGCGTTCTTGACGGGCGTGAGCCTCATCACGGCCTGCAGGTTCGCGTTCTGCGCGTGACTGAGGGTCGTGTCTCCGACGAGCGTGCTCAGGTAGACGTTGCCGCCCGGCATGCTGTGGTCGGCGACGCCGTTGGTGGTCGTCATGTGGCAACCGACGCACGTCGTCGGCGTCGCGGCGTTCGCGAACGGACCGGCCGACCACTCGTTGTACGTCGTGATGGACGACAGGCCGTTGCCAGGCACGAACTGCTCGTGGCACCCGGCGCAGAACTCCGGCGTGCGCAGCGTCGCGAGGGCGGCGTGCGCGCTCGTCGCGTGATCGACCGTCCAGTCCTGGCTCACGGCCTCGAGATCCGCGTTCCCCCCTGCGCGAATCGGCCGCGTCACCTCGTGACAGCCGAGGCAGGTGACGCCCTTCGGTGAGGTGAACGTCGTGTCCAGCGCCCGCGCGTTGACCGGGTCATGGCAACCCGCGCAAAGCCGCGAGACCTGCGGCCCGACGATGCTCTGCTCGGTCGTTCTGCAGAAGCTCACCATCGAGTCGTTCGCCGCGTTCGCGTGGACGCTCGTCTGCCAGGCCGCGTACTCCTTCGCGTGGCACTTGCCGCAGTAGGCTGTGTCGTTGGCTTCGACCGGGCCCGCGTCGCTCTTCGGCAGGAGCCAGCTCGGACCGATCGGGAGGTCGCGCTGGATCACGCGCGCCATCTGGCTCGCCATCGTGGCCGCCGCGTCGGTCGGCGCGGACGCGTCGATGGCGCCCGCGCGGTTGGCGCCCGTGCGGTCTGGCGAGAGGCCCCCCTGCTCCTCGAGCGCGACGAGGATGTCGTGTGGATCGAAGGCGGGAGAGGTCGGCGTCGGGGCCGTCGAGAAGAGGTCCGTGAGGCCGCTGTGCCCGATCTGCGCGTTGACCGTCTCGTCGACGACGAGCGACGACTCGAACAGCCTGAGCGTCGGCGAGCCGAAGCCGTCGAGGTGGCAGCCCCCGCACGAGATCCAGTTGTTGCCCGTCGTCGTGAGCGAGCCCTGGCTCGAGTCGGCGCTGAAGAAGGCCGTCAGCCCGGCGCGCAGCTGCGGGTCGACCGGGTCGTTCGCGACGAGCTTGAGCGGGCCGTCGATGATCGTGGCCTCTCCGAGGAGGCTGCCGCCCGCGAGATCGAGCGTCACGAGCGTCTGCGACTCGTCCGACAGCACGAACGCGCGGGCGCCGGCGGTGTCGAGCGCCATGCCGACCGGGTGTGAGCCCGGCAGGTTCCGTAGCAGCGAGACGGCGATGCCCTGCGTGAGATCGAACGTGAGGAAGTCGTCGCTCGCGCACGCGAGCGCGTAGGCCACCTGCGCGTTCGGGTGCATGGTCACCGAGCACGGCTGGGAGACGATCGCGACGTTCGACGTCTGATCGAGCAGGTTGATCGCGCCGAAGAGGAGCTTCCTCCCTGCGATGACGCCGCCCTGATCGTTCGGGTCGGTCTGTACCTCCTGGCCCTGACCGGAGTAGTCGATGACGCTGATGGCGGGGAACAGCGTCATCGTGAACTGGAACGGGTGCGTCGGCGCGAGGAGCTCGTGAGGCACCCACATCGTGTTGCCGTCGACCGTCCAGGCGACGCTGTCGAACGCGAACGGCCTCCCCTGCGGCACGGTGAGGGGAGTGGCCGCGGGCTGGTCGGCGAGGGTGACGTTGCCGAGCACCGACATCGACGTGAGCGACACGGTCGTCACCTGCTGATCGATGCGGTGCGTGACATACAGATCCGGCCGCAAGCGCGATACCGCGAGGCCGCCCGGGATCCGGCCCACGGGCACGGTCTGGGAGAGGACGCCCGCCGTCCGGTCGATGACGGCGACGGCGCCGGCGTCCTCGAGCGTGACGTAGAGCCACCGCGGGTCGGCCGCGTTCCACACCGCGCTGCGCGGGTGTGTGCCCACGGGGATGGTTCGCCTCACGACGCGCGTGGCGGCATCGACGAGCGCCACCGTCCCGGCCTGACGGTCGACCGCGGCGAGCCACACGCCGTCGGGGCTCAGGGCGACGCTGCGGATGTCCTTCCCGATCGCGATCTCCTGCACGACGCGCTGGGCGCCGTGGTCGATGCCGACGTAGCTGACCGTGCCGATGTCGCCGTTCGCCGTCCAGACGAGGCCGCGCACCGGGTCGTAGACGATGGGGGTCGAGGTCGCGTCGACCTGCTTGGCCGCGGGGATCGGCTTCGGAGGCGCGGTCTCCAGCGGAGGGAGGGGGCCGGCGTCCGCGTCGGCGGTCGAGGAATCGCTCGAAGAGGCGTCGCGCGTGCCCGCGTCGCGCACGCCAGTGTCGGCGCGCGCGTCCCGCGCTGCGGCGTCGGTGCGGCCCGCGTCGCCCGGAGACCCAGGCGAGCCCGAGCTGCATCCCTCCACGGCGCCCGCGGCGACGACGCTCGCGAGCATGGCCATCGTCAAAGGTCGCATGCGCCGCACACTCTGAGAGAGCGCGGCCGGCGTGTCGAGAGGATTGGCAGCCGCTCCAGCTCTCGATCGCGCTGCCGGCATGTCTGGCATGCCCTGCGCGCGCGGTGCATACTCGCCCTCGCGATGAAGCTTGCCCGTCTGTCGCGCGCCCGTCGCATCGCCCTCGTCGCGCTGCTGCTCGCCGCGTCGAGCCCTGCGTGCAGCTCCTCGCAGCCGTCCGCGCCTCCCTCCGTCGATGCCGGTGACGCCTCGGTCACCAGGCCGCACGACGCCGGGCACGACGTGACGGTCGACGCGACCGCGAAGGACGCCGGGCAACGTGACAGCGACCGCGTCCACGACGCGTCGGTCGACTACAAGGCCACCCCGTACGACGGCCTCGCGCCCGAAGCCGGCCCCGCGCGCGTCCCGGTCCACGCCGAGCTCGTCTCCAATCGCGTCTACGTCGACCACCTGCTCTTCGCCGGCGGCGAGATGCAGATCAGCGGCGAGCCGTTCGCGTCGGGCTTCGCCGGCCGCAACCTCGGCGACTACGACCGGAACTGGCTGCCGCCCAACGAGTACATCCTCAACCTCGGCACCGTGAACGTCGACCCGATCCTCGATCTGTTCGGCTTCAGCACCGCCGTCGAGTCGTACGAGTACTCGAAGATGTACATGAACATGGTCGTCGAGGAGTCGACGGCCGGCGTCTCGCTCGCCAACGGCCCCATCGTCGCGACCCTCCCCGGGGCGACTCCGTTCGCGCAGCTCCAGGCGCAGATGGCCAGCCTCTTGAACTCCGCCGGGACGTCCGAGGAGGGGTACGCGACCGTCCCCCCGCCCGCGAACAACCCGCAGAACTACCTCGGCTGGCCGGGCCTCTGGCCGTCGTTCGCGCCGTTCGCGGACTGGGATCCGACGATGGCCGCGTCGCTCGCGGTCACCACGGGCTGCGTGTACACGGGCGGGTACCAGACGCTCACGATCGGGAGCACCTCGCCGGTCTACGAGTGCAACTACAACACGACCCACCTGACCAACCCCATCACGCAGGTGAACCGCGTCCTCACGCCCACGACGTTCGGCTACTCGGCGTGGAAGCAGGCGCTCTGGGCCATCGACTTCGCCGGGCGCATCCACGACACGTCGGGCAACCAGGTCAACACGGTCCTCGCCGGCGACCTGCCGCTCGTCGGCACGCTCAACAACACGATCCAGGCCACGTCCCCGGCCGGCGCTGCGGTCGGGACGTACATCGGCTCGTCTCCGGTCGAGGGGATGTGGGGTCTGACCATGCTGACGGGCATGGACAACGAGTGCGAGTGGCTACGCAGCGCCCTGCTCACGGGCGACGGCTCCACGCTCGGCGGCATGTCCGGCGCGGCGGCGATGGCGTACGACTACGCGTCGCCGCTCGAGTGGTTCCCTGCGACGATCGCGGTCACGGAGAACGATGCGGTCCAGCCGTTCCCGCCCGTCACGACGCTCGCGCTGACGGACGCCACGAGCCTTTCCGAGGGGCTTGCCGCGCTGCTCCTCGGCCACTCGATGCTCTTCGGCATGGCGGACCCGCGCAACGCCGGCGTCGGCCAGCGCATCGGGCTGCAGGCGACCTTCGACGGCGACCCGTTCCCGTCCAACGTCGGGTCGGCGCTCGGGCAGGCCACGCTCCACGACCGCTCACTCGAGATCATCAAGCTCGCGTTCGTCGACCTCGATCGCATGCACGCCGACCCGACCCTCGGCGTCGTCGTCGACTCGGCCACCGTCACGAGCGGCGTCGTGACCCGCGCGCCCGCCGTGACGACCAGCGTGCTCTCCCACGTCCTCATCGGCCTCCGTCAGACGCTCCTCTCGGTCAACGGCGCGATCACCCAGTACGGCGCGGCCGACCCCGACCCCAACCTCGACGCGAACTGCATCTTCGAGCAGCTCGGCCTCTCGATTCACCCGACCTCGGGCGACGACGGCGGCAGCGGCCTCTCGTTCAGCCAGCGCGTGCGCGACGTGTTCACGACGAACGCGCAGTTCTTCATGACCACCCTCACGCAGCCCGACGGCTCCGTCGTCAACGGCGTCACGATCACGAACGGCGTCGCGACGTCGCTCACGACGGCCACGACGCTCCAGAACCAGACCGCCGCGCTTCGAGCGCTCATCGAGGCCTTCCTCCTGACGGGCGACGCGACGTACCAGGTGCGCGCGCAGGCCGTGGCGAGGCACCTGATGGGCTCGGGCTTCTACAGCGCGCCGGCGCGGATGTTCCGCGGCGTCGAGGGGGGCGCCGACGAGGTCGACATGACCCCGGAGATGTTCGGCTTCCTCCAGAGCGGCCTCCGCGAGACCTACAAGTCGATGTACGTGCCGGGAGACCCCGCGCTCGACCGGTCGGTCCTCTCCGACCGCATCATGCGCGCGAACAAGCTGTTCCTGAACGGGTGGGACGACCTCAACGGCAACGGGACCCTCTCCGCCGACGCGGGCGACTACCCGAGCGAGTGCATCCTGACCACGGACGGCGGCGTCAACGGCGGCCTCCAGCAGGCGGAGCAGGCGCTCACGGGAGAGACCGGCATCAACCTCGAAGGCCAGCACGTGCGCGACCGCGACTCCGACTGCGTCCCCGAGCTGGCCCACGCCGGCCACGCGAGCGTGATGGCGGCGCAGATCCACTTCCACAGCCCGTAACGAGGCGACGTCGCGGGCGGTCGCATTCGACCCGGAGTCGACTGGAATCGACCTGGACCCGGTTCGATTCGACTCGAAGTCGACTGGAATCGACCTGGACCCGGTTCGATTCGACTCGAAGTCGACTGGAATCGACCTGGACTCGGTTCGATTCGACTCGAAGTCGACTGGAATCGACCTGGACCCGGTTCGATTCGACCCGGAGTCGACTGGAATCGACCTGGACCCGGTTCGATTCGACCCGGAGTCGAATCACCCCGCGATTTACCAGCGGTGATACGCCGGGTGCCCTTCGCGGACCGCGACGAAGACGCCTCGACAGGTCGCCGTGACCTTGCCACCGGACTCTATCGTCGCCTCGACCGTCGCCCGGTCGCCCGTGGCCTCCACGACGCGCGCCGTCAGATGCAGCGGGGCGAGCGGGGTCGGCCGTTTCAGCTTCACCGCGAACTCGGCGGTGACCGTGCAGGGGGGCGTCTCGAGCCCGCCTGCCTTCATGAGATGCATCGCCGCCGCCCAGTTCGAGTGGCAGTCGAGCAACGCGCCGCAGATCCCTCCGTTGAGCACCCCGGGGAACGCCAGGTGCTCGGGTGACGGCGTCCAGTCGCAGACGAGCCCCTCCTCCGTGAGCATGCTCCGCAGCCTCAGCCCCTTGGCATTCGCCGGGCCGCAGCCGAAGCACTCGTTGTGAGGGGCGTACGTCTCCTGGACGCTGGCGCTGCCCGGCGGAACCGGAGCGCTCAACGTCAGGCCTTGGCGGGCGCGGTCGCGGGCTTGGCGGTCTCGACGGGCTCGAGGATCTGCTTGGCGCGCCAGGCTTCGAGCTGGGTCGTACGGCGACGCTTCTGCTTCAAGCGGCGAGCGGGATCTTGCGGGGTGGACATGGCGCGCGTTTACCATGCGGGGAGGCCGCTCTGCAACCGTGCACGTCATCGCTTCCCCGGACGGTGCCCGAGCCGGTACCGTGCCGCTCGCCATGCGCCCGCGCGCCCATCGCATCCGGCGGCTGCTGCTCGGCCTTGCGACGGTGACGACCGCTCTCGGGTCCGGTGAGGCTCGCGCGCAGGAGGCCGGTGGTGACCGATCGCTGACCGTCGTCTGGACGGCTCCTGCCGGGTGCGCGAGCCAGGCCGAGCTCTCCGCGAGGGTGCAAGGGGCCCTCGGTCAGGTGTCGCCGACCCAGCGCGTGACGGCTCGCGCGACGGCCGACGGGCACGACGATCAGTGGCATGCGGACGTCGAGGTCACTGTGGGTGCGCAGAGCAGCGTGCGCCACGTGGAAGGGGAGACCTGCAGAGCGGTCGCGGACGCGGCGGTGGTCATCGTCGCGCTCGCCGCGGGGGGATCGGTCGCGAGGCCGCTTCCGCCACCCGTGCCTCCGCCGCCTGCGAGCCCTCGTGCAGCGAAGGAGAGCGGCGCGCTCGTCGTGGGGGCCTCGTTCCTCGTCGACGCGGGGACGCTTCCCTCGCTGGCAGCAGGCGCTCAGGCGACCGTCGGCTGGGCCTTCCCGCGGCTCGAGCTTCAGCTCGTCGGGTCGTGGCTCGCGACGCAGAAGGCGCCTCTCCCCGGTCTCGCGGGGCAGGGGGCGAACATCACCATGGGCGAGCTCCGCGCCCGCGCCTGCTACGACCTCCTCGGCGCGCGCGTCTCGCTCGCCCCGTGCGTCGGGGGCGGCGTCGAGTGGCTGGTCGCCGACGGCTTCGGCACGAGCAAGGACGCGTCATCCACGGACAGCATCACCGTCGCCTCGCTCGGCGTGCGGCTCGGCGTCCGCCTCACACCGCACCTGAGCCTGCAACTCGGGGGCGAGGCGGTCGTGCCCTTCACCCACCCGACGTTCGTCATCGACAACGTCACGGACAGCGGCGGCAGGGTCTACCAGACCTCCAGCATCGCCGGCCGCGGTACGCTGGGCGTCGACCTGCGCTTTTGATGCAAACGCGCGGCGCCTCCGGCCACAGCGCACGAGTCCCCGAGCGTCCCCGTGCCCTCCGCCCTCACCCCTGAGCCTCTCGATGTGCCCGTGAACGCGGCGATCGGCCTGCCCGCGGCGTCGGTCGGGACGTTCGAGGAGCTGTATGACGCGCACGTCGATTTCGCCTGGCGCAGCGCGAGGCGGCTGGGAGTGGACGAGCTCGGGGCCGACGACGTCGTCCAGCAGACGTTCCTCATCGTGCATCGTCGGCTCGGGGAGTTCGAGGGGCGCTCGTCCGTCAAGACGTGGATCTTCTCGATCCTCCTCAGAGTCGTGCAGGACCACCGGCGCACCCTCCGTCGCAAGAGCCCGCACACGCTGCACGCGCCGGTGGACCCTGACCTCGTCGCCGACGGCGCCGCAGGCTCCAACCCGCACGAGGCGCTGGAGCGTGCAGAGGCGTCGCGGACGATCGATCTGCTCCTCGAGTCGCTCGACGGCGACAAGCGCGTCGTCTTCGTGATGGCCGAGCTCGAGGAGATGACGGCCGACGAGATAGGACAGGTGACCGGCCTCGACCGGCAGGCCGTCTACTCGCGGCTGCGCGCGGCACGGACCGACTTCGAGCGCGCCGCGGCCCGGATGCGTCGAACGGTACTTCGCGACGAAAGGAGCCACCGATGAGCGACCATGACCCGGACCTGAGCCCGGAGACCCGCGCGCTGCTGACGCGAGGGCGTCGCGGTCACGAGCTCTCCGTCCCGCATCGCCGCGCGCTCAGGAGGACGGTGCTCGCGCAGGTCGCCGCGGGGGGCGTGGGTCTGACGGCGACGACGAGCGCTGCGGCGTGGACGACCCTGACCGCGAAGGTCGTCGCGAGCGTGGTCGTCGTGGCGCTCGTGGGAGGGGTCGTCTATCAGGCGACCGCGCGTCGTCCTGCCGTCCGGCGTGCGAGCACGGTGATCGCGACGCGGGATACGCCTGCGCCTCCGCCGGCTGCGACCACGCGCGCGCTCCCGCCTCCAGCCTCGCCACCCTCCCAGGACCCTGCTCGCGCAGGTCGCGGCCTCGCGGCCCCGTCCTCCGCGCCTCCGCTCGTTGCGGCGACTGCGCAGGCTCCCGCGAGCGCCGCGACGACGTCACCGGTGTCTGCGCCGCCGCCCACGTCGCCGGTGCTGCCGGGCGTCGCCATCACGTTCTCTCCGATGGACCCGTCGGCAGACGTCGCGACCGCGCCGGCGCACGCGGAACCCCCGGCGCCCGCCCCACGGACGGCTGCGTCCCTCGCCGCGGAAGCGCAGCTCCTCCTCGAGGCGAACCACGCGCTCGAGACGGGCGATGCGGCGACCGCGCTCCGTCTGCTCGACGACCACGCGCGGCGCTTCCCCGCGAGCGAGCTCGAGCCCGAGCGCTCCGCAGACCGCGTGCTCGCGATGTGCAGCCTCGGACGGGTCGCCGACGCGCGCCACGACGCAGCGCTGTTCCTCGCCGCGCACCCCGCGGGCCCGCTCGCGGCGAGGGTGCGTTCTTCGTGCGGGCGGTGAGCGCGCACGATTCTTTGCAAATCGCTGCGGCGCGCGGCCACTCCCGCCTGACCCCGGTCGCGACCCGCGCCCGGTCGACCCCTTCCTGGAGCTCGTCATGAAACACTTCCCACTCTCTGCTTCGTTCGCTGCCGCCGTCGCCTTTGCTCTCGCTGGATGCAGCTCGGGCTCCTCGCCAGTGGGGACCGACACCGACGCGGGCTCGGATGCCGGCGAGCACCACTCGAGCACCGGCAGCAGCGCGACCGGCACAAGCACGTCGGGGAGCAGCACGACGAGCACGTCGAGCACGACGATGTCCGGGTCGGGCTGCACCGGCGACCAGGCGACGTTCACCTCGCTCACGAGCGGCCCGATCAAGTGCACGCAGGACTCGGACTGCTGCGTCATCGTCAACGACTGCACGAACACCGCGCAGATCGTGAGCGCCGCGAACGAGACCGCCGCCGCCGCCGCGTGGCCGTCCTGCCAGAACGAGTGCAACGGCTGCATCCCGCCCGCGGTGAACGTGTTCTGCACGAACGCGGGAGTGTGCGGCGGGACCGTGATCTCGGACTTCGTCGACGGAGGCCAGAACCTGCTCACGAGCCACTGCGGCGGGACGCCTGGCACGGCCGCCTCGACCATGAGCTTCGGCTGCGGGAGCTGAAGCTTCTTGACGGCGGGGCAATCGTCCGCAAAGCTGAAGCGTAGATGCTCCGTCGCATGGGGAAGATGGGTGCAGTCGTCGCGGTCCTCGCGTGCTCGCCTGCCGCGCGTGCCGATGCGACGATCGTCAACTTCTTCCTGCCGCTGGAAGCCCCCGCGCCCGCGCTGCCGACGACCCCCGCCAAGCTGATGCCGTTCGGGCCGTCGCCCGCGCCGCGAGTCGCGCTGTTCACGAGCATCCGCGTCGCGCGACCCGCCGACATTCCCCCGCCGAAGCCGGCCAAGGGGCTCTCGCTCGTCTTCGACTGGTGAGCGGGTCGAGTCGGGCGCTACCCAATCTCGCGCCGGGTCGCTAGAGAGATGCGATGCCTACCGCGAAGCTCTACTGGGACGACCCGTTCGCGCTCACGTTCGAGACGACCGGCGCGACGGTATCCACGTGGGAGAGCCGTCCGTCGATCGTGATGGCGGCCACTCGCTTCTACCCGGAAGCGGGTGGTCAGCTCGGGGACACCGGCTGGCTCGAGGTGGGGGGCGTGCGAGCGGCGGTGGTCGATACGCAGATCACGGACGACGGGACGGTGCATCACCTGCTCGCCGCCGCTCTTCCCGACGCGCCGGCCTCCGGCGCGCTCGATGCCGTCGTCCGCGGAGCCGTCGACCGCGACCGACGCATCGATCACATGGCTCACCACACCGCGCAGCACATGCTCTCGAGCGCCCTCGCCCAGGTCGCGCGCGCCGAGACCGTGTCTGCGCGCCTCGGTCGCGACAGCTGCACCATCGACCTCGACGCGAGCGCGACGCCCGACCGTGTCCTCGCCCGCGCCGAAGACCTCGTCAACGCGGTGGTCCGCGACGACGTCGCGATCCGCGCGTTCTTCCCGACCGACGCCGAGCTCGCGACCCTCAAGCTTCGGCGCGCGCCCAAGGTGACGCAGGGGATCCGCGTCATCGACATCGAAGGGTTCGATCAGTCACCGTGCGGCGGCACGCACTGCACGCGCACGGGCCAGGTCGGCGTCATCCGCGTCGTCGGCAGCGAGAAGTACAAGGGGAAGATGCGCGTGTCGTTTCACGCGGCCGCGCGTGTGCTCGTCGACATGCGCGAGAAGGAGCAGATCCTCGCTGCGCTCTCGGGCGAGCTCACGTGCGGCGCCGCCGACGTGATGGCCGCCATCGCGAAGCTGAGGACGGAGCTACGACAGAGCCGCGAGTCGCTCGGCCAGTCGCGCGCGGAGCTCGCCCACCTCGTGGCGGACGAGGCCCTCGCGCGGCACCCCGTGCTGCCTGACGGGGCGGAGACGCGCGTGGTGATCGTGCGCGACGACGACGACGTGCCTACGCTCCGCGTCCTCGCAGGGCGGCTCTCGGCGAGAGCCGACGTGGTCGCGATCTGTCTCGCGAAGGCCGACGGCGGCGACTTCTCCGTCGTCGTGCAGCGGGGGGCGTCCTCGACGTTCGATTGTGGAGCATGGCTCAAGGCGGTCGCAGCAGCCCACGGCGGCCGCGGCGGGGGAAGGCCCGAGCGCGCGGAAGGCCGCCTGTCGCCGGCAGCCGTCGCAGAGGTCGCGAGAGGCGCAGAAGGCCAGCGATGACGCTCGGCCCGTACCGCACCGGTTCGCCGCCGACGGTGGCCCCCGACGCACAAGCGCCGAGCGTGGAGGTCGGCGATTGTCCTGCATGCCGCGGAGTGCTGGAACAGACCGCGCTCGAGGGCGCGCTCGTGCAAACGTGTCGACGTTGCCACGGACACCTCGTCGCGCACGACACCATGGCGCAGCTCGCGGAGGGTCGCCGACGTCGGAAGGGCGACGCGGCGCCGGCGCTTCACCACGGGCCGCCGAGCGTCGAGGACCGCGTGCTCGAGTGCGTCAGCTGCGGCGAGCCGATGAAGACGGGCTACTTCTGCCACGGATGTCCGGTCGTCGTGGACGTGTGCGTCGCGCACGGCACCTGGTTCGATCGCCTCGAGCTCGAGCTTGCGCTCGACGCTATCCAGCGGGGCGCGGTGTATCGACGCCCGGAGCAGCGCATGGCCCCGCCGAGCGTGCATGCTCCCCGGCGCCGCTCGCACCCGCCCCCTGTGGTCGGGCCGCCCGCCGCCCAGCCGTCGGCCGCCCTCATCCTCCGGTTCGCAGAGCTGGGGGAGCTCGCGAGGGAGCTCGAGGGAGCCGCGGGCCGGCATGACGTCCGCGCCGTGCGGGCGCTCGTCACCAAGCTCGATGCCCTCTCGAACGGACCGGGGATGCCGCCACGCTGACGCACGGTGTCACCCGTTCGGACGCTTGCCTCGAGCGCCTCGCGGATCTATCCCGAATCGATGCCGTACTACTGGCTCTACTATCTGGTGCCGGTGACCCTCGCGTTCGCCCAGCGAAACCCCGCGCTGGCCCTCGGTGTGCTCGTCTTCGTGGCGCTCCGTCCGTGGCTGCCGGACCCGGTCATCCTGATGCGGAACCTCTCGCGCATCGGGAGCTTGAAGCGACAGGCGCACGTGAACGCGGCCAACGTCATCGTGCGGCGTGACCTCGCGATCGCGTACCTCGAGCTGCGACAGCCGCGGACGGCGCTCCGCTACATCGACGAGGCCCTCGTGCGTGATCCGCGCAACCAGGAGCTGGCCTACCTGCGAGGGACGGCGCTCCTGCGCACGAACGAGCTCGAGCCCGCGCTCCGGTCGTTCGGCGCCGCGCTAGGCATCGACCCCGACTCCGCCGAGCCGCTCTCGAGCCAGTCGGCGCGCGGCAACGCCGGGACGTTCCGCCGCTACGGAGAGGCTCTCCTGGGCGCCGCGCAGGCGCTAGAGGGTCTGGAGCGGTTCGACCAGGCCGAGCAGGCGCTCGAGAGCGCCTCGACGTACAACACCTCGATCCTGGAACCGTTCGTCCGTCTGGCGCGCGTCCGGAGGCGAAAAGGCGACACGGCGGGCGCCGACGCAGCGAGCCAGGAGGCGCGTCGTACGTTCACGCAGCTGCCGGCCTTCATGAAGCGACGGCAGAGCGGCTGGTGGCTTCGGTCGTGGGTGTAACGGGCAGGCTTGACGCACCTCCGCTCATCGCTTCTAACGTCGGCCATGAGCGAGCCCGGCACGGGGAGCGGCAGAGGCGTGGGTAACGGACGTAGGTCCAATCCGCTGCGCGAGGGGCTCGTCGAGGATCGCGCGGGGGACGCGTGCGCCGTGGTCATCTTCGGCGCGTCTGGAGACCTGACGCGGCGCAAGCTGATGCCCGCGCTGTACAACCTCGCCGTCGGGCGTGGCCTCCCGGGCGCGTTCGCGGTCGTCGGCGTCGCGCGGCGCGACAAGGGGGACGACGGCTTCCGCACCGAGATGAGGGAAGCCGTGGCGCAGTTCTCTCGCCGGAAGCCGCTCGACCCGTCGGTCTGGTCCGACTTCGAGCGCGGCATCTCCTACGTCGCGGGCACGTTCGAGGATCCGAAGACCTACGAGAGCCTCCGCACGCACCTCGAGAAGCTCGACGAGGAGCGCGGGACGGCGAAGAACCGCCTCTACTACCTCGCCGTGGCGCCGTCCGAGCACGGGACCATCGTCAAGGGGCTGGAGGCCGCAGGTCTCGTCGAGCCCCCGCGGGAGTCCGCCGCGGACGGGCCGTGGACGCGGATCGTCTTCGAGAAGCCGTTCGGTCACGACCTCCCATCCGCCAAGAAGCTGAACGACACGATCGCCGAGGTGTTCGACGAGTCGCAGGTCTTCCGCATCGACCACTACCTCGGCAAGGAGACCGTCCAGAACCTCCTCGTGTTCCGCTTCGCGAACTCTCTCTGGGAGCCGGTGTGGAACCGCGAGCACATCGACCACGTGCAGATCACCGTGGCCGAGGACATCGGCGTCGAGGGGCGCGGCAAGTTCTACGAGCAGACCGGCATCACGCGCGACATCGTCGAGAACCACCTGATGCAGCTCCTGTGTCTGACGGCGATGGAGCCCCCGATATCCCTGTCGGCCGATGCCGTGCGCGGGGAGAAGGTCAAGGTGCTCAGGTCGCTGCGGACGATGGAGCCTCGGACGGTGCACGAGAGCGTCGTGCGCGGACAGTACGGCCGCGGCTTCGTGCGCGCCGACGAGGTGCCCGCCTATCGCGAGGAGCCCGACGTCGCGCCGCACTCGGCCGTCGAGACGTTCGTCGCGATGAAGGTCCTCATCGACAACTGGCGCTGGGGCGGCGTGCCGTTCTACGTACGCGCGGGCAAGCGACTCGCTCGGCGCGTCACGGAGATCTCCATCCAGTTCAAGAAGGTCCCGCACACGCTCTTCCACGCTCCGGACGGCGGCATCCGCCCGAACGTCCTGGCGATGCGCATCCAGCCCGACGAGGGCATCGCGCTCCGCTTCATCTCCAAGGAGCCGGGTCAGGCCACGATCCTCCGGGACGTCGCCATGGACTTCCGCTACGGCGCCTCGTTCGGGTCGAACACCCCGGAGGCATACGAGCGGCTGCTGCTCGACGCCGTGCGTGGCGACGCGACCCTCTTCACTCGACGCGACGAGGTCGAGGCGCAGTGGGAGTTCATCGACAACGTGTTCGACGCGTGGGCGCACCAGGGGAACACGCCGCCGCCGCTGTACCCCGCAGGGTCGTGGGGGCCGGAGCAAGCCGAGGACCTCATCGCGCGTGACGGGCGACGCTGGAGGAAGCCGTAGTGGGAGCTGGCGGAGGGAGACCGGACGTCGACGCCGCTGCCTGGAGCGTCTCTCCGGCTGCGCTCGCGAGCGCCCCGATGAGCCCGGTCATCGCGCGCATCGAGCGCGAGCTGCGCGACATCTGGACCTCACCGACTGCTCCAGGCGACACGCCCAAGACGCGCGTGTGCACGATGAACCTCGTGGTCATCGCAGGGTCACGCGAGATCGCGGAGCGGTACACGTCGGTGGTCGACGAGGTGACCGCGTCGATCCCCGCGCGAGCGATCGTCGTCTCGCTCGAGCCAGATGCGCCCGCGGCCACGCTCGAGGGCGAAGCCACCGCGGTGTGCGCCGTGGGAGGCGAGTCCCAGACCGTCTGCTCGGAGCGCGTACGCCTGAGCGCGACGGGCAGCACGTGCGCCCGGGTCGCGAGCGCGGTCGAAGCGCTGTGCGTCCCCGAGATCCCCACCACGCTCGTCTGGCTCGGTCGCGTTCACGTCGACGACCCCGTGTTCCTCACCATCGCGAACCAGGCAGAGCGCGTCATCCTCGACACCGAGTACACCTCGCTCGCCAGCCTCATGAAGCTCGCCGCGTGGGCGCGCGCCGAGCGTGAGCGTCCGGCCGTCGCCGACCTGGCCTGGACACGCCTGGCCGTGTGGCAGGAGCTCTGCGCGCGCTTCTTCGACGACCCGAAGATGCGCGACCATGCGTACGGCATCACGAAGCTGACGCTCATCCAGGCCTCCGAGGCGGGCGCGCGGCTCGGGTCGGAAGGCGCGCTGCTCCTCGGCTGGCTCGCCACGCGGCTCGGATGGAAGCTGCAGCGTCTCGGCGGAGCGATGCGGTTCCGCAGACCCGACGGCGGCCACGTGACGGTGACTCTCAACTCCGTCGCGCGCCCGAGCGAGGTCGCGCCCGCCGCGCTCGCAGGGATAAAGCTCGAGGCGGAGGCCGGCGGCGTGAAGGCGACCGGCAGCGTCGTTCGAGACCTGGCGAGCGGCATCGAGGGGCAATCGCCCGACGCGGACATGGTGCGCTGGCAGCTCGACGTGCCGTTCCCGGTCGCCACGGAGCAGCGGGTCCGGCTCCGCGACAACAAGGGGGGAAAGCTCCTCGTACGCACCCTCCATCGCCCGGTGAGCGACCCGACCCTGAGCGACGCGGTCGCGTTCGCGGAGCAGGTGTTCGAGGACGGCCTCATCTGCACCTGACGGGTCACAGGCAACGGCAGCTCACGCCACCAGAGAGACGAGGTACACGATGTCGACGGCACTCAGCGGACTCCCCGGGCACGTCATCACCGCGCCAGACTCGGCGGCGGTCGCCGCCCAGGCAGCGAAGCTCCTCGGCCAGGCCCTGCGGGACGCCATCGCTGCGCGCGGGACGGCATCGCTCGCGCTCTCGGGGGGGAACACTCCGCGGCCCGCGTACGAGCTGCTCGCCGCGCAGGAGGGCATCGACTGGACGAAGGTGACGATCCTCTGGATCGACGAGCGCGCGGTCGCTCCGACCCACGCGCGCAGCAACTACCGTCTCGCGAAGGAGTCTCTCCTCGACCGCGCCCCGATCCCTCCGGCGCAGGTGCACCGCATGCTCGGCGACGCCAGCGATCTCGAGCAGGCCGCGCGCGACTACGCGGCCGTGCTGCAGCAGCACCTCGTCTCGGCGAACGGAGTCCCCGTGATCGACGTCGCGGTGCTCGGCATCGGAGACGACGGGCATACCGCGTCGCTCTTTCCGGGTGAGGCGTCGGTCCGCGTGCGCGACCGCACCGTCCTCGCGATCGCAGCCGCCCCCGAGCACGACCGCGAGGCACGCCTCACCGTCAGCGCACCGGTCCTCCAGACCATCCGGACGGCGCTCGTGCTCGCCGCGGGCAAGGCGAAGCACGCTCCGCTCCTGCGGGTCGCGGCCGAGGCAGGGACGCTCGAAGAGACTCCGTCGCGTGTCCTGCGAGACGCGAAGGGCTCCGTCACCTGGATCCTGGCTGTCTAGAAGTCTCACGGCGCTCCCGTAGAAGCGCCGTCCGCTTCCTCCCGTGAGACTTCGCCGGGGAGCCCGGCCGCTCCCCGGACCCCAGCCGGAGCTCGGTCTAGCCTTCCTGGCCTTCGAAGTACTCGTTCAGCTTCGCGTCGGCCTCGCCACCGAACAGCATGCGGCACGCTTCGCGCAGCCCCTCGGCGCGCTCGAGCGCTTCGTGCGACACGACGAGGGAGATCTTCGAGCGTCGCCTGAGGAAGTCGTCCAGCTTGGTGATCATCTCGCGACGCGCTGCCTCCTCGATCTCGCAGCGGATGTACTCGGCGTTCTCGATGACGAGCTCCGCGTCCCGCGGGTCCTGACGGATCGACTCGAGCAGCCCTAGCGCGGACGAGCCGTAACGTCGCCACAGGCGTGTCGACAGCGGCTCCGACGAGCTCCTCGGCGTGCGGGCGTCGAGGTCCATCAGCCTCGCTTGATGAAAGAACTCGTCCTTCACCTCCAGCGGCGGCTCGCCGTACCAGCCGGACGCCGGGTACTTTGCCGTCACCCCGAGCCGGACGACCTCGCGGAACACCTCCTCGCCTACGTTGAGGCAGTCGGTGAGCTTGCCGCCGAACACGCTGATGCTCCCGTCGTTCACCTCGATCGCGTGCTTGCGCGACAGTTGCATCCAGTCCTTCGTCGCTTCGCCGGCCTTGCCTTTGCTCTTGCTCTTGCCGTTGCCCGACAGCGCGAGCGGGCGCACGCCGCAGCGCTCCGCGATGATGTCGGCCTCCGTCAGCGGCTTCGGGAGGCGCAGGCGGCTGTTGATGTTGTCGAGGATGAACCTGCGGTCCTCCGGCGTCACGCGGACGCTCTCGTCCGTCGCAGGCGTGTCGGTCGTGCCGATGCATGTGCGCGGACCCATCGGGATGACGAAGAAGAGCCGCCCGTCGTTGGCGAAGAAGCTCAGCACCCGCCGCGACGCCGTCAGGCGAGGGACGATGAGGTGGACCCCCTTCGACAGCGTATGGTGGTGCTCGGTCGTGGTGCCGATCTGTCGATTGAGGGTGTCGACGTGCGGACCGCACGCGTTCAGGAGCACGCGTGCCTTGATGGTCATGGCGCCGCCGCCGATCACGTCGCGCGCCGACACGCTCCACACGCCGTCGGCGCCGCGCTTCGCCCCCAGCACCTCGACGTAGTTGGCGACCGCCGCGCCGTGGTCGAGGGCGCGACGGATGAAGTTCCACACGAAGCGCGCGTCGTTGTCGTGGAGGAACGCGTCGACGTACTCGATGCCGCCGTCGGCGTTGGCGGTCTCCACGATGGGCTCGTCGCGGTTCATGTCCGCGACGGACAGCAGGCGCGGCGCCCGGAGGAACCCGCTGCCGATGAGCCAGTACAGCCACGTGCCGAGCCACAGAAGGAGCCGCGAACGACGGAAGCCGCGCTCGTGCGTGAGGTAGAAGCCGATGGGCTGGACGGTCGACGGGTACGCCCTGATCAGCTGGTTGCGCGCGAGGCAGAGCTTGCGGACGAGGCCGAACTCGTAGCTCTCGAGGTACTTGATCCCACCCCACGCGAGGTTGGAGGACTGCTGCGACGTCATCCCCGCGAAGTCGCCGCGGTCGACCAGCGCCACACGAACCCCGCGCGCGCTGAGGCAGGCGGCGGAGACGGCGCCGTTGATGCCCCCTCCGACCACGAGCACGTCGAACGCCTCCGCGGGGAGCCGCGCGAGGTTGGTGTCCCGTAGCTTCACTGTGTCTGACCCTGGCCCTGGCCGCGCGACTGAGCGGCGCTGCTCTTCGACCCGTGCACGGCGGCGGAGTGCCCGGAGTACGTCTCCGAGAACGTGTGGTGCCCTTCGCCGCGCGCCACGAAGTAGAAGTAGTGCGTCGTGCTCGGAGCCAGCACCGCCTCGAGCGACTTCGCTCCAGGGTTCGCGATCGGGCCTGGGGGCAAGCCTTCGTGCTTGTACGTGTTGTACGAGTTCGCCGCGTCCGCGACGATGTCGTGCGTGATCTTTCCCGAGTAGCCGAGGCACGAAGGTGCGCGCTCCGGGTGCACGAGGCAGCCGTAGCCCGCCGTCGGGTCGCACTGAAGGTACTTGCCCGACGTCGCAGAGAACGTCGGATCGCGCAGCCGGTTCAGGAACACGCTGGCGATCGTCGCCCTCTCCTCGTCGACCGCCGCCTCCTTCTCCACCATCGAGGCCAACGTCACGACATCGCGCGTCGCCCAGCCGAGCGAGCTCTCGAGGTCGAGCACACCCGGCGCATGCCGCCCTTCGATCGCGGCGTATCGCTTGTCGAACTCGGCCTTCATCCGCCGCACGACGTCGCCGGCATCGCTGTCCGGGGCGAGGTCGTACGTGGCAGGGAACAGGTACCCCTCGGCGCTCTCCCCGGGGATGTGAAGCTCCGCGAGGATGGTGGGTGCGCGCACGGCGTCGAGCCAGCTCTTGATCGTGCACACGTGCATCGTCTGGAGGCGCCGCGAGATGTCGAAGACGGTCCACCCCTCGGGGATCGTGACCCTCACCCGGCCAGAAGACATGCTCCGTTCGAGCCGGGCCATCACGTCCTTCGCCGGCAGATCGTCGGTCAGGAGATGCACCCCGGGCACGACGCGTCCGGCTCCGCCCGTGAGCCGCAGATACAGCCCGAAGAGCCTCGGAGAGTCGGTCAGGCCTGCCGCCACGAGGCGGGCGACGAGGACGTCGGTCGACTCTCCGCCTGGAACGTCGAGCTCCACGTCTCGCCCGGTCCCCGGTCCGCGCGCCGCCGGAAAGGCGAAGAGCAGCAGCACGGCCGTGACGAAAGCGAGGAGCCCCAGCGCCGCGAGCGTCCACTGGAGCACTCGTGACCCGGCCGACGGCGCCCCCTCGCGCTTCTTCGGCCCACGCCGCGGCGGCACCGACATCTTCTTGCTTCGCGCTCGCCCCGTCATGACTCGCGTCAGCCTCGTGTCCCCTGCGCCCGTTGCCACGACTCCAGGATCTCGACCGCCGACGCCTCGTCGATCCTCGCCTTGGCCTTCTTCCCGTGCACTCCGCTCGCCGAGAGAGAACGCGCGGCGGCCATCGTCGTCATCCGCTCGTCGAACAGCTCGACGTCGAGCCCGGTCGCGTCGGCGATGACCTGCGCCTGGACGCGCGCGTTCCTGGCGGCGTCCCCTTCGTGCCCGCGGAGGTCCAGCGGGAGCCCGACGACGATGCGCCCGACCCCTTCGTCCGCGATGATCTCGCGAAGCTTCGCGAGCCACGCCGGCCGGTCTCGCGCGTCGAGCACCCCTCTGGCGTGGGCCATCGACCCGAGCTCGTCGTCGATGGCGACTCCGATGCGGGCCCGACCGAGGTCGAGCGCGAGTGTTCGCGACATCCGCGGCATCCTACTTCCCCGCGTCGGGCTTCTTCTCGCGCTTCTTCTCGGGCGGCATCGTCGCGTAGGCAGCGGCGGTCGCGTTGAGCATCGCCCTCGCGTCCGGCCAGCGGGCCACCTTGTTGAAGGCGAGCGCGCGATCGATCACCGAGCGTACGGGCTCCGGGAGACCAGGCTCGAAGTCGTGGATCGACGGGGCCGGCTTCGTCGCCGCCATGATGAGCTGCTCGTGCGGGTTGCCCGCCTCGTGGACGGCGCGCCCGGTCAAGAGCGTGAACATGGTGGCTCCGACGGACCAAACGTCCGTCCGGGCGTCGATGTCCTCCGTTCGCGCGAGGGCCTGCTCGGGGGCCATGAACGACGGTGTCCCGAGGAGCTCGCCGCGGCCCGTCTTCGTCGGGGTATCGACGCGCATTCGCCGCGAGACCGGGCCGTTCGCGGCCTGCGGCGCCTCCTTGTCGCGGAGGCGGGCGAGGCCGAAGTCGAGGAGCTTGATGCGCTTGTCGCGCGTGAGGAAGATGTTGTCCGGCTTGATGTCGCGATGGACGATCCCCTTCGCGTGGGCGGCGACGAGGATGCCGAGCACCGAGTGCGCCACGGAGAGCGTTTCGCGGGGCGTGAACCGGCGGTTCATGCGCTCCCAGCGGGTGTGAAGGCTCATCCCCTCGAGCAGCTCCATCACGAGGTAGAGCGCGCCTTCCTCCGTCACCCCGTCGTCGAGCACCTGCACGGCGCCCTCGTGCTCGACGGCGTTCGCGACGTAGCCCTCGCGGAGGAAGCGCTTGCGCAGCGACACGTCCATCGACAGCTCGGGGTGCAGGAGCTTGATCGCCGCGGTCTTGCCGTTGCGGTGCGTCGCGCGGTAAACAGCGGCCATTCCGCCGGCGCCCAGGAGCTCGTCGAGGTGCCATTTCTCGTTCAGCGTCTCCCCGACCAGGCGCTGCGCGCGTGCTGCAGGGTCGTCGGCGAGCGTGGCCATCGCTGGCTCGACGGTACCGCGCATCGCCTTTTCGCGAAAGCGTTGCATCGCCATCGCGTGCTATCGAGCCAGGGCGTCGAGCGCGCTTGACCGTGCGCGCGCAAAGAGGGGATAACCCCGCCGCCCCTTCATGAACCCCCTCCGCGCCGTCAAAGGCATGAACGACGTGCTGCCTGACGAGCTCGCTCGCTGGCAGCGCGTGGAGGCGGCGTACGCGCGGACGATGCGTCTGTACGGGTTTCGCGAGGTGAGGACCCCGCTGGTCGAGCCGACGAGCCTCTTCGTACGGGCGATCGGCGAGGCGACCGACGTGGTCGAGAAGGAGATGTACTCCTTCGTCCACCACGACGAGGCGCTCACGCTGCGCCCCGAGGGGACGGCCGGCGCCGTGAGGGCATACATCGAGCACGGCGTGCCGCAGTCGGAGCCGGTGACGCGCTGGTACTACGTCGGGCCGATGTTCCGGGCGGAGCGTCCGCAGCGGGGCCGCTACCGGCAGTTCTGGCAGACGGGCGCCGAGGTCTTCGGGGACAAAGGGCCCGCCTCCGACGCCGAGATGATCGACCTCCTCGTCCGCTTCCTCCGGGAGATCGGCGTCCCCGACGCCCGCGTGATGGTCAACTCGCTGGGCGACGCTGCGGCGCGCGCCAGGTACAAGACCGCGCTCGTCGAATACCTGACGCCGCGGGTCTCCACCCTCAGCCCGTACTCCCAGCGCCGGCTCGAGACGAACCCGCTGCGCATCCTCGACTCGAAGGACCCACGCGACATCGAGGTCGTCGCCGGCGCCCCGAGCATCCTCGGAGTGCTCGCGCCCGAAGACACGGCCCACTTCGACACGCTCCGGCACCACCTCGACGCCCTCGGCACTCCGTACGAGGTTGCCCCGCGCCTCGTGCGCGGCCTCGACTACTACACGCGCACGCTGTTCGAGATCAAAGGCGCGACCGCCAAGCTCGGGGCAGGGGACACGCTGGTGGGCGGCGGGCGCTACGACTGCATGGTCGCGGAGCTCGGCGGTCCGAGCGTTCCCGCCATCGGCTTCGCGGCAGGGCTCGAGCGCCTCGTCATCGCCAGCGACGCCACGCTCCCGGCGCACAAGACCGACGTGTACGTCGCCCCTCTCGGCGAAGCCGGCATCGAGTACGGCCTCGTCCTCGCGCGTGACCTTCGCGCGGTCGGCATCGCGACCGAGCTCGATGGCCGGAAGGCTTCGCTCAAGGCGCAGCTCCGGCGCGCCAGCAGCCTCGGGGCTCGGTTCGCGGTCATCGCGGGCGACAACGAGGTCGCGAGCGCCGTGGTCCAGGTGAAGGATCTGGTCGCGGAGAGTCAGGAGACCGTGAGCCGAAGCGACCTGGTCGCCGCCATGCGACGGAAGCTCGAGGCGGCTTCGTGAGGAACTCGCGTGCTCCCTTGCCCCCGATCTCGGGGGAAAGGGCAGGGGTCAGGGGGTTCGGTCACGGTGGGCTCCGGCTCCTGGTGCTCGTCTTCTTCGCCTCCCTCGCCATGCCGGCGCGCGCGCAGCTCGGAGGCTCCGGCGGCGGCCGCGCCCCCCAGTCGCAGCCGACGCAGACCTCGCCGGTGAAGCACAACCAGGTCGGTCCGCGCGCCGGCCCCTCGTCCGACGAAGAGGAGGAGCCCGGCACCCCGTTCCAGCGGACCGAGCCGACGATCGCTCCCCCTGCCGACCCGCTCGCCATCTCCCCGCTCGTTCGCGACCGCATCGGCACCGACTACGCCGGTCCCCCGCCGTCGCCGGTCGGCGATCTGCGCCACACCTCGTACTTCCCCTACTACGGCGAGCGACGCGGCGAGTACGGATGGCGCGGGCTACCGCCCTTCTGGATCGAGTACAGCCGCGGCCTCCACGACGGCACCTTCACGCCCGTCCCCGGAGAGCCGACGAAGACGGACCGTCAGTCGCTCTTCGGCGGCTTCTACTACCAGCGACGCTCTCCGCAGATGGACGCAGACGTCCTCTTTCCTGCGATCTGGGAGGTCCGCGACGGGGACAGCCACCTCACGGTCGTCGGACCCTTCGCGCACCGCGAGGCACCCTTCGAGCACGACAACTACCTCGCCCCTCTCTACTTCGAGGGGAAGCGGAAGGACGGCGGCTATCTGCACATGCCGCTCCTCCTGACGTCGTCTCACTGGAACGAGAAGAAGTCGTTCACCTACAGCGTCCTCTACTACCGCGACCGCACGGGCACGGACGTCGACATGGGGGTGCCGCCGTTCCTCTTCCACGGCGACAACGGGAACGTCGAAGGCTCCCGCAAGACCTACACCTTCATCCCGCCGCTCATCGTTTACCACCGCGAGCGCGAGATCGACTCCGACCACCTCACGGTCGTCGGGCCCGTCCTCTACAACACCGGGCAGAAGCGGGACGTGCTCGACGTGTTCCCGCTGTTTTATCACATCAAGGGGAACCCCGAGTCGGGCGGCGTCGCCGAGTCACACACGACGCTCTTCCCGTTCTTCCACTACGGAGAGACCCCCGAGCGCCGCCTGTTCGTCCTGCCCGGCTACCTGCGTCGCGTGACGAAGACCGCAGACACGTTGCTCACGCCGTTCTTCTCGACGGCCGAGACGCGCAACGGCGCCACGAAGCTCACCGTGGCCGGGCCGGTCGTCCCCCTGTTCCTCCACTACACGGACAAGGACATCGGCCTGACGAGCACGATGGTCGCGCCGCTCTTCGTGCGGTCGAGCAGCCCCGAGACGTCGGTCTTCTTCACGCCGCTCGCCGGGGTCTACGAGACGTACGGCGTCTCGAAGACGTGGTGGTTCCTCCCGACGCTCACCCTCAACACCAACACGCACGGCTGGGAGCGCGACCTCCACCCGCTCATCTACGTCGGCCGCAACGACGACGAGGCGCACACCGTCATCGCGCCGCTCTTCTGGGACTTCGCCAGCCCCACCAAGCGCACGACGATCGCCGCGCCGCTCTTCGTGAGGCTCCACGACGCGAAGGAGGGGACGATCACGCAGGTCGCCGCCAACACCGTCTACCTCGAGCACCGGGTCGAGGGGGGGCGTGACTGGCAGGTCCACGTCATCCCGTTCTTCTCGTACGGCGAGGATCCGCAGGGCTACTTCTGGAACTTCCTCTTCGGCTTCGCGGGCTTCCAGCGCGAGGGGAGCTTCGCCCGCATCCGCGCGCTCTGGATCCCGATCACGGTGTCCGGCTCGGCGTCCTCCGTCGCGGCCGCGGGTGGCAACACCAGCGTCAGGTTCTAGTCATCACACGCAGGCAGGTGCTCGCGGCGCTCGCAGCGCTGACCGCCGCGGCGTGCAGGGCGCGACCCTCGCCGTCGACAGTCACCCCTGCGTCGGCCGCGTTCGATGTGTGCACGGCCCGGCCAGGTCGCACGCTGTCGCTCCTGACGTGGAACATCTTCATGATGCCCCCGTGGGTGCGCGAGAGCCCGCGCAACGTGGCACGTGCGGACGTCATCGCCATGGTGCTGGAGGAGCAGGCGTACGACCTCGTCTGTCTCCAGAAGGTGTTCGACTCCGCGGCCCGCGACATGCTCGCGAAGCGGCTCTCGCGGCTCTATCCGTACCGCTACGGCCCGGCGAACGACGCGCCCTCCCTCGAGCTGAACAGCGGCGTGTGGGTCCTCTCGAAGCACGCGCTGACCAACCACCGCGAGATCGAGTTCGACGAGTGCAGCGGCATCGAGTGCCTGTCGCGGAAGGGGGCGATGCTGCTGTCGGGGCGCTGCGGGGCGACGCCGTTCCATCTCATAAGCACGCACCTTCAAGGCGAGGAGGGGAACGCCTTCACCGAGAAGAACCAGCGGGTCCGGCTCGCGCAGGTGCGCGCCATCCGGGAGCGCCTCCTCGTGCCAGCCACCACCCCCGGCGTTCCCGTCCTCGTGTGCGGCGACCTCGGTACGCCTCGCTTCGAGCTCGACGGCACGACCGAGACGGCGCCGTACCGCGAGCTGCTCTCCATCCTCGGCGCCTCCAGCGGTCCGGAGCCGCGCATCACGCTCGACGAGACGCCGGCGGGCAGCCAGCTGGTGAAGGACGGCAGCGGGCGGCAGAACGAGCTCGACTACGTGCTGCTCTGCGCCAACGGCGCGCACGTGAGCGTCGAGCGGGAGCGACGCATCTTCCGCCGCGCGGGCTGGGACAGTGAATCGGGCGGCTGGCGCGAGGACCTGTCGTACCGCTATGCCGTCGAGGCCCGGGTGACGTTCGGTGGATGAGCCGTCGCGACAGTAAGTGGCTGAAATTGCTGGTGGACGCCCGCGACCGCGAGAGGGATGGGCATGCGTGTCGGTAGGTACGTCCGCCGGACCGAGAGGTACGGGCATGGGTGTCGATAGGTACGCCCGCCGGACCGAGGGCTACGGGCATGGGTGTCGATAGGTATGCCCGGAGGACCGAGGGCTACGGGCATGGGTGTCGATAGGTATGTCCGTCGGACCGAGAGCTACGGGCATGGGTGTCGATAGGGATGTCCGTCGGACCGAGAGCTACGGGCATGGGTGTCGATAGCCATGGCCTCGGCACCGAGAGCGACGGGCATGGGTGTCGGTAGCCATGGCCTCGGCACCGAGGGCCACGGGCATGGGTATCGACACCGGTGGCCTCGGCACCGAGGGCCACGGGGATGGGTATCGACACCCGTGGCCTCCGGAGCGAGGGGGATGCCTAGCTACGGGCGAACACCCGCTCGAAGGCGGCCACCGCGAGCTCGATGTCCGCGCGGGTGGTGATGTCGCCCAGGGAGAGTCGCACGCTGCACCGGGCGCGGGCCTCGCCGTGCATGGCCAGGAGCACCGGCGACGGCTCGCTCGTGCCTGCGCTGCACGCGCTGCCGCTGGACACCGAGAGCCCCTCGAGGTCGAGCGCCGCGACGAGCTCCGGGCCAGGGAAGTCCGGGACGAACAGGTTGAGCACGTGCGGCGCCCGCGGCCCGGCCCCGTTGACCTCGATGCCAGGTCGCAGCGCGCAGAGGAGCCGCTGGAGCTCGTCACGGAGCGCTTCGACCGCGGCGTACCGTTCGGGGCCCGACACGGCATGCCGCGCGGCGACCGCAAGCCCCACGGACGCCACCGGGTCGACCGTCCCTGGTCGCATCCCTCTCTCCTGCGCCCCGCCGAGCAGCAGCGGAACGAGCGGCGTCCCCGGTCGCGTGAGCAGCGCCCCGAGCCCCTTGGGCCCTCGCATCTTGTGGGCTGCCAGGCTGCGCGAGTCTCCGTCGCTCTCGCCGAGCAGCACCTTCCCCCATCCCTGCACGGCGTCGACGTGGAGCAGCGCGCCGTGCTCCCGCGCGAGGCGAGCGACCTCGGGCACCGGCTGGAGGACGCCCGTCTCGTGGTTCACCGCCTGGAGCGCGACGAGACGCACGGGCTGGCTCGAGAGCGCGAGCTTCGCATCGTCGAGATCGATCGCACCGTCCGGCGTCACACGCAGCCACACGACGCGGGCAAGCCCTTCGGCCTCGAGCGCCTGGGCGACCCGCGTGATGGAGGGGTGCTCCATGCGGCTCGTGACGAGCGCCGGGGCCCCGGAGGCCTTGACCGCATAGAAGGCAGAGCGGAGCGCGAGGTTGTTGGCCTCGGTCCCGCCCGAGGTGAGGACGACGTCGCGCGCGTCGACCTTCGCGAGCGCAGCCACCGCCTCGCGAGCGTCTTCGACGCGGGCCCGGGCGGCGCGACCGTGCGTGTGGATGCTGGCAGGGTTGCCCCAGGAGTCCGCGGCCGCGGCGGTCATGGCGACGACCGCCTCGGGCAGGGGAGGGGTGGTCGCGTTCCAGTCGAGGTAGACGCGCATCGATGGCGGCGCCGCTACGTGAAGCTCGTGTCGAGGACGACCGTCGGCGCTCGCTTCGCGACGGTCAACGCGAACACGGCGCCCGGGAAGAACTGACCCGCGACCTGCGCGCCCGTCGTCACACGGATGTCGCCGCCGAGCCCTCGCGCCACTCGTCGGGCGACCGCGAGGCCGACTCCGACCCCTCCGTGGGCGCGCGTGGCAGACCCGTCGACCTGGTAGAACGGCTCGAAGATGCGGTCGATGCGGTCCTCGGGCACGCCCGAGCCCGAGTCTGCGACCACGAGCTCGTAGGCGTTCTCGAGCGAGCGGACCCGCACCCCGACGCGACCCCCCTCGGGGGTGAACTTGGCGGCGTTGTCGAGGATCTGGGCCAGCGCGCGCCCGAGGCGCTCCGAGTCACCGAAGGCCGCGAGCGGGCCTCGCGGGAGCTCCTCGAAGACCGCGATGTGTCGCTCGGCGTACCGGTCGGCCTGCGCCGCGAGGCCGCGTCGGACGGCGTCGAGGAAGTCGTAGTCGCGGTGGAAGAAGCGCATGCGCCCCGTCTCGAGCCCGGTGACGTCGAGCAGGTTGTCGAGCACGCCGCGCAGGCGTCGCACGCAGTCGTCCATCGCGCGCAGCGCCTTGGCCTGCGGCTTCGACACGTCCCCCAGCTCCTCGTCGATCAGCATGCGCAGGTAGCCGACGATGGGGGTGAGGGGAGTCGCCAGCTCGTGCGAGATGTTCCGGTAGAACTCGGTGCGAAGGCGGTCGTGATCGCGAAGGCGCTCGTTGGCGAGGGAGAGCTCCGAGACCTTGGACTCGAGGTGCGCGACGATGCGCCCGCTCTGCATGCGCAGGCGCTCGCCCGTCGTGTCTGCGTTGAGCAGCTGCCGCTCGCGGTGGCCGGCGAGGTACTGACCGACCTGCCAGGCGAACTTGCGGGCGTCGATCGGCTTCTGCATGAAGCCGTCGCAGCCGACGGCGAAGCTCGTGTCGCGGTCCCCCTCGGCCGTGATCGCGATGATGGGGACGCCGCGGAGCGCCTCGTCGGTCCGCAGCCGCAAGGTGACCTCGTAGCCGTCGAGACCGGGGATGTTGAGGTCGACGAGCACCAGGTCGGGCCGTTGCGTGAGCGCCGCTCGCACCCCCTCGAGCCCATCCGCAGCGTCGACGACCTCGTGCCCGTCGGCCGCGAGCAGCTTCCGTACGAGGAGCCGGTTCCTGGGGTCGTCTTCGATGTGGAGAATGCGGGCCATGACGCTCGAGGCTTCCGGAGGCGCACACCTGCAGCTCGTGCGGGGGGGCGGCTGTACTGGGGGCGCGGCGGTACGATGCGAGGCCGACGCAAGGTAGCATCCCCTTTACTTCGGCGGGAGCTGGCGGCTACGTTTCGGGCCCTCCATGTCACGTTCCCTCGCCTCCGCGGCCCTCTCTGCTGCATTCGTCCTCTCCCTGTCGGGCGCCTCGGCGCTCTCTCTCGGCTGCAGCCGCCTGACGTCACCCCCCGAGCCCGAGCCGATGGCGAACGACTCGCAGCGCGCGGCGGGCTCGAACCCGGCACCGACGGCGACGGCGCCCGCGGCAGCACCGACCCCCGCTGCACCGTCGGCCCCCGAGCCGCCGCTGGGCAAGGTCGACACCGTGGTCGGCAAGGGCGTCGAGGCCAAGGCCGGCGACAAGGTGAAGGTCCACTACACGGGGACGCTCACGGACGGCACCGAGTTCGACAGCTCACGCAAGCGAAACGTCCCGTTCGAGTTCACGCTCGGCAAGGGGATGGTCATCAAGGGGTGGGACCAGGGCGTCGCCGGCATGAAGGTCGGCGGCAAGCGCAAGCTCACCATCCCCGGCAGCCTCGCCTACGGGCCGCGCGGCGGCGGTGGCGGGAAGATCCCGCCGAACGCCACCCTGCTGTTCGACGTAGAGCTCGTCGAAATCGAGAAGTGATGCCGCGGCTGGTCGCATCGCTCGCATGGCTCCTGGCGTGCTCCTCGGTCGCGTATGCGTGCGGCGGCGCTCCCGTCGGGCCCGCGAGTCACCCGACGCCGGTGGAGCCCGACGCCGGTAGCGCGGCGACCGCGGAAGCGGCGAAGCCGCAAGCGTCCGCGTCCGCTGAGCCGCCGGCTCCTGCGGTCGTCGCGCAAGACCTGACCGTCGGGGCAGGGGAGACGGCAGCCGCGGGCGACCACGTGACGGTGCACTACGTCGGCACGCTGACCGACGGCACGGAGTTCGACAGCTCCCGCAAGCGCAGCCACCCCTTCGAGTTCGTGCTCGGCCAGGGCCAGGTCATCAAGGGGTGGGACGAGGGGGTCGTCGGCATGAAGGTGGGTGGGCGTCGCAAGCTGACGATCCCCCCGGCGCTCGGCTATGGGCCTCGCGGTCAGCCGCCGAGCATCCCCGGTAACTCGACGCTGCTGTTCGACGTCGAGCTCCTCGGCGTCGAGCATGCGAGCGCGGCGCAGGCCAATCACCCGCGGATGATCACGGCGAGGCACATCCTCGTGCAGTACATGAACGCCCGCAACGCGGAGGCTTCGGTCATCCGCACGCGCGAGCAGGCGCACACGGTCGCGCTCGAGGTGCTGCAGCGCGTGAAGGCGGGGGAGGATTTCACCCGTCTCACCGTGGAGTTCTCCGACGAGCCAGGCGCGGGGCCGCGTGGCGGCGCGCTCGGACGCTTCGGGCGCGGCAAGTTCGTCCCGGAGTTCGATGCAGCAGCGTTCGGCCTCAAGCCCGGCGAGGTCTCGGGCCTCGTCGAGACGCCCTTCGGGTTCCACATCATCCAGCGGCTCGAGTAGGGCGTGGCGCCCGACGCAGTCGCACCGGACGAGCCCGCACCCGAGCAGGCCGCGGCGCCCGCGGTCGCCAGCATCTTCCCGCTCCCCGCGAAGGTCGCATACCCGCTCGCGGTGGCGTGCGGCCTTCTGTACTGGCTCGCGTTCCCTGGGAAGCTTCCGCTGACGAGGTGGCACGGGCTTCTGTCGCTCGTCACCTTCATCCCGCTGTGGCTGGCGATGCAGCGGCAGACGCCGAAGCGCGCGCTGTGGGTGGGTGTCCTCGCCGGCGCGACGATGAACCTCGCCGGG